>JABLTH010003252.1_pt1 | contig 28761 bp, 29 predicted proteins | sample 7875711 | NCBI WGS metagenome assembly JABLTH01 (sample SAMN14941262, study PRJNA633318) | bioreactor metagenome | isolation source: bioreactor | place: China | collected 2019-03-05 | reverse complement strand
TCTGGACATCCCGTTCCAGCACGCCAGCCCGCGCATCCTCAAGCTGATGAAGCGCCCGGGCAACATCGACAAGACGCTGGAGCGTGTGAAGAACTGGCGCAAGGCGGTACCGGACCTGACGATCCGCAGCACCTTCATCGTCGGCTTCCCCGGCGAGACCGACGCCGAGTTCGAGGAACTGCTGGACTTCCTGCGCGAGGCCGAGCTGGACCGCGTGGGCGCGTTCACCTACTCGCCGGTCGATGGTGCCCGCGCCAACGAATTGCCCGATCCGGTCTCCGAGGAGCTGAAGGAAGACCGCCTCGAGCAGTTCATGGCGGTGCAGGCAGAGATCTCGGCGGCCAAGCTGCAGCGCAAGGTCGGCCGCACCATCCAGGTGCTGGTCGACGAGGCGAACGAGGCCGGTGCGGTGGCGCGCTCGGCGGCCGATGCGCCGGAGATCGACGGTACCGTGCTGATCGCCGACGGCCAGCAGCTCAAGCCCGGCCAGTTCGTGCAGGTGGTGGTGGAGTCAGCCAGCGAGCACGACCTGCACGCCCGCCTGGCGCAGCCCGTGCTGCCGGTGGTGTGACTCGGCAGCGCTACGTTGCCCCGGCGCGCGAGGCGGTCGATCCGGCCGTGTTCGCGGCGCCGCCGCTGGCCGCATGGGCCGAGTACGCCGAGCTGTTGCGCGGACCGGACTGGCCAACCATCGACGCATTGAATGCGCACCGCCGCGAGACGTCGCCGCGCTTCGCCGCGCAGGACCGCGGCCTGCTCGACGACGGCCTGCACTACGAGCAGCGCATCGCCGAACGCGGCGTGGTCGCCACCCGCGCGCGCAACTGGCATGACCTGTTCAACGCGCTGGTGTGGCTGCGCTACCCGACACTCAAGCGGGCGTTGAACCGGCGCCAGGTCGAGGAGATCGGCCGCATGGGGCCGCGCGAGCGCTCGCGTCCGCAATGCGCGATGACCCATTTCGACGAGGCCGGCGTGATCGTGCGCATGGCCGATCCCGCATTGTTGGCGCTATGGGACGCTCATGACTGGCACGGTCTGTTCTGGCGCGAGCGCGCCGCGTGGCAGGACGGGCGCATCGATGTCGCGGTGTTCGGTCACGCCCTGCTCGAACACGCGCTCACGCCGGGCAAGCTGCTGGTCGGCAAGGCGCTGGTGGTCATCGCCCACGCGGACGCATCGTGGGCGCGGATCGTCGCCGGTCTGGCCGCGGGCGTCACCCGCGGCGAGCTCCTGATGGACCCGCTGGAACTGCGGCCGTTGCCGCTGTCGGGCATCCCGGGCTGGCATCCGGACAACGGCGCCGAGGCGTTTCATCGCAGCGCGCCGTGCTACCAGCCGCGGCGCGAAGGGCGCGCTTATCCGCCGCCGTTGACGCTTGCGGCTGCCACCGCACGGGCGGCAGCCGCAGTCCCCTCCGTCGTGCGGATATCCGGCTAGAGCCGAAACAGCGCGACCGGCAGGATCGCCACGGCCAGCGCCAGCATCTGCAGCCCCAGCACGCGCAGCCCGCGCGCCGGCGCCTTCGGCATCCAGCGGAAGGCGAAATGCGCCACGAACGGCATCTGGCCGACGATCAGCAACTGGAACAGGTGGGCGGCGGCGCCTTCGTCCGCCTGGTGCACCGGTCGGCAAAACGCCAGGTAACCGAGCACGATGGCCAGTGCGGCCAGGGACATGAGTAGCGGTGCGATGGCGCTGGCATGACGAAAGGCTTTCATCGGCTGACTTGATTCGTGGCGCTGCGGCGATTGTGCTCCTCCGTTTCCGGCCCGGCCAGGCGCCGCCGCGTCCATCCACCGGGCATCCGCAGCAGCGCCACGGATCAGGGATGCTCGTTCTGCTCCTGCTGCGCGATTGCCTTCGCCGCGGCCAGCACCACCGACGCGGGAATGCGCACGCGGTAGTCGGGATGCGAGTAGGCGAACTGCAGCTCGCCATGGTCGTCGACGATGAACACCGAGGGCACCGGCAGCACCGGCTGCGCCTCGCCGGTCGCCGCCTTCAGGTCGACGCCATAACCCTGGTATTGCGCCAGCAACTTCGCATCCACCCGGTAGCCGATGCCGAAGGCCTTCAGCGCGTTGGCCGGGCTGTCCGACAGCAGGGTGTAGCCGAGCTTGTCCTTGCCCAGGGTCTTGCGCAGCTCCTCCGGGCGATCCGGGCTGATCGCGAGGATGCGGTAGCCCAGCGCCTCGACGTCCTTCTGGATCAGCCGCAGCCGGCTCAGTTGCAGGTTGCAGTAGGGACACCAGCCGCCACGGTAGAACACCAGGATCGCCGGCTTGCCGCCAACTTGGTCCGTGAGCGTGGTCGGCTGGCCGTCCAGCGTGCGCAGCGGCACCTGTGGCAGCTTCGATCCGAGCAGGATCGGGTGGACCTGCCCGGGGGTGTCGGCCAGTTCACCGGCGAAGGCGGTGGCGACGCCTAGCAGCAGGGCGAGCGACATCAGAATGCGGAACATGCGCGTCTCCGGTTCGGGGGATCGAGCATCGCTTCGCTGCGAAGCGCCCGAAGGATACGTCCGCCGGTTCGATCAGTCGCCGCCGTATTCCACCGTTGCCACGACGAACGTGGCCGGCCCGCCCGGCAGTTCGGCCGAGAATTCGTCGTCCACACGCTTCTTCATCACGGCGCGGGCCAGTGGCGAGTCGACGCTGATCCAGCCCAGCTTCGCGTCCGTCTCGTCCGGGCCGACGATGCGGTAGCGCAGGAGCTCGCCGCTGTCGATGTTCTCCAACTCGATCGCGGCGCCGAAGAACACCGCGTCGCGATCGGCCGGCGCGCCTTCGGCCACCTTCAGCGCGGGAATCCGCTTGCTGAGGTAGCGCACGCGACGGTCGATCTCGCCGAGCTGCTTTTTGCGGTAGGTGTATTCGGCATTTTCCGAGCGGTCGCCTTCGGCCGCGGCAGCGGCCAGCGCCTTGACCACGTCGGGCCGGAGGGTATGCCAGAGATGGTCCAGTTCGGCCTTCAGCCGCTCGAAGCCGGCACGCGTGATGATGGCCGTCGACGACGGCGAAGGGGGACGCCAACGGCTCATGCGCGGGTTCCGGATTGCAGTTGCTGGATACGGGCGAGCAACTCGCCGTGTTGCGGATGATCGATCCAGGCGCCAGCGACGCGGCCGAGCAGGACGCTGGCTTCCATTGCCTGGCCCTCCGCTTCCAGTTCGCGTGCGGCGAGCAGGGCCACGGCAGGTGCGCGCCCGTCGCGCGGCCAGCGCGCCAGCCAGCCGCGACAAAGCTTCAGCGCCATGCGGCGCATACCGCTGCGCGCGGCGGTTTCGGCCAGCGCGCCGGCATTGCCGGGGTCGTCCGGCAGGAAATCCGGATCGATCGCGGTGCAGTCCTGCATCATGCCCAGCGCCTTGCGCGACTCATGGTTCGCAAGCAGTGCGGCGATGCGGATCTGTCCGTGCACCAGCAGCGCGTCGGTGAGGTGCTGGCGGCGCAGCAGGTCGCGGTAGGCCTGGTGCAGCTCGGCCGGTGCCTCGCGGTCCTGCAGGCGCGGCACCAGTAGCTGCGTGGCGGCCATCGGGTCCTCGGCGGCCAGTTCCTTGACCCGGTCGAGCAGGCGTTGGTCGTCGTTCTTGCCCAGCGCCTCGACCAGCACCTCGGCCTCCGGCGTCAGCCCGAAATGCTCGTGGCGGCGATGGATCATTGCGCCCATCAGGTGGAAGCCGAGCACGATCAGGTAGCCGTACGCGAACGCGAACAACGGCAGCGAGAGCAGGCGCGGCAGGCTCGCGCTGACCAGCGAGGCCAGCACGGCGAGGATGCCCACCGTCACGTTGATGCCGACGGGGATCAGGTAACTCCAGCCGAAGCGGCGGATGATCTCGCCCCAGTGCAGCGGATTCAGTGCGAGCAGCAGGCTGCCGTCGAAGGCCAGCGCCATGTCGATCGCCGGCAGCACCAGCGCCACGGCGAGCAGGGTGGGCCAGAACAGGACCGGCGAGTAGAGCGGCATCGCCATGCAGAACGCTGCGGCGACCACATGCACCACGGTGAGCCCCCATGCGGCGCGGTCGCTGTCGCCCAGCCCCACGTCGGGGGGATCGGCGAAGCCATTGGCGGTGTGCAGCATGCACTCGGCGGCGTAACGCCAGGTCGCTCCCCATACCAGCAGGCTGCCGAGCAGGCCCAGGGTCAGCGGCAGCAGACCCACGTAATGCAACAGTGCCAGCCCGACCAGGGTCGGCAGGGCGGCGCCTCGCACCGGATAGCCGAAACCGTCGATCAGCCGCTCTCCCAGCGGCGTGGCCGGATCGACGGTCCGGACGCGGACGTGGGCAGGCTTCAACGCTTGCCGCCGAACAGGCCGCCGAGCACGCCGCGCAGGATCTGCCGGCCCAGCTGGTTGCCCATGGTGCGCACGGCCGACTTGCCCAGCGCCTCGATCATCCCCTGGCGGCGCTTGGTGCCGAACAGTGCATCGTGCACCGCGCCACCCCAGGCCGAACCGGGCGTGCCGGCGGTGGACGGGGCGCTGGTGGCGACCTTTTCCGCATCCGCGGCTTTCTCCTGCGCGCGTGCGGCGAGTTTCTCGGCGGCCGACTCGCGGTTCACCGGCGTGTCGTACTTGCCGCCCACCGGCGAGCGCATGCGCACGGTCTGGCGTTCCTCGGCGGTGATCGCGCCGATGCGGCAACCCGGCGTGGTCACCAGGACCTGCTCGACCGGGGTCGGCACGCCGCCGTTGCCCAGGGTCGAGGCCAGCGCCTCGCCGACGCCGAGCTGGGTGATCGCCTGGGCCACATCCAGCTTCGGGTTGGCGACGAAGGTCTCGGCGGCGGCCTTCACCGCCTTCTGGTCGCGCGGGGTGAAGGCGCGCAGCGCATGCTGCACGCGGTTGCCGAGCTGGCCGAGGATCTCGCCGGGCACGTCGTCCGGATTCTGCGAGCAGAAATACACGCCCACGCCCTTGGAGCGGATCAGCCGTACCACCTGCTCCACGCGTTGGCGCAGCGCGGGCGGGCAGTCGTCGAACAGCAGGTGCGCCTCGTCGAAGAAGAACACCAGCTTCGGCTGGTCCAGGTCGCCGACCTCGGGCAACTGCTCGAACAGCTCGGACAGCAGCCACAGCAGAAAGGTGGAATAGAGCTTGGGCTTGAGGATCAGCTGGTCGGCGGCCAGCACGTTGATCACGCCGCGCCCGCTCATGTCCTGGCGCATCAGGTCGGTAAGGTCCAGCGCCGGTTCGCCGAAGAACCGGTCGGCGCCGTCCTGCTCCAGCTTGAGCAGGGCGCGCTGGATCGCCGCGATGCTCTGCGGGCTGATCAGGCCGTACTGGGCGGAGATGGCCTTGGCGTTCTCGCTGCCGAAGCCGAGCATGCCGCGCAGGTCGGCCAGGTCGAGCAGCAACAGGCCCTGGTCGTCGGCGACCTTGAACACCACTTCGAGCACGCCCTGCTGGGTGTCGTTGAGTTCCAGCACGCGGCCGAGCAGGGTGGGGCCCATCTCGCTGATGGTGGCGCGCACGGGATGGCCGAGCTTGCCGTACAGGTCCCAGAAAACCACCGGGTTGGCCTGCGGCTTCCAGTCGGTCAGCTTGAGCTTGTCCAGGCGCGCCTTGAGCTTGTCGCCCGGCTCGCCGGCGGCCATCGCCAGGCCGGCCAGGTCGCCCTTGGCATCGGCCAGGAAGCAGGGTACGCCGAGCCGGGAGAAGCCTTCGGCCAGCACCATCAGCGAGACCGATTTTCCGGTGCCGGTAGCGCCGGCGATCATGCCGTGGCGGTTGCCGTAGCGCGGGTCGAGGCTGACACCGGTCGTATCGTTGCGGCCGATCAGGATCTGGCTCATCGGATGACGCTCCCTGGGAATGGGCCGATTCTACCCAGCGTGAGCGGTTTCATTGAGTCGCCGGCCGCACGCGGCTAATGTGGTCGTTTCGCCCCAGTCGAAGTGCCTCATGCCCGTGCGTGTCCCGCTGTTTCGTTTCCTCTCGTTCGCTGTCGCTGTTTCGCTGGCTGGATGCGCCAGCGCCCCGGACAAGGCACCGGTATCCCCGTCGCTCAATGCGCTGTATGGCCGGCTGGAGACGGCCAGCCAGGGCTACGAGAACGCCCTGCGCCAGGCACGGGCCGGCGACGAGGCCGGTTCGGAGAAGACTCTCGCCGCCGCGCTGGACCAATTGAAGCAGGCGGCTGCCGGCTGCGACGTCGCGGCCGGTTGCGACCCGCAGCGGTTCTACGCCGTCTACGACCGTTTGCTGCGGCTGAAGGACGGTAGCGATATCGGGGTGGAAGGGCTCGAGACGGTGGGCGAGCAGGCCGGGCCGGACGGCGCGGCGGCGGGCGCGGCCAGCCTGCCGCAGGCGCGGCGTTCGGTGACGCTGCTGCACGGCCAGAAGCTGTCCGAACTGATCGCGATGAACGGCCCGGTCAAGGCGGCCCTGGAGATGTGGCTGACGCAGTGGCGTCCGAACCTGATGGACGCCTGGGTCAACTACCAGTACATGCGCTTCGAGATGTGGCCGCAGTACGGAAGGCCGACCTGCCGGAGGCGTTGCTGTTCGGCATCATGGCCAAGGAGTCCGGCGGCAAGGTGCATGCGGTGTCCCGCTCTGGGGCCGCCGGGCCGCTGCAGTTCATGTATTCCACCGGGCTGCGCTTCGGTCTGGGCACGGACAACGGTTTCGATACGCGTTTCGACCCTGAGCGGGCGGCGCGCGCCAACGCCGAGTACCTCAACGAGCAGCTCGGGGTGTTCAACAACAACCTCGAGCTCACCCTGGCGGCCTACAACGCCGGCGAGGGGCGCCTGCGCCGTATCGCCGGCGACCGGCCCGGGGTGAGTTTCTATGATCCGTCGGTGTACGACGAGCTGTCGCAGGAAACCCGCGACTACGTACCGGCGGTGCTGGCGGCTGCCTGGTTGTTCCTGCATCCGGACAGCTACAACCTGCATTTCCCGACGGTCGATGGGCGGCCAGGGCAGGTGGTGCTCAAGCGCCCGGCCTCGTTGTCGGAGCTGACCGTGTGCCTGGGCAATACGGCGAACATGCCGGGCGGCTGGTTCCGCACCCTGCGCAACCTCAACCCCCGGATGGACCCCGAGGCGCAGCAACCGGCGGGCACCACGCTGGAGCTGCCCAAGGCACTGGAGCGGGCCTACGCCGCGCGCTGTGTGGACGGTCCGTGGCCGATCCTCGCCGCCGATCTGCACGATGCGGTGGTCCCCAAGCCGCAAGTCGATCCGTCACCGTCGGTCCCGGTGCGCCGCGGCCCCACGCGGCACTATCGCGTGCGCTCCGGCGACACGCTGATCGGCATCGTGCACAGGATGCGCTGTTCGAGCGTTCGCGACGTCGTCGAGGCGAACCAACTGCGCGGCCACCGGATCAAACCGGGGCAGCTGCTGCAGATTCCCGATTGCCGCCGCTGAAGGATCAGGCGGCGGCAGCCTCGTTGATCCAGCCGTTGCTGGCGTCGCCGGTCGATTCCTGGCGCATTTCCTTCAACTCGCGCAACTGGCGCATCAACTGGCGGTAGACCGTCTGCAGGCCGCCGAGCTGGGCATCCTTGGTCTCGTGGTAGGCCACGGCCAGCCACAGCGCGATGCCACGGATGGCGACCTCGACGTTCTCCGAGCGGGCACGGGTGTAGCCGATCTCGGTGCCCTGCCCCCACGGCAGGTAACGCTCTTCCGGCGGGGTGCCGTAAAGGTGCGGGAAATCGCAGCGGGTGGCCTGGCCGATCTCGCGCAGTGCGAGCGTACCCAGACGCATGCGGTTGTGCCGCGAGAGTCCCTGGATGGCCTGCTGGATGTCGCGCAACTGGCGATTGAGCTGGCGGGCGCGGTTCAGGGCGATGAGCTGGGTCAGCAGGCGCATGGGACTCTCGGGCTCGGCGGCAGCGCATTCATACGCTGTACATCAGGATACCCGGGGTTGCGTCAGTTTTGTACGGCGAAGGTCACAAACTGCCGCGCATGGTCATGAATTTGTGCGCCACCTGCCGTTTTGCGTCACCCATGCCCGAGGCGCTGGCCCACCTTCACGGGCTGCTGGGAGACGAGCGCGTCCCATTCGGCCATCCCGGGCGGCAGCAGCAGGATCACCGTCGAGCCCATGTTGAAACGTCCCATCTCGGCAAAGCGGTCCAGATGAATATTCTGGCCGATGAAGGACTTGTGGCGGATGTGCGCGGCATACGGCGGGATCACCAGCCCATCCCAGACGGTGGATACCGACGACACCAGCACCGCCCCGACCATCACCATGGCGAACGGTCCGTGCGCGCCGTCGAAGTGGCAGACCAGTCGCTCGTTGCGCGCAAACAGCCGTGGGATGGCCTCCACCGCGAACGGCGCCACGCTGAAGATGCGGCCGGGGATGTGTACCGTCTCGCGCAACGTACCGGCCAGCGGCATGTGTACCCGGTGGTAGTCGCGCGGCGACAGATAGACGGTGACGAAGCGCCCGTGCCGGTAAGGCTCGGCCGCGGCGGCGTCGCCCAGCAGTTCGGCGGCAGTGAACGACTGCCCCTTGGCCTGGAAGATACGACCGTCCTCGATCGTGCCGGCCTGGCTGATGCGGCCGTCGGCCGGGCACAGCACGGTAGCGGGGTCCGGGTCGGCCAGCCGCGCACCGGGTTTGAGCACGCGGGTGAAGAAGGCGTTGAAGTGCTCGTACGCGCGCGGATCCGGTTGCGCCGCCTCGTCCATGTCGACCTGGTAGTTGCGCACGATGGTGCCGATCAGCCAGTCCTTCCACGGCCGGAAGGTCCAGCGGGTGGCCCAGTACACCACCCGCGACAGGGCGCGGTGCGGCAGCAGGTATTGCAGGAGTACCTTGAAAGTCATCCGGCCAGTATAGGGGCGAGGCACCTATAATGGCCGGCTAGCCAATGCCGCCCGGAATGCGCCGTGACCGCCGAACTGTCCACCATCATCGATTTCATCCGCTACGGCGCCAGCCGTTTCTCGGCCGCCGGGCTGACCTTCGGCCACAGCCACGACAACCCGATCGACGAGGCCACCCACCTGATCCTGGCGGCGTTGCACCTGCCGCCGGACCTGCCGCCGGCCTACGGCGCAGGCAGGCTCGTGGCCGAGGAGCGCGAGCGGGTGCTGGGGCTGATCGAGCGCCGTGTCAGCGAGCGCGTGCCGGTGGCCTATCTGGTCGGCGAGGCCTGGTTCGCCGGCCTGAAGTTCAAGAGCGATCGCCGCGCGCTGGTGCCGCGCTCGCCGATCGCCGAGCTGATCGAGTCGGGCTTCGCGCCGTGGCTGGACCACCGCCACGTCGAGCGCGCGCTCGATCTGTGCACCGGCTCGGGCTGCATCGGCATCGCCATGGCCGAGTACAACCCGGACTGGCAGGTCGACATCGTCGACATCAGCCCGGAGGCGCTGTCGCTGGCCCGCGAGAACATCGCGTTCCAGCACGTGGAGGAGCGGGTCGAGGCGATCCAGTCCGACCTGTTCGCCGGCCTGGCCGGGCGGCGCTACGACCTGATCGTCTCCAACCCGCCTTACGTCACCGAGGACGAGTATGCCGCGCTGCCGGGCGAATACAGCCACGAGCCGAAGCTGGGCCTGACCTCGGGCGAGGACGGCCTGGACCTGTGCCTGCGCATGCTCGACGAGGCGGCCGACTACCTCACCGAGGACGGCCTGCTGATCGTCGAGGTGGGTGAGAGCGAGCGGGCATTGGCCAGGCTGCTGCCTGAAGTGCCGTTCGTCTGGATCGAGTTCAAGGTCGGCGCGATGGGCGTGTTCGCGCTGGAGCGCCGCGACCTGGTCGAGCACGCCAGGGCGATCCGCGTCGCCGCCCAGGCGCGCCGCTGAGTGTTCCACGGGCGGCCGCCGGGGCCGCCGGCTGTGGCAAGATGCAGTGCAGCATGAGGCCGGGCGATCCGGTCCTGGCACTTTCTTCCCAGCGGTAGCGCCCGTGTCCAGCAACTCCTTCGGCAAGCTCTTCACCGTCACCACCTTCGGCGAAAGCCACGGCCCGGCCATCGGCTGCGTGGTCGACGGCTGTCCCCCGGGGCTGGCCATTGCTCCGGAGGACTTCCGTGCCGACCTGGAGCGCCGGGCCACCGGCCGTACCCGGCATACCTCGCAGCGCCGCGAGAGCGACGACGTCGAGATTCTCTCCGGCGTCTACGAAGGACATACCACCGGCACGCCGATCGCGCTGCTAATCCGCAACACCGACCAGCGCAGCAAGGACTACGGCGAGATCGCCCGGACGTTCCGGCCCGGTCACGCCGATTACACCTACTGGCAGAAATACGGTATCCGTGATCCGCGCGGCGGTGGTCGCTCGTCGGCGCGCGAGACCACCATGCGCGTCGCGGCAGGCGTGATCGCCAGGAAATGGCTGGCCGAGCGTTATGGCGTGCGCGTGCGCGGCTACCTGTCCCGGTTGGGTGAGATAGCGCCGACCGCCATCGACCTGGATGTGGTCGAGCAGAACCCGTTCTTCTGGCCGGACGCCGCCCAGGTGCCTGCGCTGGAGGCCTACATGGATGCGTTGCGCAAATCCGGCGACTCGGTGGGCGCGCGGGTCACCGCGATCGCCGAGGGCGTGCCGCCGGGCTGGGGCGAGCCGATCTACGGCAAGCTCGATGGCGAGCTGGCCGCCGCGATGATGTCGATCAACGCGGTGAAGGGCGTGGAGATCGGCGACGGCTTCGCCGCCGTCGCCCAGCGCGGGACACAGCATCGCGATGAAATTCATTTGGACGGCTTTACGTCCAATCATGCCGGTGGCATCCTCGGTGGAATCAGTACCGGGCAGCCGGTGGTCGTCGCGGTGGCCTTCAAGCCCACTTCCAGCATCCTGGTCCCCGGCGCGAGCGTGAATCTCGCCGGCGAGCCGGTGGAGGTGGTCACCAAGGGGCGTCATGATCCCTGCGTGGGGATTCGTGCCACGCCCATCGTCGAGGCGATGCTGGCGCTGGTGCTGATGGACCAGGCCCTGCGCCATCGCGCCCAGTGCGGCGACGTCGGCCCGGTGCAGCCACGCATTCCCTGAGCGTCCCGCGTACGGCGCGCCGCTCGTCGACCAGGTTCACGGTATGAGCAAGCGTTTCAAGGTGTGGGTGGCGCGGCCGCTGTTCCCCGAGGTGCTGGCCCGGCTGGAACAGTATGTGGACATCGACGCCGAGGCGGTGGAGCGCGCCCATTCGCCGGAGGAGCTGCGGCAACGCCTGGCGGGTGTTGACGGTGCGATCGTCGGCCTGGCCGACCGGGTCGATGGGTCGACGCTGGCTGGCAACGATCGGCTCAGGGTGATCTCCAATCTCGCGGTCGGCCACAACAACCTCGATGTCGAGGCGTTGACCCGCGCCGGCGTGCTTGCCTGCAATACGCCGGAGGTGCTCAACGAGACTACCGCCGACTACGCCTGGGCGCTGCTGCTTGCCGCGGCGCGTCGGGTCGGTGCCGCCGAGCGTTGGTTGCGGGCGGGGCAGTGGCGCGGGGCGATGCGCTTCGACGACTGGCTCGGTGTCGATGTGCACGGCAAGACCCTGGGCATCCTTGGCATGGGGCGCATCGGTCAGGCGGTGGCCCGGCGCGCCAGCGGTTTCGACATGCGCGTGCTGTACCACAATCGCAGCCCGCTCCCCGAATCGGTGGAGTGCGAGTGCGCCGCGCGCTGGGTGGACAAGGGCGCGTTGCTGCGCCAGGCGGATCATCTGGTGCTGGTGCTGCCCTACACGCGCGAGAACCATCACATCATCGGCGCCACCGAGCTGGCGCTGATGAAGCCGGGCGCCGTACTGGTGAACATTGCGCGAGGCGGGCTGGTGGACGAGGCGGCGCTGGCGGCGGCGTTGCGCGAGGGGCGCCTGGCCGCCGCCGGGCTGGACGTGTACGAGGACGAACCGCGGGTCCACCCGGACCTGCTGGCACTCGAGCAGGTGGTGCTCAGCCCGCATCTGGGCAGCGCGAGCGCCGATACCCGCCGCGCCATGGCCGAACTGGCCGTCGACAATGTGCTGGCCGGCCTGGGGCTGGGTCCGGAGGCCGGCCATCCGCCGGCGCCGATCAACCCGCGGGTGCTGGCAGCAAGGAGGCCCGGCAGCAAAGCGTGACCCGTTTCACGGTCGCGCAGTTCGTGGATTTGAGTTGCGCTCCGCCCCGGCTAGATTCCCGCGGATGCGGGAACGTCCATGGCCCGGCGGCCTTTTCCGACTTTCCTGGCAGACAGACCAATCATGAGCAAGAAGAGCAGTTACAAGGTGGCGATGGTCGGTGCGACCGGCGCAGTGGGCGAGACCCTGCTGTCGATCCTGGCCGAACGCGATTTTCCGGTGAGCGAGCTGGTGCCTCTGGCGAGCGAGCGCTCGGCGGGCGGGCAGGTCGAATTCGGCGGCAAGAAGGTGACCGTGCAAAACCTGGCCGACTACGATTTCGCCGGTGTGGACATCGCATTCTTCTCCGCCGGCGGCTCGGTCAGTCGTGAACACGCCCCCCGTGCGGCGGCGGCCGGCGCAGTGGTGATCGACAACACCTCCGAATTCCGCTACCAGGACGACATCCCGCTGGTGGTCGCCGAGGTCAATCCGCACGCGATCGCCGATTACACCGTGCGCAACATCATCGCCAACCCGAACTGCTCGACCATGGGCATGCTGGTGGCGCTGGCGCCGATCCACCGCGCCGTCGGCATCGAGCGGATCAACGTGGCGACCTACCAGTCGGTGTCCGGCGCCGGCCGTTCGGGCCTGGAGGAACTGGGCAGGCAGACCGCGGCACTGCTCAATTTCCAGGACGTCGAGCCGGCGAAGTTCTCCAAGCAGATCGCGTTCAACGTGATTCCGCACATCGACGACTTCCAGGCCAACGGCTACACCAAGGAAGAAATGAAGATGGTGTGGGAGACGCGCAAGATCCTCGAGGACGCGTCGATCCAGGTGAACCCGACCGCGGTGCGCGTACCGGTGTTCTACGGCCATTCCGAGGCGGTGCACATCGAGACCCGCGACAAGATCACCGCCGGGCAGGCGCGGGCGCTGCTGGAGCAGGCCGAGGGCGTGGTGGTGATCGACGAGCGCACGTCCGGCGGCTACCCGACCCCGGTGAGCGATGCCGCCGGCAAGGATCCGGTGTACGTCGGCCGTATTCGCGAGGACATTTCGCACGAACGCGGCCTGGACCTGTGGGTCGTGTCCGACAACATCCGCAAGGGCGCGGCGCTCAACGCGGTGCAGGTGGCCGAGTTGCTGGTCCGGGATTATCTGTAAGAGGTAAGAGGGAGGAAGGATGGCGCGTCCGAGTCTGCCGTTTGCACTGGCCTGCTGCTGGATCCTGTCCAGTGGCGGGGCGATCGCCGCGGACGCCGCCCGCCCCGCGCGTGCCGTCGATCGGGGCGCAGTGGCTGCGGCCCACCGAAGCGTGGCCAGGCATGCCGCCGAGGTCGCCCGCCTCAAGCAGAGCGTTGCCGAGCAGGAGGCGCTCAGTCGCCGGGCGGACCGGCAACTGCAGGAACAGGATCGTGCGCTGGAGCGCCTGCGCCAGGAACTGCAGGCCAGCGGGGCGTCCGACGGGGCCGTCACCGCCGGCCCCTGATGGGGGCCGATAATGAGAAGCCGGCACAGAAACATCGTGCAAGTGGTCGCCGCGCCTATTGTTGATTGGCCGGCATATAACTAAAGTGGCGCGTCATTCAGGCGGTTGTCGCAGCTTGCGGCCACCGGGTAAGCGTCACGGGGAGTCCGGGGGAAACGCGATGAATCGTTCGTTGAAACTTTCTTTGATGCTGGCTCTGGCGCTGGGGAGCAGCCAGGTGGCAGCGCTTGAACTGGGCCAGATCCGGGTGAAATCGGCCTTGGGTCAGCCGCTGGTGGCGGAAATCCCGGTGACACCGGAAGGGGCGGGCGACCTGCGCAGCCTCAGCGCGAAGCTGGCTTCGGACGAGGACTTCATGCGTGCCGGGATCACCGACGGGCGGACCGCGGTCCCGCTGAGCTTCGCGATCGTCAACGGGCCGCACGGTACCAAGCTGATCCGCATCACCAGCACCGAGGCGATCAACGATCCCTATCTCGACCTGCTGGTGGAGGTGGACAACGCGTCCGGCAAGAGCCTGCGCGAATACACCATTCTGCTCGACCCGCCGGGCATGGCGTCCGCGCCTCCGGCGGCGTCCACGCCGGCCCCGGCTCCCGCCCGCAAGTCCCCAGCCCGTGCGCAGGCCCCGGCCCCGGCGCCGCAGGTGGCAGCCAACGGGCAGGTCGGCCCGGTACGGAGCGGGCAGACGCTGTCCTCCATCGCCGCCAAGGTGCGGCCGAGCGACGTCGACCTGAACCAGATGCTGCTGGCCCTCAAGCAGGCCAATCCGGACGCCTTCTATCGCGACAACATCAACGCGCTCAAGCGCGGCGCCGTGCTGCGCGTACCCAGTGCCGAGGAGGCACGCGCCACCTCGATCGCCGCGGCGATGGCCGAGGTCCGTCGCCAGAACAGCGATTGGCGCGCCGGTGCCGTGTCCTCGCCGACCAACGTGGCCGATTCGGGTACCCGCGCGTCGGCAACGAGTTCGCCGACCGCGCCGGCCAGCAAGGCCGGCGATCACCTGGAGCTGTTGCCGTCGGCCAAGGGCAGCCAGAGCGCCAGTGCCGCCGGCGGCAAGGCAGCCGACCTGCGTCGCGACCTGCAGCAGAGCCAGGAGAGCCTGGCCAACCTGACGCAGCAAAGCGCCGACCTGCGCTCGCGACTGAAGGACCTGGAGGATATCAACGGCAAGAATCAGCGCCTGCTGTCCCTGAAGGACAGCGAGATCGCCGAGCTGCAGCGCAAGCTGGCCGAGGCCCGCAAGGGGACGCCGGAAGCCGGGTCCGCGATGGCCCCGGTCGCTGCCGCAGCTCCCGCCGCGGCGAACGGAGCGGCCTCCGCTACGCCGGTCGAGGCCCCGGCTGCCGCGCCGGCCGCCGCTTCGACTGCAGGAAAGGTGGCGTCCGCCACGCCTGCCGCTGCTTCGACCGCCATGTCGCCGGCAGTGGCTACCGCCGCCTCGGCTGCCAAGCCGCAGGCCAGCGTGCCGGCCGAGGCGAAGTCCCCGGTCAAGCCGGCGATCAAGCCGGCACCGGCCGGCAAGGTTGCACCGAAGCCCGCGCCGACCGAGGCGCCCTGGTACATGCAGACCTGGGCCTGGGCCGCCGGCGGCGGCGTGGCGGTGCTGGCGCTACTGCTGCTCCTGCGCGGTCGCCGCGCGAAGGCACCGGCCAAGTCGTCTTCTTCGCTGGCCGATCGCTTCGGTACGGTGCCGGCGCTGGGCGACGCGGGCGGCGGCAGCGACCCCGACCAGGACGAGTTGCTCGACCAACTGGCCGAGCATCCGGACGACATCAGCCTGCATCTCGAGCTGGTGAGCCTGTATTACCACCGTCGCGACGTGGAGCACTTCGAGGCGGCGGCTGAGGCGATGTATGCCCACATCACCGATCCGCAGCAGTCCGAGTGGCAGGACGTGGCCGCCATGGGCGAGGACCTGGTGCCCGGACATCCGCTGTTTGCGGGTGTCGACACGTCGGTGCCCGAGGCCGAGCGTGCGCCGCTGGGTGGCTTCAGCCTCGACCACGCGGAGCCGTCGGGCGGGCACGACGACGAGCCATCAATGCCGGCGCCGCCGCCGCTGCCGGGCGGCCCGTCGAAGATCAGCGAATACCATTTCGACTTCAACCTGACGCCGCGGCACGATGCACCAGGCAGCACCGCCGGTAGTGCCGAGCCGGATCAGCATCCGGCCGACGAGCCGGCGATGCCGATGGACGAGCATCCGTTCGCGGAGCTGGAGACCGGCGAGGCGAAGCCGGCGCAGGGGGGGCACGAGACCGCCGCGTGGCAGCCAGGCGACGGCGGTTCCGAATTCGAGATGACCGAATTCAGCGACGATCCGATCGACACCAAGCTCGACCTGGCGCGCGCCTACCTCGACATGGGCGACGCCGACGGCGCCCGCGCCATGCTCGAAGAGGTGCTCGCCGAGGGCAGCCAGATGCAGCGCGACACGGCGCGACGCCTGCTCGACGGCATCGCCTGATCATCCCGACCGCGTGACCGAAGCCCGGGCCGACCCTGCGTCGCCCCGGGCTTTTTCTTGCCGGCTGCTATGCTCGGCGCCCGCTTCATCGCAGTCTTTCCCTTATCCATGCGCATCGCCCTGGGCATCGAATACGACGGCACCGACTTCTCCGGCTGGCAGCGGCTTAGCCATCGCGACAGCGTGCAGGGCGCGCTGGAAAAGGCGCTGTCGTTCGTCGCCGCGCAGCCGGTCGACGTGACCTGTGCCGGCCGCACCGATGCCGGTGTGCACGGTCGTTGCCAGGTGGTGCATTTCGATACCGACGTCCGGCGCGATCCGCGCGGCTGGGCGCTGGGGGCCTGTTCCAACCTGCCGACCGCGGTGGCGGTGCTGTGGGCGCAGGAGGTTTCCGGCGATTTCCACGCCCGCTTTTCCGCGCGCAGTCGGCGTTATTGCTACCGCATCCTCAATCGGCCGGTGCGTGCGGCGCTGGACGCGCGCTACGTGACCTGGGAGCGCCATCCGCTCGATGCCGCGCGCATGCACGCGGCCGCGCAGGCGCTGGTCGGCGAGCACGATTTCACCGCCTTCCGCGCGATCGCCTGCCAGGCGGCCCATGCGCGGCGCGAGGTGCTCGCGGTGTCGGTGCGGCGCGAGGACGAGCAGGTGATCGTGGAGATCGAGGCGAATGCCTTCCTGCATCACATGGTGCGCAACATCGTTGGTTCGCTGTTGCCGATCGGGCGCGGCGAGCAGGACGTCGGCTGGATGGGCGAGTTGCTCGCCGGTCGCAACCGCGAGGTCGCCGGGCCGACCGCGCCGGCTTCCGGGCTCACCTTCATCGGGCCGCGTTACGAGGCACACTGGGGTCTGCCGGTGGAGGTGAGCCAGTGAGGCGCACGCGGATCAAGTGCTGCGGCATGACCCGCGTCGAGGACGCGTGGCTGGCCGCCGAACTCGGCGCCGACGCGATCGGCGTGGTGATTACCGCGCGCAGCAGGCGCCGCGTCGACCTGGCGCAGGCACGCGCCATCGTGGCGGCGATGCCGCCCTTCGTCGCCACGGTGGCACTGCTGATGGATGACAGCGCCGAGAGGGTGCGCGCAGTGATCCAGCAGGTGCAGCCGGACCTGCTGCAGTTCCATGGCAGCGAGAGCGACGCGTGGTGCGCGCAGTTCGGCCGTCCGTATCTCAAGGCGGTCGCGATGGGCGAGGGTGCCGCGGCGCTGCCGCGCCTGCGCGAGTATCCGCGAGCGGCCGGCCTGCTGCTCGATGGCCATGGACTGGGCGAGCCCGGCGGCAGCGGCAAGGCTTTCGACTGGTCGCTGATGCCGGCCGATCTGGCGCAGCCGCTGCTGCTGGCCGGCGGCCTGCATGCGGGCAATGTCGGCGAAGCGATCCGAGTGGCCCGGCCGTGGGCGGTGGACGTGGCCAGCGGCATCGAGGCTTCGCCCGGGATCAAGGACCCGCAGCGGCTGGCCGACTTCATCGCGGCGGTGCGCGCTGCGGACCGCGACTGACCGGTATAGGAGCGCATCGGGTGAGTCAGGCCATCGATGAACTTCGCCCGTCCGATCCGCTACCCGACATGGCCGCGCTGGTCGCGCGGGGGCGGCCGCTGGTGCTGCGTGGCCTGGCCACGCACTGGCCGGCGGTGGCCTGGGCGCGCGAGTCCGATACCGCCTTCGCCCGCGGCCTGGCCGCGCTGGATGCCGGCGGCGAGGTCGATACCCTGGTGATGGCGCCGGAACACGACGGCTGCGTCGGCTACAACGCCGATCTCAGCGGTTTCAACTACGACCACTTCCGGGTCACGGTGACCGAAGGCCTGCGCCGCATCGCCCACGAGGCGCGGCAGGAGCGACCGCATGGCGTGGCGATCCAGAGCGCGCCGATCGCCGACTGCATGCCCGGTTTCCTGGCCGGTCACCCATTGCCCCTGCTCGATCCGGTCATCGCGCCCCGGCTGTGGATCGGCAACCGTGTGACCACGCCGGCGCACTTCGACGAGTACCACAACATCGCCTGCGTGGCGGCCGGCAGTCGACGCTTCACGCTGTTTCCGCCCGGGCAGGTGGGCAACCTCTACATTGGCCCACTCGACTTCGCGCCCACCGGCGCGGCGATCAGTCTGGCCCGGCTGGATCGTCCCGACGACCCGCGCTTCCCGCGCCTGCGCGAGGCGCTGGCTCACGCGCTGGTGGCCGAGCTGGCGCCGGGCGACGCGATCTACATCCCGCCGCTGTGGTGGCACCACGTCGCCTCGCTGGGGCGGCTCAATGCGCTGGTGAACTACTGGTGGAAGCCGGTACCGGCCGGTGGCGCCGCCACCGGTACCGCGATGGGCGCGCTGCTGCACGCGATCCTGGCGTTCCGCCGGCTGGGGCCCGCCGAGCGTGCAGGCTGGAAGCTGCTGCTCGATCACTATGCCTTCGGCGACGTCGATCCGGCAGGACACATTCCTGCCGGGCGGCGTGGCGCGCTGGCTGAGCTGACACCGGAGCAGGCGGCGGCCCTGCGCGAGACGATCAGGCAGTACCTGTAGCCCCTGGCCCGCCCAGTTCGCCAGCCAGCCATTCGGCCAGTGCAGCCGCCCGTGCGGCGCTCGCCCGCGCTGGCGTGGCCAGCACCCAGGCGGCCGCCGTATCGACGAAGCCCCAGGGCGCGATCAACCGCCCCGCCGCCAGGTCGTCGGCGACCAGGGGTTCCGGCGTGATCGCCACGCCCAGCCCGGCCAGCGCCGCTTCCAGCAGGTAGTAGAGGTGGGCGAAGCCCTGGCCCATGCGCTGGGGTGGCGTGTCCAGCCCGGCTGCCTGCGCCCAGTCGCGCCAGGCCTGTGGGCGCGAGGCGGTGTGCAGCAGCGGCTCGTCGAGCAGGGCGGACGCGGACGATCCGGCCAGCCGGCCGGCGTTGGCGTAGCGCGGGCTCATCACCGGGCCGATCCGTTCCGGCGCCAGCGTGGTGATCCGCCAGTCCGCCGGCCAGGGCGCGGTGCCGATCAGCAACGCTGCGTCCAGGCCGCGCAGGTCGGGCGGCAGCGGCTCCTCCTGCGCCGACAGGTGCAGGGTCAGCTCGGGAAGATCGCTGGCGAGCCGGTCCAGTCGTGGGATCACCCAGCGCGCCAGCACGCTGCCCGGGCAGCCGAGCACGAACGGCGCCTGCGCAGGGCGCTGCAGGCCGGCCCAGGTTTCGCGCAACTGCTCGAAGGCCGCACCGGTCGTGTCGTGCAGTCGCGCGCCCGCTTCGCTGAGCGCCAGGCCCCGTCCCTGGCGGGTGAACAGCGGGCGGCCCAGCGCCTCTTCCAGTTGCCGGATCTGCCGGCTCACTGCGCCATGGGTGACGTGAAGTGCTTCGGCGGCGCGGCTCACGCTTTGCAGCCGGGCGGTCGCCTCGAAGGCGCGCAGGGCGTTCAGCGGGGGCAGGTCGCGTTCGCTCATATGTGATATTTACTCACATATCGATGCGAACTTCTCGCTTTTTCTTCGCACCCGAGCGGCCTATGCTGGTCACCTTGCCGGTCCGCTGGGACGGTGAATCGCAGTTTTTCGCACAGGAACACCATCATGGCCACGCCCGCGCCGACCGCCGTCCCCGCCGTCCCCGACTTCCATGCCTGGCCCGATCCTCGCGGCCGCTTCGGCCAGTTCGGCGGGCAGTACGTGGCCGAGACGCTGATGGCGCCGCTGGCCGAGCTGACCGAGGCCTACGAGCGCCTGCGCAAGGATCCGGAATTCCTCGCCGAGCTGGACCGCGACCTCACCCACTACGTCGGCCGGCCCAGTCCGCTGTATCACGCCGAGCGGTTGTCGGCGCACGTCGGCGGCGCGCGCATCATCCTCAAGCGCGAGGACCTCAACCACACCGGCGCGCACAAGATCAACAACACCATCGGCCAGGGCCTGGTCGCCAAGCGCATGGGCAAGCCGCGCATCATTGCCGAGACCGGCGCCGGCCAGCACGGCGTGGCCAGCGCCACCGTGGCCGCGCGGCTGGGCCTCAAATGCGTGGTGTACATGGGCGCCACCGACATCGAGCGGCAGAAGATCAACGTCTACCGCATGAAGCTGCTCGGCGCCGAGGTGGTGCCGGTGACCTCCGGCTCGAAGACGCTGAAGGACGCGCTCAACGAAGCGATGCGCGACTGGGTCACCAACGTGGCCGACACCTTCTACATCATCGGCACCGTGGCCGGTCCGCACCCGTACCCGATGATGGTGCGCGACTTCAACGCCATCGTCGGCCGCGAGGCGCGCGCGCAGATGCTCACCGAGTACGGCCGCCTGCCGGATGCGATCACCGCCTGCGTCGGCGGCGGCTCCAACGCGATCGGCCTGTTCCACGAATTCCTCAACGACCGCGACGTGCGCATCGTCGGCGCCGAGGCGGCGGGCGAGGGCATCGGCAGCGGCCTGCATGCGGCCTCGCTGGCGGCCGGGCGCCCCGGCGTGCTGCACGGCAACCGCACCTACGTGCTGTGCGACGACAACGGCCAGATCGCCGAGACCCATTCGATCTCCGCCGGCCTGGACTACCCGGGCGTCGGCCCCGAGCACGCCTTCCTCAAGGACGCCGGCCGCGCCGAATATGTCGGCGTCACGGACGCCGAGGCGATGGAGGCGTTCCATCTGCTGGCGCGCATGGAAGGCATCCTGCCGGCGCTTGAATCCAGCCATGCAGTGGCGCAGGCCATGAAGCTCGCTCGCGAGCTTCCAAAAGACGGGTTGGTGCTGTGCAACCTCTCCGGTCGCGGCGACAAGGATGTGCACACCATCGCCGCGCGCGAGGGCGTCACGGTGTGAAGGCAGGAGTGAGTGTCGAGGAGTGAGAAGTGAGAGAAAGCCACTTCGCTCCACACCACTGGAACCTTCCGGACTTGCCTGCTCTCACTCCTCACTCCTCTCCATTCACTCCTCGCTCCTGGCTCCTGGCTCCCATGTCCCGCATCGATAAACGCTTCGCCTCGCTCAAGGCCGCCGGCCGCACCGGCCTGATTCCCTTCGTCACCGCCGGCGATCCCTCGCCCGACTCGGTGGTGGCTCTGATGCACGCGCTGGTGGAGGCCGGCGCGGACCTGATCGAGCTGGGCGTACCGTTCTCCGATCCGATGGCCGACGGCCCGGTGATCCAGCACGCCAGCGAGCGGGCGATTGCCAAGGGCGTGGGCCTGGGCGACGTGCTGCGCTGGGTCGCCGAGTTCCGCCAGCGCGACCAGGACACCCCGGTGGTGCTGATGGGGTATCTGAACCCGATCGAGATCCACGGCTACGAAGCATTTGCCGCCGAAGCCGTGGCGGCCGGCGTGGATGGCGTGCTGCTGGTCGATTGCCCGCTGGAAGAGTCCGCCGTGCTGGAGCCGCTGCGTACCGCAGGGCTGCAGACCATCCGCCTGGCGGCGCCCACCACCGCACCCGCGCGTATGGCGCAGTTGTGCGAGGTGGCCGAAGGCTTCCTGTACTATGTGTCGTTTGCCGGCATCACCGGCGCCGGGCGGTTGAGCACCCGGGACATCGCGTCCCGCGTGGCCGACATCCGCGCACGCGCCAGGGCGCCGGTAGCGGTTGGGTTCGGCGTGCGCGATGCGCAGAGCGCGAAGGAGATTGCCGCCTTCGCCGATGCGGTGGTGATCGGCAGCGCGCTGGTGGAGCGGCTGGACGGGGCAGGCACGGCGGACGACGCCGTGACCCGGGCGAAGGACTTCCTGGCACCGATCCGCGCCGCACTCGATGCACACTGAAACGGTCGCCTGACCGTTTCGGTCAGGAACGTTTGAGGTGTTGCAATGAACTGGCTGCAGAAAATCATGACCCCGCGCGCCCGCACCCAGGGCGCACCCGCCGCCGGCAAGGGCAAGGTGCCCGAGGGCGTGTGGGACAAGTGCGGCGGCTGCGGCGCCGTGCTCTACCGTCCGGAGCTGGAGCGCAACCTGATGGTCTGCCCGAAGTGCGGCCATCACCACGCGATCCGCGCGCGCGCGCGCCTGGCCGCCCTGTTCGACGAGGGCAGCACGGTCGAGTTGTGGCCGAACCTCGAGCCGACCGATCCGCTGAAGTTCCGCGACTCGAAGAAGTATCGCGATCGCGTCGTCGCTGCGCAGAAGTCCACCGGCGAGAAGGACGCGCTGGTCGCCATGAGCGGCAAGCTCAAGGAGCGCCCGCTGGTCGCGGTGGCTTTCGAGTTCGCCTACATGGGCGGCTCGATGGGCTCGGTGGTCGGCGAGAAGTTTGCCCGCGCGGCGGAGAAGGCGCTGGCCGAGCGCAGTGCGCTGGTGTGCTTCTCGGCCACCGGCGGTGCGCGCATGCAGGAGTCGCTGTTCTCGCTGATGCAGATGGCCAAGACCTCGGCTGCGCTGGCGAAGTTGCGCGATGCGGGCGTGCCGTACATCAGCGTGATGACCAACCCGACCACCGGCGGCGTGTCGGCCAGCCTGGCGATGCTCGGCGACATCAACATCGGTGAGCCGAAGGCGCTGATCGGCTTCGCCGGCCCGCGCGTGATCGAGCAGACCGTGCGCGAGACGTTGCCGGAAGGCTTCCAGCGCTCGGAGTTCCTGCTCGAGCACGGCGCGATCGACATGATCGTCGACCGCCGCGAGATGCGCGACCGGCTCGCCGACGTGCTCGGCCTGCTGATGAAGGTGCCGCGCGCGGCCTGACCGGGTCCGGCCCCGCGCCTGCCGAAGCCGCCGCACCCCTGGGTGCGGCGGCTTCGTCGTTTACCCATCCGCGTTTTCCACAGGTCATGTGCATGGCCGCGGGGACAAGCCTGTGGACAAGCGCGATTCGCCATTTCGCGATCAGTCACTTGCGACGCGTCGATCAGTTTTTGCGCAGCCGTGCAGGCGTTTTCCACAGCGCTTGTGGAGGTCGCTGGGAAAAGCCTGTGGATAGGTGGCCTATCGTGCTGATCGCACAGCAGTCGTGCACGTGCTGGCTACGATCTGCTCACGCCAGCAGCGCGAGATGACCCAGCCACAGCGCGAGCGAACCGAGCGCGCCGCCAATGCCGATCGCCGCCAGCACGTCGCTGGGGTAGTGCAGTCCGAGGATCACCCGCGAGGCGGCGACCAGCGCGGTGAACGGCAGCAGCAGCGGTGCCAGCATCGGGTACCAGGCCAGCGCGACGACGGTGAAGCCGACCGCCTGCAGCGTGTGGCCGGAGGGGAAGCTGAACTCGTCCAGTGGCGGCACGTGGGCGATCACCCCGGGGCAGGCGCGGAACGGTCGCGGGCGCCGGGTCCAGCGCTTGAGCAGGCGGTAGAGCAGCAGCGCGGTGAGCCCGGTGAGCGCCATGTGCGCGGCGGCGGTGAGTCCGCGCAAGCCGTCGAACAGCGCCAGCGAGAGCATCAATGCATACCAGAACACACCGTCGCCGAGCCGGCTGATGGCCCCGAAGAACACGCCCACCGCGCGACGCGCGCCCCAGCGGTTGGCCGCCACGCACATGCGGCGGTCGATCGCGAAGCGCGGCCCGATGGCAAGCTCAGGCGTGGGCAGCGGCGGCAGGCGGGACATGGTGCTTCTCCTCGGCGAGCTGCATCAGCAGGGATTCGAAGTCGCGGATCACCGCGTCGGGCGACAACGCCGCCACGCTGGCCTGGGCGGCGCGACCCATGTGGCGGATCAGGCTGGGATTGCTGCCAAGCGTGGCGGCGGCCTCGATGAATTTCGCTTCGTCGCCGGATTCGATGACGTAGCCGTTGTGGCCGTCGCTCATGTGCTCGCGGGCGGCGCCCTCGCGGTAGGCGACCACCGGCACACCGGCCGCCAGCGACTCCAGGATCACGTTGCCGAAGGTCTCGCTCAGGCTGGGAAAGGCGAACAGGTCCGCGCTGGCCACATGCCGCGCCAGTGCCTCGCCGCGTTGCATGCCGGCGAAGATGAAATCCGGATGCGCGTCCTGCAGCGCCGGGCGCTCGGGGCCGTCGCCGACCCACACGTAGCGCGCTTCTGGCACCTGCAGTTGCAGCGCGCGAAAGGCGCGCACCGCCAGCTCGAGATTCTTCTCCGCGGCGATGCGCCCGACGTAGAGCATCACCGGCGTGTGGCCCTCGGCGCCCCATTGCGCACGCAGCGCGGGATCGCGGTGCTGCGGATGGAACAGCCGGGTGTCGACCGCGCGGCGCAGGATGCGCGCATTGGCGACGCCCAGCGCGTTGAGCTCGCGGCGCAGCGCGTCGGTCGGCACCAGGGTGGCGCCGCCACGGTTGTGGAAGCGGCGCAGGTAGCCGCGCACGGCCTGGGTCAGAAAGCCCACGCCGTAGTGCGCGGCGTAGGTGTCGAAGCGGGTATGGAATCCGGTCGCGACAGGAAGGTCGAGCTGCTGCGCAGCGCGCATGGCCGACCACCCCAGCGGGCCTTCCGTGGCCACGTAGATGGCGTCCGGCCGCAAACGGGTCCAGCGCCGCCGCAACATGCGGCCGGCGGGCAGGCCGAAGCGCAGCCCCGGGTAGCGCGGAAGCGATGCGCCGCGCGTTTCCACCGGCAGCGTGCCCGGCTCGTCGGCGAACGGTTGCGACTGCCGCGGGCGGATCACTTCCACCGAGTGCCCCAGCGATGCGAGCCCGGCGGCGAGGCTGTGCACGGTCAGCGCGACGCCGTTGACTTCGGGCGGATAGGTTTCGGTGACGATGCCGATGCGCATGACGTGCCTCTGGCTGGCTTGGCATAGCGTGGGCAGCCCAGGTTTCGTCGGCATGGCGGGGTTGTGACGTCACGGTGACGCCCGGAAAGGGGTACCATCCGCCCTGCACCCGCGCTCCCCTGTCCACCCCGCGAAACACGCCGGAGGTAGCCATGAAACCGATGCTGCTGTGCCTGGGTCTGGTCTTGCCGGCGAGTTGCCTGGCTGCCGCGGTTCCGCAACAGCACGAGGACGTGGCGTTCGCCGCACCGTCCGCCAGGGTGCCGGAGCAGCGGCACCATCCGCTGTTCGAGGTGCGCTACGTGCTGATCAAGGCGACGCCGTCGCCCCAGACCTCGCCGTCGCCCCAGACCTCGCCGTCGCCCCAGACCTCGCCGGGGCCGAGCATCGATCTGGGCGACGGGAAGGCCGCGATCCGTCCGCTGCCGCTGGACGGCCCGGGTGTCGTGTCCGTCGCCGGACGGTTCCGCAACCCCAACATGCTGCTCTGCCGCAGCTGGGGCTGCAGGGGACTGCCGGGGCGCTGAGCGGCAGGTCGATTAGTTGCCGAAGTAGTACGACGCACCGAGGTTGGCCTGCCAGCGCGAGGCGTTGCCGGCCAGGTGGTGGTTGAACCCGGCGTCGAGCTGCAACCGCGGCGTGGCCATCCAGGCCAGGCCCGCGCCGGCGAGCTGGCCGGCCGGCGAATGGCCCGGGTGCAGCGTTGCCAGTTGCAGGTAGGCGCTGAGCGTCGGGGTAACCGACACGTTGTCGCTGAGTGCGATCGTGGTGCTGTCGCCGCCGGCACGCGCATCGGCCAGGTACAGGCCCAGCGATTGCCGCGCGCTGGCCTGCCAGTTCACGTCCAGACCCAGCGCGTATTGGCGGCGGCTGGCGCGGAACGCCCGACTGCCGTCGGTGAAGCTCACGTTGCCGAGCAGGCCCCAGTGCCACGGCGAGTCGCCGGCCGGCAGCGCGAACTTGAGACCCAGGCTGCTGCTGCCGCGACCGTACAGATCGCCGTCGGGTGTCGCCAGCCGGTTCCACGGCGTGCTGCCCAGTTGCAGTTCGAACGGCCCGCCCAAGCCCAGCCGGAGCAGGGTGTCGGCGCTGTACAGGCGGGTGGTCGTGCTGCCGTCGCGGTCTTCGCTGGCGTCGGGCAGGCCCTGTTCGATCGTGAGCGCCCCGGCGTCCAGCACCGCGGGCGAAAAGCCCATGCCCGGCCGGTCGTAGCCGGGATTGCCGGTCTGTGCGCGGACCGTTACGGCTCCGCTTGCGGCGGCCAGCACGACAACCCAGAGGGCAAGCCGGCACGACGGGCCGGATGGTCTAAAATGGAACGTTCCCTTTCGCATCGCGCCAGTATCCCATGACCGTCCGCACCCGCTTCGCTCCCAGTCCCACCGGCTTCCTGCACATCGGCGGTGCGCGTACCGCGCTGTACTGCTGGCTGGAGGCGCGTCGTCGTGGCGGCGAGTTCGTGCTGCGCATCGAGGACACCGACCGCGAGCGCTCCACCGACGAAGCGGTGCAGGCGATCCTCGACGCGATGCACTGGCTGAACTTGGACGCCGACGAGGCGCCGGTCTACCAGACCCATCGGCTGGCCCGCTACAAGGAGGTCGCCGACAGGCTGCTGGCCGCGGGCAAGGCGTATTACGCCTACGAGTCGAAGGACGAGATCGAGGCGATGCGCGAGGCGGCCATGGCTGCGGGCGAAAAACCCCGTTACAACGGCTACTACCGCGACCGCAACGAGCCGTACCGCGACGACCCGAACCGGGTGATCCGCTTCAGGAACCCGGTCGAGGGGTCGGTGGTGTTCGAGGACAAGGTCAAGGGGCGCATCGAGATCGCCAACAGCGAGCTGGACGACCTGGTGATCTTCCGCTCCGACGGCTGGCCGACCTACAACTTCGCCGTGGTGGTGGACGACATCGACATGGGCATCACCGAGGTGATCCGCGGCGACGACCACGTCAACAACACCCCCCGCCAGATCAACATCTACCTCGCGCTGGGTGCCGCGGTGCCGGAATTCGCGCACCTGCCGATGATCCTCGACCACGAGGGCAAGAAGCTGTCCAAGCGCACCAACTCGGTCAGCGTGATGGAGTACCGCAGCGACGGCTACCTGCCGCATGCGCTGCTCAACTACCTGGTACGCCTGGGCTGGTCGCACGGCGACCAGGAGATCTTCTCGCGCGAGGAAATGGTCAGGCTGTTCGACATCGCCGACGTCAACAAGGCGGCCTCGCGTTTCGACACCGAAAAGCTCAAGTGGCTGAACCAGCACTACCTGAAGACCGACGATCCGCAGTCGATCGCGCCGGAATTCGAGTGGCACCTGCAGCAGGCCGGGCTGGACCCGGCGCAGGGGCCGGCCGCGGTCGATCTCATCGTCGCCCTACGCGATCGCGTGCAGACGTTGAAGGAGATGGCCGAGCGCGCGGCGATCTGGTTCGGCCCGATCACCGAATGGGACGAGAAGGCCGTCGCCAAGCACCTGAAGAACGACAGCGCGGTCGCCGTGCTCACCGAAGCGGAGGCATTGCTGGCCGATTGCCAGTGGAAGCCCGAGCCGATCCACGCGCTGATCGAGCAGGTGGCCGGCAAGCTGGAGCTGGGCATGGGCAAGGTGGCCCAGCCGCTGCGCGTGGCGATGACCGGCACCCAGGTGTCGCCGTCGATCGACCATACCATCTACCTGGCCGGCCGCGACGTGGCGCTCAAGCGCATCGACGACGCGATCGCCCGCGCACAAGGCTGATCGGCCCGATCGTGCATCGTCGCCACGGCCGCCGCGATGGATGAACTGCTGGCGAAGGCGACGCAGGGCGTGGACCTGGATGCGCCGGGCGCGTTCTGGCACGTCTTCGCCAACCTGATGGGGTTGGTGCCGTGGGCGGCGCTGACCGGGTGGACGGTGTTCTTCGTCGCGGTCGGCGCAGCGCTGGGCTGGTGGCGGGGACGTACCGGCGCCGGCGTGGTCTGGGCGTTGCTGCTCGGGCCGGTTGGCTGGTGGGTCGTGTGGCGCTTGCCGCCTCCCTCGCGTGGCCGGGCGCCGCCGCCGCTGCCGCCGCGTGGCCCGCCGCGCTGATCCGCACGAACTTTCGTTTCGACGGATCACCCCCATCTGCGCCGGCAGGGTGCCGCGGGTACCCGATGTATGATCCGTGTCGAGGTGAACGCATTGAGCAAGCAGGCAGCCGGCAAGTTCCACACGCACCACGAGGAAACCCCGCAGGGCTTCGTCGACGCGGTTTCGCACGCCAGCGAGGAGCGTGGCCTGCGACTGACGCCGCTGCGCAAGGAAGTGCTCGAACTGGTGGCGGCAGCGGGCAAGCCGGTCAAGGCGTACGACCTGCTCGACCAGTTGCGCGAGCGCCACGGCAATGCCGCCCCGCCCACCGTCTACCGCGCGCTGGACTTCCTGCTCGAGCAGGGCTTCATCCACAAGCTCGAGTCGGTCAACGCCTTCGTCTCCTGCCATCATCCGGCCGAGGCGCACCAGGTGCCGTTCCTGATCTGCGATGTCTGCTCCAGCGCACAGGAAGTGTGCGACGAGCGGGTCGCGGCACTGATCGAGTCGCAGGCCGAAAGCTTCGGTTTTCGGCCGCAGGCGCAGACGCTGGAAGTGCACGGCGTGTGCCGCAATTGCCGCAAGGACTGAGTCGGTTCACCCGCGGGGTCGGCTTCCGGCTGGCAAATCGCGTTGTTATAAAGTAACATCGATGTCCAGACAGGCGGTTTCCCCGCCGCCGTTGACTGGGGCGACCCCATGCAACCCGAGCCTTCCGACAAATCCATCTGGTGGCATGTGGCCGATCGCATCGGCGCCACGGCCTCGTTTCTCTGTGCGATCCACTGCGCGGCGCTGCCGTTCGTGCTGGCGATCCTGCCGCTGGTGGGGCTGGAATTTCTCGCCAGCCACACCTTCGAGCGCGGTTTCGTGATGTTCGCCAGCGCGCTGGCGCTGTTCAGCCTTGGACGCGGCTATCGGCGCCACCGCATGCCACAGCCGCTGACGTTCGCCCTGCCGGGGCTGACCCTGCTGCTGCTCGGGGTCACCCTGGCCGAGGGATATTCGATTGCGCTGCACAGCGTGCTGGTGACCATCGGCGGCCTGCTGCTGGCGTTCTCGCACTTCCTCAACCTGCGTGC
>JABLTH010007810.1_pt1 | contig 28846 bp, 24 predicted proteins | sample 7875711 | NCBI WGS metagenome assembly JABLTH01 (sample SAMN14941262, study PRJNA633318) | bioreactor metagenome | isolation source: bioreactor | place: China | collected 2019-03-05 | reverse complement strand
GTTCGCACGACGGCGGCCTTGCCGACCGGGATCGTCTCGCCGCGGCCGACGTCGACCTTCACGTGCTCGGGGCGGATCCCTGCGAGAACGCGCGTCCCGACACCGAGCGGCGACTCGGCGCGCAGCAGGCACTCGGGAGCGATCTCGACGACGGCGACGCCGTCGCCCTCCCGCGCGACGACCGTACCCGGAAGCAGGTTCGTCATCCCGACGAGCCGGGCGACTGCGGCGCTCGCGGGGGCGCGCAGCACGTTCTCGGTCGCGCCCACCTGCGCAAGGCGGCCGCCGAGCAGCACGGCGATGCGGTCGGCGAGCAGCATGGCGTGGCGAAGGTCGTGCGTCACGAGCGCGACGGCGACCCCGGTCGCGGCGATCGCCTCGCGCAGGTCGAGCGAGAGCCGCTCCTGCGCTCCGGCGTCGAGGTCGTCGAAGGGCTCGTCGAGCAGGAGGACGGCCGGCTCGCGGACGAACGCCTGCGCGAGCGCGACGCGCCGCATCTCGCCGCCGGAGAGCGTCGCAGCGCGGCGAGCGGCGAGCGCCTCGAGGCCGAAGTGCGCGAGCGCACGCGCGACGCGGCGGCGGCGCTCTGCGCGCGGCACGCCTTCGCCCCAGAGCGGGAGTCCGACGTTCCACGCGACGGAGCCGGCGAGCAGCACGGGGCGCTGGAAGACCATCGCAACCGGGCCGCTCGCATGCGCCTCGACCCGCCCGCGCTCGGGCGCTTCGAGGCCGGCGAGCGCGCGCAGCAGCGTGCTCTTGCCCGCGCCGTTCGGCCCGAGGACCGCGAGCACCTCGCCGGCGCACAGCTCGAGCGCGTCCACCTCGAGCACGAAGCCGCCTCCGGCAGCGCGGCTCGCCTCGCCGCGCCGCGCGAGCGGCCGCACCCGCAGCCCGCGCGCTTCGAGCGCGACGCCGCTCACGTCCGGGAGCTCATCGCCGGCCCGCCTGCTGCAGTGCGGTGAGCGTCGCGGCGAGCACGAAGGTGAGGCCGAGCAGGAGCGCCGAGAGCGCGAGCGCCTCGGAGAAGCGACCCATCTGCGTGTACATGAGGATGCCGGTCGTGAGAACGCGCGTTTGCCCTTCGAGGTTTCCGCCCACCATCATGACGGCGCCGACTTCGGAGAGGATCCCGCCGAGCGCGGCGATCACCGCCGCGAGCAGGCCGAGCTTCGTCTCGCGCAGCAGCAGCCACAGTGCACGCGCGCCGCGGACGCCGAGCGCGCGCACCTGGAGCCGCCATTCGGGGCCGAGCGCGCCGACGGCGGCGTGGCTGATGCCGACCACGAGCGGGAGCGCGATCGCGACCTGCGCGATCACCATCGCGGCCGGCGTGTACATGAGGCCGAGCCGCCCGAGCGGGCCGCTTCGCCAGAGCAGGAGCGCCACCACGAGGCCGACGACGACCGGCGGAAGACCCATCGCGGCGTTCACCAGCGAGACCGCGGCGCCGCGCCCGCGAAAGCGCCTCCCGCCGAGCACGAGGCCGAGCGGAAGCCCGATCGCGACCGCGATCGCGAGCGCGCTCCCCGAGACGACGAGCGTTCTGAGCGCGACCTCGGCGAGCGCGGCCGGCGAGATCTCGCTCACCGATCGCCGCTCCGCGCGCGGCGCGCGCGCGCCGCGACGCAGCCGGCGCGCGAGGCTCTCCGCGCGCCGCTCACGGCGACGCCGCGCCGGCGAGCGGCGTGAAGAGAGGCCCCTGCCCCGTCTCGTCGCCGAGGCGCGCAATCCGCTCGCGCGACTCGGCCGAGAGCAGGTGGTCGGCGAGCTTCGTCGCGGCCTCGGCGCGGATCTGCCCGGTCGCGAACTTCGCCGGGTTCACGCGCAGCACCGAGTAGACGTTGCGCAGCGCGGGGTCCGGGCCGGTGAGCGCCACGAGATCCGCTCGCTCGCGGAAGGTCCGGAACGTTCCGCTGTCGGTGAGGACGTACGCCCGCTTCTCGCCTGCCACCTGCAGCGTGGGGCCCATCCCGGCGCCCGTTCGCAGCAGGCCCGGCCAGGTCGCGCCGGGATCGAGGCCGGCCTTCGCGAAGAGCGCCTTCTCGCGCTGGTGCGTTCCCGAGTCGTCGCCGCGACTCGCGAGCGGCGCCTTCGCCGCGGCGATGCGGGCGATGGCGTCGGCGGCGCTCGCCGCTTCGCGCACCTTCGCGGGATCGTCCGCTGGCCCTGCGATCAGAAAGAAGTTCTCGGCGAGCGGCCGGCGGTCGAGGACGAAGCCCTCGGCGAGGAGCTTCTCCTCGCCCTCCGGCGCGTGCGCGAGCACGAGGTCGGCGTTGCCGTCGCGCGCCATCTGCAGCGCGGCACCGCTGCCGACCGCGATCACCTGCACGTCGATTCCGGTCTTCTCGCGAAACGGCGGCAGCAGCACGTCGAGAAGCCCGGCGTCGCGAACGCTCGTCGTCGTCGCGAGCACGACCTCGTTCTCGGCCCCGGCGGCGCGAACCGCCGCGGGGGCAACGAGAAGGCCTGCGATCAAGCCGGCCGCGAGAAGCGCAGCGGCGAAGCCGCCGCCGCTCCGCGCGGCGGCCGTCGGCGCGGGCGCGGCCCTGCGCACCGGCGCCGCGCGATGCGGCGCGGCGGGCCGCGCCTTGCCACGGCGGCGCCCCTTTGTCCCAAGTCGAGCGGCGAGCGCGCGCGCTTCGAGCGTCATCCGATTCCTCCTCGCCTATTCCAGCTCCGGCGTGCGAAAGCCCCGCGCCTCGAGCGCGCGGCGCACGTCGCTTCCCGGCGCGAGCAGGCGACGCAGCGCGGCGACCGCCGGGCGGTCGAGGCGCGACTCGGGAACGACGAAGTCGTAGCGCTCCTCGCGCAGCGGGAGAAAGCGCAGCCCCGCCGCCCGCGCGACCGGCTCGATCGCGACGCCCCAGTCCGCCCTTCCCTGCGCGATCGCCGCGGCGACCGCGTGGTGCGAGCGCGGCTCGTAGACGTAGCCGGACGGCCGGCGGCCGGCGAGGAGCTCGTCGATGAGAAGGCGCGTTCCACTCCCGCGGTTTCGATTCACCATGCGAAGCGAAGCGTCCGCGATCAGATCGGCCGCCGAGTGCGTGTCACCGGACCGTGTCACGAGGCCCTGCATCCGGAGATAGCCGGGGACCAGCACGAGACCGGGCGAGAGAAACGGCTCGTTGTAGCGGCCGGTCGCCGGGTCGAGCAGATGAATCGGCGCCGCATCGCACTCACCGCGTGCGGCCGCCGCGAGCCCTCCCTGCGAGCCGACCGCGAGGAGCTTCACGCGAAATCCCTCGCGCGCGAGCGCGCTCGCGACGAGGTCGAGCCCCGTACAGTGGCTTCCGATCACGACGAGGTCGGCGACCTCGAGCGCGCGGCCGACGAGCGTCACGTCGACCCGCGCTCCCGCATCCACCTGCTCGACGTTTCTCGCGATGCGGACGAAGCCGTCGGCGCGGCTGAAGGCCGTGACGCTTCCGCTGCCCTTTCCCATCGGATACGCCGCGAGGCCGCCGTCCGGCTGAGCAACGAGCCCCACCAGCAGATATTCGAGGCGACCTCGCTCGGAGAGCGTCCGCACGGCGAGGCGCGCCTCGCGCGTCTCGCGCCGCTCGGCCGCGAGCCCCGCCATGCGGCGGATCACGGGAGCCACGAGCTCGTGGAAGGTGAAGACGGCCGACGTCGGAAAGCCGGGAAGGATCGCAACGGGCCTGCGGCCGGACGCTGCGAGGCAGATGGGCTTTCCGGGCTTGAGCGCGACGCCGTGGACGAGGATGCCGGGAGCGAGCTCGCCGACGACGCGCGCGCACAGGTCGCCCTCGCCCTTCGAGGTTCCGCCCGAGAGCAGGACGACGTCGGCGGCGGCGAGCGCCCCCTCGAGGCCCGCGCGCAGCGCCACCTCGTCGTCGCGAATCGCTGCAGCGAGCAGCGGCTCGCCGCCGATCTCGCGCACGGCGTCGGCGAGGATGCGCGCGTTGCTGTCGTAAACGAAGCCGGGCGCGAGCGGAGCTCCCGGCGCGACGATCTCGTCTCCCGTCGAGAGGATCGCCACGCGCGGGCGGCGAACCACCACGACGCGGTCCCGGCCGATCGCCGCGAGGACGCCCGTGTCGCGCGACGTGAGCCGGGTTCCCGAGAACAGGACGGTCTCGCCGCGGCCCATGTCCGTCCCGGCGAACGAAACGGCGCCTCCCGGCGCGGTCGCGCGCCGAACGATCACCGTGCGGCCCTCGTCGTCGAGATCGGTGTCCTCGACGGGAACCACGGCGTCGGCGCCGCGCGGCAGCATGCCGCCCGTCGCGATCGAGGTCGCCGTCCCCGGCGCGACCTCCTGCTTCGGCGCAACACCGGTCGCGATCGACTCGGCGTTGCAGCGAAGCCGTACGGGCTCCGTCTCGGTCGCGCCGAAGGTGTCCTCCGCGCGGACGGCGAAGCCGTCCATGTTCGAGCGGTCGAAGCCCGGAACGTCCACCTCGGCAAGGACGTCCTCGGCGAGCACGCGGCCGAGCGCGTCACCGAGCGAAACGGTCTCGGGTGAAAGGCGGGCGAGGTCGAGCGCCGCGTGCCACACGCGCTCGGCCTCGTCGCGACCCATCACCTCGAGGAACTGCCGCTGCCTCACGCACCCGCCTCCGGCTCGGCGTCGTAGAGCAGCACCTCGACCTCGGCGCCTTCGGCCATCCCCTCGAGCCCGCGCGGGACGATCACGCAGCCGGCGGCGCGAACCGTCGACGAGAGGATCGACGCGCCGGCGGTCGCGATCGGCGCCACGCGTCCGCTCTCGATCGCGACGCGAACGTAGTCGGTGCGGCCCACCGCCGAGCTGATCTTGCGCGCGAGCGGAAGGCGTACGCGGCGGTGCGGCCACGCGCGCGACCTTCCGCCCATCGCCCGGATCGCGGGCCCTGCGAAGAACTCGTACGCGCACAGGCAGCTCACGGGATTTCCCGGCAGCAGGAAGACCAGCGCGCCGCCGATCCGGCCGATACCCGCCGGGCTCGACGGCCGCATCGAAATCCCGTGGAAGTCGAGCGAGCCGAGCTCGGCGACGAGCAGCGGCGCATGGTCCTCGCGGCCGACCGAGCTTCCGCCCGACACCAGAAGGACGTCGGCGCCCTTCTCGGCGAGCGCCTCGCGGATGCGCTCCTCGCGGTCGGGGAGGATCGCGAAGGGAAGCGTCTCGCCGCCGTCTCGCGCGACGAGCGCGCGAAGCGTCACGCTGTTGCTGTCGACGATGCGGGCGCCCTCGGGAGCGGAGCCCGCGGGAAGCAGCTCGTCGCCCGTCACGACGAGGCGAACGCGCGGCCGGCGAACGCACGACGCGTGGGCGACGCCGATCGACGCGAGCAGGCCGGCGTCCTGCGGGCGAAGGCGCCTTCCGGCGCGCAGCACCAGCTCGCCACGGCGCAGGTCCTCGCCGCGCGCGCCGACGTGCTTGCGAGGCGGGACGGCCTCGCGCACGAGGACGACTTCGCCCTCCTCGCTCGCGACCTCGGCCATCACCACGGCGTCGGCGCCGGCGGGAAGCGGCGCCCCGGTCATGATGCGAACGGCGTCTCCGGGGGCGAGCGTCCCCGCGAACGCCCTTCCCGGCATCGCCTCGCCGGCGAGGCGAAGCGCGACCGGCTCGTAGTCCGACGCGCCGAAGGTGTCTTCGCCGCGGACGGCGTACCCGTCCATCGCGGCCCGCGCGAAGCCGGGAACGTCGACTTCGGAGCGGACGTCCTCGGCGAGAACGCGTCCGGCACACGCGAGCAGCGCGACGGGCTCCGCGGGGAGCGGCATCGCGTGTTCGGCGATGAAGCGCTCCACGTCCTCGACGTCGGCGCGCGCCGCGAAGCCCTGCATCCGAACGTCACGCATTCGCGACGCCTGCTCCCGAGCGCTCGTGCAGGAAGACCGTCCGGCGCAGTCCCCGTCGCTGGCCTGCCGGGCGGGCCGGAGCGCGCGTTCTCAGCCGCTGGCCTTCATCGCGAACAGCTCCTCACGATACGGCATCTTGACCTTCGCCTGCGCGATCACGTCGGCGCTCACGTCGAACTTGAGGACGCCGTTCGGTCCGACGCCGTCTTCCTTCATGCACGCGGGCAGGTCGTCGTCGGCCTTCGTGAAGCCGGCAGCGTCGTTGAACGCCCACTCGTCGAGCAGACACTGCCATCCGAGGTCGGCGACCTGCTCGCGCGAGACGTCCTCGCCGAGGAGGAGGGAATGGAACCTCGCCATGTCGGCGAGCGTCGGCTGCAGGAACTGACAGAAGCCCGACGAATCGCAGGCCGCGTTCACGATCTGCGACTCCTGCGACGCGCGCGCGTACTGGTCGGGGGGCATCCCGGGGTTGATGATGAGGCCGGCGGTGTGGTCGGCGCCCATCGGGCTCGTCGCGTACGTGACGCCCGTGGCCTTCAGCGGCCGCGGATCCCACGCGGGGATCGACTGCCCCTTGACGACGGGGATCCGTCCGTGGCCGCGCTTGCGGCCGACCGAGAGCGCGCCGTTCCCGATCGCCTGACCGAGCTCGGTTCCCTCGGCGATCTCGCGCAGAATGCGCTTCGCGCCGGCGGCGTCGCCGAACTCCATGCCGCCCGAGTCCATGTAGACGGCGATGGCGGCGCCGGTCTCGATGGTGTCGAGGCCGATCTCGTCGCACAGACGGTCGAGGTCGGCGACGTCCTCCCAGCTCGCGATGCCGCAGTTGGCGCCGAGCAGCGTGAGCGTCTCGAACTCGAGCGCCGACGTCTTGTACTTGCCCTGCGCGTCGTTCACGACGTTGCTGCACTTCACGATGCAGCCCGTCATGCAGTTGTGCATGCCGCCGCCGCGCGTCGCGAAGCTCTCGACGATGCGCGCGCCGTCGAGGCTCGCGACGTGCTCGAACTGTCCGGACGTCCGGTTCCGCGTCGGGAACGTGTTGAGCATGTTCGCGACCGACACGAAGGCGCTCGTTCCGGTCTTGAACATCTGCGGGCCATCGAGGTAGCCCTTCGTGAAGGCCTTGCACTGCTCCATGAAGGCCTTCATGTCCGCCGGACGACGCACGGGGCGCTTCCCGGCGTCGACGGACACGAACTTGAGGCCCTTGCTCCCCATCACCGCGCCGAGGCCTCCGCGCGCCGCGTGGCGCGCGGGACGCCGCGCGTCTCCGTCGGTGCACGCGACCGACGCGCCCTTGAGGCCCATCTCGCCGGCCGGACCGATCGTCACGAACGACGCCGTCGCGTACTTCGCGCCGAGCGCCTCGCAGAGCGCGTAGTTCCACTGGCCCTTGTACTCGTCGGCAGGCACCACGCGGACCGCGTCCGCCGTCACCTCGAGGCCGTAGCGGCGTCCCGCATCCTTCGGCTGGCCCTTCACGACGATCGCACGCACGCCGAGCTTCATGAGGTCCTGGCCCGGGTTGCCGCCGGCGTTCGCCTCCTTGATGCCGCGGGTGAGCGGGCTCTTGGCGCCGATCGAGATCCGGCCCGAGGTCGGGGCCGCCGTTCCCGAGAGCAGTCCTGGCGCCATCACCAGCACGTTCGCCGGACCGAGCGGGTCGCACTTCGGATCGCACTCGGCGAGCAGGATCTTCGCCGAGAGCGCGCGGCCGCCGAGCAGGCGCCACGCCGCGGGAAAGGGCTCGAAGTGCGCGGTCCCGGTCGTCATGTCGACCCGGACGATGCGGTCACCGGCCTGAGGCTTCGTGTCGGTCATGTGCTTGCCCTCCTTCCGCTCGGCTCAACAGTACCAGAGCCGCCCGCGGGCTCAGCCGCCGGCGATGGCCGCGAGCACCGCGATCTCGTCCTTCTCGCCGACGGGCCGGTCGAGCCCCGACGCCGGGATCGAGGCGCCGTTCACGAACAGGCGCACGAACCGGTGCGGCTCGCCGCTCGGCGTGAGGATCTGCGCGCCGAAGCCCGGAAACCGCTCGTCGGCGGCCGCGATGCACGCCCGGACGGTCGCGCCGGCGACGTCGACGGTGGCCTCGCCGCCGGTCGGGCCGCGCAGGGGCGTCGGAATCATGAGCTTCGGCATCGGGTCCTTTCTCGTGCGGAGCGCGGGATCGTGAGGCGCCGACGGACCGATCCTAGCGCCGGACCCGCGTGCCGGCGGCCCCGCGCGCTCGAGGGCGCCGAGCGGCGCGTGTTCGCTGCCGCAGAACTGGGTAGGATTCGGCACGCGCCCGGCCCGGCCCCGCCGCGCGAGCGGCGGAGCGCGCCGGGCGCCGCGCGCCAGAGCGTCGACACGAGGCCGGGAGGGTCCTTGCATGCCGAAGCTGACGATCATCCAGGCGACGGGGTACCGGTACCCGCACACCCGGATCCCGAACAAGATCCGCAAGCGCAAGCTCGTCGGCGCGGTGATGCCGTACCTCGCAGCGCTCGCGCCCCCGGAATGGGATGTGACGCTCGTCGACGACGCCGTCGAGGAGATCGACTACGACGCGCCCGCCGACGTCGTCGCGATCACGATCCGCAGCGTGACGTCGTTCCGCGCGTACGAGGTCGCGGCGGAGTTCCGAAAGCGGGGCGTCACCGTCGTGATGGGCGGCCCGCACGCGACGTTCCATACCGAAGAGATGGGAGATCACGCCGACGGCGTCTGCATCGGAGAAGCCGAAGAAGTCTTTCCGCAGATGCTCGAGGACGCGGCGGCGGGAAGGCTCAAGCAGTTCTACCGCCGCGACACGCCGGCGGATCTCGCAGGGATGCCGATGCCGCGCTGGGATCTGCTCAACCCGAAGCACTACGTCTTCTACCGGCCGAACGTCATCCAGTACTCGCGCGGCTGCCCCTACTCGTGCGACTTCTGCGCCGAGCACCGCCTCAACGGCGACTACGGCTACCGCTATCGGCCGACCGAGGAGGTCGTCGAGGAGGTGAAGCGCTGCGGGAGCCACCACATCTTCTTCGCGGCGAGCCAGTTCGCGGGGAACCCGCGCCGCACGCAGGAGTTCATGGAGGCGCTGATCCCGCTGAAGATCCGCTGGTCCGCGCTCTTCTCGCCGCGATTCTGCCTCGACGGCGAGTTCATGGACGTCGCGAAGCAGTCGGGCCTGCTGCACGTCAACATGGGCCTCGAGAGCATCGACCGCGACACGCTCGGCTCGATGGCCAAGAACTTCAACCGCATCGACGTCGAGGCGGTGATCAAGAACCTTCGCGACCGCGACATCAGCTACTCGTTCAACTTCGTCTTCGGCTCGGACACCGAGGGCACGGACGCGTACGGCGCCACCGCCGAGTTCCTGCTGAAGCACAAGGTCCCGGCCGCGTACTTCAACGTGATGACGCCGCTCCACGGAACGCCGCTCTACGACCGGATGAAGGCCGACGGCCGCATCGTCGACGAGCCCAACATGGAGCGCTGGCCGGGCGTCACCTGTCACTTCCGCCCGCTGCGAATGACGCCCGGCGAGCTGATTGCCGTCGTGAAGCGCCTGCACTGCGACTTCTACTCGCCGCGCTCGATGCTCCGCAGGCTGCCGCTGCCGACGACGTTCTCGCGAATGGCGTCGTGGAACATCAACTTCGAGCAGTGGAAGGTCGCGCGGAACATCGAGACGATGCAGGAGTTCAGCGACTTCTGACGCCCCGGCGCGAGTCGTGCGGGCGGCGGGGCGCCCCGGGAGCGACGACTTTGCCTTTGGCGGAGCCGCCCCGGATGCCGGCCATCGACCCCGAAGCTCGCGCGGCGGAGCGGAGGAGCGCACGGGGCGCCCCGCCGCCCGCGCTGCGCGGCCGCGAGGACGCGGCCTTCCCGTGATCCCTTGCTAATGGATCCGCTTGTCGCGCCCGGCCCATTCTCTTTCGCGCAGGCGGAACTTCTGGATCTTGCCCGTCGCCGTCTTCGGGAGCTCGCAGAACTCGACCGCCTTCGGGCACTTGAAGTGCGCGAGGCGCTCGCGGCAGAAGGCAACGAGCTCGCTCTCGCCGAGCGCCATGCCGGGCCGCAGCGTGACGAAGGCCTTCGGCACCTCGCCCCACTTCTCGTGCGGCGTCGCGACCACCGCGCATTCGAGGACGGCCGGGTGCTTCACGATCGTGTGCTCGACCTCGATGGTCGAGATGTTCTCGCCGCCCGAGATGATGATGTCCTTCTTGCGGTCGCGCAGCTCGATGTAGCCGTCGGGGTGGACGACGCCGACGTCGCCCGAATGGAACCAGCCGCCCGCGAAGGCCGCCTCGGTCGCCGCCGGGTCGTCGAAATAGCCCTTCATCACGTTGTTGCCGCGCATCACCACCTCGCCGGGCGTCGCGGCGTCGGCCGGAACGTCGCGCATCTCGTCGTCGACGACACGAAGGTGCGTCGCCGTGACGTGCGGGACGCCCTGCCGCGCGAGCATGCGGGCGCGCGCCTCGACGTCGAGCGCCTCCCAGCCCGGCTGCATCTCGCAGGTGACGTGCGGGCCGTACGTCTCGGTGAGGCCGTACAGGTGGACGATGCGAACGCCCATCTGGTCCATCCGGCCGAGGAGCGTCGGAGACGGCGGCGCGCCGCCCGTCGCGACGCGCAGCGGCGGATCGAAGCGCAGGCCCCGCGCCTCGGGCGCCTCCGCGAGCATCAGCAGGACGGTCGGCGCCGCGTTGAGGTGCGTGACGCCCTGCTCCCGGACGAGGCGAATCACTGCTCCCGGCTCGACGCGGCGGAGCATCACGTGCGTTCCCGCCGCGGCGGTGACGGCCCACGGGAAGCACCAGCCGTTGCAGTGGAAGAGCGGCAGCGTCCAGAGGAAGGCCGAGTCGCGGCCGAGGCCGTGGACGATCACCTCGCCGAGGGCGTTCAGGGTCGCGCCGCGGTGGGTGTACATCACGCCCTTGGGCCGGCCCGTCGTTCCCGACGTGTAGTTGATCGAGATCACGCGGTCTTCGTCGTCGACCTCCCCGCGGACGGGCAGCGGATCGACTTCGCCCGCGAGCTCGGCGTACGTCGGGCCGCCGAGAGGAGCGCCGGTCGCACCGCCGACCGGGTCCTCGACGCTCACGACGAGCGGCCCCCCTGCGGCCGGCTTCACCAGCGGCGCGAGCTCGGGATCGACGCACACGAGCTTCGCGCCGGAGTGCGCGAGGATGTACGAGACCTCGTCCGCGGCGAGCCGCGTGTTGATCGCGACGAGCGGCGCCCGAACGAGCGGCGCGGCGAAGTGCGCGAAGAGCAGCTCCGGGACGTTCGGCGCAAGGAACGCCACGCGGTCGCCCGGCGCGAGCCCCGCGCGGACGAACACGGCGGCCATGCGGCCGACGGCCTCGACGAAGCCGGCGTACGACCAGCGCCGGTCGCCGTAGACGACGGCGGTCCTGGTCGGGTAGATGCGCGCGGCGCGCTCGAGGAAGGCGAGCGGCGTCAGCGGATCGAGGTGTACGGGCGCCCGCATTGGGCGCAGCATAAAAGAAAACCCCCGGGAGTGGAGCCTGCTCGGCTCCTCCGCGGCTACGGCGTCCGCGCCCCCGGGGTCGGTGGCTCTGGGAACTTGCGTCCCCGTCTACACCGAGACGAATCCTTCGATTCGGTGCGGGCAGTCCTAGGACGCGACCACCTCACTCGCCGTAGTGAGACATTTCTCCACCGAATCACCTCCATCCCGGCGTGGGGTACACCCGGCTGGGCCCAGACCCCACCGGGTCCCGGTTACGGGGGTCGCCGCAACTCCCGCTCCGGGGCGCCCCGCCCGATACCAGCCGCCCTGGCGGCCACGCCCGCGATGCCCCTGGGGCCTCGCGGACGCTCCGGACGGAACTTGGGGACGAGTGAGATCCCCTATGCACTCAATCTAACCGACGGCCGCGGCGCTTCGCCACGGCCGGGGAGCCCGGGCCCCCGGTGCGGCGCTACGCTGCGGCTCCCATGGCCACACCGGCGCCTCCCGCGACGGGCATCCTGCTCGTCTCCTGCCCCGACCGGCGCGGAATCGTCGCCGCGCTCGCGCAGCTCCTCTACGGCCACGGCGCCAACATCCTCGACGCCGACCAGCACACCGACGCGATCGCCGGGCAGTTCTTCCAGCGCATCCGCTTCGACCTGTCGGAGATGCACGTCGACCGCGCGGGACTCGAGCGCGCCGTCGCCGAGGTCGCCGAGCGCTTCGCGATGCGCTGGCGGATGGTGCTCTCGAGCGAGCGCAAGCGCATTGCGATCTTCGTCTCGCGGTACGACCACTGCCTCTACGACCTGCTGCTGCGGCACCGGGCCGGCGAGCTCGCGTGCGAGATTCCGCTCATCGTGAGCAACCACGGCGACCTCGAGCCCGTCGCACGGCAGTTCGGCGCCGAGTTCCGGACGTTCCCGATTCGCGCCGAGAACAAGCGCGAGCAGGAGGAAGCGGAGCTCGCCTTGCTCGCCGAGCGCCGGATCGACCTCGTCGTGCTCGCACGCTACATGCAGGTGCTCTCGGCGGCGTTCATCGAGCGCTGGCCCGCGCGAATCATCAACATCCACCATTCGTTCCTTCCCGCGTTCGTCGGCAGCAAGCCCTATCATCAGGCGTACGAGCGCGGCGTGAAGCTGATCGGCGCCACCGCCCACTACGCGACCACCGATCTCGACGAGGGCCCGATCATCGACCAGGACGTTGCCCGCGCCTCGCACCGCGACTGCCCCGCCGATCTCGTCCGCAAGGGGCGCGACCTCGAACGGACCGTGCTCGCTCGCGCCGTCCGCTGGCACGTCGAAGACCGCGTCCTCGTCTACGGCAACAAGACCGTGGTGTTCGATTGAGGGGCCGCATCGTCCTGCTCGTCCTCGTCGCGGTGTTCGCCGGCGTGAGCTGGGTGCTCTCGCTCGAAGCGTCGAAGCTGCAGAGCCTCACCGAGCGCGTCGGCGTGCTCGAGCCGCGGAGCTTCGAGACGCTCACGGTGATCACGGCGGGAACCGGCGCCGCGCAGGAAGATCCGGATCGGCTCGGGCCGGTCGTCGTCGTGGGCGCGGGCGGACGCGCCGTCGCGGTCGACGCGGGCCGGGCGGTGGCGGAAGCGCTCCGGCGCTCGAAGCTCCCGCTCGCGCAGATCGACACCGTGCTGCTGACGAGCCTTCTCCCCGAGAACGTCGTCGGCCTGCCCGAGCTGCTGCTCGCGGGGTGGACCGCTTCGCGAAGCGCGCCGCTGCGGCTCGTCGGCCCGCCCGGAACGAAAACCCTCGCAGCGGGAATCGAGCAGGCCTACGCCGGGCCGATCGCCGCGACCGCCGCCGCGCTCGGTCTCGCCCCCGACGGTGCGCGCATCGAAGCCGTCGAGATCGGTGACGGCTGGAAGGAGGAGCGAGACGGGCTCACGCTGCGGGCGGCCGCGCTCCCCGGCGGCCCCTTCCCCGCACTCGCGTACCGCTTCGAGAGCGGCGGCCGGTCGGTCGTCGTGAACGGCGCGGGCTTCGGAGGCGACGCGCTCGTCGCGCTCGCGACGGGGGCGAACGTTCTGGTGCAGGAAGCCATGCACACGCCCACGGTCGAGCACGCAGCGAAGGAGCAGGGCGCGGAGGCCGAGCGCACCGTCAGGGAGACGGCGCTGCACACGCACGCCGCCGCCGCCGGCGAGGTGGCGCAGCGTGCGGGCGTTCGCGAGCTCGTGCTCGTGCGCCTGCGGCCACCGCCGCTCCACGACCGGCAGTACGTCGGCCTCGTACGCGAGAAGTTCTCGGGCCCCGTCGTCGTGGCCGAAGACGCCGCCGAATTCACACGCTGATCCCGGGATCCTCATCGAGCGAAGGATGGCCCGGTGGCAGCCGTCGCGGCGACTCGTCGGGGCCGGGCTCGTCGGGCTCGCTGCGCAGCACGGGCTCGCTCGGCGGCGCAGGCCGGTCTTCGTACGCGCGCTCGCCGGTGAAGCGGCGGCGCTGCTCGAGGAAGTAGGTCTCCCCGGGAGCGAGCGCGATGGCTTCGTCGATCGTGTCGAGCGCGGCGTCGCCCATGCCGGCGAGAAACTGCGACTCGGCGAGCGTGTCGAGAAAGTTCGGGTCGGAGCGGTCGGTCTGCGCGACCGCTCGCTGCGCCGACCGGAGCGCGAGCTGAATCTGCTCGGGCGTCGGCGAATCGGTCGTGACGATCAGCCACGCCGTGTTGTTGAGCATGACCGCCGGAACCGCCGGCAGCGAGAGCAGCCGCTCGGCGCGGCGCGCGAGAACCTCGGGGCCGCCCGCGACCTCGCGCGCGACCGCGAGCGCGCTCGCGGTGACGATCGCGAGAACGGCCAGCGCCATCGCGCGCACCCAGCCGGCGGGCCGCGTCTGCGCGAGCGAGTCCGGGCTCACCGCGAGCGCCGCCAGCGCGCCGGCGACGAAGCCTCCGAGGTGCGCAGCACCGGCCACGGGCGGAACGACGATCGAGATCACCGCGTCGACGCCGAGGGCGACGAAGAGCAGGCGTCGCGGAACGCGCCACACGGCGGGGAGCTGCTCGGGGAGCCGGAGCTCGAGCAGGACCGCGGCGCCGGCGAGCCCGCACACGACGCCCGACGCGCCGACCGCATACTCGTAGCCGGCGGCGGCGCCTGCGCCCATCGCGCCCAGCATCGAGGCCCCCATCACGAACAGCGTCCGGGCCGACCCCAGCGGGCGCTCGACGAGCTCGCCCAGCACCCAGAGCCCGAAGGCGTTGAGCAGCAGGTGCGCGATTCCGGCGTGGAGGAAGTTGCCGGTGACGATCCGCCACGGCTCTCCGGCGAAGAACAGCGTCGAGCCGAAGTGTCCTTCGACCTGGAGCTCTCCCCCGAGCAGCCAGTCGAGCGCGTAGACGAGGACGCACAGTGCGATCGCCGCCGCGGTCGCTCGAAGTCGCGGGGGGCGGGCCGCGCGCTGCGCGAGCGCCGCCATGCGGCCGAGCTGGAGGATGCCTCCGGGCGCCGCGGCGATCCGCTCGCGCAGAGCCGCGACGAGCCGCTCCGGCGCGCCGTCGTCGCGGAAGGCGCGCCGCTGCAGCAGCTTCACGCCCCGGCGCGTCCCGATGCGCAGGACCCGCCGGCCGAGCGCGAGATCGGTGATCTCGTCGAAGCCCGTGAAGCCCTCACCGCCATAGAGCCAGGGCGCCGCGTGGCGCAGCCCGGTCGCGTGCAGGGTGAGCGGCCGCCGGCCTCCCCGCAGCGGGAAGGTCTCGACCTCCGGGGCAAGGCTCTCTGCGCTCACCCGGAGAATCTTCCGCAGCCGGTCAGCTTCGTCGAGGCACCGCCAGCGACGGGAACACGCGCGTGAAGGTCAGGTAGACCAGGACGAACGCGCCGAGGAAGCCGAGCGCGATTCCGAACTGCACCGGCCCCGCCCACGCCGCCGGGTCCTTCGGCGAGAACGACGGCCATACCAGCACGTTGCGCTCGATCCAGAAGCCGAGCATCGACACGATCGCGACGCCGCCGAGGATCGCCGGCGTCCGCTTGGGGCGCTGGCCGAGCAGCACCCAGAACGGAACCACCCAGCAGCCGATCCACGCCGTGAGCGTGAGCTTCACCCACGGCTCGTTGAGCCGCGCCCAGTCGATGTTCCACGTGCTCTGGAAGAACTGCGACCCGAGGCGGGCCTCCAGGAAGAACGTCTCTTCGGGGAGGTTCCCGTACCAGATCGGCAGGTACTGCGACCAGAACAGGTACATCCAGAAGATCGAGAACGCGAAGACCATCTTCCCGATGTCGTGGAGCCGGCCGGAGGTCACCTCGCCCTCGAGCCCGGGAGCGCTGCGGTGCAGGACCGTCAGCAGCGCGGTCGCCGACACGGCGCTGAGGAACGCGCCCCAGGAGAAGTACGCGCCGAACAGGTTCGAGTACCACATCGGCGAGAGCGACATCACCTGGTCGAAGCCGAGGATCGAGAAGCCGAAGGCGAAGGCGAGGAGCAGCGCGGGCGCGATCCGCCGCATGCTCCGCGCGGAGCTCTCCTGCTCGAGTGCGTCTCCGCGCCACCCGCGCGTCCAGCGCTCGATCATCGCGCGCGCAGGCCCCGACGCCTCGACACCATGGAGCGTCGGACGGACCGAGTGATACAGGAAGCGCACGGACAGGACGGCGAGCAGGCCGAGGATCACCAGGTCGACGATCACGAGGCGCGGGACGTTCAGCCACGCGGCCTTCGCGGGGACCGGGTCGGCGATCCACGGGTAGATGTGGTCGCGGCCGAGGAAGCCGATCGCGCCGAGGACGAAGGAGACCGGCACCCACGCGGCGAGGCCCTCGGCGATGCGGCGCACCGGGCCGGGCCAGTGCGCGCCGACCGTCACGAAGATCGCCGCGATCACGACGCCGCCCTGCGCGAGGCCCGCGAAGTAGAGGAAGTTCACGTGGTATGCGCGCCAGGCGGTGTCGGCGTCTGCGCTGAGACCGTAGAGGAACGATGCTACGCCGATCGCGGCGAGTGCGAGGCACACCGCGACGAGCGCGCCCGGAATCGGCCGCGGGCGGGCGACCTCGGCCAGCGGCTCCTTGATGGCAGTCACGGGCGCCCTCCAGTCGGCGCTGCCGACGCGACGCTCTTGGGGCCGGTCGGGAACAGGTACCGCATGTAGTTCACGATGTCCCAGCGCTCCTGCATCGTGAGGCGGCCGTACGCCGGCATGCGGCGGCGGCCGTATTCGATCGTCGTGTACAGGTGCCCGTCCGACCGGCCCTTCGAGACGACGAGCGGGAGCACGCCGAGAAACACCTTCGCGACCGGGCCGTCCGCCATGCCCGTCACGCCGTGGCACGGCGCGCAGAAGGTCTCGTACTTCTTCTTCCCGTTCTCGAGCGAGCGCAGGTCGGCGGGGACCGGGTTCACGATCGCGTTCGCCACGTCGTCCGGGATCGCCGTCGCCTCGGCGAGCGTGTCGTCGATCACGGTCGTCGGCGGGGCGAGCAGGCCGTCGGTCGGCACCGTTCCTTCCGGCGGCGCGAAGCCCTGCGGGTGGTTGGGAACCCCCGTGTTCTCGAACGCCTGGCCCACGGGCTGCCGCTTCATCTGCGGAAACCACGTCGACGACCACTGCTCCCAGCAGCCGAGATTGCCGCCCGCCACCGCGAGCAGGGCGGCCGCCGCCAGCGCCTGCGCCCTACGCCTCGACAAGGTTGACCTCCCTGGCCTTCCCGGCGCGGAGCATCGCGTCGATCTCGGCGACGTCGCGCTCCTTGCAGCGCACCACGAGGCCGAAATCCTCGGCCGAGAACCTCGGGTCGTACGCGACGTCGGTCTTGCCGAACCTTCCGTACGGCAGCCCGCCGACGAGGAACGTGCCGAGAACGGTCATCAGCACGCCGAACAGGATCGTGAGCTCGAAGGAGATCACCGTGTACGGTGCGTACGACGAGATCGGCTTGCCGCCGACGATGAGCGGCCAGTCCTCGGACATGAGCACCGCCATCACGTAGCCCGTGACGGCTCCGGTGAGACCCCCGATCAGCGTGAAGTAACGCACCTTGCTCGGGCCGGGGTCGAGCGCGCGGTCGAGCTCGTCGGAAGGCACGGGCGAGTAGATCTCGAGGTCGGTGAAGCCGCGGCTCCGCAGCTTCTCCGCCAGCTCGCCCAGCTCCTTGGGTTGCGAGAAGACTCCCACCAGGGTCGGCATCAGCGCGTCTCCCCGTAGCCGTGCGCGTGCTCCCAGAACTCTCCCTTGTGCTCCTTTTCGTGGATCACGAGCTCCTTCACCTCGGCGACGGCGACCACCGGGAAGAGCTTGAGGAAGATGAGGAAGAACATTCCGAAGAACGCGAAGCTGCCGGCGAGGATCGCGAGCTCCGGAGCCTGCGGCGTGTACGTGTTCCACGCGCCCGGGTCGAACTCGCGCGAGAGGCCGGTGATGATGATGACGTAGCGCTCGAACCACATGCCCACGTTCACGAGGACGGACACGACGAAGAGCGTGGGAAGATGGAGCCTCGCCTTCTTGAACCACAAGATCTGCGGAACGAACGCGTTGCAGCCGATCATGATCCAGGCCGAGATCCAGTACGGCCCGAAGGCGCGGTACCAGAACGACGTCTTCTCGGGCTCGACGCCGCTGTACCAGGCGATGAAATACTCGGTCCCGTACGAGTAGCCGACGATCAGCGAAGTCAGCAGGATGAACTTCGCCATGTTGTCGAAGTGGTAGTCGGTGATGTAGCGCTCGAGGCCGAAGATCCGTCGCACCGGGATCATCACGGTCAGCACCATCGCGAAGCCCGAGAAGATCGCGCCGGCGACGAAGTACGGCGCGAAGATCGTCGCGTGCCAGCCGGGGACGATCGACATCGCGAAGTCCCAGGACACGACGCTGTGCACCGAGAGGACGAGCGGCGTCGCGAGGCCCGAGAGGTGGAGCACGGTGCGGTTGTGCGCCTTCCACTGCCGCGACGTCCCCTGCCAGCCGAGCGCGAGCGCGGTGTAGAGGAGCTTGCGCCAGCCCTTCGCTCGGTCGCGCGCGATCGCGAGGTCCGGGATCATGCCGATGAACAGGAACAGGATCGACGTCGTCGCGTAGGTCGAGATCGCGAAGGTGTCCCAGACCAGCGGGCTCTTGAAGTTGACCCAGAGCCCGCGCTGGTTCGGGTACGGCAGGATGAAGTACGACTTCCAGATCCGGCCGACGTGGATGCCGAGGAACTGCGCGGCCGTGAGCACCGCGAAGACCGTCATCGCCTCGGCGCTGCGGTTGATCGCGTTTCGCCACTTCGACCGGAACAGATAGAGGATCGCCGAGATGAGCGTTCCGGCGTGCGCGATACCGACCCAGAACACGAACGTGACGATGTAGACGCCCCAGAAGATCGGGTGCGCGTAGCCGGCGACTCCGAGCCCCTCGTACACCTGGTAGACCCAGACGGCGCCGGCGACGTGCACGACCAGCACGCACAGGCCGAGCAGCGCCCAGTACCCGATCCCGGGATTTTCCATCACCGAGAGCAGGTCGCGGTTGGTCTGCGAGTCCGCAGGCGACGGAGCGGGCTGCATCAGCTCGGCGACGGATACGGCGGGCGGCGGCGTCATGGTCTAGGCCTCGACCGGCCCGCGCGTCACCTTCGCGAGGTAGGTGACCGACGGCCGGGTGTTGAGCACGTGCAGCGCGTGGTAGCCGCGGACGGGGTCGTTGCCGAGCTGCACCGCGCGGCTCTTCTCGTCGCGGAGGTTCCCGAACACGATGGCGTCGGTCGGGCACGACTGGGCGCAGGCGGTCGTCACCTCGCCGTCGGCGATGGCGCGGCCGAGGTCCTTCGCCTTCTGCCGCCCGAGCGCGATGCGCTGGACACAGAACGTGCACTTCTCCATCACGCCCTGCCCGCGCACCGTCACGTCCGGGTTGAGCCCGAGGTCCATCGGGTACGGGAACCGGGAGTTCTCGTTGGCGTAGTCGTAGAAGTTGAAGCGCCGCACCTTGTACGGGCAGTTGTTCGCGCAGTACCGCGTGCCGATGCAGCGGTTGTAGATCATCCCGTTGAGGCCCTCGTCGCTGTGCGAGGTCGCGATCACGGGGCACACCGGCTCGCACGGCGCGGCGCCGCACTGCTGGCACATGAGCGGAAGGTGCCGGACGTCGACGTCGCCGACGGCGCCGTGGTCCCGGATCGGCGGCCGGCCCGGGACGTAGTCGACCTCTCCCGGCCCGACGTAGCGCTCGATGCGAATCCACGACATCACCCGGCCGCGAATCACCTGCTCCTCACCGACGACCGGGACGTTGTTCTCGACGTAGCACGCGACGACGCACGCGCTGCACCCGTTGCAACGGTCGAGATCGACCGTCATGCCCCAGCGGTACGGGAGGTCCGGCCGCGCGTCGAGCTTCGCGTCGAACGGGCGGAGCATCTCGTGATGCCCTCCCCCGGCTCCGTGTCCGCCCTGCTCGCCGCCGTGGCCCCCTGCGGCCGCGGCGTGCGCGCCGCCGTGCGCCGCGTGCTCGCCCCCGGCGCTCGCCGGTGCGGCGCCGGCCGCGAGCGCGGCGACCGCCACCGTCTCGGCGAGCTTGCGCTCGCGCTGGTTGTCGAACTTCTGAAGGATCGCGACGCGCTCGGAGCGCCCCGTCGCCGAGAGCTTCGCCTTCGTCGAGAGCCAGGCGCGGCCGCCCGTCTCGTCGGTCGCCGCCGGAAGCGCAGCGATCACGTTCACGCCGCGCGCCTCGCCCGGCGTCGTCGCCGCGCCGCGCGACGCGTAGCGGCCGACGGTGTGCCCCTGTCCGATCGCGACCGCGATCACGTCGTCACGCAGCGCACCGCGCGGGACCGCCGGCGCCTCGAGGCGGCCAAAGGGCGTCTCGACCGCGACGACGTCGCCGAAGTCGACGCCGAGCTTCGCAGCCGTCGCGTTGCTGAGCTCGACCCACGACTGCCAGGCGATCTGCGTCACCGGGTCGGGGACTTCCTGCAGCCACGGCAGGTTCGCGCCGCGGCCGTCGTACAGCAGCGGAGACGGCACCGCGACGAGCGTCCACGCGCCGTCGCCTTCGAGCAGCGGCTCGGAGACTTCGAGCTTCGCGACGCCCGGCGAGAGCGCGACGCCGGCGGCGGCCGGCATCGGGCCGAACACGCCGCCCTTCGCGAGGACCGTGCGCCAGTCGCTCCCGGAGTTCGCCTGCTGAACGAGCTGCCGGAAACTCCCTTCCGGGAGCTTCGCCTTCACGTCGTCGCCCATCGCACGGCCCACGTCGAGCAGCGTGTCGACGAGCGCGCGCGTGTCGTAGAGCGGACGGAACGTGGGCTGGACGATCGACCGGATCCCGGGCCGCGGCGACGCATCGCCCCAGCTCTCGGCCGGCGTGTGATCGGGGAGGACGAGGTGCGCCCGCGCCGTCGTCTCGTCGGGCATCGACGCGAACGAAACCACGAGGGGCACCTTCGCCAGCGCGTCGGCGAAGCCGGTCGCCGGCGAGAGCGAATAGAGCGGGTCGGCGTCGTGGATGAGCAGCACCTTCACCTTGCCGCTCTTCATGGCGTCGATGAGCGCGAGCGTCTCGCGGTAGCTCGCGTGCCGCGAGCCGGCCGCGTCCGCCGGCGGAATCTTCACGGCCGTTCCGATCGCGCCCGTCACCTGGTTGAGGATCAGGACGGCCGACGCCGTCGCCGCCGCGCGGCGGCTCGTGAACGCGACGCCGGGCGGCAGCGCCACCGGCGCCTTCGCGGCCGCGAGCGCCTTGCCCACGCGCTCGATCGTCTTCGCGTCGACTCCCGTCCGCGTCGCCGCGCTCTGCGCGTCGAACGGATCGAGCAGCGCTCCGAGGGCGGCGCGGTCCGCGGCCGTTCCCTTGCCGGCGGCGAGCGCGATGCGCGCGAGCGCGAGCGCGAGGATGCCCTCGGTGCCCGGCTTCGCCGCGAGCCACTCGTCGGCGCTCGCGGTCGTGAGCGAAAGGCGCGGCCCGACGTAGACGAACCGCGCGCCGCCGTCCTTGCGCGTGCGCGCGTCGCGCGCCGCGGCGAGCTGGCGCGCGTGCTCGACCGGAGAAATGCCGGTCTCGATCAGGTCGTCGCCGAAGGAGATCACGAGGTCCGCGCCGGAGAGATCGAAGACCGGCTGCGCATCGACGCCGAAGACGGTTCGTGTCGCTTCGCGCAGCGCCTCGGGCGCGAAGGGCTCGTAGACCACGCGCCCGCCGGCGCCGACCGCCGTGACCCACGCGTCGATCTGTGCCGACGCCGTCGGCCCCTGGTCGCCGCCGAGCACGAACGGTCCCGCGCCGGCCGCCTTGATCTTCGCCGCGAGGTCCGAGACCGCCGCGTTCCACGCGACGGGGACGAGCTCGCCCTGCGCGCTGCGCGCCATCGGACCCTGAAAACGGTCGGGATGGTACGTGCGCCCCAGCCCGGCCTGGCCGCGCCCGCACAGCGCGCCCTGGTTCACGGGATGGTCGGGGTTGCCCTCGAGCTTGAGCGGCCGGCCCTCACGCGTCTTCACGTGCACGCCGCATCCCGCGGGGCACTCGCGGCAGGTCGACGCCCAGTAGTTCGGAATGCCGGGCGTGATCACCTCGGGCTGCACCACGTAGGGGATCAGATGCTCGACGGGATCGCTGCACGCGGCCGCCACGGTGGCGCCGGCGCCAACACCGACGAGCTTCAGGAAGTCACGACGATCGAACTCGGGCATCCAGGTCTTCCCGGCCTTGCGCGGCCTAGTAATGGCACGTGAGACAGTCGATCGAGGCCTTCTTCGCTTCGTGGCAGTAGATGCACCAGCCCATCTCGAGCTTCTGGGCGGGCATCCCGTTCACCCACACGCGATCCGGCACGAGATGCACCTTGTGCATCTCCTGCACGGGGCCATGGCACGTCTGGCAGTCGAGCCCCGCGGCAACGTGCCGGTTGTGCCGGAACTTCACGTGCTCGGGCAGGCGGTGGATCTGGATCCACTCGACCGGCTTCTTCTCGTCCCAGAGCTTCTTCAGCGTCTGCACGCCCTCGAGGTCGCTGCCGAACTGCGCGTGGCAGCCCATGCAGTTCTGCACCGACGGGACGCCCGCCACGCGCGAGCGATCGGTGCCGGAGTGGCAGTAGAGGCACTCGATCTTGTAGGTGCCCGCGTGCAGCGCGTGGCTGAACGGAATCGGCTGGTTGGGGCCGGGAAGCGACGGATCGGACGCGAGCTTCTGCGCCTCGTACGCGGCTTCGGAGGACTTGAGCTGCGCGGCCGCGCTACGCGGCAGCAACAGCGTGGCCGCAGCGACACAGACGAGGCTCGCGAGCAGGAGGTGCGCGGCGTTGCGACGAGACGAGTCGAGCGATCGCCAGCTCATGCGGAGCGCAGGCCCCCCGGTGCCGGTCGCGCTGGCGAGCGCGAGCCGGCCAGCCTTCGACGGTTTCATAGGAACACATTTCGCCGAGGTCGGAATGCGGGAGCCGCCCGACGACGCGCGGTAGTTACTACTTCGGGACAGGCGCGTCAAGGCGCCGCGACGCGTCGGAAGGCCGCGGCGAAGGCGCCGAATCAGAACCGGAAAAGGTCCCAATCGCGAAGTCGGCGAGGCCGCGATCGCGACGCCGATTGCGGACTCCGGGTCACGGTTCGGACGTGCCCTCGCGGCCGAAGTCGTCGCTGATGCGCACCACGTCGTCGAGCTCCGGCGTCGAGACTTCGATCAGCTCGACGCGCTCGATGCCGCTGAAGCGGTGCTTTCGCCCGGTCGGGATCCGGCGGTGATCGCCCGGCCCGAGCTCGTGCGCGGCGAGCACACCCTCGTCGTCCTCGAGCTCGAGCCGGAGCCGGCCGCGGACGACGAGGATCGATTCGTCCTTGCGCTCGTGGTACTGGAGCGAGAGGCGCTTGCCGGCCTCGATCACGAGGACCTTGCCGACGTACCTCTCGGTGTGGGCCCAGATCAGCTCGTGGCCCCACGGCTTCTCGACCCGCTTCGCGTCGCGCTGCTCCATCGGTTCGCCTCCGCTCCGTCGCGCGAGAGATGCTGCCGCAGCGCGTCCGTGCCGGCCGCCGGCGCGTCGAGAGTAACCGCGTGGCCGCGGTGCGCGATCCGCACCTTCCGCGCGCCCCCAATCCCCGCGGACTCGGCCGTGCGGCGCGCTCGCGCGGCTGTGCGCGAGGTGGCCTGACGCGGTAGTTTTCGCCGCTGACTCGCGAGTCAACCTTCGAGAGGAGCACGCCATGGGCGAGGCCTGGATCATCGACGCCGTACGTACGCCGCGCGGCAAGGGCAAGAAGGACACCGGGGCGCTCTCGGGCATCCACCCGCAGGAGCTGCTCGCGCAGTGCCTCGCCGCGCTTCGCGACCGCAACGGATTCGACGTGCGAGACGTCGAAGACGTGGTCGCGGGCTGCGTCACCGCCGCCGGCGAGCAGGGCGCGTGCATCGCGCGCATGTCGGTTCTCGCCGCGGGCTGGTCGCACGAGCCCACGGGTGTCACGCTCAACCGCTTCTGCGGCTCCGGGCAGCAGGCCGTCAACTTCGCGGCGATGGGGGTGATGGCCGGCCAGCAGGACCTCGTCGTCGGCGGCGGCGTCGAGAGCATGTCGCGCTGCCCGATGGGCGCCGACGGGTCGGGCCTCGACGGCCACAATCCGCACCTCACCGAGCTGCACCCGCTCGTTCCGCAGGGCATCTCGGCCGACCTCATCGCGACGCTCGAAGGCTTCACGCGCGAGGACTGCGACCGCTTCGCCGCGCGCAGCCAGGAGCGCGCCGCGCTCGCCCAGAAGGAAGGGCGCTTCGACCGGAGCCTCGTCCCGGTGCGCGACCGCAGCGGCAAGATCGCCCTCGACCGCGACGAGCACCCGCGCGCCGGAACCACGGCCGAGAGCCTCGCGAAGCTCCCGCTGTCGTTCGAGGGCATGGGCGCGTACGTTCCGAAGGGCGACACGCGATCGTTCGATGCGCGCGCGAAGGAGCGCTACCCGCAGATCGAACGCGTCCATCACGTCCACCACGCGGGCAACTCGTCGGGTATCGTCGACGGCGCGTCGGCCGTGCTGCTCGCCTCGCCCGCGTACGCGAAGGCGCACGGCCTGCGGCCGCGCGCGCGAATCGTCGCCACCGCGACCGCCGGCGACGAGCCGGTCATCATGCTGACGGCGCCCGTTCCCGCAACGAAGCGCTGCCTCGCGAAGGCGGGGATGACGATGAAGGACATCGACCTGGTCGAGATCAACGAGGCGTTCGCCGCGATCCCGCTCAAGGTGATGCGCGATCTCGGAATGGACCCCGAGCGCGTCAACGTCAACGGCGGCGCGATCGCTCTCGGGCATCCGCTCGGCGCGACGGGCGGGATGCTGATCGGGACCGTTCTCGACGAGCTCGAGCGCCGCGACCTCTCGACCGGCCTCGTCACGATGTGCATCGGCGGCGGCATGGGCATCACGACGATCGTGGAGCGGATCCGATGATCGACTTCGAGCCCACCGAGGAGCAGCAGCTCATCGTCGACACCGTTCGCCAGTTCGCGGCGAACGAGATCCGCCCGAAGGCGCGCGAGTGCGAGGAGGCGGCGAAGATTCCGGCCGAGCTGCTCGGCGCGGCGCACGAGCTCGGAACGACCGCGAACGCGCTGCCCGAGGATCTCGGAGGCGGCGGCGCGCGCAGCGCGGTCACCGGCGCGCTCATCGCCGAGGAGCTGGCGTGGGGCGACCTCGCGCTCGCGATCGCGATCCAGTCGCCGGCGCTGCTCGCGTTTCCGGTCGCCGACTTCGGCACGCCCGAGCAGCGCAAGGCGCTGCTGCCGCGCTTCACCGGCCCGTCGTTCGTTCCGGGCTCGCTCGCGCTGGTCGAGCCGTCGTTCCGCAACGACCCCTTCCGGCCCGCCACGACCGCGCGGCGCGACGGCGGCGACTACGTGCTCGACGGCCGGAAGTGCTTCGTCCCGTGGCTCGACGGCGGCGACACGGTGCTCGTGACGGCGATGGAGGGCGACCGCGCGCAGGCGTTCCTCGCGCCGCGCAGCGCGAAGGGGCTCACTGCGACGCCCGAGCAGAACCTGGGCGTCCGCGCGCTGCCGACCGTCGAGCTCGCGCTCGCGGGCGTTCGGATTCCCGCGTCGTCGAAGCTCGGCGGCGACGCCGGGGCCGACGTTCGCGCGATCGTGAACCGCGGCCGCGTCGGGCTCGCAGCGATGGCCGTCGGCGTCGCGCGCGCGGCGTTCGAGGTCGCTCGCGACTACGCGAAGCAGCGGCAGACGTTCGGCGCGCCGATCGCGACGCGGCAGGCGATCGCGTTCAAGCTCGCCGACATGGCGATCGAGATCGACGGCGCGCGGCTGCTCGCGTGGGAAGCGGCGTGGAAGCTCGACCAGGGCGAGGACGCGACGCGCGAGGCCGCGCTCGCCCGCCACCAGGCGCAGCGCGTCGCGCTCGAGGTGGCCGACGGCGCGGTGCAGGTCTTCGGCGGCCACGGCTACATCCGCGACTACCTGCCCGAGCTGCACCTTCGCAACGCGCGCGGCTTCGCGCTCTTCGAAGCCCTCGCGCTCGTCTAGCCCTCCGGAGGGACCATGCCGATCTCCTTCGCACCGACCGAGAACACCGAGAAGTCGCGGGCCTTCTACCACCGCATCGCCGAGGAGCAGATGCGGCCCATCTCGCGCAAGTACGACGCTGCCGAGCACGAGATGCCGTGGGAGTTCGTGCGCTTCATGTGGGACCGCAGCAAGTCGACGCCGCCGGCGCGGCTCGACGGACCGGACGACGGCTTCGTGAAGGTCTGCGTGCAGGCCGAGGAGCTGTGCTGGGGAGACGCCGGGCTGTACCTGCGGATCCCGAGCCCGGCGCTCGGCGGGTCGGCCGTCGGCGCCGCCGGGACGAACGAGCAGAAGCTGCGCTTCATGGGTCCGTTCAACGGCCAGGGCGAGCCCAAGTGGGGCGCGATGGCGATCACCGAGCCCGGCGCGGGCTCCGACGCCGCCGCGATCACCACCACCGCGACGCTCGACGGCGACGAGTGGGTGCTGAACGGGACGAAGATCTTCTGCACGGCCGGCGATGCGGCGTCGACGTACGAGGGCGGGTTCGTCGTCGTCTGGGCGACGGTCGACAAGTCGGCGGGGCGCGGCGGCATCAAGTCGTTCGTCGTTCCGGCCGGGACGCCGGGCATGAAGCTCGTCGGCTGCGAGAAGAAGCTCGGCATCCGCGCGTCGGACACCGCGACGCTCGTGTTCGAGAGCTGCCGCGTGCCGCGCGAGAATCTGCTCGGCAGCGCGGAGGTGAAGAAGGCCGACCCGACGAAGACGGGCGACAAGGGCTTCAAGGGCGCGATGGCCACCTTCGACGCCAGCCGCCCGATCGTCGCGGCGATGGCCGTCGGCGTCGGCCGCGCGGCGCTCGACTTCGTCAAGGAGGAGCTCGCGCGGCAGGGCGTCACGATCCGCTACGACGCCCCGCGGCACGAGCTCACGTCGGTCGAGCGCGACGTGATCGACATGGAGGCCGAGCTGCAGGCGGCGCGCCTTCTCACGTGGCGCTCGGCCAAGATGCTGAACTACGGCAAGCGCAACAACCTCGAGGCGTCGATGGCCAAGGCCAAGGCCGGCCTCGCCGTCACCAAGATCACGCAGAAGGCGGTCGAGATCCTCGGCCCCGTCGGCTATTCGCAGAAGACGCTCGTCGAGAAGTGGATGCGCGACGCCAAGATCAACGACATCTACGAGGGAACGCAGCAGATCAACCAGCTCATCGTCGCGCGGCGCATCCTCGACTACTCGTCGGGCATGCTCCGCTAGCGCGAACGAGCTTCACGGTCGGCCGCGGCGGCGCCGCGCGCCGGCGAGGACGTGCATGCCGATCTCCAACGAGCTCCTCGAAATCCTGGTCTGCCCCGAGACGAAGCAGCCCGTTCGGCCCGCGCCCGCCGCGCTGATCGAGCGAGCGAACGCCGAGATCCGCGCGGGGCGCCTTCGCAACCGCGGAGGCGACGCGGTCACGAAGGAGATCACCGAGGCGCTGGTCCGCGAGGACGGGCGCGCGCTCTACGTGATCGACGACGGAATCCCGGTGATGCTCGTCGAGGAGTCGATCGAGCTGGCGCCGTAGCGGAGCGGATCTTCGCGGCGCGGGCCGCGCTGCCCCGCTCGCCCTACTGCGCGAACTCGCGGCGCTTGAGCTGGCGGACGTACTCGGAGATCTCCGGGTCCGCGGCGACGAGCGCCGAGATTCGCTCCTCGAACTCGGCCGACGCGACGCGCAGCGCGGTCTCGTCGAGGTCGAGGCCGAAGTATTCGCGCGTCTTGCCGAGAAGCGCGAGGGCGCCGCGCGGGTTCGGCGAGACGCTCACGTAGTGCGGCAGGCCCGCCCACACGCTCACCACCTCGCGGCCGCTGCGAACGAGACGGTCGGCCACCACCGCGACGATTCCCGTCGGACCCTGGTAGGTCGAGAGCGGAACGCAGAGCTTGTCGAGCAGGTCCGGCGCGCTCGCGAATCCCGTGAGACCGACGGGGCGCGAGTAGACGACGTCGGCGAGGAACGCGCCGAGCAGCATGACGCGCCGTACGCCGAGCCGATCGGCGAGGCGCTCGATCTGGTCCGTGAACGCGCCCCAGCGCAGGTGCGGCTCGACGCCGATTCCGATCACGAGCTCTCGCTGCGCGTCGATCGACGCCAGCAGGAATTCGTTGCGCGGCCACTCGAGGCGGCGCCGCGCGCCGGCATCGAGGCGAACGACCGGGCGGCGCACCGTGAAGTCGTAGAACTCCTCGCCGTCGATCTCGGCGAGCGGAACCGCGCGCAGCGCATCGGCGACGAAGCGCAGCGCGCCGGTCGCGGACTCTCCCGCGTCGTTCCAGCCGGCGAAGGCGAGCACGAGGGCGCCGTCTCGCAGCGACGGCAGCACGTGCATGCGCAGGGCGTCCGTCATGCCGCGAGCTTCGCACGAACGCCCGGTCCGCGACAAGGGGGGTGCGCTATCCGCCTTCGACCACCACGGCGAGCAGGTCGAGCGACGAGACGACGCCGACGAGCCGCCCCCGGTCCGTGACGAGCAGGCGGTGGATGCGGCGCTCGCGCATGATGCTCGCCGCCGTCGCGACGCTCGTGTCGCGCGTCACGCCGTAGACGTGCGCCGTCATCAGCTCGCGGACGGGAGTCTGCGAGCGGTCGACCGGGAGCTCCGCGATGTCCTGGAACTCGTCCATGTCGGTGTAGAAGCGTCCCGACTCTCCGGCCGTCATGCGCCGCGCCTGGTGGCGCACGAGATCGCTCTGCGAGACGACGCCGATCGGCTGCCCGTCCGCGTCGACCACGGGCGCGCCGCTCACGCGGCGCGCGGAGAGCAGCTTCTGCGCTTCGGCGACCGTCGTCTCGGGCGAGACGCAGACGACGTTCGGGTTCATCAGCTCCGAGACGCGGCGGGCCGGCATGGCAGACCGTTACCCGATCAGGGAACGAAGCGGTAGCCGTGTCCGCGAACCGAGAGGATGTGCCGCGGCCGCGCGGGGTCCTCCTCGACGTAGCGGCGAAGGCGCACGATGAAGCTGTCGACGACGCGCGTGTTGGTGTCGGCCCGCAGGCCCCACACGTCCTCGAGCAGCTCTCCGCGCGTCACGGCCTGCCCGGCGCGTTCGATGAGCGCGCGCAGCAG
>JABLTH010024041.1_pt1 | contig 28879 bp, 22 predicted proteins | sample 7875711 | NCBI WGS metagenome assembly JABLTH01 (sample SAMN14941262, study PRJNA633318) | bioreactor metagenome | isolation source: bioreactor | place: China | collected 2019-03-05 | reverse complement strand
GCTTCGACTTCGTCGCCCTTCTTGTACTTGCGAACGGCTTCTTCGCCGGCTTCGCTCCACGACAGGTCCGACAGGTGGACCAGGCCGTCGATGCCGCCCGGCAGACCGATGAACACGCCGAAGTCGGTGATCGACTTGATTGCGCCCGTGATCTTGTCGCCCTTCTTGAAGTTGCGGCTGAAGTCATCCCACGGATTCGGCTTGCACTGCTTCATGCCGAGGCTGATACGACGGCGGTCTTCGTCGATCTCGAGGACCATGACTTCGACTTCGTCGCCCAGCTGGACAACCTTCGACGGAGCAACGTTCTTGTTGGTCCAGTCCATTTCCGACACGTGGACGAGGCCTTCGATGCCCGATTCCACTTCGACGAATGCGCCGTAGTCGGTGATGTTCGTGACCTTGCCGAACAGGCGCGTGCCCGACGGGTAACGGCGCGAGATGCCTTCCCACGGATCGTCGCCCAGTTGCTTGATGCCCAGCGAGACGCGGTTCTTCTCTTGGTCGAACTTGAGGATCTTCGCGGTGACTTCCTGGCCAACCGACAGAACTTCGCTCGGGTGACGCACACGACGCCATGCGATGTCGGTGATGTGCAGCAGGCCGTCGATGCCGCCGAGGTCGACGAACGCGCCGTAGTCGGTGATGTTCTTGACCACGCCGTTGACGATCGCGCCTTCCTTCAGCGTCTCGAGCAGCTTCGCGCGCTCTTCGCCTTGGGTTGCTTCGATCACTGCACGACGCGACAGCACGACGTTGTTACGCTTGCGATCGAGCTTGATCACGCGGAACTCGAGCGTCTTGCCTTCGTACGGGGTCGTGTCCTTGACCGGACGCGTGTCGACCAGCGAACCCGGCAGGAACGCACGGATGCCGTTGACCATCACGGTCATGCCGCCCTTCACCTTGCCGGTGATCGTGCCGGTGACGAGTTCGTTGTTGTCGAGAGCCTTTTCCAGCGACAGCCACGATGCAAGGCGCTTCGCCTTGTCGCGCGACAGGATCGTGTCGCCGTAGCCGTTTTCGAGTGCGTCGATCGCGACGGACACGAAATCGCCCGACTGCACCTCAACCTCGCCCTGATCGTTCAGGAATTCCTCGATCGGAATGTAAGCCTCGGACTTCAGGCCTGCATTGACGACCACGAAGTTGTGGTCGACGCGCACGACTTCGGCGGAAATCACTTCGCCGGCGCGCATGTCTTGGCGGGTCAGCGACTCTTCGAACAGAGCCGCGAAAGATTCAGTATTCGGGGTGGAGGTTTGCAGGTCGGACATAAAAATCTGATTGTGCATGGATCGCTGTGCCACGCCGGCCGGAATGGCAGGCTGAAAGGGCCAGATCGATGACCACACGGGGTTAAGGGTTCGAAACACGCTCCGCGCTTGCGACGCGGAACACCTACTGCTACCCGCCTTCTCAGGCGGGCTGGCCGAGCGCCCGGTACCACTGCAGCACCTGGTCGACCGCTTCATCGACCGAAAGCGCCGACGTATCGAGCAGCTTGGCATCTGCCGCAGGCTTCAGCGGCGCGGCCGCGCGATTGCTGTCGCGCGCATCACGTTCACGAAGATCCCGGAGCAAGTCATCTATATTAGCAGAAAAACCTTTTTGCATCAATTGCTTATGCCGCCTGGTCGCGCGCGCCTCGGCGCTGGCCGTCAGGAACACCTTCAACACGGCGTCCGGGAAGATCACGGTGCCCATGTCGCGCCCGTCTGCAACGAGGCCCGGCGTCTTGCGGAACGCGCGCTGACGCGCGACGAGCGCGGTGCGCACCGGCCCATGCACGGCAATCGCCGATGCGCGGTTGCCGACCGCTTCGGCACGGATGTCGTTCGACACATCGACGCCGTCGAGCTGCGCGCAGCCCTCCCGGAACGTGATGTGGAGATCGTCGATCAGCTTCACCAGCGCGTCGATGTCCTCTGCCGCGATGCCGTAGCGCACGCTCGCGAGCGCGGCGAGGCGGTACAGCGCGCCGCTGTCGAGCAGGTGGAAGCCAAGATGCGCGGCGACGAGCGCGGCGACGGTGCCCTTGCCGGAAGCAGTGGGACCGTCGATCGTGATGACGGGAGTCGGGTGAAAGGGTCGGGTCGATTTCATCGGAAACAGTCGGGTCAGGCTTTGGCGAGCGCGGCGAAGCGATCGAAATAGTCGGGGAACGTCTTGCCGACGCACTTCGGATCGTTGATCCGCACGGGCACACCGCCCAGGCTGACGAGCGAGAAACACATCGCCATCCGGTGATCGTCGTACGTGTCGATCGCCGCGTTCGGCGTGAGCTTTTCCGGCGGCGTGACGACGAGATAGTCAGGACCTTCCTCGACGATCGCGCCGACCTTGCGCAGTTCGGTCGCCATCGCCGCGATGCGGTCGGTTTCCTTCACGCGCCAGCTTGCGATGTTGCGCAGCGTGCTCGGGCCGTCGGCGAACAGCGCCGCGACCGCGATCGTCATCGCCGCATCGGGAATCAGGTTGAAGTCCATGTCGATCGGCTCGAGCTTGCCGTGGTCGTGGCCGATGCCGCGCACTTCGATCCAGTCGTCGCCCATCGTCACGTTCGCGCCCATCTGCATCAGCGCGTTCGCGAAGCCGACGTCGCCCTGGATGCTCGCGCGCCCCACGCCCTCGACACGCAGCGGCCCGCCGCCGAGCGCGCCGGCCGCGAGGAAATACGACGCCGACGATGCGTCGCCCTCGACCATGATCTGCCCCGGCGATTTGTAGCGAACCCCGGCCGGCACGACGAAGCGCTGCCAGCCATCGCGTTCGACGGTCACGCCGAAGCGCTCCATCAGCCGGATCGTGATGTCGATGTACGGCTTCGAGATCAGCTCGCCGTCGATCTCGACGACGATCCGGCCGTCCTTCGCCTTCACGAGCGGCAACGTCATCAGGAGCGCCGTGAGGAACTGGCTCGACACGTCGCCGCGCACGCGGATCGGCGCATCGACCGAGATCGTCGCAGGCTTGATCCGCAGCGGCGGGAAGCCTTCGTTCAGCTCGTAGTCGATCTGCGCGCCGATCTGGCGCAGGCCGTCGACGAGATCGCCGATCGGTCGCTCGTGCATGCGCGGCACGCCGTGCACGCGATAGTCGCCGCCGTTCACCGCGAGCGCGGCGGTCAGCGGCCGCACGGCCGTGCCCGCGTTGCCGAGGAACAGGTCGGCCGTCTTCGCGGTGAATGCGCCGCGCGTGCCCGTGACGACACAGGTGTCGCCGTCGCGCGCGAGCTTCACGCCGAGCTTGCCGAGTGCGTCGAGCATCACGCGCGTGTCGTCGGAGTCGAGCAGGTTGGTGATCGTCGTTTCGCCTTCGGCCAGCGCTGCGAGCAGCAGCACGCGGTTCGAAATGCTCTTCGAGCCGGGCAGGCGCACGGTGCCCGATGCGCTGGAGTACGGGCCGAGATCGAGATAGTCCATGGGAATCGTCCTGTTATTTCTTGACCGGTTCGGCAGCGGGCGCGCCGCCGCGCTCCTGCCATGCCTTGCGCGCGGCGCGCGAACGCGTGAACACGGCTTCGAGCGCCGCGCCGTCGCCGGCGTCGATCGCCGCGCGCATCCGCGTGAGCACGCGCGTATAGCCGTCGAGCTCGTCGAGCAGCGCCGCGCGATTCGCGACGCACACGTCGCGCCACATCTCAGGGCTCGACGCCGCAATGCGCGTGAAATCGCGGAAACCGCCCGCCGCGTACGAGAATTTGAGTTCCGCGTCGGCCTCGCCGAGGATCTGCTCGACGAGCGCGAACGACAGCACGTGCGGCAAATGGCTGATCGACGCAAACACGCGATCGTGCTGCTCCGTGGTCATCGTGCGCACGTCAGCGCCGGTCGCGCGCCACATCGCGTCGATCCGCGCAACGGATTCGGGCGCATTCTCCGGCAGCGGGCACAGCACCACGTTGCGGCCGACGTACAGATCCGGCAACGCGGCCTCGACGCCGCTCGACTCGCGACCGGCAATCGGATGCCCCGGCACGAACTGCGCGATGCGTGCGCCGAGCGCGTCGCGCGCGGCCGCGACGACGTCGGACTTGGTGCTGCCGGCATCGGTGACGATCGTCGCCTCTTCAAGCCACGGCGCGATGCGCTTGAGCAACGGGCCCGTTTGCGCAACGGGTGCCGCCAGCAGCACGAGATCGGCGCCGGCCAGCGCGTCGCGCAATTGCGCGTCATCGTCGAGTGCCGCCGCGCGATCGATCACGCCGAGCGCGAGCGCGCGCTCGACCGACGCACGCGAACGGCCCACGCCGACGACCTCGCCCGCACCGCCCGGCGCGCGTTCGCGCAGCGCGCGGGCCAGCGATCCGCCGATCAGGCCGACGCCGAAAATGACCAGTTTGTTGAATGCAAAGCCTGACACGACAAGAGCCAAGTTACGCGCGCGGAACGACGCCCCGCATGCGGAATTCCAGATTCCGGGCAACGGGCCCGCACCCGGCGCAACCTGCGCCGGACGCGGGCCGAACCCGCCTTCGGCAGCGCCGACCGGCCTGCCCTGCCCGCCTCGCCGCAACGCCTGCTCGGGCAGGCGACGGGCCGCCGCGTTTCAGCGTGCGCGCGGATACGAACCGAGTATCTTCAGGAACGCGGCCTTCTGGCCGAGTTCCGCGAGCGCGGCCGCTACCGCCGCATCGTCCCGGTGCCCTTCGATATCGATGTAGAAGTAGTACTCCCACGTGCCGACGCGCGCCGGGCGCGACTCGAAGCGCGTCATCGACACGCCGTGCCGCGCGAGCGGCTCGAGCAGCTTGAACACGGCACCCGGCTCGTTCTTCACCGACACGATCAGCGACGTCTGGTCGTGACCGCTTTGCCCGGCCGGCTGCTTGCCGACGATGACGAAGCGCGTGCGGTTGTGTGGATCGTCCTGGATCAGCGAGAACGCGATCTGCAATCCGTAGTGCGCGGCCGCACGGTCGCCCGCGATCGCCGCGACGGTCGGATCGGCCGCGGCGAGACGCGCGGCCTCCGCATTGCTCGCCACGGCCTACCGCTCGAGCTGCGGCGCATTCGCCGCGAGCCACTGCTGGCATTGCGCAAGCGCCTGCGCATGCGCGCAGACGCGCTTCACGCCGTCGAGCGTGCCGCCCTGCGTCAGCAGGTTGTGATGGATCGGCAGCGCGAGCTCACCGCTGATCAGCAGTTGCGTCTGCAGCAGCAGGTCGAGCGTGCGCGACACGGCGCCTTCGGTCGAATTCTCGACCGGCGCGATGCCGTATGCGGCAGCCCCGGCCTCGACCGAGCGGAATACTTCGTCGATCGACGGGCACGGCAGCCCTTCGATCGACTGGCCGAAATACTCGAGCATCGCCTGCTCGCTGTACGTGCCGACCGGCCCGAGGAACGCGACGTGGATCGTCTGCTCGAGCGCGCGGCTCGCGGCCATGATCTCGCGCCAGATGGCGCTGATGTGCTCGCTCGCGAGCGGCCCCGCGCTCATGTCCTGCAGCCGCGCGATTACCTGCAGCTCGCGCTCCGGCCGGAACACCGGCGCGTTGAAATGCTTCTTGACCTCGCCCACCTCCAGCGCCACCGCGGCGCGCTGGTTCAGGAGCGCGATCAGCTGCGCATCGATCGCGTCGATGCGATCGCGCAGCGGTTTCAGGCGGGAATTCAGTTCGTCGTCCATGCGTTTTGCCGTGCTGTTTGAACAGCGCCGCCGTCAGGCGCCGCGCTGCTCGAAGTCCTTCATGTACTCGACGAGCGCTTTCACGCCCTTGAGCGGCACCGCGTTGTAGATCGACGCCCGCATGCCACCGACGGACTTGTGGCCCTTCAGCTGCAGCAGCCCGCGCGCCTTTGCGCCGGCAAGGAAGTCTTCGTTGCGCGTTTCGTCGGCCAGGAAAAACGGCACGTTCATTCGCGAACGTGCTGCCGGCTCGACCTTGTTCAGATAGAAACTGCTCGCATCGATCGTGTCGTAGAGCAGCTTCGCCTTTTCGATATTGCGGACCTCGATCGCTTCGAGGCCGCCCTGCCGCTTCAGCCACTGGAATACCAGACCCGCGATGTAGATCGCGTAGGTGGGCGGCGTGTTGTACAGCGAGTTGTTCGCGGCAATGGTCTTCCATTCGAACGCGGACGGGCAGATCGACAGCGAGCGGTCGAGCAGGTCCTCGCGCACGATCACGAGCGTCACACCGGCCATCCCGATGTTCTTCTGCGCACCGCCGAACAGCACACCGTACTTCGCGACGTCCATCGGACGCGACAGGATATGCGACGAGACATCCGCGACCAGCGGCACGTCGCCGAGATCGGGAATCTCGAACGTCTCGACGCCGTCGATCGTTTCGTTGGTGCACAGATGCACGTAGGCCGGATCGTCCGACAGCTGCCATTCGGCGCGCGCGGGCGCACGCGTGAAGCCGTCTTCCGTCTTGCCGGTTGCGGCGAGATGCGGCGTGCCGTATTTCTTCGCTTCGCTGAACGATTTCTGCGACCACGAGCCCGTCACGACGAAGTCGGCCGTCTTGCGCGAGCCGAGCAGGTTCATCGGCACGATCGCGTTTTCGGCGATACCGCCGCCCTGCAGGAACAGGATCCGGTGGCTTGCCGGCACGCCGAGCAGGTCGCGCAGGTCGGTCAGCGCGGCCTCGTGGATCGACATGAACTCCTTGCCGCGATGGCTCATCTCCATCACGCTCATACCGCTGCCGTGCCAGTCGAGCATTTCGTCGGCGGCTTGCCGCAGCACTTCCTCGGGCATCGCCGCAGGGCCGGCGGAGAAATTAAAGACGCGCATCGTGAAAACCTCGGAGGGACGCGACCGGCTCGCCGCCGGCAGAACGCGCCAGAAAAGAAATGGCCGCTTGCGCTCGCGCGCAAACGGCCATTATCGCACTGTCGTCAGGCTCCCGCCAAACCCGGCCGAACGGCCGGTGGCGTGCCCGGACGGCTTTACTTGCCCGGCTTGACTGCTGCGACTTCCTTGTCAGCCTGCGTACGCGTTGCCTGGATCGCTTGCGGCATGTACTTCTGCATCAGGCCGTTGACCACGTCGCGACCGACCTGATCCTGAACCTGGATGAACTTGCGGCCCGTCGGGCTCTTGTAGAACGTCGTCAGATCCTTGATCTCCGACGTGCTGTAGTACTTCGCGTAGGCGTCGTACTGAGCCGACATCGCGTCGTTCTGGAACTGTTGCGTACCGAACACCTTGCCTGCGCCGTCGACCAGCTTCGGCACCGCGTTCTTTTGCAGCGTCGGAACGGCAGCCTGCTTCTGCTTGTCGTTCAGCGTCTTGTTTTCCGACAGCGCGTCCGACAGGATTGCCGGCACGAGTTGCTTGGCCTGCATTTCGGCGCTGTTGCCGATTGCCGACACGAGCTTCGGCGCGTCGATCGCGTCGAGCAGATCCTTGATCGCAGCCTTCTTGTCGGCGTCGATCGGCGCAGCTGCCGCGGCAGGCGCCGGTGCGGAATTCGACAGCGCTTGCGCCATCGCGAACGTCGGCACCAGTGCAGCCAGCAGGACCAGTTGCTTGAATTGCTTTTGCATCATCACTCCCTTTTGGAAATATGAATGGTTGCTCGCCGGCCGCGGCGCTTCACGCCCGCGGCGGCCAGAGTCTCATCCGTTCTTCAGGCTTCGCCGTCCGACGCCTCGTCGGCCTCGCCATCGCCCTCCTCGGCCTCCGCGATCTGCTGCAGGCCGGAGAGCTTGGTACCCTCATCGAGACTGATGAGTGTAACACCTTGCGTGGCACGCCCCATCTCGCGAATCTCCGAGACACGGGTGCGAATCAACACGCCGGCCGTCGTGATCAGCATGATCTGATCCTCGGCGTCGACGAGCGTCGCGGCCACGACCTTGCCGTTACGCTCCGACGTCTGGATCGCGATCATACCCTTCGTGCCGCGGCCGTGACGCGTGTACTCGGTGATCGGCGTGCGCTTGCCGTAGCCGTTCTCGGTCGCGGTGAGCACGGTCTGCTCTTCGCTGCCCGCGACCAGCATCGCGATGACCTGCTGCCCGTCCTCGAGCTGCATGCCGCGCACGCCTCGCGCCTCGCGCCCCATCGGACGCACGTCGTTCTCGTCGAAGCGCACGGCCTTGCCGGAATCGGAGAACAGCATCACGTCGTGCGCACCGTCGGTGATCGACGCGCCGATCAGGAAGTCGCCCTCGTCGAGGCCGACCGCGATGATGCCCTTCTTCATCGGACGGCTGAATGCCTCGAGCGGCGTCTTCTTCACGGTGCCAAGCGACGTCGCCATGAAGATGAACTTGTCGGCCGAGAACTCCTTGACCGGCAGCACGACGTTGATCTTCTCGCCTTCCTGCAGCGGGAACATGTTGACGATCGGGCGGCCGCGCGAGTTGCGCGAGCCCTGCGGCACTTCGTAGACCTTGACCCAGTAAACGCGGCCGCGGTTCGAGAAGCACAGGATGTAGTCGTGCGTGTTCGCGATGAACAGCGTCTCGATCCAGTCGTCTTCCTTCATCTGCGTCGCCTGCTTGCCGCGGCCGCCGCGCTTCTGCGCGCGGTACTCGGACAGCGGTTGCGACTTCACGTAGCCCGCGTGCGACATCGTGACGACCATGTCCTGCGGCGTGATCAGATCCTCGGTGTTCAGCTCGGTCGCGTTCAGCTCGATCTTCGAGCGGCGCGCGTCGCCGAACTCCGCCTTCACCGAGGTCAGCTCCTCGCCGATCATCGTCGTGATCCGCTCGGGGCGTGCGAGGATGTCCAGCAGGTCGGCGATCTGCGCCATCACTTCGCGGTACTCGCCGATGATCTTGTCCTGCTCGAGGCCGGTCAGGCGCTGCAGGCGCATCTGCAGGATTTCCTGGGCCTGCGTGTCGGACAGGCGGTACAGCCCGTCGCTCTGCATGCCGAAGGCCGGGTTCAGGCCTTCCGGGCGGTACGCGGAGCGGCCGCCGGCCGCCGCGTTCTCGCTCTCGGCGCGCGTGAGCATCTCGCGCACGAGCGACGAATCCCACGGCTTCGCCATCAACTCCGCTTTCGCGATCGGCGGCGTCGGCGCTGCCTTGATGATCGCGATGAACTCGTCGATGTTGGCGAGCGCGACCGCGAGACCTTCGAGCACATGGCCACGCTCACGGGCCTTGCGCAGTTCGTAGATCGTGCGGCGCGTCAGCACTTCGCGTCGGTGCGACAGGAAGCACTGCAGGATTTCCTTCAGGTTCAGCAGCTTCGGCTGGCCGTCGACCAGCGCGACCATGTTCATGCCGAACGTATCCTGGAGCTGCGTCGCCTTGTACAGGTTGTTCAGCACCACTTCCGGCACTTCACCGCGCTTGAGCTCGATCACGACGCGCATGCCGCTCTTGTCGGACTCGTCGCGGATGTCGGAGATGCCTTCGAGCTTCTTCTCGTTGACGAGCTCGGCGATCCGCTCGAGCAGCGAGCGTTTGTTCACCTGGTACGGCAGCTCGTCGACGATGATCGCCATCCGCTGGTCGCGGTCGATCTCCTCGAAGTGCGTGGCCGCGCGCATCACGACGCGACCGCGCCCGGTGCGGTAGCCGTCGCGCACGCCGGCGACGCCGTAGATGATGCCGGCCGTCGGGAAATCCGGCGCCGGGATGATCTCGATCAGCTCGTCGATCGTCGCTTCCGGGTTACCCAGCAGGTGCTGGCACGCGTCGACGACTTCGTTCAGGTTGTGCGGCGGGATGTTGGTCGCCATACCGACCGCGATGCCCGACGAGCCGTTGATCAGCAGGTTCGGGATGCGCGACGGCAGGACCGACGGCTGCATTTCGTTGCCGTCGTAGTTCGGCTCGAAATCGACCGTTTCCTTGTCGATGTCGGCGAGCAGCTCGTGACCGATCTTCGCCATGCGAATTTCGGTGTAACGCATCGCCGCGGCATTGTCGCCGTCGATCGAGCCGAAGTTGCCCTGCCCGTCGATCAGCATGTAGCGCAGCGAGAAGTCCTGCGCCATCCGCACGATCGTGTCGTACACCGCGGTGTCGCCGTGAGGATGGTACTTACCGATCACGTCACCGACGATACGCGCCGACTTCTTGTACGCGCGGTTCCAGTCGTTGTTCAGTTCGTGCATCGCGAACAACACGCGCCGGTGCACGGGCTTCAGGCCATCGCGGACATCCGGGAGGGCACGTCCGACGATCACGCTCATCGCGTAATCGAGATACGAACGGCGCATTTCCTCCTCTAGGGAGGTGGGCAGGGTCTCTTTGGCGAATTGATCCATGTATCCGTATCGTTTCGGAGCGAAGACGGCGAACGCCTTTCGCGTGGGCGCTGCATGCGCAACGCAACGCGAGATTCTAACATGCGCCCATCAGCCGCCAATTCGCCGCCCCCTCTATATATAAATAGCGAAAATCGCGGCCACGTCGATTCGACCGAAATCGCGCGCGACTCGACGCCGCCGGCGATCCCCTCACACTTGTTTCATGCGCACGAGTAAACAACCACGCACATTCGCGCAATTTCGCCGACACACTCTTGACAATCTCTGAAAGTTACGGCAGGCCGGTGTTGCGCATGCACCACAAAGTTGAAGCGATCTTAGGGTGGGGAGGATTTTTTTTCGTAGGAAGGGAACGATATGGCAAAATGCCAACGCACTGAAAGTTAGACGCTGCTCGAAGTCTACACAGAGCGGTGCCGCGTTTTTTGTGCCGCACCAATGTTATACTTCGAGCAATGTATGACTTGTCACCGTCAACAGGCTCGCAGTAAACCTGCGGTAATCTCAATTTCGAGAGGAGAAATATGAATAAACTTTCAAAGCTCGCGTTCATTGCAGCTACCGCAGTTATGGCTGCATCCGCTTCGGCACAGTCGGTGCCGGCGTCGCGTCAAGCCGTCAATGACAACTGGGTGAACGGCACGGGCGAATGGGTGTGGATGAACGGCACGAACGAGCTCTGCTGGCGCGATGCGTTCTGGACGCCGGCCACCGCCAACGCGAAGTGCGATGGCGCACTGGTCGCCCAGGCACCGCAGCCGCCGGTCGCTCCGGTCGCTCCGGCTATCTCGAGCCAGAAGATCACGTATCAAGCTGACGCACTGTTCGACTTCGACAAGGCAACGCTCAAGCCGCTGGGCAAGCAAAAGCTGGACGAACTGGCTTCGAAGATCGAAGGCATGAACACGGAAGTGGTCGTCGCAACGGGCTACACGGACCGCATCGGTTCGGACAAGTACAACGACCGTCTGTCGCTGCGCCGTGCGCAAGCCGTGAAGTCGTACCTGGTCAGCAAGGGTGTGCCGGCCAACAAGATCTACACGGAAGGCAAGGGCAAGCGCAACCCGGTCACGACGGGCTGCAACCAGAAGAACCGCAAGCAACTCATCGCCTGCCTCGCACCGGATCGCCGCGTGGAAGTCGAAGTGGTTGGTACGCAAGAAGTCCAGAAGACGACCGTTCCGGCAAACTAAGCCGCGGTTTTCGACTGCTTCAAAGCCCCGCCCCGGCGGGGCTTTTTCTTTGACGCCCGTCCAGGCGCCTGCCGCTTCGCCGCTCGTCCGCTTCTTATATACTCGGGGCTGACGAATCGCAGTACCGCCCTCCTCTCGTAGCCCGTTTGCCGACATGACCAACGCCGATCCGCACGAACTCCAGAAATTCAGCGACCTCGCCCATCGGTGGTGGGATCCGAACGCCGAATTCAAGCCGCTGCACGACCTGAACCCGGTCCGCCTCGGCTGGATCGATGCGCATGCGCACCTCGCCGGCAAGCGTGCACTCGACGTCGGCTGCGGCGGCGGCATCCTGTCCGAATCGATGGCCGGGCTCGGCGCACAGGTGAAAGGTATCGACCTGTCGACCGAAGCGCTCGGCGTCGCCGACCTGCACAGCCTCGAAAGCGGCATCTCGGTCGACTACGAAGCCATCGCCGCGGAAGCGATCGCCGCGCGCGAACCGGGCACCTACGATGTCGTCACGTGCATGGAGATGCTCGAGCACGTGCCGTCTCCCGGCGATGTCGTCGCCGCGTGCGCGACGCTCGTGAAGCCGGGTGGCTGGGTGTTCTTCTCGACGCTGAACCGCAACCTGAAGGCCTACCTGTTCGCCGTGATCGGCGCGGAGTACATCGCGCAAATGCTGCCGAAGGGCACGCACGACTACGCGCGCTTCATCCGCCCGTCGGAACTGGCCGGCTTCGTGCGTGCGACGGATCTGCACATCGTGGAAATCAAGGGCATCACGTATCACCCGATCGGCAAGCGCTTCGCGCTGTCGAACGACACCGACATCAACTACCTCGTCGCGTGCCGCCGCGGCGCATGACCCTCCACCCTGCATGACGACTCCCCTCTCGACCGCGCGGGCTGCAATCGACGAACCGCGCCTGCTGCACTGCGATGCCGTGCTGTTCGACCTGGACGGCACGCTCGCCGACACGGCCCCCGATCTCGCGGCCGCCGTCAACAAGATGCAACGCGTGCGTGACCTGCCCGAAACACCGCTCGACGTGCTGCGTCCGCTGGCCTCGGCCGGCGCGCGAGGCCTGCTCGGCGGCGCGTTCGGCATCGATCCGCACACGCCCGGATACGAAGCGATGCGCGACGAGTTCCTGGCCAACTACGCGACGGATCTGTGTGTGCATACGACGCTGTTCCCCGGCATCGGCGACGTGCTCGACGAACTCGATGCGCGCGGCGTGCGCTGGGGGATCGTCACGAACAAGGCGATGCGGCTCACGGCGCCGCTCGTCGAGTTGCTCGGTCTCGCGCCACGCGCGGCCTGCGTCGTCGGGGGCGACACAACGCCGCACCCGAAGCCGCATCCGGCCCCGCTGCTGCATGCGGCCGACCAGTTGACGCTCGCGCCCGCACGCATCGTCTACGTCGGCGACGATCTGCGCGACATTCAGGCCGGCAGCGCCGCCGGCATGGCGACGATCGCGGCCGCGTACGGCTACTGCGGCGACGGCGCCGCACCGGCCGACTGGCAAGCGCAGCATCTCGTCGACACGACACAGCAACTGCGCGAACTCCTGCGCGATGTTGGGCTATAATGGTCGATCTTATCCGCGGGGGCGACCTGGTTTCGACAGGGGTTGTGAAGCGGCTAGGGCATGTCGAGGACCCGTCACCTCGTTAATCAATGGGAAAATCGTAACTGCAAACGACGATACGTTCGCACTGGCAGCCTAACGGCCGCCGTCCTCTGCCTAGTTCACTGACGGGCTAGTGTCGCAAGACCGGTAGCAATACCGCCAGAGGTCATTTACGTCAGTTAAGCCCTGTCGGCGTCGCGACGCCAGGGTCGAAAACCTAGCGAATCGCCGTAGTGCAGCGTGTTCGTCCGCGTCGCTGCGGTTAAATCAAATGACTGAACTAAACATGTAGAACTAGTCGTGGAGCGCTTCTGGACGCGGGTTCGATTCCCGCCGCCTCCACCAAATTCCGCGCTCGTCGCACGAACCCCGCATGACGCAAGTCTGCGGGGTTTTTTGTTGCCGCCGAAACGCATGCCCCCTTCCCCTTCCGAAAAAGCGCCCAGCCACGGGCGGGCCGGGCGGAATGCCACCGGTATTCCGGCGACAGGAGGTGACGGATGTCCTGCCGCGCCCGCGCAATCATCGATCGCGCCAGGCGGCGGCCGACCCGGGTGCCGCAGTGCCGGACGCGTCGTCGCACCAGCACTCACGCACACCGGACGATGTGCGGCTTAGCTGCCGCGATACAGCGACTTCATTTCTTCAGCGGTGGCCGGGCGCACGCCCATTGCACGCGAACCCGATGCCGACGCACCTTGCGCCTGTGCACCGTAACCGCTGGCGTCGGCGCCTTGCGCTTGCGCCAGCGCGCTGCGCTGTTGCTCTGCAACACGCGCCGTTGCGGCCTGGATGGCTTCCGGATAATGCGGATCTTCGCCGCGAGCCGAGTTGTAACCTGCCTGCTGCAGCTGGACCAGTTCGGCGCGAACCTGCGCGCGGGTGATCGTCGAACCCGACTGGGCAAACGACACGACCGGGGCAACGAGAGCAGCGGCAACGACAACAGCTTGAACGAGCGACTTCATGATGACCTACCTCCAGATTTGTCTGTGTTCGCGGTGAACACCTTGTTCATCGCTGACAACCCGAAGTTTATGTAGGCGGATGCTTAAGAATAAGGCAGCTTTCTGGAAGACATCCTTCCTGATTTACGGGTTAACCCTAGATCACCTGCCAGGCCGACGATGTGCACATGCAGGCACCGCCCGATATCGAATCGCATGAAGATTCGCCGGAAAGCAAAAGCCCCGCGAAGCGGCAACGCTTCGCGGGGCTCGGACAGAACCGGAATCGCACGAGATTCCGGCAGTCGCCGGTCAACCGGCCAGGCCAGTACGCGGACGAAACGCCCGTCAAGCGAACCGGCGCCGCATGACCCTTGCGGACGCGCCCGTCCGCCCGGTTACTGGCTATCCATCGGACACTTCAGGTTGCAGCCGTTCGGATCGCCCAGGTCGCCCTTGCGGCGCAAGGCCGACTTCTTGCCGCTCTGGTATTTCTGCGACGGCGTCGACGCTGCGAACGGCATCTGCGGGTGCTCGTTCAGGCGAAACTGTTCGCTCAGGATACCGCCAGGCACACCAGGGGAATTCTGCGCGAGCGCAAACGGCGAAACAGCGACCAGCAGCCCCGCGGTCAACGCTGCCGCGGCGAGGGGAACGGAAAATTTCATGGCGGGATGACGCTTGAACGGCGTGCTTGTTGGAACGTTGGTCAAGCGGCAAGCGTAGCGCAAATCCCCCGCTGCTGCAGCGCGGTTCGATCGCGCGCGCGTTACCGCGAATTGCCGCCCGGCACACTCGCGCCGTCGCCGCCGGCCAGCCCCGTCGCGATGCTCGTCAACGTTCCGCACGCAGCCGGGTCGTAGCCGTCGAGATGCGCGACGCGCTCGACGAAGCGCGCGTCGCGCAGCAGCGCCAGTACGCCGGCAAGCGGCCGCGCGTCGAGCCGCGCGCGTTCGCACGCGAAATAATAGTCTTCGTCGACGACCGGGATGAAATCGAGCCCGAAATGATGGGCCGCAGGCTCGACGCCGAAGCCGAGATCAGCCATCCCGCTCGCGACGAACGCCGCGATCGCCGAATGTGTGAGCTCGGCCGACGCGTAGCCGTCGATGCGCTCGGGATCAATGCCGATCGCGCGCAGCGCGAGGTCCAGCAGCATGCGCGTGCCCGACCCCGGCTGGCGGTTGACGAAGCGGATGTCATTGCGCGCGAGATCCGCGAGACCGCGAACCTGCTTCGGGTTGCCGCGCGGGACGAACAGCCCCTGCTGGCGCCGAGTCAGGTGGATCAGCACATGACGCGTATCGTCGAGCCACGGTCGGTAGATTTGCGCGCACTGCGCACGAAACGCACCGCGCGGCAGATGGAAGCCCGCCAGGTCGCACTCGCCGCGGGCAAGCGCCTGCACGGCCTCGACGCTCTCGCGATACTTGATGTCGACAGCCGCCTGCGCGTCGACGAGCGCGGATACGAGCGTCGCGACCGCGTAGCCATGCGACGCGTGAATGCGCACGGCGCCGTCGCGCTGCGCGAGCCGCCGGTTCAGGTCGCTCGCCACTTCGGCCGCCAGCGTCCGCAGGTTACCGTCGAGCCGGCTGCGCGCGAGGCGCTGCGCATCGACGACCGCCTGCCCGAGTGCCGACAGCGTCGAGCCCTTGCCGCGCGCGGTTTCGATCAGTTCCCCGCCGATGCACGCCTCCAGCGCGCGCAGCATGCCCCACGCGTGCCGGTAGGACAGCCCCTTCGCGTGCGCGGCCTGCGCGATGCTGCCCGTGTCGGCCACGAGTTCCAGCAACGGCGCGACATCCGACAGGCTGGCCGCACGGCCTTCCGTGTCGCGTACGGTCAGATACGCGTCGCATTCGATCCGAATCAATTATGCACTCCGATTTCCTATTGCGACCGCCAAATCTTCCGCTTATCGTTGGTTAAAATCAATCAGAACGAAGTCGCGGTGCGCACTATATGAATCCCGAGCGCATATGAGACTTTGGAGGAGCACAACCGATGTCCCCGAATTCCCACGCGCCCGACGCGCTCGTCGAGCGCCATGCACGCGCCGGCCGGTCGCTCGTGGCGATCCTGCACGCGATCCAGGACGACGCAGGCTACGTGCCGCCGGGCTGCGTCGCGCCGCTCGCCAGGGCGCTCAACCTGTCGCGCGCGGAAGTGCACGGCGTACTGACTTACTACCACCACTTCCGCACCACACCGCCCGCGCGCGTGACGATCCAGATGTGCCGTGCCGAAGCGTGCCGCAGCATGGGCTGCGAAGCGCTGGCCGCGCATGCGGAAGCCCGCACGGGTTGCCGGTTCGACACGGCGCACGGCGATGTCGTGAACGCGCATGCGACCGGTGACGTCGCGCTCGAATCGGTGTACTGCCTCGGACTGTGTGCGCAATCGCCATCGCTGACGGTCAACGGTGTGCTGCACGCAAAGGTCACGCCGGAGAAATTCGACGCGCTGCTTGCCGAGGCGGTCGCCCATACCCCGGAGGCCGCATGACGACCCGCATCTACGTTCCGCGCGACTCGTCCGCACTGGCACTCGGCGCCGACGCGCTCGCTGCCGCCATCACGGCGGAAGCACAACGGCGCGGCGTCGCCGTCGAACTGGTCCGCAACGGTTCGCGCGGGCTGCTGTGGCTCGAGCCGCTCGTCGAGGTCGGCACGGCCGCCGGCCGCGTCGGGTATGCGAACCTGTCGGCCGCCGACGTGCCGGCCCTGTTCGACGCAAACTGGCTCGACGGCGGCACGCATCCGAGCGGTGTCGGCCTCGTCGACGCGCTGCCCTATCTCGCGCGCCAGCAACGCCTCACGTTCGCACGCATCGGCCTGACCGATCCGCTGTCGATCGACGACTACCTGCAATACGAGGGCCTCGCCGGCCTGAAGAACGCGCTCGCGGTCGATGGCGACGCCGCGTGCGAAACGCTGATCGAATCGGGGCTGCGCGGCCGCGGCGGTGCCGCGTTCCCGGCCGGCATCAAATGGCGCACGGTCCGGCAAGCCAGCGCCACGCAGAAATACATCGTCTGCAATGCAGACGAAGGGGATTCGGGCACCTTCTCCGACCGCCTGATCATGGAGTGCGACCCGTATTGCCTGATCGAGGGGATGATCATCGCGGGCGTCGCGACCGGCGCGGCGGTCGGTTACATCTACGTGCGCAGCGAATACCCGCATGCAATCGCCACGCTCGAAGCCGCGATCGTCCGTGCACGCGAAGCCGGCTGGCTCGGCGAGCACGTGCTCGGCTCCGCGCATGCGTTCGAGCTGCACGTCGCGAAAGGCGCGGGCTCGTACGTATGCGGCGAGGAAACGGCGCTGCTCGAATCGCTCGAAGGCAAGCGCGGCGTCGTGCGGGCGAAACCGCCGCTGCCCGCGCTCGCGGGCCTGTACGGCCAGCCGACCGTCATCAACAACGTGATCACGCTCGCGACGGCGCCCGTGATCTTCGCGCGCGGCGCCGCGTTCTACCGCGACTACGGGATGGGCCGCTCACGCGGCACGCTGCCGTTCCAGCTCGCGGGCAACATCCGCCACGGCGGCCTCGTCGAGCTCGCGTTCGGCGTCACGCTGCGCGAGCTGCTGTTCGACTTCGGCGGCGGCACGGCAAGCGGCCGGCCCGCGCGCGCCGTCCAGGTCGGCGGCCCGCTCGGCACCTACCTGCCCGACCATCAGTGGGACGTGCCGCTCGACTACGAAGCGTACACGGCGATCGGCGCGGTCGTCGGGCACGGCGGCGTCGTGCTCCACGACGATACGTCGAACCTCGCCGAGCTGGCCGAATACGCGATGAAGTTCTGCGCGATCGAGTCGTGCGGCAAGTGCACGCCGTGCCGGATCGGTTCGACACGTGGCGTCGAGACGATCGCGCGCATCCGCCACGGCGACACGTCGGAGCGGCAGGTCACGCTGCTGCGCGACCTGTGCGACACGATGCTGGCCGGTTCGCTGTGCGCAATGGGCGGCATGACACCCTATCCGGTGCTGTCCGCGCTCGACCATTTCCCCGAAGATTTCGGGCTCGCCGCCGGCAAGGATGCCGCGTCGGGTCCGGTCAAGGCTGCGGCCTGACCCAGAAGGAGCCCTGCATGTCCCTCGACACGAACAACGTCCGCCAAGGCGGCTGCGGCTCGGGCCAATGCGCGTGCAAGAGCGCCGCGCAAGCGCGTGCCCGCGACCCGTTCGACGATACCGACTACGGCACGCCGCAACGGCATGCCGATACCGACGTCACGCTCGAAATCGACGGCCAGCCGGTCACCGTGCCGGCCGGCACGTCGGTGATGCGCGCGGCGATCGAAGCCGGCGTCAATGTGCCCAAGCTCTGCGCGACCGATTCGCTCGAACCGTTCGGCTCGTGCCGGCTGTGCCTCGTCGAGATCGAAGGCCGGCGCGGTTATCCCGCCTCGTGCACGACGCCTGCCGAAGCGGGCATGAAGGTGCGCACGCAGTCGGACCGGCTGCAGTCGCTGCGTCGCAACGTGATGGAGCTGTACATCTCCGACCATCCGCTCGACTGCCTCACCTGCCCCGCCAACGGCGACTGCGAGTTGCAGGACATGGCGGGCGTCGTCGGGCTGCGCGAGGTGCGCTACGGCTTCGACGGCGCGAATCACCTGAAGGACGCGAAGGACGAATCGAACCCGTACTTCACGTACGACCCGTCGAAGTGCATCGTCTGCAACCGCTGCGTGCGCGCCTGCGAGGAAACGCAAGGCACGTTCGCGCTGACGATCGCCGCACGCGGCTTCGAATCGCGCGTCGCCGCGGGCGAAAGCGAATCGTTCATGGCGTCGGAATGCGTATCGTGCGGCGCATGCGTCGCCGCCTGCCCGACCGCCACGCTGCAGGAAAAATCGGTCGTGCAACTCGGGCAGGCGGAACACTCCGTCGTCACGACCTGTGCGTACTGCGGCGTCGGCTGCTCGTTCAAGGCCGAAATGAAGGGCACGCAGGTCGTGCGCATGACGCCGCACAAGAACGGCCTCGCGAACGAAGGCCATGCGTGCGTGAAGGGACGCTTCGCGTGGGGCTACGCGACGCACAAGGACCGCATCACGAAGCCGATGATCCGCGAGAAGATCACCGACCCGTGGCGCGAAGTCAGCTGGGACGAAGCGCTCACCTACGCGGCAACGCAATTCCGCAAGCTGCAGCAGAAGTACGGCCGCGACTCGATCGGCGGGATCACGTCGTCGCGCTGCACGAACGAGGAAACCTACCTCGTGCAGAAACTGGTGCGCGCCGCATTCGGCAACAATAACGTCGACACCTGCGCACGCGTGTGCCACTCGCCGACGGGCTACGGCCTCAAGACGACGCTCGGCGAATCGGCCGGCACGCAGACGTTCGCGTCGGTCGGCCAGGCCGACGTGATCGTCGTGATGGGCGCGAACCCGACCGACGGGCACCCGGTGTTCGGCTCGCGGCTGAAGCGGCGCGTGCGCGAGGGTGCGAAGCTGATCGTGATCGACCCGCGCCGCATCGATGTCGTCGACGGCCCGCACGTGAAGGCCACCCACCATCTGCAGCTGCGCCCCGGCACCAACGTCGCGATCGTCAACGCACTCGCGCACGTGATCGTCACCGAGGGGCTCGTCGCCGACGCGTTCGTCGCCGAGCGCTGCGAGACACGCGCATTCGAGCAGTGGCGCGAATTCGTATCGCGTGCCGACAATTCGCCCGAGGCGACCGCCGACGTGACGGGCGTGCCGGCGGAACAGGTCCGTGAAGCCGCGCGCCTCTATGCGACGGGCGGCAATGCCGCGATCTACTACGGGCTGGGCGTGACCGAGCACGCGCAGGGCTCGACGACGGTGATGGGCATCGCGAACCTCGCGATGGCGACCGGCAACGTCGGCCGCGAAGGCGTCGGCGTCAATCCGCTGCGCGGCCAGAACAACGTGCAGGGCTCGTGCGACATGGGCTCGTTCCCGCACGAGCTGCCCGGCTACCGGCACATCAGCGACACGATCGTGCGCACGCAGTTCGAACAGGCGTGGTCGGCCACGCTGCAACCCGAACCGGGGCTGCGCATCCCGAACATGTTCGACGCGGCGCTCGACGGCAGCTTCAAGGGGCTCTACTGCCAGGGCGAGGACATCGTCCAGTCGGACCCGAATACGCAGCACGTCGCGGCCGCACTGTCGGCCATGGAATGCATCGTCGTGCAGGACATCTTCCTGAACGAGACCGCGAAATACGCGCACGTGCTGCTGCCCGGCTCGTCGTTCCTCGAGAAGGACGGCACGTTCACGAACGCGGAACGCCGCATCTCGCGCGTGCGCAAGGTGATGCCGCCGCTTGCGGGCTACGCGGACTGGGAAGTCACGCTGATGCTGTCGCGCGCGCTCGGCTACGAGATGGACTATGCGCATCCGTCGGAAATCATGGACGAGATCGCGCGACTCACGCCGACGTTCTCGGGCGTGTCGTACGCGAAGCTCGACGCGCTCGGCAGCATCCAGTGGCCGTGCAACGAGCATGCACCGGAAGGCACGCCGACGATGCACATCGACGCATTCGTGCGCGGCAAGGGCAAGTTCGTGATCACGCAGTTCATCGCGTCGCCGGAGAAGGTCACGCAGCGTTATCCGCTGATCCTGACGACGGGTCGCATCCTGTCGCAATACAACGTCGGCGCGCAGACGCGCCGCACCGAGAACGTCCGCTGGCACGAGGAGGACCGCCTCGAGATCCATCCGCACGACGCGCAGGATCGAGGAATCCGCAGCGGCGACTGGGTCGGCATCGAGTCGCGTGCGGGGCAGACGGTGCTGCGCGCGCTCGTGACCGAACGCATGCAGCCGGGTGTCGTCTATACGACATTCCACTTCCCCGAATCGGGTGCGAACGTGATCACGACGGACAGCTCGGACTGGGCGACGAACTGCCCCGAGTACAAGGTGACCGCCGTCCAGGTGTTGCCCGTCGCGCAGCCGTCCGACTGGCAGCAGGCCTACGCGCGCTTCAACGCGGAGCAGCTCGATCTGCTCGAGCGCCGTGCGGCCGCGACCGCCGGCGTGACCACGGGCAAGTGAGGAAGCGATGGACAACGGACACCTGATCGACATGGCCAACCAGATCGGCGCATTCTTCGAATCGATGCCGGATCGCGACGAAGCGCTGGCCGGCATCGCCGACCATATCCGGCGCTTCTGGGAGCCGCGGATGCGCCGCGCGCTGCTCGCGGCGCTCGACGATCCGTCAAGCGAGGCCGCGCAACGCGCGGCGCCGATCGTGCGCGACGCGATCGCCGTACACCGCGCGTCCCTCGTGCCTGCCGCGGCAAAGACCTGACCGCCCCGCTACGCGGGCCGCGACATGCCCGCGAACCAGCTTTCGCAGTGGCGCAGCAACGCATTCGCGTCGGTCGCCGTGCGCCCGCGCGCGGCCACGTAACCGTCGGGCCGGAGCAGGTAAAACGACGGCCGCGAGCGGCCGTATTCCTGCGCAAGCCCGGCATCCCCGCCTTCGGCATCGGTGACGCGCCAGACGCGCACCGCGTCGGGCATGATCCGTTCGAGCCCCTGCGCGAGCACCTGCGCATCGGCCGGTATCGGCGGTAACGCGCCGGCGTCGGCATCCGGCGGCTCTTCCAGTAGCAGCAACGTGAAACTCGCGGGATCGTGCAGGTCGTATAGCCGCGCCGTGCCGGGCGCCTGACCGAGCGGCCCGTCGACCACGCGCACGAACGCATCGGGTGCCCGCTCACCTGCGCGCGGCCCGCCGTCTAGCACGCGCTCCAGCGTGAGCGGACTCTTCCGGTACTGCACGCCGAGCTCGCTGACCGTACGCCGCACCGCGTCGCGCATCGGCCCGAACGACGCCAGCAGCGGCACGACATGATCGCGCAGCAGCTTCATCGCGCCGCGCTCGGCTTCGACGACCTGCGTGACGAAACCGGTCTGCCGCAACACGTCGCGCTCGATCGGATGACGTTCCGCGTGATACGTGTCGAGAAGCCGCTCGGGTGTGCCCGCGCCGAGCACGCGCGCGAGCTTCCAGCCAAGATTGAACGCTTCCTGGATGCCGGTGTTCATGCCCTGCGCGCCGGCCGGACTGTGGACGTGCGCGGCGTCGCCCGCGAAGAACACGCGGCCGTGACGCAGCCGGTCGACCATCCGGCTGTGCAGGTGAAAATAGGACGACCACGCGAGATCGCTCGGCGAGATCGACGCACCGGCACGGGCACGCACGATCGCGTCGCATTCCGCGAGCGACGGGACCGGCGCATCGGACGACGCGTCGCTGCCGGGCGGCCGGTCGGCCACGAGCCGGTAACGGCCGCCGCCCATCGGAAACAGGCCGGCCATGCCCTCGGGCGTCGCGAACAGGTGGATCTCTTCGTCCGGCCAGTCGGGTATCGCCGCGAAATCGGCGAGCAGGAACGTCTGCTCGAACGCCTGCCCGGTGAAGCCCAGGCCGAGCAGATGCCTGACCGTGCTGTGCGCGCCGTCGGCGGCGATCAGGTACGACGGCGCGAACGATTCGTCGCGACCGTCGGCGCGACGGATCGACACGTCGAGCGACGCGCCGCCCGCATCGCATGCGGTCAGCGTCGCGCCGCGCTCGACCGTCACGCCGAGCCGGGCCAGATGCTCGGCGAGCAGGCGCTCGGTGACGGTCTGGTCGAGAAACAGCAGGTACGGATAGCGCGTGTGCAGCGGATCGAAATCGAGCCGCGCGATCACGCGGCCGTCGGCATGCAGCGCGGCCGCATGCGCACGATGGCCGAGCGCGAGAAACGGTTCGACCGCGCGATGCTGCTCCAGCAGTTCGAGCGTGCGCGCCTGGATGCCGATCGCGCGCGAATGCGGCGCGGGCGCGGCTAGCCGATCGATGATGCGCACCGGCACGCGGGCCCGCGCGAGGCTCATCGCCGCGGCAAGGCCGGTCGGCCCCGCGCCGACGATCAGCACGGGCCGGATATCGGGCAGTGTGTCAGCCATGAGAACCTCGATGACACGCGATCCTGCAAGTCTACGCCGCTCCACGTGACGGGGCCATATGCCGATCGGCCGACGCGCGGCACCGCCGCGCGGTGTGGGAAAATACGCCCTTTCCGTCAGTTTTCGCGTCATGGATACCGCATTCGACCGGGCGTATGCCGCACACCGCGCGGGCCGCCTCGCCGAGGCCGAGCACGGCTATCGCAACGCGCTCGCCTCCAATCCCGCCAACGCCGACGCGCTGCATCTGTTCGGCGTGCTGCGGCACCAGCAGGGCCAGCACGCCGAGGCGGCCGACCTCGTCGGCCGCGCCGTCGCGCTGCGTCCGGACGATGCCGCGCTGCAGCTCAATCTCGGCAACGCGCTGAAGGCGCTCGGCCGGCTCGACGAAGCGGTCGACCGCTTTCGCAACGCGCTGACGCTCGCGCCCGAATTTCCGCTCGCGCACTACAACCTCGGCAACGCGTATGCGGCGCTGCAGCGCCACGACGATGCGATCGATGCATTCGGCCGCGCGCTGCGGCTCACGCCCGACGATGCATCGATCCACAACAATCTCGGCAACGCGCTGAACGCTCTGGGCCGCCACGACGACGCGCTCGCCGCGTTCCACCGCGCGCTCGAGTTGCGCCCAGGGCATGCGGGAGCGCACAACAACCTCGCGATGGCGCTGAACGCGATGGGCCGCGCTGACGACGCGATCGCGCACTTCCAGGCCGCGATCGCCGCGCAGCCGCGCTTCGTCGCCGCGCACTTCAATCTCGGCAACACGTTCGACGCGGTCGGCCGGCATGCCGAGGCCGCCGCCGCGTTCGAAGCCGCGCTCGCGCTGCATCCGCCGTTTCCGCTCGCGCTGTTCGGGCTCGCGAACGCACTCAGCGCGCAGGCACGCCACCGCGACGCACTGCCCTTCTACGAGCGAGCGGTCGGTCTCGATCCGTCGTTCAGCCTGGCCTGGCTGAACCTCGGCAACGCACATCACGCGCTCGGTGCACACGAGATGGCGCTGCGCGCGTTCGACCAGGCGCTGCGCGTCGCCCCCGATCTCACGCTGGCAAAGCTGCACCGCGCGGTCACGCTGCTGACGCTCGGCGACTTCACGCGCGGCCTGCCCGCCTATGAAGCGCGCCACGACACGCCGGGCGCGACGCCGCTCGGCACGCTGCCGCGCTGGCAAGGCGAACCGATTGCGTCGCGCACGCTGCTGATCCGCGCGGAACAGGGCTTCGGCGACACGCTGCAGTTCGTCCGCTTCGTGCCGCTCGCTCGCGCGCGCTGCGCGCGCGTCGTGCTCGAAGTCCAGCCGGAACTCGTTACGCTGCTGGCGCCGGCGGCAGCGCGCTGGCGCGTGACCCTCGTCGCACAGGGCACCGCGAAACCGCCTGCCGCGGATGTCGCGTGCACACTGATGAGCTTGCCGTTCCTGCTCGGGCTTCAGGCGGAGGACATCGTCGCGGGCTCGCGCTACCTCGACGCCCCCGACGGCGCCGGCCGGCGCTTTCGCGGCTCGCTCGGCGGGCAGTCGAAGCGCAAGTTCGGCCTTGCATGGTCGGGGCGCCGGCAGGCACAGGAAAACCGCTCGATGCCGTTCGACGCGCTCGCGCCGCTGCTCGCGCTGCCCGATATCGACTGGATCGTGCTGCAACCCGCACTCGACGAGGACGAACGCGCGCGCGTCGACGCGCATCCGCGCGTGCATCGGCTCGACGGCCGGTTGAACGACTTTGCCGACACGGCCGCGCTGATCGGGCGGCTCGACGGCGTCGTCACGATCGATACCGCGGTCGCGCATCTCGCCGGCGCGCTCGGCAAGCCGCTGTGGGTCATGCTGCCGTTCGCGCCCGACTGGCGCTGGTTCACCGGCGACGACTGCCCGTGGTATCCGCAGGCCAGGCTCGCCCGCCAGCCCGCACCGGGGCAATGGCTCGACGTGGCGGCAGCAGTCGCCGGCATGCTGCGCGAAGCCTGAGCGCGGACGAAAAAAAGGGAGCGCCGTTCACCCGGGCTCCCTTTTTCAATGCTACGCGTGCGGCCGGCGCCGCGCGGCGTGCGCTTGCCCGTCAGGCCGCCTTGTACTGGTTGCGAGCCTCGGGCGTGCGATACAGCACGAGTGTCGCGATCAGCCCGCAAATCGCGGCAACGCTCAGCCACAACCCCGGCGCGGCCTTGTTGCCGGTCTGATGAATCAGCAGCGTCGAGATCGCGGGCGTGAAGCCGCCGATCGTCGTCGCCAGGCTGTATGCCAGCGAGAAACCGGCCGTGCGCACGTCGGCCGGCATCACTTCGGTCAGCGCGACGACCATTGCGCCGTTATACGACGCATACAGGAATGACAGCCACAGCTCGACCGCGAGCAGCCGCAGGAACGACGGATCGCCGACGAGCCACAGCACGGCCGGGTAAGCCGACAGCAGCGTCAGCACGGTGAACGCAATCAGCACCGGGCGGCGACCGATACGGTCGGACAACGCACCGGACAGCGGCAGCCACACGAGATTGGAAATCCCCACGCAGACGGTCACGACAAGCGCGTCGAGCGACGACAGGTGCAGCACTTCCTTGCCGAACGTCGGCGTATAGGCGGTGATCATGTAGAACGACACCGTCGTCATGATCACCATCCCCATGCCCGCCACCACGACGCCCCAGTTGTCGAGCATCGAACGCATGATCTCGCCCATCGTCGGACGATGACGCTTCGCGAGGAACTCGTCGGTCTCCTTCAGCGAACGCCGGATCAGGAACAGGAACGGCACGATCAGGCAGCCGATCAGGAACGGAATGCGCCACCCCCACGCGGTCATCTCCTCGGCCGGCAGCGCGCGGTTGAGCAGCACGCCGACGAGCGCGGCGAACACCACGGCCACCTGCTGGCTGCCCGACTGCCACGACGTATAGAACCCCTTGTGGCCCTTCGTCGCGATCTCCGACAGATAGACCGACACGCCGCCGAGTTCGACGCCCGCCGAAAAGCCCTGCAGCAGCCGGCCGAGCAGCACGAGCACCGGCGCGAGCACGCCGATCGTCGCGTAGCCGGGTATCGCGGCCACCGTGAGCGTGCCGAGCGCCATCAGCCCGAGTGTCAGGATCAGCCCCTTGCGCCGGCCGTGGTGGTCGATGTACGCGCCGAGCACGATCGCGCCGACCGGCCGCATCAGGAAGCCCGCGCCGAACACCGACAGCGACAGCATCAGCGAGGCGAATGCGTTGCCGCTCGGGAAGTAGGTTTTCGCGATGGCCGACGCGTAATAGCCGTAGACCATGAAGTCGTACATTTCCAGGAAGTTGCCGCTGACGACCCGGAACACGGTGCGGAATTTCGATTCCTGCGTGATGGCGTGTGACGCTGTGGACATGTTTTTCTCGCTCAGCTCGGATGGCGCGAATCCGCGCCGCATGGATCCGACGACGCACGCGGCGCCGGGCCGGCGCGCACGGGCATCGCTGCCCGCCGGCGGCGCGCCGCGCGACGACGCGCGCACCGGCATGGTTCGCGCATCATGCCACGCCAACCCGACATTTGCCTTGTGCCGCCGCGACCGTCGCCATTGCCGTCGCAGCACGCTTCTCGTACGAATCGTCCCGAATCGGAAGCAAAAATCGGATTGATCTGATCGACCTGCTCTCGCCGCCTGACCACAATGTCACGATTAGCGACGACATTTCCGCGCCGCGGCCGGCACGGTTGCCCGTGTCGCACGGCGTACTGCCCTCATGACCCCATCGCCCCTCGTCCCCGTCGACGGCGCACTCGCCCGCCCTCGCGTCACGCCGCTCGATATCGTTCCGTCGTTCGGCCGCGAATGGACCTTTCGCGGCGCCCCCGGTGCGCGGCCCGGCAGGCACTGTCTCGCCACACTGACGACATCCTGCATCGACGTCGACCGGCCGCACAGCGCATGCCGCTGGCAGCCACGGCCCGTGGCGATACCGATGCCGGTTTCGGCTGGCACGCCGGTCGTGCCGGCTGCCGTTGCCGGCACGCGCATCCGCCGCTCCCACGACCGGCGTGCGAGGTACGCGATCTGCTGGAGCATCGGCGCGCTCGGCATCATCGGCTGGTTGATCGCCGCATATGAACCGCCTGCGGGATTCGGGCCGACATACGCGATTCACGCGGCCGGCAGCGTGCCGGATCACGCTACGTCGTCGTCCGGCGCCGTGCGGGTTGCGACGGTGCAGCCGGATACGTCGACGAGCGCGCCACCGCAGCGCACGATGGCCGCACCTGTCGCGACAACGGCCGAAGCGCCGCAGGTCATGCCCCCCGTCACGCTTCGTCCGGCATCGCTTCGTCCCGACGCAACGACCAACGTGCCGCCCACGGCATCGTCACTCCGTTCGAACGACAAACGCGGCGCGACGACGGCGGCACCGGCCCGGCCCGCGCCCCCGTCTCGGCTGGCCTCGCGCCCACCGGTCCGGAGCAGCACGGCCGCTCCAAGCGCACATGATCAGTTCGCCCCCGCGTCGCCCGCAATCGCCGCACCACGCGACACGCTCGACGATCCGCTCACGCTGATCGCGACGGCAAGCACGCTGCGCGCTACCCAGCCCGCCCACGCAACGCGCACGCCCCCCGCCGGTTTCGACTGGACGGCACAACTGTCCCACCGCCGCCTGACCGATACGCCGGACGCGTTCGCGCGCTGACGGCCGCACCATGAAAAAAACCCGGCGAAGCAAGCTTCGCCGGGTTTTGCCCGTCTCTCTCCGTCCGTCTGACGAATCGTTACTTGTGTGCCGGCAGCCCCGTCTCGGTCTGCTTCTCGAGTTGCCGCACCTGCTCCTGCAGATCACGCAACTGCATCTGCGCGGCCCGCTTCTCGACCTGCAGCGCCTGTGCCTGCTCCTGCGCCGAACGCTGCCGTTGCGCGACTTCGGCCTGCTGGCTACGCGCAACGCTCAGGTCGGCCTGCAACTGCTGCGCGCGGTTCGCCTGCAGCGCGATCACACGCTCGAGAAACGCTTTCTGCGCCTCCAGCTCGGTACGACGGATCTCGATATCGGCGAGTTGTACGGTCTGCTGAACGAAGTTCGCGTACACCATCTCCGCGCGGCTCTTCTCCTGCGACCGGATCACCCGCCACAGGTGCTTGTCCTGAAACAGCGCGACGTAGTACGTCATCTCGCGCGGATCGAACATCAGGCTCGCACCGTAGCTGCCGTTGTACGTCGTGCGCATTTCGACGATCCGGCCATCGTGCAGCATCTGCGTCAGCTCGGCGACGTTGCCTTGCGCGGATGCATCCGTCGCCACCGCGGTGGACGCCGCCGCGTCGCCGCGCAGGCTCGTGACCGCCGGGCGCGTACCGGCGGCCGGCGCGGTCGCGTCGGCGGACCAGACCGTGCCCGCTTGCGTGCAGGCAGCCAGCGCAACGATCCACGTTGCGCATCGTGCAGGGGAAAAATTTCGGAAAACCAACGTCGAACTCCGGCGAACGAATCGGAACTCGCGATTATCGTTCAAAACGAAACGGCCGCATCTCGAATTTATCGGGATGCGGCCGGCCTTCGTACGACGCGAAAAAAGTAGCTGGCTACAGGCGGGTTTCGCGCGCCGCGCGCAGGAATGCATCGAGCAGCGGCGTGCAGTCGAGCAGCTCCGAGCCGCCCGCGCGATGGAACTCGGGGTGCCACTGCACGCCGACGACGAACGGCGAACGCCGATGACGGATGCCTTCGATGATCCCGTCGCCCGCCGACACGGCCTCGATGTTCAGATCGCGGCCGAGATCGCGGATCGCCTGATGGTGAATCGAGTTGACGATCGCCTCGCTGCGCCCGGGGAACATGCTCGCGAGCGTCGACGAATCGGGAAAGCGGATCGCGTGTCGATGCTGGTCGTAATGCTCGCTCACATGCGCATTCGCGGTCGGCACGTCGGTGGCGATGTCCTGGTACAGCGAGCCGCCGAACGCGACGTTGATCAGCTGGCAGCCGCGGCACACGCCGAG
>JABLTH010066940.1_pt1 | contig 28906 bp, 25 predicted proteins | sample 7875711 | NCBI WGS metagenome assembly JABLTH01 (sample SAMN14941262, study PRJNA633318) | bioreactor metagenome | isolation source: bioreactor | place: China | collected 2019-03-05 | reverse complement strand
GAATTCGAGCACGTCGACGACCTGCGTCCAGCTCGCTTCGTTGTTGTCGCGCACGCCGAACTGGGCGGAGATCGCGAGGCCCGATGCCCAGATGCCCTTGAAGCCGGCCTCGCGGACGATCCGCGCGGACAGGCCGTTGTGCGCTTCCATCAGGAATTCGAGATCGCTGCTGACGAGCATTCGGCGCAGGCGCGCGCTGCGCGATTCGGTGAAGTTGGGTTCGCGTGCGTTCATCGTGCGACTCCTGCGGTGGTGCGTTGAATCAGGGGGAGGATTTCTTGGGTGGCGCGAGCGACGTCGTTCGGGAAGTCGATCTCGATCCACGGCGAGCCGGTGACGTCGGCGACGTCGAACGAATGACCGCCTTCGAGCAGCAGGTCGCGCACGGCTTCCTCGTGCGGCATGTTCGCGCGGCCGCTGTCGACGTAGCCCGCGACGATCGTCGCGAGGCGGCGCGCGGTGCCTTCGGTGAAGCGGAAGAAGCCGACCGATTCGCCGATCGTGTCGTATTCGAGGTCGACCGCGAGCTGCTTGCGCAGCTCGACCGGCACGCCGTTCTTCAGGCACAGCTTGACGGGTTCGTCGCCGGCCTCGAAGTCGCGGTCGATCAACAGGCGATCGACCGCCTTGTCGGCATCGGCCACCAGCGCGTGCAGGATGTTCTCGTCATACAGCACGTCGGCGTCCATCAGCAGCACGTCGCCGCCGCGCGTCATCGCGTCGGCGACGGTATGCACGGTCAGCACGCTGCCGAGGTCGTAGCGTTCGTTGACCACGATCTCGGCCTGGCGGCCGAGGCGCTTCAATTCCTGCTCGACCTTCTCGGCCTGGAAGCCGAGCCCGAGCACGATTTCGTCGACGCCCGCGGCATCGAGCACGCGCAGATGGCGCTCGAGCAGCGACACGTCGTCGAAGCGCAGCAGGCACTTCGGGAACTGTGCCTCGGGCGGTTGTTGCAGGCGCAAGCCGAGGCCTGCCGCAAGAATGATGGCTCGCATGGGTTCTCCAACCAAAAAGCCGGCGGATCTGAACGATCAGTCGGCGAGCGGCTGCGGCGCACGGCGCCGCTGCCAGTTTCTTTCACTGAAATGCAGATAGAGCAGGCCGGGCAGGCCGAGCGCGAGTTCGCGCGCGCGCTTCGCGAGCGACAGCGCGAGCGCCGCGTCGGGCGGCAGTCCGACCAGCGGCGCGAGCAGCAGGTAGCCGCCTTCCTGCGCGCCGAGCGAGCCCGGGATCGCGAAGGCCGCGCCACGAATGGCCTGGCCGACGCTCTCGAGCAGCAGCGCGTCGAGCCAGCTCACCGGGTGCCCGAGGAAGTGCAGCGCGAGCCACACTTCCGCGGTGCCGACGATCCAGCCGACGAGACTCAGTGCGAACGTCTTCGCGACCTTCGCACGATCGCGGTACAGCGCGCCGACCGCGTCGTCGATCGCGTCGGCGCGGGTCGCCAGCGACGACCAGTCGCGCGGGCCGAGCAGCTTCGACGCGAGGCGCAGGCCGCGGCCGAACAGCCCGCGCCGCTGCGCGACGTAGAACAGCGCGGCGAGGGCGCCGAGCACGCCGGTGGCGATCAGCGCGGGCGTGCGCAGGTGCGCGACCGATTCGTGCGTGGCGTACAGGCTGAACGCGGCGATGCCGATCAGCGCGAACGCCATTTGCGAGAGCGCCTGCATCGTCGTGCTGACGGTGACGGCGGCCGCCGCGTCGGCCATCCGCGTGCCGCGCTGCGCGAGGTGGCGCACCATCAGCACGGGGCCGCCGATCTGCCCGGCGGGCAGCAGGCTGTTCACCGATTCGCCGACCCAGCGCGCGCGCAGCGCATTGCCGAGTTCGGCGCCGGGCTGGCCGTGGCGGAACATCACGGAGATCGCCATCGCGTCGATCACGAGCGGCACGACGTGGAACGCCGCGACGAGCGCGAGCCCCCAGCCGGCCGCGAGGAACGTGGACGCGACCGCGCCGACGCCCTGCCAGGCCAGTAGCGCGACGAAGAGTGCGGTCCCGAGGGACAGCAGGATCAGGCCGGCGCGTGTCATGACCCGGTCGGGCGTCGCGTCGCCAGTTGCTTGAACACCTGGCGGAAGCCGAAATACGCGATCGCGTCCTTCATGTTCGAGATGAAGCGCTTCCACGGGCGCATGCCGGGGTTCGTCACGTATTCGAAGGTGAGCGACACACGCATCTCGTTCTGGCCCAGCGGCGTGATGCGGTGGCGCAGCTTGTCGCCGTCGAACAGCACGATGCCGCCGTCGGCGATCTGGACGGAGCCCGGTTCGTCGGCCACATCCGGATTGCGCGTGTGCAGTTCGTAGTCGAGCCGGCACGACGATTCGTCGATCACGCCGATCAGCAGCGTATAGCGGCGGCCTTCGTAGTACGACGTGTCGTAGTGCCAGCCGATGTGGTCGCCGGGCTTCGTGTAGTAATACAGCGCATACGCGTGCGGATCGTCGTCCGGCGACAGCATCAGCTTGTCGCCCGTGACCTTCTCCAGGAAGGAGATGAGTGCCTTCGAGCGATACAGTTCGGCGATGTACGGCGCCTGCTCGTCGATCGTATGGCGGCTGACGCTGCCGCCCTGCTTGTGGCCGGGCAGGTAATTGCGGTTCAGGCCGGCCTGCATCGCGCGGGCGGCCGCCGCGAGCTTCGCGTGCGCGTCGGCCGGCAGGAAGGCGTCGAGGTACAGGAACGAGCCCTGGCGCGTGTAGTCGCCGCGCAGGCGGTCGAGGTCGAGCGAACCGACGCAGTCGGCCACGGTGCGATCGGGGTCGGCGGCGGCCGCGCGCGCAGGCGCGGGGCGTGCCGGGCTCAGCACGGAGTCGTCGCGCGTGCTAGGAGTCATTTGGAAGCCTGGATTTCAGTTGGATTCTGCGCGACGTTGCCGCGCCGGACGATGCGCCACCAGTCGATCACGACCCATGCGGCGAAGAGCGGGGCGCCGATCGACGCCGCGAGCAGGAACGGCTCGACGCCGTCGAAGAGCGTCACGAGCGGCAGCAGGTACAGCACGTCTTCGGTTTCGAAGCCGCCGGCGAACGCCTGCTTGGTGCCGGCCTTGCCGGCGATCGATTCGATCCGCATGCGCAGGAAGAAGATCAGCGCGACGGCGGCGCCGGCCACCGCGCCGAGCAGCACGGGCGACGCGGCCATCTGGCCGCCCTGGGCGACGATGCCGAGGCCCATGCTGACGAACAGCGCGATCGTGACGAGCGCGTCCGCCGCGAGGTCGTAAAAATGACCGATCTTGCTGGATTTCCCGCTGATGCGGGCGAGCTCGCCGTCGGTGTGGTCGACGAAGTTCGACAGCACGATCAGGAACGCGCCTGCGTTGCTCCAGCCGAAGCCGCCGTGCGCGAGGCACCAGGCGCCGGCGAGGCCGATCAGCAGACGAACGGTGGTGAGGTGATTCGGGGTGACGGGCGTGTCGACGAGCGGTCGGACAAGCGAGCGCGCGAGCCGCGCATCCCAGGTGCGTGGCAGGGGCGGTTCGGAACGTGTGGCGGTTTTTCTTTGGTCCATCGGCGAAATATATACGGAATTGTAATTTGTTGCTTTTTATTCGATCAATGTCCTGACATGAGGGAGTGTTACCGCGTCTTGCGACGATCGGCCGACCGAAAAACGCGTGCGCGAAAGGGCGGCTGAACGGGGCTGCGGGATCCGTATTCCAGTGTGGTTCGCATGGCGTGCCTGTCAAGGACGGACGGGCCTCGGAGGCCGGTGCGGCGGTGTTTTTCGCGCATCCCGGCGGGGGACGCGCGGCGCGTGCGAGCTTGACGTGCATCACGCTGGCACAACCGGCATCAGGTGACAATTGGCCGCGCCGGATACGGCATCGACCATTGCCGATCGACAGGCGATGAATCGCAATGGAAATCCGTCGATTGACGTGTGCGGATTGGTGATCGTCGACCGGTCGTTGTGTCCGATGCTTTCGTGCACCTTTCATGTGCATTCGAATTGAACGGGGCGCCTGTCACAGAACGGCCGTTCGATACGCGGCAAATCCGGCAACGATCTTTTTCATACGGTGGACATTTCGCGGCGACCGCCTCTGAGATACTCCGACCATGCCTGTGGTGCCGGCCGCCCGTCGCGGCCACAAGGGCTTCATGTCGCTCAGGAGACACCCCCAGCGACGTCAACGACAGACCAGAGCATCAGAAATCCAGCCATGTCTTCATCACGCATCCTCGCTCCCGCCCTGCGTTCGCTCGTCCGCACCGCCGACGAAGCCGCCGCGCTGATCCGTCCCGGCATGACCGTCGCCATGAGCGGCTTCACGGGGTCGGGCTATCCGAAGGCCGTTCCGGCCGCGCTCGCCGCCCACATCGACGCGGCCCACGCGCGCGGCGAGGACTTCCGGATCAACGTGCTGACGGGCGCGTCGACCGCACCGGAACTCGACGGCGCGCTCGCCCGCACCAACGGCATCTCGATGCGCCTGCCGTACCAGTCCGACCCGACGCTGCGCGACAAGATCAACGGCGGTGAAGTCGACTACCAGGACGTCCACCTGAGCCACGTCGCGCAATACGCATGGTTCGGGCTGTACGGCGATCTCGATGTCGCGATCGTCGAAGTCGCGGGCATCCGCGAGGACGGCCTGCTGATTCCGTCCGCCTCGATCGGCAACAACAAGACGTGGCTCGAACGCGCGAAGCACGTGATCCTCGAAGTCAACTCGCGCCAGCCGCTCGGCCTCGACGGGATGCACGACGTCTATTACGGCACCGCGCTGCCGCCGCACCGCAAGCCGATTCCGCTGACGAAGAGCGACGACCGGATCGGCGAGCCGTATCTGCGCTGCCCGGCCGAGAAGATCGTCGCGATCGTCGAGACCGACGCGCCGGATCGCAGCAACGCGTTCTCCGCGCCGGACGCGACGTCGAAGCAGATCGCGCACCAGCTGATCGATTTCCTGCGGCACGAAGTGAAGCGCGGCCGCCTGCCGGAAAACCTGCTGCCGCTGCAGTCGGGCGTCGGCAACATCACGAACGCGGTGCTCGCGGAGCTCAGCTCGGCCGGCTTCTCGAACCTGACCGCGTACACCGAGGTGATCCAGGACGGCATGCTCGACCTGCTCCAGGACGGCACGCTGAGCTTCGCGTCGGCCACCGCGCTGTCGCTGAGCCCGGCCGCCGTGCAGCGCTTCGCCGACGAAATCGCGACGTTCCGCGAGAAGATCGTGCTGCGCCCGCAGGAGATCAGCAATCATCCGGAACTCGTGCGCCGTCTGGGCTGCATCGCGATGAACGGGATGATCGAGGCCGACATCTACGGCAACGTGAACTCGACGCACGTGATGGGCACGAAGATCCAGAACGGCATCGGCGGCTCGGGCGACTTCGCGCGCAACGGCTACCTGTCGTGCTTCATGTCGGCGAGTACCGCGAAGGGCGGCGCGATTTCGCGGATCGTGCCGATGGCGAGCCACGTCGACCATACCGAGCACGACGTCGCGGTGGTCGTCACCGAACAGGGCCTCGCGGACCTGCGCGGCCTGTCGCCGAAGCAGCGTGCACGCAAGGTCATCGCGACCTGCGCACATCCCGACTACCGTCCGATGCTCGAGGATTACTTCGAGCGTGCGTCGCGCGAGAGCTTCGGCAAGCACACGCCGCACCTGCTCGCCGAGGCGCTGTCGTGGCACGAGCGTTACGTGCGTACGGGAACGATGAAGGCCTGACGGTTCGGCCTGCGACGGGCGCGCGCCCGTCGCATCGTCAATCCATCGCCGCGTGCGCGATCTCCACGCTCGCCGTTTTCTGCGGCGGGCGGATCAGCAGCAACAGCGGAATCATCAGCAGCGTCGCGACGAACATCAGTTTGAAGTCGTTCAGGTAGGCGATCATCGATGCCTGCTGGTTGATCGTGCGGTCGAGCAGCGCGATGTCGAGACGGCTGCCGGCCATCGCCTGCACGGCCGGGTTGAACGGCGTGATCTGCGCGGCGAGATCGGCGTGCGACACCTGCGTGTTGCGCGTCATCAGCGTCTGCACGATCGAGATGCCGATACTGCTGCCGATGTTGCGCATCAGGCTGTAGGTGGCCGTGCCGTCCGCACGCAGGTCGGGCGGCAACGTCGAGAACGACAGCGCGCTCAGCGGCACGAACACGAGCCCCAGCCCGAAGCCCTGCACCACGCCCGGCCACACGATGTCCGCTTCGGACAGCACGACCGTGTACTGCATCATCTGCCATAGCGCGAGCGCGGAAATCGATAGCCCCGCGAGCAGCAGCATCCGCGCATCCACGTATTTCAGCAGCCTGCCGACGAACAGCATCGCGATCATCGTGCCGGCGCCTCTCGGCGCGGTGACGAGGCCCGTCGTCGCGACCGGGTAGCCCATCAGGTTCTGCAGCATCGGCGGCAGCAGCGCGCGCGTCGCGTACAGCACCGCGCCGACCACGAAGATGAACAGCGTGCCCGTCGCGAAGTTCGGGTCGCGCAGCAGTTCCGACTTGAAGAACGACGCCTTGCCGACGGTCGCGGTATGCACGAGGAAGAACGCGAAGCTGAGCGCCGCGACGATCGCCTCGATGCGGATCTCGTACGAGCCGAACCAGTCGAGCTGTTCGCCGCGGTCGAGCATCGCCTGGAACGCGCCGATCGCGAGCGCCAGCGTCGCGAAGCCGAACGCGTCGAATTTCACGTGCGGGCGCGGCGCGCGGGCGGGCAGGAAGGTCATCACGCCGGCCAGCGCGAATGCGCCGATCGGCACGTTGATGAAGAACACCCAGCGCCAGTTGTAGCTGTCGGTGAGCCAGCCGCCGAGCGTCGGGCCGAGGATCGGGCCGACCATCACGCCCATCCCCCAGATCGCCATCGCCTGGCCTTGCTTCTCGCGCGGGTTGATGTCGAGCAGGATCGACTGCGACAGCGGCACCAGCGCGGCGCCGAACACGCCCTGCAGCAGGCGGGCGCCGACGATCTGCACGAGTGTCTCGGACAGCCCGCACAGCGCGGATGCGACCGTGAAGCCCGCGATCGACACGATCAGCAGCCGCTTCACGCTGAGCCGGTCGGACAGCCAGCCGGTGAGCGGTGTCGCGATCGCCGCCGCGACGATGTAGGAGGTCAGCACCCACGTGATCTCGTCCTGCGACGCGGACAGCGTGCCTTGCATGTGCGGCAGCGCGACGTTCGCGATCGTGCTGTCGAGGGTCTGGATCAGCGTGGCGAGCATGATCGACAGGGTCAGCATCGGCCGGTTCAGGGCGGGCGAGGCGGGGGCGTCGGCGGCGGGGTTCAAGCGGGTGTCTCCGTGGGGGCGGTCGCCGTGGGCGGCGATCCGGTATCGCTGGAATTATAAGCACGCTTATTATAGATCCGCTTATCGCCGGGCCGCGAGCGATGGGCGGCTGTCGGCTTGACCCTATAATCCCCGCATGGACAAGACCTACGAGAACCGGATCGGCTACCTGATTTCCGACGTGGCCCGCCTGAACGGGCGCCTGTTCGACCGGCGCGCGAAGCGCATCGGGCTGACGCGCGCGCAAAGCCGCGTGATCGCATACCTGACGTGGAAGGGCGAGATGAATCAGGCGCGGCTCGCCGAATGGCTCGAGATCGCGCCGATCTCGCTGACCCGGTTGCTCGACCGGATGGAAAGTTATGGCTGGATCGAGCGCGTCGCGAACGACGACGATCGCCGTGCATTCGTGATCCGGCTGACCGACAAGTCGCGCGAGATCTTTCCGCAGATGCTCGAAGTGGGTGACACCGTCGTCGACGACGGTTTGCGCGGCTTCACGCCCGACGAGCGCGATACGCTGGTGCGGTTGCTCGGGCGCGTGCGCCACAACCTGATCGACTGCGGCGGGGAGTGATGGGTGGCGTCATCCGGGCCGGCCGGATGCACGCTTTGACCGCAACGGGAAGACCGGGTGGCCGTGCGCAGGCGTGCCGCGTTGGCCCGTATGACGGCATGGGCGTGGACATTGCCTCGCCGTTGCGCCCGTACGGCGGCCCGACGCGGCCATCGCTCGGCTCGCGCGGGACAAAGCGCCCCCCACACTGCGACGAAACGCTTGTGCGGGCGTCGACATCGGCTCCGTGGAGCCGACGCTACCCGTCACGGCTTCGGCAAGACGGTGTGCTCAACGGGGCAGTGCTGCCAGCGTGAACGCCGCCAGGTAAAGTCCCACGCCGTACGACAGATGCGCGATGACACTGCGCCGGCGCGCGACGCCCGGGTGCGGCGTGCGCGATGCCGCGATGCCGAGGCCGAACGCGGGCTGCATCACGAAGAACGGCGCGACCACGCTGGCGAGGCCGGCGACGAGCGCGGGGAGCGGTGTCGGAGTGCCGATCCATGCGGTGCCCGCGATCGCGACGGGCAGCGCCGCGAACGCGATGCCGATCGCGTAATGCGCGATCCAGCCTAGCGTGCGTTCGCCCGGCACGGGCGGCGCGGCGGCGATCGACGCGTGCCGGAACCGGCCTTGCGTCATGTGACCGATCCAGCGGCCGACCAGCGCATGGTCGAGCGACGGAATGCCGAATGCACGCCGGCGAAACAGCGCCCACAGATCCATCAGGAGCGTGGCGCCCGTGCCGATCGGCAACAGGTTGAGCACGACGTCGGGCAGGCTCATCGCGGACCACCGGCGCGGAGGGTGAGGGCCGCGCGGCGCAGCGCGATACAGCGTGGTTTCGGCGGTTTCATGGCAGTCAGGGCTTGTCTTTGTGGAGTCGAGCGCCTATCTTGCAACTTCAAGTTCACTTGAGGTCAAGCATGAGTCGGCTGGACATTGCGGATGTGGCGCGGCGCTCGGGATTGCCCGCGTCGACGCTGCGCTATTACGAGGAAAAGGGGCTGATCGTCCCGATCGGTCGCCACGGGCTGCGGCGGCAATACGACGAGTCGGTGCTGGAGCGGCTGGCCCTGATCGCGCTGGGCCGCGAGGCCGGTTTTTCGCTCGACGACATCCTCGCGATGGTGGACACGGACGGCCTGCCTGCGATCGATCGCGCGAAGCTCGACAGCAAGGCCGACGAACTCGACCGCACGATCCGCCGTCTCGGCGCCGTGCGCGATGCGCTGAGGCACGCGGCCGTGTGCCCGGCGGCGAACCATCTCGAATGCCCGTCGTTCCAGAAGCTGCTGCGTATTGCCGCGCATCGCAATCCGGCGCGTCGCGCGAAGGCGGAAGGCGCATAGGTGTAGCGGGCCCGCGCGATGTGCGGTTGGCATCAGCAGTCCGGCGGCAGGGTGGCGGCGCCGCCATGCCCGGCCGGAATTCGAAAACGAAAGCAGGAACAACGGGGTTGACGCGTGTCGTTATTGCTTGCGCCATTGCTGGTGCTTTATGTGCTTCCGGCCGCATATGCGGCATCGAAGATCGGGCCGCACTACGGATTTCTCGCGGGGTGCGCGACGATGGCGGCCGTGCTGGCGGCGCAGACTGCCCTGCTGACATGGGGAAGTGCCTGGGTGAAGCGACGGCGCGGGGGCACCGGGCAGCCCGAGACGACCGCGCAGGCCGTACCGGCCGACAGTCCCGACGACGAACCGGCTGACGACGCCGAAGACGCCGACGATGCGCCCGACGTACCGCTTCGATACGGCGAGCATGCACGATTCAAGCAAGTGGTTCCGATGGCTGGCAACACGCGGCCCGACGTCGCGCGCCATTTCTACGACAACGCGAAGCGGACGATCGAATCGTATGTGGACGTCGAGACGGGGCACGGCGATTCGGGCGCGTCGATGGTGTCGATGGACGAACTTGCCGTCGAGGATCGCGTGCCGGCCGCGCCACCTGACCAAACGCTGACCGTGTTCGTGTCGAACGACGGCGCATGGTCGGGGTTCCGCGTGGGCGACGACAGCTTCCGCTTCCGTCACGGCGCGATCACGAGATTGCGCCTCACGCGGGTGATACCGATACGCTGGAAGGGCGGCTACACGGTGACGTTGTGGTTCGACGTGCCGAACCGGAAAAGCGGTGCCGATTACGTGTCGTATTCGACCTGGTTCGATCTCGAGGTGGAATATTCCGGTCGCCGCACACGCGCGCTCACTCATGCCTGTCGCGAGATCGCGTCCGTGCTCGGCGTGGCGTTCGACGTCGACGAAACCTCCGACGACTGACTCAGCCCGCGTAGTACACACGGCATTCCTGCTCGCGCCCGCGCACGATGCGCTTGCCGACGAGCGAGCCGACCGTTTCGGTGAAGACGGTGCGCTGGTGTTCGCGCTGCCCGGCGTCGTAGAAATAGAGCGAGACCCAGTCGGTCGGGCGGGAGGCCTCCGGCGTGCGCATCGCGGCAAGCAGGCACAGCGCCGTGAAATGCCAGCCGCCCTTGGTCATGTGCATCACGGGCGACGGCACGTAACCGTCCACGTTCAGGCGCCGGTGCGCGAGCGTCGGCAACACGCCGGCGGCGGCCTTGTTGCGGTACAGGCGGTCGATGTAGAGCAGCAGTTCGACGGGCGGCTCGGTGCCGGGGCCGGCGTCCTGCACGTGGCCCTGCCAGCGCCGGCGGCGGCTCAGCACGTCGTCGAGCGCGGTGCGGATGCCGGCTGCGCGCCGCGGGCCGACGCCCGAGATCGTTTCGAGCTGGCCGTTGCGGGCCGCGCGCTCGAGCTCCTCGAGCGTATCGATGTGAAGCAGGTCGTGAATGCGTAACGCGAGCGCGTGGCCGATACCCGGCACCGCTTCGAATGCGGAGGTGCGCACGGCGTCGCCGCACAGCCGGTCGAGCTGCCGCCAGCGCCCGGTCACCAGCAGCTCGGCAATCGCCTGGGCGACGCCCGTGCCGATCTCGGGCAACGTACCGAGCGCATCGACGCCGCCGGACTCGAACAGCGTGCGGATGTCGAGGTCGAGCGCTTCGACCGTACCGGCCGACGCGCGGTACGCGGCGACCCGGTAAGGATTCGCGCCCTGGTCAGCCAGCCGTTGCGCCGCCTCGCGCAGGCAGGCCGCGATATGCCGGTTTTCCTCGTACGTTTGGCTGGCGCTCGTCTGCATCGCGAGGGACCCGGGGAAGCACAAACGGAATGGACACGGCGAACGATGCGCCGGTCGGCGTTTCATCATTGTCGCGACACGCGTTGAAGAAAACTTGACGCACGTCAATAGCAAACGTAGCACAGGTGCGAGGCGCACGGTCGTGCCGATCGGGGCACGACCGTGCGTCGCGTGATGCGGTCACGCGTCGAGAAACGACTGCGCGTTCTCGGCCTCGGCAGCCGTGCGCAACGCGGCGAGCGCCCGTTTCTCGATCTGGCGCACGCGTTCGCGCGACATGCCGGCGTCGTGCGCGATCGCATCGTAGGTATCGGGCTCGGCGCCGCCGAGGCCGAACCGCCGGCGCAGCACGTCGGCCTCGGCCGGCGTGACCGACCGGAGCAGCGACCGCACACACTCGCGCATGCGCGTGTCGGCCAGTTGCTCGAACGGGCTGGCCGACGCCTGGTCCTCGATCAGCTCCACGAGGCCGGTGTCCGCGTCGGGCAGCGGCGCATCGAGCGACACGGGCTCGGCAGGCAGCGCGAGCACCGCGCGCAGCTTGTCCTCGTCGAGGCCGGTTTCGGCCGCGAGTTCGGCCGGCGTCGCCCGGCGCCCCGTGCGCTGGTGAAAACGCAGTGCATGCCGTCGCACACGCTGGTACTGGTCGCCCACGTGCACGGGCACGCGGATCGTGCGAGCGCGATCCGCGACCGCGCGCGCGATCGCCTGGCGGATCCACCAGGTCGCATAGGTCGAGAACTTGAACCCGCGCCGGTATTCGAATTTCTCGATCGCGCGCATCAGGCCGAGGCTGCCGTCCTGCACGAGATCGGGCAGGTCGACGCCGCGGTTCATGTACTTGCGCGCGATCGACAGCACGAGCCGCAGGTTCGCCTCGAGCATCGCGCGCGTGGCGTCGCGCACTTTCTGCTGGCCGTCGGCGAGCGCTGCGGCGAGTGCCCGCCGCGCGACCGCGTCGAAGCAGGCGGCTTCGCCTGCTTCGGTGCCGTGCGGCGCGGACGCGAGCGTGCCCACGACGCGGCTCGCGTCGTCGACCGCCGGTGCGAGCCACGCGATCGAGCCGAGCAGGGCGGCCATGCGGTTACGCGCGTCACGGTATTCGTTCGAACGGACGCCATGCGCGTGCAACGCGCCGCGTAGGGCCGCGACGGCCGCCTGCAGTGCGTCGTAGCTGGCCGGCGCGGGCGTGTCGGGGGCGTCGCCGTCGCCGTCGGCAGACCCGGCGCCGCCGGTCGTCGCCGTCGCGCGGTGACGCGCAAGCAGCGAGTCGACCGCCGCCGGATAGCCGGCGATCGCATGCAGGATCTGGTGACGGCCCGTCTCGAGTTCGCGGGCAAGCACGATTTCGCCTTCGCGCGTGAGCAGCGGCACCGCCTGCATGCGCCGCATGTAGAGCGCGAGCGGGTCGGTCGACGCGCTCGTGCCGCGTGCGAGGTCGCCGAGCATCGCGCGGCCTTCGTCGAGCGCATCGCGATCGACGTCGACCGGCGACGAACCGGCGAACGGCGCAGGCGCGGCCGGCTCGTCGAGCACGGCGATGCCGATGTCGGCGAGTGCGGCGCGCACGACGTCGAGCGCGTCGGGGCTGTCGCTTTCGGGCGGCAGCGCGTCGACGAGGTCGGCGTGGGTCAGATAACCCTGTTCGCCGGCGAGCGCCAGCAACTGGATGATCGGATCGAGCGGCGTGTCCGCCCGGGGAGTGGGGCGTGGCGTAGTCATGTCGATGGCGGCGTGAGCCGCGCTCCTGTCTGGGCGGGCCGAAGTCCGCCGGTTTCGGGCCGCCGGTTGCTCGCGAACCCCGTCCGCGCCGGCCAGCCTGACATCGTTCAAGTTGAGGGCATTTGCGCGAACTTCAACGCGAGCGCGGCAGACCTGTCAGCACGCGGCGTGCCTGCGCACGCATAGGGTGCCGGAAACAAAAAGTAACCGATCATACCGGGCGGAAATCTGCAGGGGACGTAAGCTAGAGTCAGGCGCGCAGCCTGGCTGCGCAGCGCAGATTCCGCCGGAGCAAGAAATGACCCCGATTCCTGCCGCGAGGTGTGCGGTATTCGCGTTGACCACGCTGGCCCTCGGCGGCTGTTATTACACGAGTCCGTACGGTTATGCGCCGTATTACGCGCCGGCGCCGGCCACGCTGACGCAGCGCGAGATACCCGTCACGCCGGCTGCACCGGGTACCGCCGCACCGAGCCAGGGTTCGACCGCGGTCGCGCCGCCCGTGGCCGACCCGGCTCCCGTCTACGTCGCCCCGGCCTATCCGCCGCCGTATCCCTATCCGTATCCGTACTATGCCCCCGCGTATTACCCGGGCTGGTACGGCTGGGGAGCGCCGGCGATCTCGGTCGGCTTCTGGGGCGGCTGGGGTGGTGGCCACTGGCGCGGACGCGGCGGGGACTGGCATCGTCCGTGGGGCGGCGGCCACTGGGGTGGCGGCTGGGGCGGGCATCGGCACTGACCGGCGCGCGGCGGCACCGCGCGGGAGAGCATCATGAGGAATTCGATTGTCCGAAGTCTGTGCGCCGTCCTGCTCGGCCTCGCGGCCGCGCCGGGCGTCGCCGATGCGCAGAGCAGCGCCTACACGAACTCGCCGGCCGAACTGTTTGCGGGGCCGGCGCCCGACTATCCGGTGGTGGCGCAGATTCCGCCCGACACGGCGCTGGACGTCTTCGGCTGCCTGAGCGACTACTCGTGGTGCGACGTCGCGCTGCCGGGTGTGCGCGGCTGGATCGATGCGCAGTTGCTCGAGTATCCGTACCAGGGCAGCTATGTGCCGTTGCTCGAATACGGCGCGATCATCGGGGTTCCGGTGACGGGGTTCGCGATCGCCGCGTACTGGGATCGTTATTACCGGCACCGTCCGTGGTATCACGACCGCGATCGCTGGGCGCATCGTCCGGAACCGCGGCTCGGCCCCGGAGGCATGCCGCCGGGACAAGGCCGTCCGCAACCGGGCGGGCCGATGCAGGTTGCGCCGGGCGGCCCGCCGCCCGTGCACGACGCGCGGCCGTCGGCTACACGCGGCGGCTGGAACGGCGCAATCCGCACACCGCCTCCGGCAGCACCGGCGCCTTCACCGATGCCGGGCGGGGCGGGCAACGCGCGTCCGGCTGGCCCGCCGCCGGCCGTGCTGCGCCCGCCGCCCGCGCCGGGTGGCGACGCGCGTCCGATGCCGCCGGCGGTGCACCAGGGAGGCGAGGGGCGTCCGATGCCGCCGCCGGTGCGTCAGGGAGGCGGGGGCGGCGGCGGTTATGCGCGGCCGCAAGGTGGTGGAAACGGTGGCGGTAACCACGGTGGTGGCGGAGGCGGTGGCCCCGAGGATTTCCGTCACTGATGTCGCCGGCGCCGGGGATTCCCTGGCGCCGGACGAAAAAAAGCCGCTCCGGAGAGCGGCTTCCACAGCGGTGCGGGCGGATTGTCCTGCCCCCAGTCCGACCGGCTGCGCGTTGCGGGCAGCCGGCGGTGCTGCTCGCGTCAGTCGTCGAGCAACGACAGGTCGCGCACGGCACCCTTGTCGGCGGACATGACCAGCTTCGCGTAGGCCTTCAGCGCCGCGGACACCTTGCGCGGACGCGGCTGCGCAGGCTTCCAGCCCTTCGCGTTCTGCTCTTCGCGGCGGCGCGCCAGCTCTTCGTCGGACACGAGTACGTTGATCGTGCGGTTCGGGATGTCGATGCGGATCTTGTCGCCGTCGCGCACGAGGCCGATCGCGCCGCCCGCCGCGGCTTCCGGCGAGCAGTGGCCGATCGACAGGCCCGACGTGCCGCCCGAGAAACGGCCGTCCGTCAGCAGCGCGCATGCCTTGCCGAGCCCCTTCGACTTGATGTAGCTGGTCGGGTAGAGCATCTCCTGCATGCCGGGGCCGCCTTTCGGGCCTTCGTAGCGGACGATCACGATATCGCCGGCCTTGACCTTGTCGTTGAGGATGTTCTCGACCGCTTCATCCTGCGATTCGGTCACGTGAGCCGAGCCTTCGAACACGTGGATGCTCTCGTCGACGCCGGCCGTCTTCACCACGCAACCGTCGAGCGCGATGTTGCCCGTTAGCACGGCGAGGCCGCCTTCCTTCGAGAACGCATGCTCGTACGAGCGGATGCAGCCTTCCGCGCGGTCGAGGTCGAGGCTCGGCCAGCGCGTGTCCTGGCTGAACGCGACCTGCGTCGGGATGCCGGCCGGGCCGGCCAGGTAGAACGTGCGGACCGCATCGTCCTGCGTGCGGACGATGTCCCACTGGTCGAGCGCATCCTTCAGCGACGGCGCGTGCACGGTCGGCACGTCGGTGTGCAGCTTGCCGGCGCGGTCGAGCTCGCCCAGGATCGCCATGATGCCGCCTGCGCGGTGCACGTCCTCGATGTGGTACTTGTTCGTGTTCGGCGCGACCTTGCACAGCTGCGGCACGACGCGCGACAGGCGGTCGATGTCCTTCATCGTGAAGTCGATGCCGGCTTCCTGCGCGATCGCCAGCAGGTGCAGGATCGTGTTGGTCGAACCGCCCATCGCGATGTCGAGCGTCATGGCGTTCTCGAACGCCTTGAAACCCACCGAGCGCGGCAGCACGCGTTCGTCGTCCTGCTCGTAGTGCTGGCGGGTGAGCTCGACGATCCGGCGGCCGGCACGCTTGAACAGCTGCTCGCGATCGGCGTGCGTGGCCACCACGGTGCCGTTGCCGGGCAGCGACAGGCCGAGCGCTTCGGTCAGGCAGTTCATCGAGTTCGCGGTGAACATGCCCGAGCACGAACCGCAGGTCGGGCAGGCCGAGCGTTCGACTTCGGCGACGTCGGCGTCCGAATACGACGGGTCGGCCGCGATCACCATCGCGTCGACGAGGTCGAGCTTCTTCAGTTCGACGGTCTTGGTGACCGGGTTCGCGAGGCGCGTCTTGCCGGCTTCCATCGGGCCGCCCGACACGAAGATCACCGGGATGTTCAGGCGCATCGCGGCCATCAGCATCCCCGGCGTGATCTTGTCGCAGTTCGAGATGCAGACCATCGCGTCCGCGCAGTGCGCGTTCACCATGTATTCGACCGAATCCGCGATGATGTCGCGGCTCGGCAGCGAATACAGCATGCCGTCATGGCCCATTGCGATGCCGTCGTCGACCGCGATCGTGTTGAATTCCTTCGCGACGCCGCCGGCAGCCTCGATCTCCCGCGCGACGAGCTGGCCGAGATCCTTCAGGTGCACGTGCCCGGGCACGAACTGGGTGAACGAGTTGACGACCGCGATGATCGGCTTCGAGAAATCGTCGTCTTTCATGCCGGTGGCGCGCCAGAGCGAGCGCGCACCCGCCATGTTGCGGCCGGCGGTGGAAGTTTTGGAACGGTAAGTGGGCATTGTCGTTGCTGAAGAAATATCGCGGGAAAAGGGTGGAGGCACGGGGAATAAGGGCCTCTCTCGCGCCCGTGCGAACAACCTCTTGAGCTGCGCCCTGGGCAAACCCGGCGATTATCCCACAGCCGCCGCGGGCGTGGCGCCCGCGGGGCCGGCAACCGGCGCCGCAGGCATGCCCGGCGTAAAACGTGCCGAAGGCCGCGGAACGGCCGCGCGACCGGGCGGGGAGGTGCCGGGCCGCGCATCGATCAGTGATCGCCGCGCGATCCGGCCCCGTGCGCGGGCGATCAGTCGAGCAGCGTCAGGATCTCGTCGTACAGCGCCTTCGGAATCCGCACGCCGTTCGCGATGCTGCGCGCGCGGGCGTCGAAGCGCCGTTGCGACGGCAGCCGCGCGCCCTGCGCGACGATCGATTCGAACATCCGCTCGCCGCGCGCGAGCCCCGTGTCGAGATCGTCGCCGAGGAACACCTTCGGGTCGAAGGCGATCACGAGTTCGCCATGGCACGGCGTCGCGCCGACGCCTTCGTCGAAGTCCATCGACTCGCGGCTCGTCATGTCGCCGATCAGCGCGCCGCCGAGCAACTCGACCATCGCCGCGAGCGCCGACCCCTTGTGACCGCCGAACGTGCGCATCGCGCCCTGCAGCGCGGCCTTCGGATCGGTGGTCGGCCGGCCATCGGCGTCGATCGCCCATTCCGGGGGGATCGCCTTGCCTTGCTTCGCATGCAGCTCGATGTCGCCGCGTGCGATCGCGCTCGTCGCGAAGTCGAACACGAACGGCACGCCGCCCGGGCGCGGCCACGCGAACGCGATCGGGTTCGTGCCGAACACGGGCTCCCTGCCGCCTTCCGGCGCGACCCAGCTATGGCTCGGATTCATCGCGATGCCGACCAGCCCCTCGGCCGCGATCGCCTCGACTTCCGGCCACAGCGCGGAGAAGTGGTAGCAATGGTTGATCGTCATCGCGGCGATGCCGTGCTGTTTAGCCATCTCGACGAGCACCGGCAGGCCCGTTTCGAAGCTCAGCAGCGAGAAGCCGCGATGCGCGTCGACCGCGACGATCGACGACGACAGCCGGCGCAGCGTCGGCACGGCTTGCGGATCGACCTTGCCCTTCTTCAGCGAACGCACGCAGACGAGCAGCCGGTACACGCCGTGCGAATGGCATTCGTCGCGCTGGCCCTGCGTGATCACGTTGGCGATGGCCCGGGCATGGGCGTCGGACATGCCGTGGTGCGTCAGCACGCGCAGCGCGAGCGCGTGGACTTCATCGAGCGACAGGACGACTTCGGCGGTTTGCTCAGACATGGTTCACCTCGCGCGGCGCGGGCACGCCGTCGATGCGCTGCGGCACGTTCAGCGGATTGCCGTTGCGGATCGCGTCCGGCAGCAACGCATCCGGCAGGTCCTGATACGACACGGGGCGCAGGAAGCGCTCGATCGCACGCGCGCCGACGGACGTCGTGCGCGTGTCGGACGTCGCCGGGAACGGGCCGCCGTGCACCATCGCATGGCCGACCTCGACGCCCGTGCCGAAGCCGTTGACGAGAATGCGGCCGGCCTTGCGCTCGAGCGTCGGGCGCAGCGCGGCGAACAGCGCTGCGTCGCCATCGGCGAGATGCGCGGCGATCGTCAACTGGCCGTCGAGCGACTTCAGCACGCGATGCAGCGTGTCGGCGTCCGCGCAGCGCACGATCAGCGAAGCGGGGCCGAACACTTCTTCGCGCAGTTCGGGGCGTGCGATGAACGCGTCGGCCGACGTCGCGAACACTGCCGCGCGGGCCTGGTAGCGACCGCCCTCGACGCCTTCCGCCAGCAGTTCGACCGCATCGTGCCCGCGCAGCGCCGCGACGCCTTGCGCGTAGCTCGCGTGGATGTGCGGTGTCAGCATCGTTTGCGCGGCTGCCGCGCGCACGGCATCGGCCGCCGCAGCTTCGAACGCGCGCAGCGCGGGCCCGTCGACCGCGAGCACGAGGCCCGGATTCGTGCAGAACTGGCCGGCGCCGAGCGTGAGCGATGCGACGAACTGCGGCGCGATCGTGTCGTGGCGCGCGTCGAGCGCGGCGGGAAACAGCAGCACGGGATTGATCGAGCTCATTTCCGCATAGACGGGAATCGGCTCGGGGCGCGCGGCCGCGATGTGCATCAGCGCGACGCCGCCGCGGCGCGAGCCGGTGAAACCGACGGCCTTGATGCGCGGATCGGCGACGAGCGCCTGGCCGATCTCGCGCGATGCGTCGAACAGCAGCGAGAACACGCCGGCCGGCATCCCGCATTCGCGCGCGGCCTGCTGGATCGCGCGGCCGACGAGTTCCGACGTGCCGGGGTGCGCCGAATGCGCCTTGACGATCACCGGGCAGCCGGCCGCGAGTGCTGACGCCGTATCGCCGCCGGCGACCGAGAACGCGAGCGGGAAATTCGACGCGCCGAACACGGCGACGGGCCCGACCGCGACGTTGCGCAGGCGCAGGTCGACGCGCGGCAGCGGCTTGCGTTCGGGGCGCGCCGGATCGATCCGCGCGTCGAGAAAGCCGCCGTCGCGCACGAGCGACGCGAACAGCGCGAGCTGGCCGACCGTGCGGCCGCGCTCGCCTTCGATGCGCGCGCGCGGCAGGCCCGTTTCGACGACGCAGCGCTCGATCAGGTCGTCGCCGAGCGCCATGATGTGGCGGCCGATCGCGTCGAGAAACGCGGCCCGTGCTTCGAGCGACGTTTCGCGATAGATGTCGAACGCGTCGTCGGCGAGCGCGCAGGCCGTCTCCAGGTCGTGCAGGCTCGCGCCGCCGAAGGCGGGCTCGAGCCGTTCGCCGGTGGCGGCGGCGATCGCGTGGAGGGTGCCGTTCTGTCCGGCGACGGCGGACTGGCCGATCAGGAGCTGACCTGTGAGTTGCATGGTTTTCCTCGGAAAAAAACAGGGGCCGGGCGTGGGGCGCCCAGCCGAAGGGATCATGGGGAACGGCGGGGCGAGTCAGTCCTCGTCGTCGTCGAGCTGCAGCTTGTCGGAACGGACGCCGGTATTCGCCCCCCAGTAGTAGATGACGAGCGCGACGGCCGCGACGACGACCGTGTCGTACGGATGGGCGAGCCGGCCGGTGCCGCCGAAGCCGCCGAGATACGACAGCACGATCATCGCGGCATAAAACGCGATCAGCCACGCGGACGAGCGCACCTGCTCGGCGAGGCTCAGGTGCGCGGTCGGCACCCAGCGGCGGCACGCGAGATAGATGACGAACATCACGATCTGCAGGCCGAGCAGCCAGGACACCGTGCTCCAGCCCGACCAGTAGACGATCAGCGCGGCGATCACGAACGATGCGGGGCCGGTGATGCCGAACGCGCTCGCGCGGAACGGCCGCGGCAGGTCGGGCGCGGTGCGGCGCAGTGCGGCAACCGAGACCGGCGCGACCGCATAACTCAGCACCAGCGCGGCGGACACGATGTTGATCAGCGCTTCCCACGACGGGAACGGCATCGTCCAGAAGATCGCGAGGCCGAACGTGAGCCACAGGCCCGCGCGCGGGATGCCCGACGCTTCGTCGACGCGCGTGAACACCTTGAAGAAGGTGCCCGTCTTCGCCCAGCCGTAGACGACGCGCGGCGTCGCGTTCATGTAGATGTTGCCGCAGCCGCTCGGCGAGATCATCGCGTCGGCGACGACCATCACCGCGAGCCAGCCGACGCCGAGTGCCAGCGCGATGTCGCGGTACGGCAGCGTGAACGCCTTGCTGATGTCGTGCCAGCCGCCGGCAAGCATCGCGGTGGGGATGCTGCCGATGAACGCGAGCTGCAGCAGCACGTAGATCAGCGTCGACAGCAGGATCGACAGGATCAGCGCGATCGGGATCGTGCGCTGCGGATTGCGCACCTCGCTCGCGACCGACACGATCGGCGTGAGCCCGAGATACGCGAAGATGATGCCGCCGGCGGACACGGCCATCTCGATGCCCGGCATGCCGAACGGCGCGAAGCCGTGCACGGTCAGGTTCGCGGGTTTGAAGAACGTGAACAGCACGCCGATCACCGCGAGCGGCACGATGAACTTGAAGACGCTGATGATGTTGTTCGCCTTCGCGAACGTCTTCACGCTCGAATAGTTCAGATAAAAGAAGAAGCACAGCAGCGCGGCCTGCACGAGCCAGCCGAGCGTGGTCGGGTCGCTCGATCCTTCGATCGTCAGGCCCGGAAACCACGCGGCCGCGTACTGGCGCGCGGCGACGACTTCGATCGCGATCAGGCTCGAGAACGCGATCAGCGTGATGAAGCCCATCAGGTAGCCGAGCAGCGGGCCGTGCGAGAACACCGGGTAGCGGACCACGCCGCCCGCGCGCGGCAGCGCGGCGCCGAGTTCGCAGTAGACGATGCCGAGCAGCAGCACCGCGAAGCCGCCGAGCAGCCACGAGAAGATGCCGGCCGGGCCCGCGATCGTCGAGACGTGACTCGCGGCGAACAGCCACCCCGAACCGAAAATGGCGCCGAGACCGATGAACGGGAGATCGGTCAGCGACAGCTGTTTCTTGAACTTGCCGTGACCCGCGTCGGGGTGCGCGGAACGGGAAAGCGGGACAGACGGGTGTGCGTTGCCTTGGCCTGGCATGGGCTTGTCTCCTGGGGGAATGGCGGTGCAGGCGTCGAATGCGCCGCGCTCCGACGGAGCAGCGGCGCACGCCTGCCGGCCGGCGTCGCCCGGTTCGAACGACCGGGGCGGGCCGCGGGCCGTTCACGCGCGGCGCAGGCGGGCGCCGGGGCGAACGGGCCCGCAGGCCATGCCGGACCGGAGACGGCGGCGCGCAGGGGGGAAAGCCTGCAAGCCGCCGCAGGGGAAGTCGATCAGAGACCGACGTCGGGCAGCGCCGGGCGCGTTTCGAGCGCCTTCGCGACGATGGCCTTCACTTCCGCGAGCGTGTCGCCTTGCAGCGCGAGGCGCGGCGGACGCGTGACCGCGCTGCCGCGACCGACCAGCTCCTCGCACAGCTTGATGCATTGCACGAGGTCCGGGCGTGCGTCGAGGTGCAGCAGCGGCATGAACCAGCGATACAGCGCGAGCGCTTCGTCGAAGCGTTTCTGCTTCGCGAGGCGGAACAGCGTCTCGCCTTCCTTCGGGAATGCATTCGACATGCCCGACACCCAGCCTTCGGCGCCGACGGCGATGCTCTCGACCACGACGTCGTCGAGGCCCGCGAACAGCACGAAGCGATCGCCGACCGCGTTGCGCAGGTCGATGAAGCGGCGCGTATCGCCCGACGAATCCTTGAAGCAGACGATGTTCTCGCAATCCTGCAGCGCGATCAGCACGTCGGGCGTCACGTCGTTCTTGTAGATCGGCGGGTTGTTGTAGACCATCACCGGCAGGTCGGTGCTCGTCGCGACCGCGCGGAAGTGCGCGGCGGTTTCGTGCGGCTTCGCCGAGTAGACGAGCGCGGGCATCACCATCACGCCGTCGACGCCGACGCGCTGCGCTTCACGCACCGTGTTGCGCGCGAATTCGGTCGTGAATTCGGCGATGCCGGCGATCACCGGAATCTTGCCGCCTGCCGCGTCGCGGGCGGCCTCGATCACCTGGAGTTTCTCGCTCGTCGACAGCGACGTGTTCTCGCCGACCGTGCCGCAGACCACGAGGCCCGACACGCCGTCCTTCACCAGGTTCTTCACCACGCGGTGCGTGGCGTCGATGTCGAGGGAAAAATCCGGCTTGAACTGGGTGCTGACGGCCGGGAAAACCCCGGTCCATTGAATGGCTTTGCGGCTCACTGAAATCTCCTACGTTCGTATCGGTCGGCCGACGGGTGTGTCGGTGTGGCAACCAGTATCGCCGCGCAAATGCCCATCACGCTTGAGTCGTATCGCGGAGCAAAATGACGAAATCGGCACAGCGGCCGGCAGGGGCGCGAAGGGCGCCTCGCACTATGCCGATTTCGTCGTCGTCCTCATCGAAAAGCCACAAGCGGACGGACGCGCGACGGAGGAAGCTATGCTCCTTTCCCCACTTCGGACGGCTCATGATGAAGCGCATCCAGATCATCGATTCGCACACGGGCGGCGAACCCACTCGGCTCGTCGTGTCCGGCTTCCCCGCACTCGGCAGCGGCACGATGGCCGAGCGCCGCGACCTGCTCGCGCGCGAGCACGACCGCTACCGCACCGCATGCATCCTCGAGCCGCGCGGCAGCGACGTGCTGGTCGGCGCGCTGCTGTGCGAGCCCGTGTCGCCCGATGCGGCGGCCGGCGTGATCTTCTTCAACAATAGCGGCTATCTCGGGATGTGCGGACACGGCACGATCGGCGTCGTGCGCACGCTCCACCATATGGGACGCATCGCGCCCGGCGTGCACCGGATCGAAACGCCGGTCGGTACCGTCGAGGCGACGCTGCACGACGACCTGTCGGTCAGCGTGCGCAACGTGCCCGCGTATCGCCATGCGAAGGGTGTCGCGCTCGACGTGCCGGGTTACGGCCCCGTGAAGGGCGACATCGCGTGGGGCGGCAACTGGTTCTTCCTGATCAGCGACCACGGGCAGCGCGTGGCCGGCGACAACGTCGCGGCGCTCACCGCGTATGCGTCGGCCGTGCGCGAAGGGCTCGAACGCGCGGGCATCACCGGCGCGAACGGCGGCGAGATCGACCACATCGAGCTGTTCGCCGACGATCCCGAGCACGACAGCCGCAGCTTCGTGCTGTGCCCGGGCCTCGCGTACGACCGTTCGCCGTGCGGCACCGGCACGAGCGCGAAGCTCGCGTGCCTCGCGGCCGACGGCAAGCTCGCGCCGGGCGTCGTGTGGCGGCAGGCGAGCGTGATCGGCAGCGTGTTCCACGCGAGCTACGAAGAAACCGACGGCGGGATCGTGCCGACGATCCGCGGCAGTGCGCACCTGAGCGCGGAAGCGACGCTCCTGATCGAGGAAGACGATCCGTTCGGCTGGGGTATCGCGCCGTGAGCGACGCGAAGACGGATGTCGTCGTGATCGGCGCCGGCATCGTCGGCGCCGCTTGCGCGCACGAACTCGCGCAGCGCGGGCTGCGCGTGCTGGTCGTCGACGACGCGAGCGGCGGTGCGACCGGCGCGGGCATGGGGCACCTCGTCGCGATGGACGACAACGCGGCCGAACTAGCGCTCAGCCATTACTCGATCGAACTGTGGCGCGCGTTGAGCGGCGAGATGCCCGAAGGCTGCGCGTACCGCAACTGCGGCACGCTGTGGCTCGCGGCCGATGCGCACGAGATGGATCTCGCGCGCGCGAAGCAGGCGGCGCTCGCCGCGCACGGCGTGACCGGCGAACTGGTCGACGCGGCGGCGCTCGCGCAACTGGAGCCGATGTTGCGCGCGGGCCTCGGCGGTGCGCTGAAGATTCCAGGCGACGCGATCCTCTATGCGCCCGTCACCGCGAACTGGCTGCTGCAGCGCGCGCCGCGCATCACGCTGCGGCGCGACCGCGCCGTCGCGGTCGACGGCCCGAGCGTGACGCTCGCCAGCGGCGACACACTGCGCGCGGAGCGGGTGGTCGTGGCGAACGGCGTTGCGGCGCGCACGCTGCTGCCCGAACTGCCGCTGCGCCCGAAAAAGGGCCATCTGCTGATTACCGACCGCTATCCGGGCCAGGTGTCGCACCAGCTCGTCGAGCTGGGTTATGCGGCGAGCGCGCATGCGAGCGACGGCACGTCGGTCGCGTTCAACGTGCAGCCGCGGCCGACCGGCCAGTTGCTGATCGGCTCGTCGCGCCAGTTCGACACCGAGGACGCGCAAGTCGAGCCGCCCGTGCTCGCGCGCATGCTGCGCCGCGCGGTGGGCTATCTGCCGGACCTGGCCGACCTGAACGGCATCCGTGCATGGACGGGGTTCCGTTCCGCGAGCCCCGACGGCCTGCCGCTGCTCGGCGAGCACCCGGCACGGCCGGGCGTGTGGCTCGCGGTCGGGCACGAAGGGCTCGGCGTGACGACCGCGCCGGGCAGCGCGCGGCTCGTCGCCGCGCTGATGGCCGGCGAGCGGCCGCCCATCGATATCGAACCGTATTTGCCGGGACGCTTCCTGAGCGCGTCCCTCGTAGCTGGAGCGCTGACATGAAACGACGACCCCCACGCTCACTTCGTTCGCTGCCCCCCGAGGAGGCGGTCAGCCTCCCTGGGGCGGCCCGGCGGAGGCCGACATGATCATTCATCTGGACGGCCGCGCGCTGACGGTGGCCGACGGCGCGACCGTCGCGGCCGCCATTGCGGCGAGCGGCGACGACACGACGCGCGTGTCGTGCACGGGCGCGGCGCGCGCGCCGTTTTGCGGGATGGGCATCTGCCAGGAGTGCCGGATGACGATCGACGGGCGGCGCCGGCTGGCTTGCCAGACGTTGTGCCGCGACGGCATGCAGGTGGAGCGTACGCGATGAAACAGGAACGACTGAGCGTCGACATCGCGATCGTCGGCGCGGGCCCCGCCGGGCTGTCGGCCGCGCGGGCCGCCGCACGGAGCGGTGCGACGGTGGCGATCGTCGACGACAACCCGCGCGCGGGCGGGCAGATCTGGCGACAGGGCGCAGCGGCCACGCCCGCGCCGGTCGCCACCGAGCGGCTCGCCGTATTGCGGCAGCCGAACGTCACGCATCTCGCGGCGACGCGCATCGTCGCCGAAACGCAGCCGGGCACGCTGCTGCTCGAAGACGACGAACGCGGGCTGCTGCTCGATTTCCGGACGCTGATTCTCTGCTGCGGCGCACGCGAACTGCTGCTGCCGTTTCCGGGCTGGACGCTGCCGGGCGTCACCGGTGCGGGCGGCCTGCAGGCGCTGGTCAAGTACGGCCTCGACGTGCGCGGGCAGCGCACGGTGATCGCGGGCAGCGGGCCGCTGCTGCTGGCGAGCGCGGCGACGGCCCGCCAGGCCGGTGCGCGCGTGTCGCACGTGCTCGAACAGGCAGGCTGGGGCGATGTGGCCGGCTTCGGCGCCGGGCTGTGGCGCTGGCCGTCGAAGCTCGCGCAGGCCGTGAAGCTCGTCACGGCTGCGTACCGGGCCGATGCGCACGTCGTCGAGGCGTTTGGCGACAAGCGGCTCGAACGCGTGCGGATCCGGCACGGCGACCGCGAGTTCGACGTCGACTGCGACCGGCTCGCGTGCGGTTTCGGCCTCGTGCCGAATACGGTGCTGCCGAGCCATCTCGGCTGCCGGATCGACAACGGCGCGGTCGCGGTCGATACGCACCAGCGTACGAGCCGCGACGGGGTGTTGGCGGCCGGCGAGTGCACGGGTGTCGGCGGCAGCGAACTGGCGATGGTCGAAGGCGAGATTGCCGGCCATGCGGCAACCGGGCAGACGGCGCCGCTGGCGGCGCTCGTCGAGCGGCGCGCGCACTGGCAGGCGTTCGCGGACGCCGTGCGCGAGCGGTTTGCGATCCGCGAACCGATCCGCCGGCTGGCGCGGCCCGATACGCTGCTGTGTCGCTGCGAAGACGTGCGTTTCGAGGCAGTCGCGCAAGCGCCGGGCTGGACGGCCGCGAAACTGCAGTCGCGTTGCGGGATGGGCGCATGCCAGGGCCGCGTGTGCGGTGCGGCTGCGCAGGCGTTGTTCGGCTGGACGCCGCCGGTACCGCGCACGCCGCTCGTGCCCGCGCGGGTCGGTACGCTGATGCTGGACGGCACGGCCTCCTGCGACGGCGCGTGACGCATCGCGGAATTACGGAATCGCAACATCGCAACATCGCAACATCGCAACATCGCAACATCGCAACATCGCAACATCGCAACATCGCGGCCCGGTTGACACCGGGCCGCGTCATTCATTCCGCCGTCACTTTCTCCCATCCGCCGACCTGCGGCGCGGCACAGGCGCGCAGGCACTCGATCGTCGCGGCCACCGCCGCGCGATTCGCACTGTCGGGGTGCCAGTACATCGACACCGCGCCTTGGCCTTCGAGCTGCATCGGCAGGATCCGGATCGCGTTCAATTGCGCGAAGCGCTGCGCAGCACGATACGACGCGACACCGAGCAGGTCGGTGTTGTTCAGCAGCGTGAGGTTGAGGATCGACGAATTCGATTCGACACAGTGGGGCGGCCGAACGCGGCCGGCGGCCGTCAGCGCGGTCTCGAGCGCGTTGTGCACGGGCGTGCCCGACGGCCACACGATCCACGAACAGGCGAGCACGTCGTCCCAGCCGACCGACGCCGCACCGGCGAGCGCGTGACCGGGCCGCGCGACGAACACGACCGGATCGACATACAGCGCTTCGGCATGCAGCAGCGGATCGACGGATGTCGACCCCGAGCGGCCCACGACGATGTCCAGTTCGCTGCGCGCGAGCTGCGGCATCAGCTGGTTCATCGTGCTTTCGGTAAGCCGCACCTGCGCGCGCGGCATCCGTTTGAGCAGTTGCGATACCGCGAGCGGCACCGTGTCGGCCGCCGCGACGCCTGACGTGCCGATCGTCACGAGGCCGCTGCCGCCTTCCCGCAGCGCGGCCATGTCGTCGCGCGCGACGTCGAGCTGCGCTTCGACGCGGCGCGCATGCTCGATCAGCGCTTCGCCGTAGGAGGTCGGCCGCAGCCCGCGCGCATGCCGTTCGAACAGCGGCAGCCCGACGTCCTCTTCCAGTTCCTTCAGCCATTTCGACAGCGCGGGCTGCGTGGTCGCGAGCGCCACCGCCGACTGGCTCAGATTGCCGGTGCCGGCAAGGCTCAACAGTACCTGCAGATGCCGCAGTCGCAGCCGGTGGGTCCAGTCCATCGCATGCCTCGTCGAGAGAAGGTATATCCAGAATGATATGGATTAGATGATTTGACCATTTTACCGGGTATGTCTGAGTCGAATATAAATCTGCTGACGGACTGCAGTACGGTCCCCGACCCGACATAGCGCCGACGCCGATCGGCCGACTCCAGGAGACATCATGACGACCCATCCGGACGCGTCGCGCGCCGCCTACTACGCACGGATCGCCGAGCAACGCCTGGCACCGCTGTGGGAATCGCTGCACAACCTCGTGCCGAAAACCCCGCAGCCGGCCGCGCAGGCCGCGATCTGGAAGTACGCGCAGGTGCGCGATCTCGTGATGCAGGCCGGCAGCGTGATCAGCGCGGAAGAAGCCGTGCGCCGCGTGCTGGTGCTGGAGAACCCCGGGCTGCCCGGCAAGTCGAGCATGACGCCGAGCCTGTACGCGGGGCTGCAGTTGATCCTGCCCGGCGAGATCGCGCCGAGCCACCGGCATACGCAGTCGGCGCTGCGCTTCATCGTCGAAGGGCGAGGCGCGTGGACGGCCGTGAACGGCGAGCGCACGACGATGCATCCGGGCGACTTCATCATCACGCCGTCGTGGGCGTGGCACGACCACGGCAACCCGTCGGAGGAAGCGGGCGGCGAGCCGGTCGTGTGGCTCGACGGGCTCGACATTCCGCTCGTCGCGCACCTCGACGCGGGTTTCGCGGAGAACTACCCGGAAGCCGTGCAGCCCGTGAATCGCCCGGAAGGCGACAGCCTCGCCCGCTTCGGTCACAACATGGTGCCGGTGCGGCATCGCGCGAGCGATCCGACGTCGCCGGTGTTCAGTTATCCGTATGCACGCACCCGCGAGGCGCTCGACTCGCTGTACCGGAACGGCGAGCTCGATGCGTGGGACGGCGTGAAGCTGCGTTATGTGAATCCCGCGACGGGCGGATGGCCGATGCCGACGATCGCCACCTTCATGCAGTTCCTACCCGCCGGTTTCGACGGCCGCACGTACCGCAGCACCGACGCGACGATCTACTGCGTCGTCGAGGGCAGCGGCACCGCGTTCATCGGCGGCAACGCATTCGAATTCGAGCCGCACGACATCTTCGTCGTGCCGTCGTGGGCGCCGGTGCGGCTGTCGGCGTCGTCCGACAGCGTGCTGTTCAGCTATTCCGACCGGCCCGTGCTGTCCGCGCTGAACCTGCTGCGCGAAGCGCGCGACTGACGCCGGCAGCGTTCAAGGATTCCGTTTTCCGCGCGCCGCCGGCGCGGCGCGACCCCTTCATTCATGTTTACGCTGGAGCCATTGATGACTTTCGTTTTTCCGCCCGAAGCGCCCGTGGCGCTCCCCGTCGCCGGCAGCGATGCCCGGTTCGCGGTACGCCGCGTCTATTGTGTCGGCCGCAACTACGCGGCCCACGCGCGTGAAATGGGCTTCGATCCCGATCGCGAGCCGCCGTTCTTCTTCTGCAAGCCGGCCGATTCGATCGTGCCGGTCGCGTACGGCGAAACGCTCGATCTCGCGTATCCGTCGCAGACGCAGAACTATCACTACGAAGCCGAACTCGTCGCGGTGATCGGCAAGGGCGGGTCGGACATTCCGCTCGAACGCGCGCTCGAACACGTGTGGGGTTACGCGGTCGGCCTCGACATGACGCGTCGCGACCTGCAGATGAAGATGCGCGAAATGGGCCGGCCGTGGGAGATCGGCAAGGCGTTCGACCGCTCGGCGCCGATCGGCCCCGTGCATCCGGCGAGCGACGTCGGCCATTTCGAACAGGGCGGCCTGTGGCTGACCGTCAACGGCACGACGAAGCAGAAAAGCGACGTGTCGCACCTGATCTGGTCGGTCGCGGAAACGGTGGCCGACCTGTCGAAGTTCTTCCGCCTCGAACCGGGCGACGTGAT
>JABLTH010042568.1_pt1 | contig 28987 bp, 29 predicted proteins | sample 7875711 | NCBI WGS metagenome assembly JABLTH01 (sample SAMN14941262, study PRJNA633318) | bioreactor metagenome | isolation source: bioreactor | place: China | collected 2019-03-05 | reverse complement strand
GTTCCCGAGAACTGCCATGACCCGCTCCTTTCGTTGTACATGGGTGTTAGACGATCGGGAGGGCAAAAACGGCCGGAACCTAGATGAGCAGCTTGCGGATGCGCGCCGACAGCAGGTCGATCACGCTCACGGTGCAGATGATGATCAGCATCACGGCGCAGGTTTCGGCGTACTGGACGCCGCGAATGATCTCCCACAGCACCACACCGATGCCGCCGGCCCCCACCATGCCCACGACCGAGGCCGAGCGCACGTTGGATTCAAAGCGGTACAGCGCGTACGAAATCCACAGCGGCATCACCTGGGGCAGCACGCCGTACACGATCTCGTGCAGGGCGCTCGCGCCCGTGGAGCGGATGCCCTCCACCGGATGCGGGTCGATGGCCTCCACCGCCTCGGAAAACAGCTTGGCCAGAATGCCGGTGGTGTGCACCCACAGGGCCAGCACGCCGGCAAACGGCCCCAGACCCACGGCCACGATGAAGAGCATGGCAAACACCATCTCGTTGATGGCGCGCGCCGCGTCCATCAGGCGCCTCACGGGCTGGTGCACCCAGGCCGGCGCGATGTTGCTGGACGACAGCAGCCCCAGCGGAATGGCACAGGCCACTGCCAGCGCCGTGCCCCACACCGCGATCTGCACCGTCACCAGCATCTCCTGCAGGTAGGTGCGCCAATCGTTGAAGTTGGGCGGGAAGAAACTGGCCACGTAGGTGCCCATGTTCCCGCCATCGGCCAACAGCGCGGCGGGCCGCATGTCGGCGCCGCGCCAGGAGCCGGCCAGCACGGCGAGCAGGCCGCCCCACAGCACCAGGGAGGCGAGCGACATGCGCTGAGGCACGGTGCTCACCGGAGTTGCAGCATTCATGTTGTCCAGGCCTGTCACGAGCGAGCTTCGGGTTTACTTGCCCTGGGCCAGCTTCTGGTTCAGCAGGTCCAACTGGCGGTTGATGTCGGCGATCTTCTTGCTTTTCTCGGCGGCGTCCAGGGTGGTGTCACCTTCGAGCTTGATGCGCGCGGAGAACAGGGCGAGCTGGCGGATGGGGATCAACTGGTCGTCGTTGGAAGCGGCAAAGCCACCGGCCGGCAACAGCTTGATCTTTTCCTTCTGCTCGGCGGCCTGCGCACCCTTGCCGTAACCCAGAACGAAGTCCCGGACCTTGACCTTCAGGTCAGCCGGCAGATCCTTGCGCCAGACGAAGGGGTCCGCCGGAATCAGCGGCGACTTCCAGACGATGCGGATGTTCTTGGCCAGCGCGGGCTGGGTCAGCTCCATCTTTTCCATCTCTTCGGTGTTGAAGGTGGCCACGTCCAGCTGCTTGTTTGCCGCCGCCATGAAGTTGGCCGTGTGGTTGGCCCCGCGGATGGTCTTGAAGTCGGTCTTGGGGTTGAGGTGGTTCTTGGCGAGCACGTAGTAGCTGGGCACCAGGAAACCCGAGGTGGAGTTGGGGTCGCCAATGCCGAAGTTGATGTCCTTGCTGTGCTTGATCACATCGTCCACCGTCTTGTAAGGCGAATCCTTGTGCGTGATCAGCAGCGAGTTGTAGCCCTCGGAGCCGTCCACGCGGATCACCTTTGCGAAGATTTCGCCTTGGGCGCGGTCCACGGCTTCCATGGCGGACTTGTTGCCGTAGTAGGCGACCTGCACCTTGTTGAAGCGCATGCCTTCGATGATGCCGGCGTAGTCGGTGGCGAAGAAGGGCTTGATCTTCACGCCCACGGACTTCTCCATGTCGCCCAGAAAGGCTTCCCAGTGCTTCTTGAGCGAGCTGGAGGAATCGGTGGCGATGATGCCGAAGGCGATTTCCTTTTGCTCCTGGGCCATGGCGGGGCTGGCGGCCAGCAGCGTGGCGCCGGCCAGGGAGAGAACGAGTTTCTTGATCACGGTGTTTCCTTTGTGAAAGTGAACAGTAAAAATGTGTGGAGAACCAGAGCGGTCGGAACTCAGGCCGCGCACGCCACGGGCGCCGTGGCGGACAGCGGCAGAGGCCAGACCAGATGCGGCCCCGCGGGCGGGGCGTCGTCTTCCAGGCTGGAGATGTGGTCGCCCAGGGAGAGGATGTCGTCGGCGTCCGCGCCATACAGCTCGCGCAGCAAGGCGGGTGTGAGCGCGGCGGAGGGGCCGTCGTACACGACCTGGCCGCGATGCAGGGCCACGGTGCGCGGGCAGTACTTCATGGCCACGTTCACCTGGTGCAGCGACACCACCACGGTGCAGCGGTCCTCGCGGTTGATGCGCGCCAGGATGTCCATGACCTTGCGCGAGGATTCCGGGTCCAGCGAGGCGATGGGTTCGTCCGCCAGCACCACGCGCGCGCCCTGCACCAGGGCACGGGCAATCGCGGCGCGCTGCTGCTGGCCGCCCGAGAGCGTGCTGGCGCGCTGCGCATGGCATTCGCCGATGCCCACGCGCTGCAAGGCTTCCAGCGCCTGGGCGCGCTGCTGCGCCGTGAACAGCCGCAACCAGGCGCGCCACCAGGGCGTGCGGTGCAGCAGGCCCACCATCACGTTCACCAGTACCGGCAGGCGTGCCACCAGATTGAACTGCTGGAACACAAAACCCACATGGGCACGCACGCGCCGGATGTCGCGGCTCACGCGGCCCCCGCGCTGCACGCACTGGCCGTCGATCTCGATCAGCGACTCGCTGTCGCTGTCGGCCGCCACCAGTCCGGCCACGTGCCGCAGCAGCGTGGACTTGCCCGAGCCCGAGGCGCCGATCAGCGCCACCATCTCGCCGCGCTGCACGGCGAGGTTGATGTCGCGCAGGGCATGCCTGCCATTGGGAAAATGCTTGTTCAACTGCTTGATGCGAAGCACGGTTTCCATGAGGAACTCCAAATTCGTCTAGACAAGGCGCAGTGTCTTCAGGGCGTGTGACGGCGTGATGACAGGGGCCGCGCCTCAGAGCACGCGCCGGCCTTCGCGCCATACGGCGCGCACCACGGCCTGGCGGTGGCCGTCGGGCAGGTCCACCAGGCGCATCTGCACCAGGTCGGCGCGCAGGCCCGGCTGTAGCGCGCCGCGGTCGTGCAGCCCGGTGGCCTGGGCCGGCGTGCGCGTGACCGTGGTCACCGCCTGGGGCAGGCTCAGCAGTTCGTCGTGCACCAGGCGCATCACGGCGCTCAGCAGGCTGCCCGGCACGTAGTCGGACGACAGGATGTCCAGCAGCCCCAGGCGCGCCAGTTCGGTCGCCGCCACGTTGCCCGAGTGCGAGCCGCCGCGCACCACGTTGGGCCCGCCCATCACCGTGGACAGCCCGCGCTCGTGCGCGGCCCGCGCCGCCGCCACGGTGGTCGGGAACTCCGACATGCTCGCGCCCTCCGCGTGGGCCTGCTCCACATGCGCCACCGTGGTGTCGTCGTGGCTGGCCAGGGCGATGGCGTGCGTGTCGCAGTAGTCCACGAAGTAGCGCCGGTGCGGCTGCGCGTACTGCGCCTGCAGCGTGGCCGCGTGCGCCACCTGGCGCTCGAACTTGTCGGCGCTCCAGCCCTTCTTGCCGGTGTAGTAGACGCGTGCCTGCTCGATGTCTTCCCACTGACGCTGCCCCGGCGTGTGGTCCATGAGCGAGATCAGCGACAGCCGCTCGTGTCCGTGGAACGGCTCGAACAGCTCGATGGTGTTGGGCGCGGGCAGCTCGCAGCGCACGTGCAGGTGGTGGTCGGCGCGCAGCAGCCCCTGCGCCGTGCAGTGGTCCAGGGTGCTGATCACCTGCGTCCAGGCGGTGCCGCGCAGGCTGTCGGTGTCGGCCTCGCCCACGCCCAGCGCGTCGAACACGGTGGTGATGCCCGCGGCCGCGATCTCGGCGTCGTGCGCGAGCAGCGCGGGCAGTTCCGCCCACTGCACCTTGGGCCGCGGCATGAGGTGGCGCTCGAAATTGTCGGTGTGGATCTCCACCAGCCCGGGCAGCAGGTAGTCGCCTTCCAGGTCGATGGCGCCGACGACGCCCGTGCCGCCATGGTCCAGACCGTCAATGAGCCCGCCCCGCGTGGCCAACGTGCCGCGCACCACCTCGTCGCCCAGCACCATGCGGGCGTTGGCAAACACCGTTTGCGTGTTCATGCCGCGCTCCTGAAGTCGGCCATGTTCACGCGGCGCGTGGCCACCGCCGCGCCAACATGGGCGTCGTGGAAGATGCCCACGATGGCCGCGCCACGCGCCCTGGCCTCGTGGATGAGCTCGATCACCGTGGCCGTGTTGGCCGCGTCCAGCGAGGCCGTGGGCTCGTCCAGCAGCAGCAGTGGCTTGGGCGCGATCATGTTGCGCGCGATGTTGATGCGCTGCTGCTCGCCGCCCGAGAACGTGGCCGGCGGCAGATGCCACAGGCGCTGCGGAATGCGCAGCCGCTCCAGCAGCGCGGCGGCCTGCGTCCGTGCGGCCTCCAGGGCCGTGGCGTCGTCGCCCGCCGCCTCGGCCAGGGGTTCGGCCACCACGTCCAGCGCCGGCACGCGCGGGATCACGCGCAGGAACTGGCTCACGTAGCCAATGGTGTCGCGGCGCAGTTGCACCAGCGCGCGCGGCGTGGCCTGGGTCACGTCCACGGGCGCCGTGCCCGGGGGGTGCACCGTGATCTGTCCGGCGCTGGCGCGGTAGTTGGCGTAGATGAGCTTGAGCAAGGTGCTCTTGCCCATGCCCGAGGGGCCGTCCAGCACCACGCATTCGCCGGGGCGTACGCTCAGGTGGACGTTGTCGAGCACCGCGAGTTCGATGCCGTGCTGGTGGTGCAGGGTGAAGCGCTTGGCCACCCCGTTCATGTGGAGCAATGGGGGGTTCATGGTTGCAGTACCGAGGAAACGAGAAGCTGGGTGTAGGGGTGTTGCGGGTCGTCCAGTACCTGGTCGGTCAGGCCCGACTCCACCACCTGGCCGCGCTGCATGACCATCATGCGATGGGCCAGCAGCCGCGCCACCGCCAGGTCGTGCGTGACCACGATGGCCGCCAGTTGCATCTGCCGCGTGAGCTGGCGCAAGAGGTCCAGCAGCCGCGCCTGCACCGACACGTCCAGACCCGAGGTGGGCTCGTCCATGAACACCAGGCGCGGTTGCGTCACCAGGTTGCGCGCGATCTGCAGGCGCTGGCGCATGCCGCCCGAGAAGGTGCGCGGCGCGTCGTCGATGCGCGCGGGGTCGATTTCCACGCGCTGCAGCCAGTGCGTGGCCGTCTCGCGCAGCCGGCCGTAGTGGCGCTCGCCCAGGCCCATCAGGCGTTCGCCCACGTTGGCCCCGGCCGACACGTCCATGCGCAGGCCGTCGGCCGCGTTCTGGTGCACAAAGCCCCAGTCGGTGCGCGCCAGCAGACGCTGCTGGGCCTGCGACATGCCGTGCACGTCCTGCAGCGCGCCGTCGCGCCCACGAAATTCCACGCTGCCCGCATCGGGGCGGCTGCGCGCGGCCACGGCGTTGAGCAGGGTGGTCTTGCCCGAGCCGGATTCGCCCACCACGGCCAGCACCTCGCCGGGCCACAGATCGAACGAGGCGTCGTGCAGCGCGACGCGTTCGCCGTAGCGTTTGCCCACGTTGCGCACGCGCAGCAAGGGAGCAGAGTCGGAGCTATTCATCCTGGAGTTCCATCACAAAGCTCAGGCCGTGCCGTGTAAAGCCGAGCGATTCATAAAAGGCATGCGCCGCGTGGCGCTTGCGGTTGGAGGACAGGGCCAGCTTGTAGCAACCGGCCTGGCGCGCCTGCGCCGCGGCGTGGTCCATCATCTGGCGGCCGATGCCCTGGCCCTGGCGGTCGGGCGCCACCACCACGTCTTCCGCGATGGCCGAGGGCGTGCCACGGTGCGCCAGGTTGTGCATCACCAGCAGCGCGTAGCTGCCCACCACCGTGGGTCCGTCACAGGCCACGAACAGGCGGTAGTTGGGGTAGCGCGCGAATTCGGCCAGCACGCGCCGCGCCTCGTCCAGCGCCAGCACCTTGCCGTCGTCCAGACCCGGCTGGGCATAGAGCGCCAGCACGGCGGGCAGGTCCTCGGGCGTGGCTTGCCGCAGCGTGATCATTGAACCTCCCCGGCTGCGTGGGCCTGGCGTTCCTGGCAGTAGTCGGAGTCGGAGCACACGTGCAGCCGCGTGCCGCTGTCGTCGGTGATGACCTCGTCCAGAAAGCTGTCGGTGGCGCCGCACAAGGCACAGGGCACGTTCCAGCGCTGGATCTCGAACGGATGATCCTCGAAGCCCAGGCTTTCCACCGGCGTGTACGGCGGCACGGCGTAGATGCGCTTTTCGCGGCCGGCGCCAAACAGTTGCAGCGCCGGGTTCATGTGCATCTTGGGGTTGTCGAACTTGGGCGTGGGCGAGGGCGACATGATGTAGCGCTGGTTCACCAGCACCGGGTAGTCGTAGGTGGTGGCGATGTGGCCGTAGCGCGCGATGTCCTCGTACAGCTTGACGTGCATCAGCCCGTACTCGGCCAGGCCGTGCAGGGCGCGCGTTTCGGCCTCGCGCGGCTCCAGGCGCTGCATGGGTTCGGGCACGGGCACCTGGTACACCAGCACCTGGCCCTCGCGCAGCGGTGTTTCGGGGATGCGGTGGCGTGTCTGGATCAGCGTGGCGTCCCGTGTGCGCGTGGTGGTGGCCACGGCCGTGGTGCGCTGGAAGAAGCGGCGGATGTTGACGGCGTTGACCGTGTCGTCCGAGCCCTGGTCGATGACCTTGAGCACGTCTTGCGGGCCGATCACGCTGGCCGTGATCTGGATGCCTCCCGTGCCCCAGCCGTAGGGCAGGGGCATCTCGCGCGAGCCGAACGGCACTTGATAGCCGGGGATGGCCACGGCCTTGAGGATGGCGCGGCGGATCATGCGCTTGGTGCGCTCGTCCAGGTAGCCAAAGTTGAAGGCCGGCTCGGCGGCTGTGGCCAGGGTGTCGGGCGTGGGGTCGTGCAGTGCGTTCATGCGGCGCTCTCCTCGGGGGTGGCTTGGGCGGCGCGCATCTTGCGCACCAGTTCCAGTTCGGCCTGAAAGTCCACGTAGTGCGGCAGCTTCAGGTGCTGCACGAAGCCCGAGGCCTCCAGGCTGTCGCTGTGCGAGAGCACGAACTCCTGCATCTGCGCGGGCGACGCCACCGTCTCGCCCAGCTCCTCGGCGCGCAGCGCGCGGTCCACCAGGCTCATGGCCATGGCCTTGCGCTCGCAGTGGCCAAAGGCCAGGCCGTAGCCGCGCGTGAACTGCGGCGGCTCGGTCTTGCTGCCGGCAAACTGGTTCACCATCTCGCATTCGGTCACTTCCAGCTCGCCGATGGACAGGGCAAAGCCCAGCTCCTCGGGTTCGATCTCCAGCGCCACCTGCCCCAAGCGGATCTCGCCCACGAAGGGGTGGCTGTGCGAATAGCCGCGCTGCGTGGAATAGGCCATGGCCAGCAGAAAGCCCTCGTCGCCGCGCGCCAGGTTTTGCAGCCGCGTGCCGCGCTGCGCCGGAAAGCGCAGCGGCTCGCGCGTCAGGTCCATGGGCGAGGGGTCGCCCGGCGGCACGGGGTGGGTCTCGATCAGCCCCTCGTGGTTGAGCAGGTCCACCACGCGCGGGGCCGGCTCGGGGGCGGTCTGTGGGGTCGTGGATGTAGCGGTGGACGTGGCGGCCACGCCGGCGTCCTCGGCCCCGTCGGCCAGCAGCGAGAAGTCCAGCAGGCGCTGCGTGTAGTCGTAGGTGGGGCCCAGCACCTGGCCACCGGGCAGGTCCTTGAAGGTGGCCGAGATGCGCCGCGCCAGCGTCATGCGCGCCGTGTCCAGCGGCCGGCTGGTGCCCAGGCGCGGCAGCGTGGCGCGGTAGGCGCGCAGCAAGAAGATGGCTTCCACCAGGTCACCGCTGGCCTGCTTGATGGCCAGCGCGGCCAGCTCGGGGTCGTACACCGAGCCTTCGGTCATCACCCGGTCCACCGCCAGCTTGAGCTGCTGGCGGATCTGCGGCACCGACAGCTCGGGCGTGGCCGCGTCGCCGCGCCGTTGCGCGGTCAGCAGGTGATAGCTGTTGAGGATGGCGGTTTCCCCGCCCTTGACGGCAACGTACATGCTTCAGGCCTCCATCTCGATGCGCGTGGTGCGCGGCAAACCGGCGATGTGCGTGGGCGTGGCCAGCAGCAGGTCCACGCCGCGCGGAAAGCCCGCGTGGTTGGCGGCCCACTCGGCGCGCAGCCGCGTGCTGAACGCCGGTGCCAGCCCCGCCACGCCCAGGCGGGCCTGCTCGCGGATGCCGGGGCCGCGCAGCGTCCAGCCGGCGGTGGTGGGGGTTTCGGTCAGCCCGGCCACGTCCAGCACGCAGGTGGTGGACTGGTCGGGGTACTCATCGCTGCCCTGGGCAAAGTCCGCCAGGGGCGGCAGCTCGTGCGCCTGAGTGGCCCAGGCAAAGCGTGCGTCCGCGGGCGACTGCACCAGCACGCAGCCGGTGTGAAAGCGCAGCCACGCGGCGGCGTCGCTGTCGGCCAGCGAGGGCGCCAGCCACAGCGTGCAGTCCGGGTCCAGCAGCGCCAGCAGCAGCGCGGCGGATGCTCCGTGGCCGGGCGACGGCACCTGGGCGTCATGCGTGAGCGGCACGACCCGCCCAGGGTGCGACAAGGCGTGCAGCGCGGCGCGAAACACCGCCTGGCTGCCCCGGGCCGCATCGGAAAAACCGGCACCCAGCCGGGAAAGGGTAGCTGTGTTCATGCGTCTTCGCCCTGGTTGCCTTCGGAGTCGCCCGCTTCGCGCGCCACCGTGAAAAACTCCACCTTGGTGCTGTGCGCGCGCGCCGCGCGCTGGGCCTGCTGCCGCGCCAGGTGCGCGCGCACGGGCTGCAGCAGGCTGATCTCCAGCGTGGCGTGTTGCGAGGGGTCTTGCAGCAGTGCGTCGGCCATGGCGGCCAGCCGCGCCTGCCGGTGCGAGCGGCCCAACACATAGGCCACGCCCACGGCGGCGGTGTCGAGCGGTGCGTGCGGCAGCCGCAGCGCGCAGCGCGTGACCGTGACCTCGCCCAGGTTGAAGCGCTCGCCCGTGCCGCCGGCGCGGCCCTGCACCATCATCAGCCCGGTCTCGGGCGCGCGCAGCCATTGCGGCGTGCCGTTGGCGTGCGCGGCGAGTGCGGACTCCAGCAGCCCCAGCGGCGAGCGCGACAGCAGCGCCATCCACTGGGGGCGGCTCAGCGGCCGGTTCGGCGCGGAATTGTCAAATGCATGAAACATGAAAGTGGTACTCTTAAAGTTGTATAGACAAATCAAACAACTGGCGCCAGCTTAAAGACGGCGTATGTAGGTTTCATGACAGCCAGCACACTTTCTTCCCCTTCCCCCGCGCTGCCCGGCGCGGCGCGCCAGAGCTTCTGGCTGCGCATTGCCACCGAGCTGGCCGAGGCCATTGCCCGCGGCGTGTACGCCCCGGGCCAGCGCCTGCCCACCGAGCACGCGCTGGCCGAGCACTATGGCGTCAACCGTCACACCATCCGCCGCTCCCTGGCCAGCCTGTGCAGCCAGGGCGTGCTGCGCGTCACGCAAGGCAGCGGCACCTATGTGGAAGAGTTCGCGGTGGACCTGGTGCTGGCGCGGCGCACGCGCCACCAGCAAAGCCTGAGCCTGTCCGGCCTGCGCGGCACCCTGCAGGTGCTGCAGGCCCGCACCGTGCGCGCCACCGCGGCGCAAGCGCGCGAGCTGCAGGTGGGGGCCCGCAGCGCCCTGCTGCATCTGCGCGTGCTGGGCGAGGCGCAGCACCAGCCCCTGCACGTGAGCGACCGCTACTTTCCCTTGCCCCGCTTTGCCGGGCTGGACGCCGTGGTGCGCGAGACAGGCTCCATCACCGCCGCCTTTGCCGCGCACGGCGTGGCCGACTACACCCGCCGCGAAAGCCGCATCACCGCCCACCTGCCCGAGGCCGACGTGGCCGCGCAACTGCGCCAGCCCGTGAGCCGCCCCGTGCTGCAGGTGCACAGCCTGAACGTGGACACCGAAGGCCGGCCCATCGAACTGGCCACCGCCTGGTTCGCGGGCGACCGCATCGCACTCACCGTGAACCATGAGGACTGACGCCGTGGCTCCCACACACCACCGCTACGCCGCCTACTTTGCCCCCGCCGTGGACAGCCCCTGGTGGCAGGCCGGCAGCGCCTGGCTGGGCCGCTGCGCTGCGCGCCAGCAAGCGCTGGCCCAACCCCCCGTGCCCGGCGTGCCCGCGGCCGAGCAGCAGCGGCTCACGGCCGCGCCCCGGCGTTACGGCTGGCACGCCACGCTCAAGGCCCCGTTTGCCCTGGCGCCGGAGGTGGACCTGACGACGCTGCGGGCGGGCCTGCGCGAGGTCTGCCGCAGCCTGCAGCCCTTCGACTTGCCCCGCCTGCAGGTGACCCGCCTGGACGACTTCCTGGCCCTGGTGCCCGCGGGCGAGAGCCGCGCCCTCCACGCCGTGGAGCAGGCTTGCGTGGCCGGGTTGCAGCCGCTGGCCGCGCCCTTGTCACACGCCGAGCTGCAACGCCGCCGCGCCGCCGGCCTCACGCCCGAGGAAGACGCGCTGCTGCTGCGCTGGGGCTACCCGTATGTGATGGAGCGGTTTCGATTTCACTTCTCGTTGACGGGCGCGCTGCCAGGCGTGCCCGAGCCCGTGGTGCAGGCCCTGCACCAGGCCGCCACGCACTGGTTTGCGCCGCTGCCCCCATGCCGCATGGACGCCGTGGCCCTGTTTGCCGAGCCGCACCCCGGCGCCGACTTTGTGCTGCTCGAGCGCGTGGAGCTAGGCGCATGAACCGCCGCCTCATCTACACCCTGGGCCCCTCGGGCGCGGGCAAGGACAGCCTGATGGCCTGGCTGCAGCAGCACGTGCCGCCGCGCGCGCCCGTGCACTGGGCCCGCCGCACCATCAGCCGGGCGGTGCAGCCCGGTGGCGAGCAGCACGAAAGCGTGGACGCCGCCACCTTTGAACGCCTGCACGCCCAGCACGCCTTTGCCCTGGCCTGGCAGGCCAACGGCCTGCACTACGGTGTGCGCCACGCCGAGCTGGCGCCGCTGCTGGCCGGCGCCTGGGTGCTGGTCAACGGCTCACGCGCCTACCTGCCCCACGCCGTGCACAAATACCCCGGCCTGACCGTGCTGCACATCACCGCCAGCCCCGCCACCCTGCGCCAGCGCCTGCACGCCCGTGGCCGCGAAACCCCCGACATGGTGGAACACCGCGTGCGCCGCACCACCGCCCTGCCACCCATGGCACACGACCACGTGATCGAGATTCACAACGACGGCACGCTGGAGGAAGCCGGCACGCGCCTGCTGCAGGCGTTGAGGGAGATGCCGGGGTGGCCGGGAACACCGTGAACCTGGTTTGGGCCATAGCCAGCCCGTTTGATACGATGTTGGCAATGATTGCGCCAGGCATTGGGGAACGACCCAGGCCTAGCACCGCTTCCGCCCTGTCGGGCATCTCAACACTTGAACCATGAAACTGCGGCTCACGACCCTTCTGTTGCTCCTTGCACTGCTTCCCTCAGCGGTGTTTGGTGAACCGTTCGAGTTCCCAGGTGTTACCTTGGAATTTCCGGGGGCCTGGAAGTTTGAACCGTCAGGGAACGCTTATGTGGCCACTTCTGATGAGAGCGGGCAGAAAATTTGGTTTCGAGCGATCGGCGTTTCTACGCCGAGCAACTACCCCAAGCTCGATGCACACCGGTGGTCGGAGCTGGAAAAAGAGGTGGATTCGTACTTCAAAACTCTTGCCGAGGATCGCGACACGGTTGTTTTTGATATCCCCGACTCTTCGACAACGCTCCCCACTGGGGCGGTCCTGCGCGAAATTGTCTGGCACTCCAAGGCCGCATCGGCGAAGGACAAATTGGCGATGTATGCGATCAAACGCGGACGCATGCTGATTTTGGCGATGCCGGGTCAACACGATCATTCTTCAAATGCTCAATTGAACATGATCCGGACCATTCTCATTTCTGCCCACTGGGATTGATACAGCGTCCATTCGGGAAATACGGAGCCCTCAGGTGAAAAACACCCTTTGGTTTTGCTTGTTGGTTACTCTGCCTTGTTGCGCGCAGGCGGACTGGGTTCAGGTTTCCACCACCCAACAAGAGTACAGCGTGTATGTCGATGCCGCATCAGTGACTGCAAATGGCGATTTTCGGAAAGTATCGGTGCTGTTTGACATGCCAAAGCCAGAATCCCTGCCTGGACTGAAGCACAGCTTCAGCTCATACAAAGTCTTGGCGGAAATCAACTGCAAAGAGATCGAATTTCGCAAACTGGCAACTGCGTTTTTCACGGGCCACATGGCGCAAGGGGAAATTGTCATTGACGACAAAGAGGCGGAAAGCACCTGGAAGAGTGTTCCTCCCGGATCAGTCGGTAGCAGGTTCGTGACATACGCCTGTGCAGAACGGGAGTTGGGTCTCAGCGCCTTGCCGTGATTAGCTGGGAGTTTTTGATACCAGGCAAAGCTGGGGAGTTGATTTCAGGATATGTCCCAAATTTGCAGCGGGATGTTCGAGCACAGAGGCTCGCGGCTATCAAAGACAATTTGACTGGACAACGCATGTCGCAATCAATAGAAATATGACGGCGAAGAATGCGAAGCAGGCTGACAGGGAGAGTGCCAGAAATACTCTGCCCTCGTGTGACCAGCGCCGGCCAACCAATGTTGTGACGGCGGCAATGACGAGCATGGGAACGATGTGCGTCGCGGCCGCCGTGGGAAGGTAAACCGCAGGTTCTTCAGGGGTGAAAGCCCACATTCCCGCGAACAGCAGTAACGCAGCGAGCAACCAACTGCCCACGAAAACGCAGGCAAACTCCCAGAGCGATTGACGACCAGATGCGAGTTGGCCCAGCCAAGCGAATGAAGCCGCTCCCACCGCGAGGTAAACAAAGAATAGAAATTCCAGTATCGGCATCGTACTTGCTCCTTGTCGGAGCGTGTAATAGCTGGCAGCGAAAGGGGGCGACAAAAAACCGCATCATTTCACAGGCTTGGCTGATTGCGGTTTGTCATCAATGCGAACATGATTTGCGACAGAAAAAATTTAGGCCGCAGGCCGCAAATAGGTGCAGAGAATCCAGCCGCGCTGCTTGGCAGAAGTTTGTACGTAGCACGCCCAGTGGTCCTTTCCATAGGTGTCCCAAAGGACAGTTACTGTCTCGTCTTGCCGTAGCGTTGAAATGGCGGCCCCCGATCTCATCGTCGGCAACCCCACATACGCCGCGTCATGCTCGGACGCGAAGACCTTCGAATCCTCGATCACGATAGCGCGCCAGCAATTTCCGAATAGGGCGAAAGCACCGATCACCGTGAGAACGCCAATAGCGGCAGCAACAGAGCGGGAGATGAGCCGCATCTATACCACCGTCGTTTCGATGCCAAGTGCTGATTTGATTCGTTTCACCCGATTTGCTGCAGCGCCGTAGTCAGTAGTGTTGGAGAAGCCGATAAGGTCTTGAGCCGCCGCTGCTGGGTTACAGCCGCGCCACCGCAGCATTGCACCGTACCAACGAGGAATCTCAAGCAGGCAAGCTGTAAGCTCGGCCGAGCTACGGCGATTTGCTTCAACACGCTCTTCGTAGAGCTTCTGCATGTGTTCGTTTAGCCCGCCAGCGTCTATCACCTGAGCAAAGTAGATGAGGTCACGGAGAACCCGGCCCCGCAGTTCAAGATAGCGAAGGATGGGCCTCATCCAAAATGTCGTAATCCAGTACCCGACGGCACCTGCGGTTATGCCAACAAAGACGGAGACCAGCTTGTCATCCATAGGCGCCCTCTTTCTGTGTGCACTCAACGTGATAGGGTGTTTATTCCAAGAATATAGCCGGCAAATGAGACGCGACGAATCCGCGGTCAGGCGCCGCTTTTCCCCGATCAAGCGCTCGACGCAACTTCAAGCGCGCCAACGAGTGCGAAGCAGCTACCGAACCGCCCGCCCCAGGTTCTCCCTCGCCCGCATTTCGTACTGCTGGCGGAAGTGCTCCGTGCCGTAGATGAACGGGCGGTTCAGAAACTCGCGCAGGATGGCCCGGCGCTTGCGGCGGAACAGCCACGCCGGAACCCAGGCGTACTCTTCCCGCACCTGGGCTTCGTACTCCGCAAAGCGTGCGGGCTCGGCCCCCAGGATGGCAAGATCCAGGTCCACCAGCAACTGCTCATCCACGCTTTGCGGCAGCGCGGAATGCTGTGTGGCCATGACGAGCTGATGGACGCGGCTCTGGACTTCGCCCGAAACACCTGCGGCCTCCAGCTCCCGTTGGGCCCAGAGCGCGCTTTGCAACTCGTTGTCGTGGCTCTTGGGCTCGTACACGGCGTCATGGAACCACAGCGCTACCTCGACCTCGCCCGGGTGCTGCGCCAGTCCGCGCAGGGGTTCCAGGTGCTGCACACACTCGGTCAGGTGTTGCAGCGTGTGGTAGCGGCGTTGAGGCTCGCTGTAGCTGCGCACCAGGCGCTCGAACAAGCCCATGGCCGGCTGGGCGTTCAGCGCCAGCCAGGTCGTTTGCCAGGAACGTTCGAGTAATTGCATGTCTTGATCAAACGGCGGGGGTCATTACCATGCTCCGGATGGATTCGACGATACCTTTTCCCATTTGGCGCTTCGACCCTTGCCGGTGGGAGCAATCAGCCCTTGTCCGAACCGACGCGCTTGATTGGGCCCCGCACACGCAGTGTTTTCAGGTGGCGTTCGATGGCGCTGGCGGGCAGGGTGCCGGACGCGATCGACCAGGCCGCGCAGGAGATCGCCCCAGACCTCACCCCCCAGCGCCCGCCTGGGGTACCCGCTTGCCTTCCAGCACCTGTCCGTTTTGCCTGAGCACCGCGCTGCCCACCTGGCCGGCGGCGTTGCGCTTGAACTCCAGCACCGCGCCCACGGCCTTGATCTCGATCGTGTCGGTGCCCGTCAGTTCGGCGGGGATGGCGGGTTGTCCCGTGCCCTGCACCTTCAGCACACCGGCGTCCTCAAACACGCGCAGGCTGAACTGCGGCATCAGGGCGTATTCACCGGCCAGGTCTTTCCACTTGGGGTTGCTGGCGGTGGGCGCGCCGCGCGTGCCTTTGCGTGTGACCTCCACCAGGCCGCCGCCTTGGCGCCAGGTGGCGCGGTTGACTTTGCCATCGACCAATTGCGGTGTGAGCAGGGCACTGACCGAAGCCACGGGGTAGAAGTCGCCCGCGCTGTCGTACTTCAGCTCAAAGGCGGCTTGCCCCTCGGCCTGCGCCATCAGGCGTTTTCCGTCGAGCCAGAGGCGTGCGTTCAAGGGGCCCAGCTCGTAGTCGCCCGGCATGGCGGCCAGCAGCGCGTCGCTGGGCGTGGTGGCCAGGCGTGGGCGCAGCGGCGGCGCATCCAGGCCCAGCAGCGCATGGCCCAGCAGGCCCAGGCCACCCAGGTCGGACAGGGCGGCGTCCGTCAGGACCACCACCGCGCGCTGCGCCTTGGGCTCCAGCGCCACCAATGACGAAAAGCCGCCCGTGCCGCCCTCGTGCGCCACCAGATCGCGGCCCTGGACGTTGAAGACCATCCAGTTCATGCCCAGGCGCCCCTGCAGCGGCTGGCGCGTCAGCGTCAACGGGGTCAGCAGCGCGGCGTCGGCCTGTCCCAGGTGCGCTTGCGCATAGATCACCATGTCGTCCAGCGTGGCGCGCACCATGCCCACGCCGGCCAGATTGTTGACCACATGCCAGGCGGAAGTCGGCTGGCCCGAGGGCAGATGGCCGGTGGCCACCGGCCGCGGGTGGCGCGGGCGTTCCACATAGGCGCCGTCCATCTTCAGCGGTACGAGCAGGCGGCGGACGAGTGCGCTCTCAAAGTCGCCGCCCTGATCACCTCTATAGGCCCGCGCCACGGCCGACGACATCACCATCATCGCGAAGTTGGAGTACTCGAACTGGCTGCCAATGGGGCGGCTGAGTTGCACCTTGCCCAGCGCGGCCAGCAAGGCGGGTTCGCTCAGGTCGGCATAGGGATCGCTGGGGTTTTTCGGGTTGAAGCCGGGCGGCAGCACCGGCAGACCGGAGGTATGCGTCAACACATCGCGCACCAGAATCTGGCGCTCACCCTGGCGCGGCAGCGCTGTGCCCGGTGGCAGGTGTTTGGCCAGCGGATCATCCAGACTCCATTTGCCCTGGCCGATCAGGTCGGCCACCAGAAAGGCCGTCATGGTCTTGCTGACCGAGCCGATCTCGAACACGCTGTCAAAGCCTGGCGCCGCATCGCCGCGCGGCTGGGCGCAGGTTTTGGCGCGCACGACCGCGCCCTTCTCGATCAACGCCGCCACCACGCAGGCGCCGGTGCGGTCACCCTGGAAGCGGGCCTCCAGTTGGGCTTGCAACGCCTCGGCCGTCAGGGCCTGGGCGGGCAGGGCGAGTGCGGCGGCAGCCAGCAGCGCCAGTGAACGTGAGATGCGGTGGATCGGCATGTCGAGCTTCCTTTCAATTCGCGTTGCCTGTAGCGGCTACGAAGGCCGTGGCCACGATCGCCTCGATCTCATCGAGTTGCCCTGGTTTGAGAAGGATCAGCTCCGGAGCGTTCTTGCGTCGCTCGGGCATGTGGCCGTTGTTTTGGTGAATCCACTGAATCAGCAGGTTGATGGTCTTGTTCGGCAGGTCGTAGGACTTGTCGATCTTCTCGAAAGCCTGGTCATAGCTTTGGACGTAAATGGTTTCCTCGATCAGCGATTGCGCAAGCGCCTTGCTCGCGCAGGCTGTCACGAACTCCGCGGCCTTTTGGCCCGACCAGTGGGCATAGATCAGCGGAGACGACTTGAAGTCGAAAACGAAATCACTGTCGCCGATGTGGGTCACGTTCCACAGTTCACGCGCAGGTTGGCTGAAGGACTCGAGCGCGTCCAGATAGCCTTTCTCGTTCTTCTTCATGGCCACGGACAGCGGCAGGATCGCCGGGCTACCGTTCACTTCGGGGAGCGCGCCTTTGACGTTGAGAGTATGGTGTGCCAGCAGGCGGGAGAGCCGGCCATTGCCATCGATGAAGGGGTGGATGAAGACGAAGCCGAAGCTCACCAACGCAGCCTTCACCAAGGGCGGGACGTCATCCTGAGCGTTGGCCATGCGCATGAAACCGCCCATGAGGGACGTCATGCTGTCCGGTGGCGGCGGAACGTAGCGAACGGCTGTCGCTCCGCGTCCGCCGCGTTGCAGCCAGTTCTGAGTCGTTCGAAACTGCACCTCGGCCTGGATGGGGTTGCTGATCACCGTGTTTTGCAACTGGACCAGGTAATCCTCGCTCAAGGGGGTTTTGTCCCGAAGATGAGCCATGGCTTGCAGGAAAGCCTGCTCCTTGTCGGGGGACGGCACCTCGTTTTCGATCGCATAAGAGTCGCGCGTCTCGCTAAGGTAAGCCCAGCTCACGACCCTATCCAGCAACTCCGCGTTGTTGGGGTCATCGGCCCATTCATTGAGCCGAGCCATGATCTCGGCACCGGTTTTTTCCAGGTTCGCGTCGCGCTTGACGACCGGGCAGAATTCGTACGGGCCGATGCCATTGAAGACCACGCGGTACTTCTGGCTGCGCTCCCAGATTGGGCCGGTGTAGTACGCATCGGAATCGAAAATTTCCAGGTAGTTGCCCCCAGTGGTCGCCTGTGGCAGAGGTAGCGGCTGGCCGTGGGCCTTTTCCCAAAAGTAGGCGGCGCGGCGCAGGTACCCGCCCTGTGGTTGGCGGGCCAGGCCGGCCACAAGCTCGTCCGCCGGCACCAGGCGCAGGGCCTGTTCAAGAACCGGTATCTGGAGCGTTTCGTAGCGCAGCGCGAACAGCACGTGGCTCAGGATGTTGTCGTCATCAGGCGCAACATGGCGAGGTATGGCCAGCATGTCGGGCAGGGGCTCGACCCGGGTTACAGGCTTGATGCGGGCAGGTTGCCGTAGCGGCATCATGGGGATGCCGATCTTGGAGAGAAGAAATTCGTATCCGATCAAGGCGACCTCACTTTTTGTATGCCGAGTCAGGATTTTCTATATTTTGGGGTGTTGTGGGTGATTTTTATATACGGATCAGCGGCGGTGAGAGTCTGGACGCAGCCAACCCAGCCCCGCCGTGGTGCCGCCCGGCTGCGCGCCGCGCGCGGGGCGGTACTCGCAGCCGATCCAGCCGGTCCAACCGCATTGCGTCGCCACTTCGTCGATGACCTGGAACAGGTAGGGGTAGTGCAGCTCGCCGGTGTCGGGTTCGTGGCGCTGCGGCACGCCGGCGATCTGGAAGTGCCCCACGCGGCCGGTGGGCAGGTACTGGCGGATCTTGGTGGCCACATCGCCTTCGACCACCTGGCAGTGGTACAGGTCCATCTGCACCTTGAGGTTGGGCGCGCCGATGGCGAGCACGATGCGATGCGCTTCGTCCTGGCGGTTCAGGTAGAAGCCGGGGATGTCGCGCGGGTTGATGGGTTCGATCAGCACGTCGCGGCCCACGCTGGCGGCCATGCCCGCGGCCCAGGCCAGGTTGGCCTCGTAGGTGGCCTGCAGGCGCGAGCGCTCGGCGCCGGCCGGAGCCAGCCCGGCCATCACGTGGATGCGCGGGCAATCCAGCGCCTGGGCATAGCGCAGCGCATCGTCGAAGCCGCGGCGGAACTCGTCCTCGCGCCCCGGCAGGCAGGCAATGCCGCGCTCGCCCGCGTCCCAGTCGCCGGGCGGCGCGTTGAACAGCACTTGCTGCAACTGGTGCTGCGCCAGTTGCCGTGCCAGCACCTGGGCGTCGTGGGCATAGGGAAACAGATACTCCACCGCACGAAAGCCGTCCTGCGCGGCGGCGGCAAAGCGGTCCAGAAAGTCGTGCTCGGGGTAGAGCATGCTGAGGTTGGCGGCAAAGCGGGGCATGGTGTGCTCGTGTTGTGTGGGGGAGGGGATGCCGGGCGCGGGTCACGCGCCGACCAGCGTGTGGAAGGCCTTGGTAAAGAAGTCCTGCGAACCGAAGTTGCCGGACTTCAGAGCCAGGTGCAGGGTGTCGCCGTCGCTGGCCGGGCACTGGACCGCCGTCCAGGGCACGCCAGGGTCGATCTGCGGCCCGATGCGCATCTGGTGCACGCCCAGAGCCTGCACCACGGCGCCCGAGGTCTCGCCGCCGGCCACGATCAATTGGCGCACGCCCAGCGCCACCAGACCGCGCGCGATGTGCGCCAGGGCCTGCTCCACCATCTCGCCCGCCTGGGCCGCGCCCAGCCGGGCCTGCACGGCCTGCACCGCACTGGCCTCGGCCGTGGCGTAGATCAGCACCGGTCCAGTGTCCAGGTGCGGAGTGGCCCAGGCCAGCGCCTGCGCCACCACGTCTTGGCCCGCGGCCAGCGCCAGGGGGTCGATGGCCAGGCTGGGCTGGCCACCGTGCTGAAAGTGGCGCACCTGCGCCTGCGTGGCCAGCGAGCAACTGCCGGACACGACGGCTTGCGTGCCCCGTGCCGGCGGCAAGGCCGCGGACAGGGTCGCGTCGGACAGGAGCCGTTCGCCGCGCCAGTTCTGCGCCAGGCCGATGGCGATGCCGGAGCCGGCCGTGACCAGGGGCATGTCGGCCAGGGCCGCCCCGATGCGCAACAGGTCGTCGTTGGTGATGGCGTCCACCACGGCGATCTGCACGCCTTCGTTTTGCAGCGCCGCGAAACGCGCGCGAATGGCGATGGGGCCCTGGGCCACCACGTCCTGCGCCACCAGCCCGACCCGCCGGCGCGTCTGTGCCTGCAGCACGCGCACCAGGTTGGCGTCGGTCATGGGTGTGAGCGGGTGGTGGCGCATGCCGCTGTCGCTGAGCAACTGGTCGCCCACGAACAAATGGCCCTTGTAGACGCTGCGCTGGTTGTCCGGAAACGCCGGGCAGGCGATGGTGAAGCCCTGGCCCGCTCCGTGCAGGGTGTCGAGCAGGGCCTCGGTGACGGGGCCGATGTTGCCCGCGGGCGTGGAGTCGAAGGTGGAGCAGTACTTGAAGTAGATCTGGCGCACGCCTTGCGCGCGCAGCCAGTGCAGCGCAGCCAGCGACTGGGCCACGGCTTCGGCCGGCGCGATGGTGCGCGACTTGAGCGCGACCACGATCGCGTCCACCTCTTCGGGCAGGCCGCGCTCGTCGGGCACGCCGATGGTCTGCACGGTGCGCAAGCCGCTGCGCACGAGGTTGTTCGCCAGATCGGTGGCGCCGGTGAAGTCGTCGGCGATGCAGCCCAGCAGCGCTGGGGTCATGCCAGGCCCCACGGTGAGCGGACCGATGACTCCGGTCGGGGTGTGTTCATGCAAGCTCCTACAAGACGGTTCTCTGCCGGGCGTGGCGTGCGTCATTATGGGTGAGTGGCAGGGCGCCAAAGCGCCTATAGTCTGCACAACACCGACGCCGCGAAGGAACACGGCCACCATGGCGAGCGCCCGCTCTGATGTTGAAGTCACCCCCTGGGATGCGCTCAGCGGGCAGTATCGGTTGTGCCCGGGCGAGCCACGCAGCGTGGTGGGGCAGCGCCCGGTGCTGGGCGCGGGGCGGTTGGCTCGACTGCTGCACGGCCAGGACGGCGAGCAGGTGGGGCGCACGCTGACCAGCGTCTTCACCCTGTGTGCCCACGCGCACCGCCACACGGCGGCGCTGGCACTGGGCTGCGCGCAGGCCGTCCCCGCAGGCGTGGCGCCGGCTTCGCCCGAGCTGTTGTGGATCGAGACCGCGCGCGATCACTTGCGCAGCATGGCGCTGGACTGGCCCCAGCGCCTGCCGGAGGGCGCGCCCGCCGAACACGCCCTGGACTGGCTGCAGGCCTGCCCGCTGCCCCTGGCCACGCCGCACGCGTGCCGCGACGCGGCGCAAGCGCGCGCACTGTTGTCGGCCCTGCGCGTCTGGCTCGAAACCCGCATTCTGGGCCAGAGCGCCACGGACTGGCTGATCGCCCACCGCGACCCCGCGACCCTGGCCCGTTGGTGCCTCGCCCATGCGGACCGGCTGGGCCCGGCCCGGTTTCTGGCGGCCTGGCACCCGGTGGCCAGCCGCCTGACGCCCCCCCTGCGCGCCCTCGACGTGCTGGATGCCGACGCCGCGCGCCAGACCCGGCAGTTGCAGCCACTCGCGTCGTCCATCGTGGACGATCTCGACTTTGTGCAGCACCCCACCTGGCAGGGCGCCTGTGCCGAAAACGGCCCCTGGACGCGTTTGCGGCATCGGGCACAGCGGGATGCCACGCCGCACGGCGCCTGGACGCGCATGAGCGCGCGCTGGCGGGAACTGGTCGAGCTGGCGACGGCCGATCCGCACCTGCCCAGCGTGGACGGCCTGCCCGTGCTGGCCAGCGGCGCCATGGCGCTGGGCGCGGGCGCGGCCCTGGCCTGGTGCGAGATGGCGCGCGGCCTGCTGCTGCACTGGGTGCAACTCGACCCGCAAGGTGGCGTGCGCGACTACCGGGTGCTTGCGCCCACGGAATGGAACTTTCATCCGCAGGGCGCGCTGGCCCGGGCCGTGGCGGCCTTGCCGCCGGGCGACACGGCCGCCGCGCGCGCCCTGGCGGCGGCCTATGACCCCTGCGTGGCGTGCACGGTGCAGACGGGGGCCGCTTGACGCCGGACACGGATGGGGCGCAAGCTGTGCGGCGTTGGCAAGGAGAAACGGCATGACCTTGAACGTGTTGTGGCTGCAGGCCGGAGGTTGCGGAGGCTGCAGCATGTCCCTGCTGTGCGCCGACACGGCGGACTTCCCCGGGCTGCTGCGCGCCAACGGCATCCACCTGCTGTGGCACCCGGCCCTGTCGCTGGACAGCAATCACGGCCTGCTCGAGGACTGCCTGGCCCGCCGCGTGCGGCTCGATGCCCTGTGCATCGAAGGCGCGCTGCTGTGCGGCCCGCAAGGCAGCGGGCGCTTCCACACCCTGGCGGGCACGGGCATCCCCATGATCCAGTGGGTGCGCCAACTGGCGGATGTGGCCACCCATGTGCTGGCCGTGGGCAGTTGCGCCGCCTGGGGGGGTGTCACGGCCACGGGCAGCAACCCCACGGACGCCCGCGGCCTGCAGCATGAGGACGACCACCGTGGCGGCCTGCTGGGCAGCGGCTTTCGTGCCCAAGGGGGCCTGCCGGTGATCAACGTTGCGGGCTGCCCCACGCACCCGGGCTGGGTCACGGACACGCTCATGGCGCTGGCTGCCGGCGCACTGACCGAGGCCGACCTGGATGCGCTGGGCCGTCCGCGCTTCTACGCCGACCGGCTGGTGCACCACGGCTGCACCCGCAACGAGTTCTACGAATACAAGGCCAGCGCCTCCAAGCCCTCGGACCTGGGCTGCACCATGGAAAACCTGGGCTGCAAGGGCACGCAGGCGCATGCCGACTGCAATACGCGCTTGTGGCACGGCGAGGGATCGTGCACGCGCGCCGGTTATGCCTGCATCAGTTGCACCGAACCGGGTTTCCAGAACCCGGGGCATCCGTTTCACGTCACGCCCAAGTTCGCCGGCATCCCCATCGGACTGCCCACGGACATGCCCAAGGCCTGGTTCGTGGCGCTGGCCTCGTTGTCCAAGAGCGCCACGCCCCGACGCGTGAAGAAGAACGCCTCCAGCGACCACGTGGTCGTGCCGCCGGTGCCGCGCAAGACGGGGCTGCGCTAGGGCGCGCCACAGACCATGACCCGCCTGATCCTCGGCCCCTTCAACCGCGTCGAAGGCGACCTCGAAGTCCAGCTCGAGGTGCAGGATGGCCGGGTACGCGAGGCCCGCGTGAACGCGCCCATGTACCGCGGCTTCGAGCCCATGCTCACCGGGCGTGACCCCATGGACGCGCTCACCATCGCGCCGCGCATCTGCGGCATCTGCTCGGTGTCGCAGTCGGTGGCCGCGGCCCGGGCGCTGGCGGATGCCTCGGGCGTGCAGCCGCCGCCCAACGGGCAGCATGCCATCAACCTGATGCTGGCGTGCGAGAACCTGGCCGACCACCTGACGCACTTCTACGTGTTCTTCATGCCCGACTTCACGCGCGAGGTGTATGCCGGGCGGAGCTGGTTTCGTGAGGCGGCGCGGCGCTTTGCCGCCGTGGCGGGCGCGGGGCCCGGCAGCGGCCTGCACAACCGCGCGGCCCTGGCCGCGCGTGCCCACTGGCTGGGGCTGATGGGCGCACTGGGCGGCAAGTGGCCGCACACCGGGTCGGTGCTGCCCGGCGGCACGTCGCGGGCCCTTGAAGCCACGGAGCGCGTGCGCTTGCTGGCGCGCCTGCGCGAGATGCGCGGCTTTCTGGAGCAGACCCTGTTCGGCACGCCGCTCGAAGACGTCGCGGCCCTGGACAGCCCAGGCGCGCTGCAGGCCTGGCAGGCTCGTGCCGCGGGCAGCGACCTGGCGCTGTTTCTCGACATCGCGGCCGATGCCGGTCTGGCGACGCTCGGGCCGGGGCCAGGCCGCTACCTGAGCTACGGGGCCTACGCCCAGCCCGATGGTGGCCATGCCTTGGCCCAGGGTGTGTGGGACGCGGCGCAGGCGCGGCGCCTGCCGCTGGACGCCACGCAGATCACCGAAGACATGCGCCATGCCTGGCTGAACGAGGGCGACGGCGGCCAGCCCCTGCACCCCACGCGGGGCCTGACCCGGCCGTTGCCCGACAAGCCCGATGCCTACACCTGGAACAAGGCGCCCCGGCTGGCGGGCCGCGTCGTGGAGACCGGCGCCATCGCGCGCCAGTTGGTGGACGGCCAGCCGCTGATCCGGGCCGTGGCCGCCGAGCATGGGGGCACGGTGTACACCCGGGTGCTGGCGCGGCTGCTGGAGCTTGCGCGCATCCTGCCGATGATGGAGCGCTGGCTCATGGCCCTGCAGCCGCACGAGCCGTTTCACCAGGTGCAGGCCCTGCCCACCGAGGCGCAGGGCGCGGGCCTGTCCGAGGCGGCGCGTGGCGCGCTCGGGCATTGGCTGCGCATCGACAACGGCCGCATTGCCCACTACCAGATCGTGGCGCCCACGAGCTGGAACTTTTCGCCCCGCGACGCGGCGGGCGTCCCCGGCGCGCTGGAGGCCGCCCTGGTGGGCGCGCCGCTGGACACGACGCCCGATGGGGCGGGCACCAGCGTGGCGGTGCAGCACATCGTCCGTTCCTTCGATCCGTGCATGGTCTGCACGGTACATTGATTGCTTCACGCACACCATGCCGGTTCCACCCACTTCACCGCTGAACAATCTCTCCACCACCGAACTCGAGGGCGTGGACGAGGCCACCTGGCTGGACGTCATCCACAAGATGGACGAGGTCTATTCCAAGCTCGTCTCGGACGAGGTGGAGCTGGAGGAAAAGAACGCGCAGCTTGAGCAGTCGCAGCAGTTCATCTTCAGCCTGCTGTCGGCCATGAGCGACGTGCTGATCGCCTGCAATCAGGACGGGCTGATCGAGGAAACGAACGCGGCGCTGTGTGAATTGGTGGGGTGCGAAGAGGCGTCGCTGCGCGGGACGCCCGTGCGCGACCTGCTGGCCGACGAGCAAAGCCTGACGCGCTGGCAGCATGCGGTGGAGCGCACCGCCGCGCACGAGGGCGTGGTGGTGGAGATCAACCTGCGCGACGCCCATGGCCAGGCGCTGCCGGTGGACCTGAACTGCACGCCTCGCCGCGACAGCGCCGGCCGTCTGGTGGGGCGCGTGCTGGTGGGGCGACCGCTGGGCGAACTCAAGCGCGCCTACCACCAGTTGCGCGAGGCGCACGAGGCCCTGAAGCTGGCGCAACAGCAGTTGATGCACTCCGAGAAGATGGCGTCGCTGGGTCGCCTGGTGGCCGGGGTGGCGCACGAACTCAACAACCCCATCAGCTTCGTGCTGGGCAATGTGCACGTGCTGCAGCGCTACGGCACGCGCCTGCGCAGCTACCTCGAGGCCGTGCACGCGCAGGCGTTGACGCCCGAACTGCAGGCGTTGCGCGAGGAGCTGCGCATCGACCGCATCGTCACCGATCTGCCCTCGCTCATGGAAGGCACGCTCGAGGGCGCGCAGCGCACCGCCGATATCGTCAATGGGCTCAAGCGCTTTTCCGCCGTGGTGCGCGAGGAGGTGGCCGCCGTGGAGCTCAACGCCGTGATCGAGCGCGCCATCCACTGGGTGAAGAAGGGCACGGCCCCGCGCTTTGAGGTGGCGTGGACGCGCGGCGCGGACTGCCACGTCATGGGCAATGACGGTCAACTGCTGCAGGTGTTCATGAACCTGATCCAGAACGCCTACGATGCCGCCGGCACGCAGACCCACCAGGAGCCGCATCTGACCATCACCCTGGAGCGCGACACGGATCAGGTGCGACTGCGCTTTGCCGACAACGGCCCGGGCATCGCCGGGCAGCACCTGTCGCGCATCTTCGATCCCTTCTTCACGACCAAGCCCGTGGGCAAGGGCACGGGCTTGGGCCTGTCCATCAGCTACGGCATCGTGGAGCAGCATGGCGGCAAGCTGTCCGGCGCCAACCTGCCGCAGGGCGGCGCCCAGTTCACGGTGACGCTGCCCCTGATGACGACGGCGTGATCAGTGCGTGTGCGCGGTGGACGCCCGCGGGCGGCACAGCGCGCAGGCGTGGTCGGTCGTGCCCTGCTCGACCTGGAGAGTGCTGTGCTGGATCGAGAAGCGCTCGGCCAGCTCGCAGGTCACCTTGTCGATGAACGCGTCGCCCGGATAGCCCGCGGGCGTGACCAGGTGCACGGTGAGCGCGCTTTCGGTGGTGCTCATGCCCCAGATGTGCAGGTCATGGATGGCGCTCACGCCCGGCAGGCTCGTGAGGTAGGTTTCGATGGCGCTGGTGTCGATGTGCCGGGGCACGGCGTGCAGCGCGAGGTGCAGCGAGGCGCGCAGCAGGCCCCACGTGCCCGCGACCACGATGGCCACGATGACCAGGCTGATCGCCGGGTCGACCCAGGTCCAGCCCGTGAGCAGGATGACGGCCCCCGCGGCCACCACACCCAGCGACACGGCGGCGTCGGCGGCCATGTGCAGGTAGGCGCCGCGGATGTTGAGGTCGCGCTGGCTTCCCTTGGCGAACAGCCAGGCGCTGAGCCCATTGACGACGATGCCGGCTCCCGCGACGGCCATGACCGTGCCACTGTGGATCGGATGCGGGGCGAAGAAGCGCCCGAACGCTTCCCAGGCGATGGCGCCGCAGGCCAGCAGCAAAAAGGCGGCGTTGGACAGGGCCGCCAGCACGGAGGAGCTGCGCAATCCGTAGGTGTAGCGCGGGTCGGGCGCTCGCCGTGACAGGCGCGTCGCGAGCCAGGCCATGCCCAGTCCGAGCACGTCCGAGAGGTTGTGCCCCGCGTCGGCCATGAGGGCGGTGGAATGGGCGGCCAGGCCGTAGCCGAACTCGATGGCCACGAACAGCGTGTTGAGGGTGATCGCAATGGCGAACGCCCAGCCGTGGTCGTCTGGCGAACCGTGGTCGTGGTGGTCAGCGTGCGCCAAGTCAGGTTCGCTCCTCGTCGTCCGCATAGTGCGATTGAATGTGCAATACCTCGGCGCGCCGGGCTTGCAGGGCGTGCACGCAGGTGGGGTCGAGCTTGCCGGCATCTGCCAGGCGCTGGAGTTCCCTGACGGCCTGGTCGTGGGACCACAGCTTCTTGTAGGGTCGTGCGGAAGTGAGCGCATCGTAGATGTCGGCCACGGCGATGATGCGCGCCTCGATGGGCACTTCGCCGCCGCGCAGGCCCTTGGGGTAGCCGGAGCCGTCCAGGCACTCGTGGTGGCACAGCACGATGTTCTTCAGGATGTCGGAGTCGGGCAGGTGTCGCAGGCCGCCGCTGCCGATGATGCGCTCGATGATCTCCATGCCCTTCTCGACGTGGGTGGCCATGATCGCGCGCTCGTCGGGGGTGAGTTTGCCCGGCTTGAGCAGGATCTTGTCGCTGATGGCGATCTTGCCGATGTCGTGCAGCGGTGCGAACAGGTAGATGTGCTCCACGAACTCGTCCGTGAGTCCCAGGGCTGGCGCCACTTCCGCGGCGATCAGGCGCGAGTAGCGCGCCATGCGGTCCAGGTGCGCGCCGGTCTCGAAGTCCCGCATCTGGGTCAGCTCGCGTGCCACGCGGGCCGACTCCACGATCGTGTGCACGGCGGCGATCTCGTTGGAAATCGACATCGAGATCAGGCTGCAATAGAGCACCAGGTCCCGCTGCACCACGGGCGCGAAGGCGCCGGGCTGCGTGGAGTCGAAAAACACCAGTCCCAGCAGGCTGTCCTGGTCGTAGATGGGCACGGTGAACGACGACTGGTAGCCCTGCTCGCGCAGCCAGTTGGCGTGCGCCGTGGACGAGGAGATGGCGGACGTGATGTTGTCCAGTACCCTGAAGTTGCCGGTGCGGGCCAGTTCGCTCAGGGAAACGCTGTCGGAGAGCTTGTATTCGTAGCCCGCGATGGCCACGCCCTTGCGCGTGCTGTTGATGAAGGTCTTGAGCTTGTCCTCGCCGGCGTCGTACAGCGCGCAGGCAATCCGGTCCACGACGGGCACGGTCGCCAGCAGATGGTTGTGCAGCTCATTCAGGCGCGCGGTGAGCGTGCCGGTATTCTCGATCAGCAACGCGGTGGCCCTGTTCATGCCTGATCTTCCAGACCCAGCCGCAACAGCTTCATGCGCAGGCCCACACGGGTCAGGCCGAGTTCGTCGGCCACATGCGTCTTGTTGCCCTTGTGGCGCGCCATCGCGGCGCGGATGAGCTGGGCCTCGAAACGCTCGAGCTGGTGCCGCAGTTGCCCGGAATCCTCGGACGCGGCATCCGGCGCGACCGGTGCGCCACCGTGGGGCTGGCGCAGCTTGTGCGACAGCAAATTGGCGTCCAGCACCGGGCCGTCGCCCAGCGCGAGGGCACGGCGCACTTCGTTTTGCAGCTCGCGCACATTGCCGGGCCAGGGGTGGCGCACCAGGCAGGCCATGGCTTCATCCGACAGGCTCCGCCCCTTCAGGGCCGATTTGCCCAGCAGTTCCGTCACGATGGGCTCGATGTCCTGCGGCCGCTCGCGCAGCGCCGGCAGGTACAGCGTGAAGCCGGCCACGCGGTAGTACAGGTCCTCGCGAAAGCGCCCGCTGGCCACGTCGGCTTCCAGGTCGCGGTTGGTGGCGGCGATGAGCCGCACGTCCACGGCCACCGGGCGCGGGCTGCCCACGGGACGGATCTCGCCCTCCTGCAGCGCGCGCAGCAGCTTGACCTGGAAGGCCGGCGAGGTTTCGCCGATCTCGTCCAGGAACAGGGTGCCGCCGTCGGCCTGCTGGAACAGGCCGATGCGCGACTCGGTGGCGCCGGTGAAGGCGCCGCGCTTGTGGCCGAAGAGTTCGCTCTCCAGCAGCGTGTCGGGCATGGCGCCGCAGTTCTCCACCACGAAGGGTTGGTCGGCGCGCGCGCTGGCGTAGTGAATGGCGCGTGCCAGCAGCTCCTTGCCCGTGCCAGATTCGCCGGTGATGAGCACGGGCAGGTCGTGCCCGGCGATCTTTCCGGCCAGGGCGCAGACCTCGTTCAGCGGGCTGTGCTCGGCGCGCGTCAGGCGGTCAAAGCCGGCTTGCGCCTTGGCCTTGGCGCGCAGGTTGGCCACGCGCAGCGACAGGTTCTCGGGGCTGGCGCGCAGCTCCAGCGTGAGCCGCTGGTTCTCCTGCTGCAGCCGCCACAGCTCGGCCGCGCTTTGCAGCGTCAGCAGCAACTGGTCCGGGTGCCAGGGTTTGAGCAGGTACTGCCAGATGCCGGCCTCGTTGATGCCGGCGATGATGTCCTCGGCCTCGGTGTAGCCCGAGAGGATCAGGCGCACCGTGTCCGGCCAGCGCGCGCGCACGCCGCGCAGGAACTCGACGCCCGAGGTGCCGGGCATGCGCTGGTCCGACAGCACGATGTGGATGAACTCGCGCTCCATCACGGCCAGGCCGTCCGCGGCGGACGCGGCGGTGAAGACGGTGAAGTCGTCCTCCAGCGTGCGGCGCAGCGTCTCCAGCGAGCGCTGCTCGTCGTCCACCACCAGCACGGACAGGGGCGGGCGCGGGCTCAAGGGGAAACCTCCATGCTTCGCATTGCGGTGCGAGCTTGCTTGGGGCGGCCCGGCACGGCGCTCAAGTCGCCCCCACGCTCGCCCGCTTTGCGTGGTTCGCTGCCCCCCGAGGGGGCCTTCGCGCCTGGGGACGGCCCGGCGG
>JABLTH010046913.1_pt1 | contig 29066 bp, 30 predicted proteins | sample 7875711 | NCBI WGS metagenome assembly JABLTH01 (sample SAMN14941262, study PRJNA633318) | bioreactor metagenome | isolation source: bioreactor | place: China | collected 2019-03-05 | reverse complement strand
TTACTTCTTCTTGGGCAAGCAAGAAGAAGTAACTCGGGCCGCGGCAGCGGCTCGAAACCCCTCGCCTATAAGGCGAGACACGTGTGCGACACACGCGACAACCAAGCCATGTCGTCACTGGATGACTCGCTGCGCTCGCCCCTTCGGGGCCGCCCTCCGGGCGTTCTCCGCGCTGCGCGCTCCGTCCGGCCTGCGCCGGAATGACGAGATAGGTTGCGGCGCGTTGAATCGAAGCGCCCCCGTTGGGGTTCGCCGGAGGCTCACCCCAACCTACGAGACCCAAAACAGCCGGCGCAACCCCGAAAAAAACCCTACGCCTTCCCCGCCACCACATTCACACTCAACGCAATAATGAACACATTAAAGAAAAACGCGATCACGCTGTGCAACAGCGCCACCCGCCGCACATAACGACTCGTGATCTGCACATCCGACACCTGAAACGTCATCCCGATCACAATCGCGAAATACGCGAAATCCCAGTAATCCGGCTCCGGCGTATCCGGAAACTGCAACCCCTCGTGCTTCTTGCCGAAGTCCCCGTAATAGCCATGCGCGTAATGCATCGCGAACATCGTGTTCATGAACAGCCATGACAGCACGATGCTGCCGGCCGCCAGCACGATCGCCCACATGCCGTCCTTGCCGTGCAGCTCCGCCCCCAGCGCCACCATCACCACGCCGGTCAGCACGATGGCGCTCCACAGGAAGCCCCAACGCCCCGTGTCCTGCGCGCGCGCCTGGCAGCGCATCAGTTCCGGCGTCGCGCGGCCGAACAGCACCGCCAGCAGGCACAGATAGACCAGCGCGGCGAAGTCGAACGCCAGCAGCAAGCTCATCGAAGCCCGCATGCCGCAGCCGTACAGCGTAGCGAGGGTGGCCACGAAGATGGCCATCGACGACATCAGGCGCGGCCTGGCGCGCAGGTAGTGGAAACGCCGATAGCTTCTCGGCCTCGACGTTCCACCGGCAGTGCTGTTCATCGCGATCCTCCTCGATCGATGGGCGACCGCCGGCATGATAGCGATGCGCTCAGCCCGCGCGCAGATCCTCGTAGTCGGGATGGCGCCGCATCCAGGCATTGGCGTAAGAACACGCGGGCCGCACCTTCCAATGCTGCGCACGGGCATGGTCCAGCGCGGCCTTGACCAGGGCGGAGGCGATACCCCGCCCTTCCACCGGGGGCGGCACCTCGGTATGCGTGATGGTCATGACGTCGCCCGACAAGGTGTAGTCGAGCACGCACAGTTCCAGCTCCACGGCGGTGGAGAAGCGCTGTTCGTTCGGCTGATGCTTGATGTCGTAGCTCATCGGCGGCTACCGGCTGCTGGCGAAGGCGCCCAGCATAGGGCAGCGCGCGTGCCCCGCGCCGTGAACGGCATATTCGCGTTTCCTGCATGGGCGCCGCGGCAAGCTGCGCATTCCGACGCCAACGGGAGCGCCTCATGAAACGCCTCGCAACCGCCATCTGGAACGGCAGCCTCAAGGACGGCAAAGGCAGCCTTTCCACCGAGACCGGCACGCTCCGCGACGCACCCTACGGTTTCCGTTCGCGCTTCGAAGACGGACCGGGCACCAATCCGGAAGAACTCATCGCCGCGGCGCACGCAGGCTGCTACACAATGGCCCTTGCGGCCGCGCTCAGCCAGGCCGGCTTCACCGCCGAACGGATCGAGACGCGCGCCGTCGTCACGCTCGACAAGGACGGCGAGGGCTACGCCATCACCGCGGTCACCCTCACCTGCCGGGCCAAGGTGCCGGCCATCGACACCGCCGCCTTCGACGGCATCGCGCAGGACACCAAGCGCAACTGCCCCGTGTCGAAGGTGCTCAGGGCCGACATCAGCCTAGATGCGGCGCTGGAAGGCTGACAGCCGCGGCGCGTCTTCCCGGCGCCGCAGCCTGGCGCTCGTCGAGGCGCTCGACGGCCACAGCTAATGCTTGCGCCTGACCCGGATGCACTCAGGTTCCTCGCGCTCAGCAACCCACCGCCTGGCGCAGCCGCACCGCCGTACCGGAACCGGCCCGACGCCGGCGCACGGCTTCGTCGAGCCGCTCCAGCACGCCCACCGAGGCGTTCCAGTCGATGCAGCCGTCGGTGATGCTCTGCCCGTAGCGCAGCGGCTCGCCGGACACGAGTTCCTGGCGGCCGCCGACCAGATGGCTTTCTACCATGGTGCCGATGATGCGGCGCTCGCCCTGCTCGATCTGGCCGGCGATGTCGTCGATCACCCGCGGCTGGTTTTCCGGCAGCTTGGCGCTGTTGGCGTGGCTGGCATCGATCATCAGGCGCGGCGAGACGCCGGCTCGCGCGATGGCTTCGCAAGCGGCGGCCACGCTGTCGGCGTCGTAGTTCGGTTGCCGGCCGCCACGCAGGATCACGTGGCAGTCCTCATTGCCCAGTGTGCTGGCAATGGCCGTCCGGCCGTCTTTGGTTACCGCCATGAAATGATGCGGCTGCGACGCGGCCTGCACGGCATCCACGGCGATCTTCACGTTGCCGTCGGTGCCGTTCTTGAAACCCACGGGGCATGACAGGCCGGATGCGAGCTCGCGATGTACCTGGCTCTCCGTGGTGCGCGCACCGATCGCGCCCCACGCCACCAGGTCCGCGATGTACTGCGGCGTGATCATGTCCAGGAATTCGCAACCGGCCGGCACGCCCAGCTCGTTGATGTCCCGCAGCAGGGTACGGGCGAGGCGCAGGCCTTTGTCGATGTGGAAGCTGCCATCCAGGTCCGGGTCGTTGATCAGCCCTTTCCAGCCCACCGTGGTGCGCGGCTTCTCGAAATACACGCGCATGACGATTTCCAGCGTGTCCGCGAAGCGCCGGCGTTGCGCCAGCAGCCGGCGCGCGTATTCCATCGCGGCGGCGGTGTCGTGAATCGAGCATGGTCCGATCACCACCACCAGCCGGTCGTCCTGTCCGGCGAGGATGTCATGCACCGCCGCGCGGGCATGGGCGACCGTATCGAGGGCTCGCTCGCCCGCGGCGCAGTCGCGCATGACCTCCGCGGGAGCGCTGAGGGGCGTGATGGCGCGGATGCGCAGATCGTCAGTGTGGGGCAGCGTCATGGCTCTGGGTTCCTGGTCGGGGGTTCCAGCGGCGGCCATGAAAAAAGCCGCCAGTGGAGGCTGGCGGCTTTCGGGATGCTGATCGGTGTGGCTTGCTTACGATCGCGCTCCTTCCTCCGCCTGCGGCATCGGATAGCCGTAAAACCAAAAGTAATAGCGGGCGGAGGAAAGCGTCATGGAGTCTATGGATAACACAGCGGCCGGCAGATGCAAACCCCCGGTTGGCAAAAAAGTGGCCGGCCAGCGCGGCCGGCTCAATTGGACGTCCATACGCGTCAAGTGCCAAACCGGTACGGCGGCGGCTTGCCGCACCGCCGGAACGGCGGCCCGTCCGACCTACAATGGCCGCATGCCCTCGCCTTTCGAACTGCTGACCCTGCCCGCCCGCGCCTCGATCCGGCGCTGGGTGCTCGGCGCCTTTCCCCGCCATGGCAGCGGCGGGCTGGACTATGACCATCCCGTGGGCGATCCCGGCCTGTTCGGGCCGGACAGCGCCACCTGGCGCGTGCACTCGGACTTTCCCGGCATGCTCGCCGGCGGCCTCGCCGCGCTGATGCTGCAGACCCTGCATCCGCGCGCCCTGGCCGGCGTGTGGGACCACTCCAACTTCCGCGAGGACCTGGTCGGCCGCCTGCGACGCACCACGGCTTTCGTGGGTGGAACCACCTACGCGCCGCGAGAGCAGGCCGAGCAGCTGATCCGGCACGTCAGGCACATCCACGCCCAGGTCGTCGGCACTGCCGAGGACGGACGTCCATACGCCGCGGACGATCCGGACCTGCTCACCTGGGTGCACGTCACCGAGGCGCACAGCTTCCTGCACGGCTATCGACGCTTCAGCGGCATCGCCTTGCCGCCGGGCGCGGCGGACCGCTACTACGACGAAGCGCGCCGCGTGGCGGAAGCACTGGGCGCCCGCGATGTGCCTGCATCGGAAGCGCAGGTGGCCGCGTACTTCGAGCGCGTGCGCCCACAACTGGCGTACGGCGAACGCTCACGCACGGTACTGGCGATCCTTTCGCGGGTGCGCCTGCCCGTGCCGGCGGCGGGCCTGTCGCGCGACCTGTTCCTGCAGGCCGGCGCTTCGCTGCTGCCGCCATGGGCCGAAACGCTGCTGGAACGCACGCCGATACAACGCACCCAGGCCAGGGTTGCTGCGCGCACGCTACGCGCCCTGTCACCGCTGTTCCGCGCCGCGCTCAAGGACGGCATCGCCAGCCGCGCGTGCCGCCGGATGGGCACGCCACCGGAGGCGCTGCATCGCTGGCCCTGATCCGTTCCAGGTCATCGGTTCAGGGCATCAGCCTTCGGTCATCAGCTCGTCGTAGCGACGCTGCATTTCGGCGGGACTCACGTCCTCGATGGTGTGGCCGATCAGCCACTCGTGCCCGAACGGATCGCGCACCGTACCGCCCCGCTCGCCGTAGAAGGCATCCGCCGGCGCACGCACCAGTGTGCCACCCGCTTCCACGGCCCGTGCGATCAGCCGGTCGGCGTCGTCCACGTGCAGATGCAGGGTGATGCTGGTGCCGCCGACGCTGCGCGGCCCGACGATGCCGTGCTCCGGATATTCGTCGGACACCATCACCACCGCCGAGCCGAACACCAGCTCCGCGTGGCCGATCCGGCCCGTGCCCTTCTCGTCGAGCCGAAGCCGGACGCTGGCGCCGAATACGTGCCGGTAGTAAGCCAGCGCGGCCTCAGCGTCGTGCACGCGCAGGTAGGGAAACAACTCGTGGATGACAGGCAGTGCCGTAGGGTCCATGACGGGCTCCGTGGTGGTCCGGCGGACATGCTGCGCCGATCCGGAGGCGCCGTCTTGTAGAAAATCCGCGGCCGCCCGGCGCCCGGCCTCGAATTGACACGGCACCGCGATCCGCTAACGTCGCCGCCACCACGTTCGTAGGGAAGCCCTGGTGGCCACGCTCATTCCAACCCGAAACAGCTGCCTGTCGCGGATGACCAGCGGCGAGAAGCGCTTCTCCGAGCGGCTGGAACAGAAGCTCGAGGACGACTATCTGCTGTGGTACGACGTGCCGATCGGCCCGCGCCAGCGCCGCCCGGACTTCATCGTGTTCCATCCCCGCCGCGGCCTGCTGGCGCTAGAAGTGAAGGACTGGAAGCCGGACACCATCCAGCAGGCCGACCCCACCCTGTTCACCCTGCTCACCGGCCGCGCCAGCGTGAAGGAGCACAACCCGCTGATGCAGGCGCGCGACTGCGCCACCGAGGTCTACAAGGTGCTGCAGCACGATCCGGCGCTGCGCAACCCGCCGGGCCATCCCTATGAGGGCAAGCTGATCATGCCGTGGGGCTATGGCGTGGTGCTCTCGAACATCAGCCGCAAGCAGTTCAACGCGGGCGGCCTCGACGCGGTGATCCCCTCGCATCTGGTGATCTGCCAGGACGAGATGTACGAGTCGGTCGATCCGGAATTCTTCCAGGAACGGCTGTGGGCGATGTACCCGCAGGTGTTCCCCACCGCGCTCACGCTGCCGCAGATCGATCGCGTGCGCTGGCATCTGTTCCCCGAGATCCGCGTCGAACCCGGCTCCGGCCAATTCGGCCTGTTCGACCAGGCGACCGGCGGCGCCGTCGCCAAGGTGGAGATCCCCGACCTGGTCAAGGTGATGGACGCGCAGCAGGAACAGCTCGCGCGCTCGCTGGGCGACGAGCACCGCATCATCCACGGCGTGGCGGGCTCGGGCAAAACCATGATCCTGGGCTTTCGCGCTATGCATCTGGCGCGTGCGCTCAACAAACCGATCCTGGTGCTCTGCTACAACAAGACCCTGGCCGCGCGGCTCGACCAGCTCATGGGCGAGCGCGGCCTGAGCGACAAGGTGCAGGTCTACAACTTCCACAAGTGGTGCCGCGCGATGCTCACCGCGTATCACGTGCCGCTGCCGCCGGAGGGACGCGGTTTCTTCGACGCGCTGCCGCCGGCGGTGATCGAGGGCGTGGACAAGGGCCAGATTCCCCGCTTCCAGTACGGCGCCGTGCTGATCGACGAAGGCCACGACTTCGAGCCGGACTGGTACAAGCTGATCGTGCAGATGATCGACCCGGACACCAACTCGCTGCTGGTGCTGTACGACGACGCGCAGAACATCTACGGCAAGCCCGACCGCAAGCGCCTGAGCTGGAAAAGCCTGGGCGTACAGGCGCAGGGCCGCACCACCATCCTCAAACTCAATTACCGCAACACGCTGGAGATCCTTTCGGTGGCGCGCGGTTTCGCCAACGAACTGCTGCTGGGCCGCGATGACGAGGAAGGCGACGGCGTGCCGCTGGTCGCGCCCGAAAGTGCCGGCCGCCGCGGCGCCCTGCCCGAACTGGTCCGCGTGGAACGCACCGAAGACCAACTGCCGGCGATCATCGATCGTTTGCGCGAGGAGCGCACGCTGGGTCGCCCGCTGGCGGACATGGCCGTGATCTTCCGCAACAAGTGGGAAGGCGAGCGTCTGTACGAGGCCCTGCAGCGCGCGGAGATTCCCAGCACGCTCGCCGAAGGCGACGGCAAGCGCGCGCTGTTCGCGCCCGGCGAGGACACCGTGAAGCTGGTCACCATGCATTCCAGCAAGGGCCTGGAGTTCCCGCTGGTGATCATCCCGGGCCTGGGTTCCTTGCCGATGCCGGGCAAGGACGAAGCCGAAGAGGCGCGCCTGCTGTACGTGGCGATGACGCGCGCGACGGAGCGGCTGGTGATGATCCATCATGCGGATTCGGTCTTTACGGTGCGTATCCGCAATTCGATCAACGACGTACAGGCGCAGCTGCAATAACGGACGATACGTCCGTGCCGAGCCATGGATTGCCGATATGACCCCACGCTCCACCGTGCTACACCGCGTCGCCGGCACACTGGCTCTCACCGTGTGGGCGACGACCGCACTGGCCGACATGCCATCCGTCGCCGCGGACCAGTACATCCGCCTGCAGACCACGAAGCCTCCACGCCTGGAGGCTTTCGACGGGAGCGGGGGACGCGAGCTACCCGGCCTGCCGGATATCGCGCGCTTCGCCATCGTGCGCACCTTCGAGGCAGAAAGCGCCCGCCCATTGCATCCGTGATGGCCACCGCCTGACCGCCCCTTCCCGCCGCTATCCGGCAGGCAGATACTCAGGCTTCGCAGGCCAGCGGACGCCGCTCATGACCGAACTGCTCTCGCCCGACGCCCTCGCCCCGCAGGCGCTGGACCGTGCGCTCGCCCTGGCGGCGCGCTTCTACGTCCATCCCGCCATGCCCGCTCTGGAGGCCCGGGCCGTTTTCGCCAGCAGTTGGCAACTGGTCTGCCACCAAGCGCAACTCCGTGGCGTAGGCGACCACGTCGTGGCCGAGATTGCCGGCCTGCCCCTTCTAGTGGTGAGCAGCGACGAAACGGCGATCCGGGCCTTCCACAACGTCTGCCGTCATCGCGCCGGGCCTATCGCCAACTGCGACGGCAAGGGTGCGAAGGCACTGCGCTGCCGCTACCACGGCTGGACCTATGGTCTCGATGGCGTGCTACGCGGCGCGCCGGAGATGGGCCGCGCGCCGGATTTCGATCCGGCCGGGATCCGCCTGCCCGAAGCGCGTGTGCGGGTATGGCAAGGCCTCGTGTTCGTGGCGATCGGCGAAGCGCCGCCGTTCGAACGGTTCGTCGAAGGCATCGATCGGCGCCTGGGGGTGGATCGCGCGCTGGATGGTTTCGAGTTCCACCACCGTGTCAGCTACGACGTGGCCTGCAACTGGAAGGTGTACGTGGACAACTATCTGGAGGGCTACCACGTGCCGCACATCCATCCGGGCCTCAACAGCCTGCTCGACTACCGCAGCTACGTCACCGAAACGGCCGAGTGGTACTCGTACCAATATAGCCCGCTGGAAAGCGCCTCGGATCTCTACGGCAGCGGCGAGGCGCTGTACTACTTCCTCTACCCCAACACCATGCTCAACATCCTTCCCGGCCGTCTGCAGACCAACCGCGTGCTGCCGCTGGGCGTGGACCGCTGCCGCGTCGAGTTCGACTTCTACTACGCGCCGGATGCGAGCGAAGCGGCGCAGGCACGGCGTGCCGCCGACATCGCCTTCAGCGACGAAGTGCAGGCGGAGGACGTGACCATCTGCGAAGACGTGCAGCGCGGGCTGGCCTCGGGTTCCTACGAAGCGGGGCGGCTCAATCCCTTGCGCGAGAATGCCGTGCATCACTTCCACGAACTGCTGCGCCGTGCCTATCGCGGCGCCTCCGCCAGCACCGCCGCATGACACGTCCGGCCCAGCTGCTGGGCCCGTGGATGCTCACCGCGCTGGTGGTGGGCAACATGATCGGTTCGGGCGTGTTCGTGTTGCCGGCATCGCTCGCTCCCTACGGGGCGGCCAGCCTACTGGGCTGGGCTTTCACGCTGGCCGGCGCTCTGCTGCTGGCGCTGGTGCATGCATGGCTGGCGCAGATCGTGGCCAACCATGGTGGCGCGTACGCGTATGCGCGACTGGCCTTCGGCGATGTCGCGGGCTTCACCGCCGCATGGAGCTATTGGATCTGCGTATGGACCGCCAACGCGGCGATCGCCGTGGCCTTCGCCGGCAGCCTCGGCGCGATCTGGCCCGCCGCGGGCGCGACGCCGTTGCGCGGCACGCTTGCGGCCCTGGGCGTGCTGTGGTTCTGCACAGCGATCAATGCGGCCGGCGTGCGCGAAGCCGGCCGCGTGCAGCTGGCGGCGACCGCGCTGAAAGTCGGTCCTCTGCTGGTGTTCGGCGTCTGCGGGCTCGCGCTGGTGCATGGCGAGGCCTACCGCCCCTTCAATCCGAGCGGGCAGCCTCTGACCGTGGTGACCACCGCCACGGCATCGCTCACCTTGTGGGCGTTCCTCGGCCTCGAGGCCGCGACCGTGCCCACCGGCGTCGTACGCGATCCCCTGCGCACGGTGCCGCGCGCGACCGTGGCGGGCATGCTCATCGCGGGCATCGCCACCATGCTCGCCTGCACGGTGGTGATCGGCCTGCTGCCGCGTGGCGCGGCGCAGGCTTCCGCCGCGCCGATGGCCGCCGCGGCCGCGCAGGCCTGGGGCCCGGCCGCCGGCTGGGCGATGGGTCTGGTGGCGACGATGTCCTGTCTGGGCGCGCTCAACGGCTGGGTGCTGCTGCAGGGGCAGACCCCGTACGCCGCCGCGCAGGACGGCCTGTTTCCCACGCCGTTCGCGCGCACCGATGCGCGCGGCACACCCTGGTTCGGCCTTCTGCTCAGCAGCGTGCTGGCCAGCGTGCTGATCGCAGCCAATGGAAGCAAATCGCTCGTGGCCTTGTTCACCTTGTCGATATTGCTGTCGACGGCGGCGACGCTGCTGCCGTATGTGCTGACCGTGCTGGCCTGGTTCCGTATCGAGCGGACGCCGAACGTCGCGCGCCGTGCCGCGGCAGTGCTGGCGTTGGCCTATAGCCTTTGGGCGCTGATCGGCACGGGCGCCGAGGCCCTACTCTGGGGTGGCGTGCTGTTGCTGCTCGGGGTGCCCGTCTTCCTGTGGCAGCGGTTTCGTACCAGAGCGAGAAACGTATCGCCGGAAACCTGACGGACGGCGCTTGCACGAGACCGCACCTGAGGCCACAGTGCGGCAACCGTCCGCTGGTCCGCCCGACTGACTGCCTGGGAGTCATGCGATGAAACGCATCCTGCGGTACGTATTCGCCCTGCTCGCTTGCCTTGCCGTGCCAGCCATCGCCGCCGACGGCTACGTCACCGGCAACGTGAACCTTCGCGCCGGCCCCGATAGCCAGTATCCGGTCGTCACCGTCGTACCGCTCGGCACCGCGGTATCGATCCAAGGCTGCACGGAGGGTTGGGAGTGGTGCGACGTCGTTACGCTGGGTACGCGCGGCTGGGTATCGGGCTCGTACGTCCAGTACGCCTACCAGGATCAGCGCGTGATCGTGCGCGACAACGGCGCGCGCATCGGCATTCCGGTCGTCACCTTCGTGATCGGCACCTACTGGGGCAGCTACTACAGCGACCGTCCCTTCTACCGGCAGCGCGATTACTGGTATCACCGTCCCATTCATCGCCCTATCCATCGCCCGCCGCCGCGACCGATCGTGCGTCCCCCGCCGCCGCGCCCGCGGCCGCCGGGCTGGAATGGCGGGCACCGGCCAGGGCCGGGCCCAGGTACGCGACCGCCGGGACCAGGCGATCGGCCAGGGCCTGGCACACGGCCGCCGGGACCCGGCCAGAGGCCCGGTCCGGGCACCCGCCCTCCCGGCCCGGGCCAACCTCGCCCGAGGCCCCAGCCCCGCCCGGCGCCCGCTACCCAGGACAGCGGCACCTGAGCGACGTTTGCGGAGATACCGTCCTCGTGGCGCCCTATCGCCTACCGGCGCAAGCCGTGCCGGCCTGTGCACGCCGGCCGCAGCCCGTCATTTTGTGACCAAGCGCATACATTTCATTCGATCATTCATGTTTGTACATGACTCGTCACATGCAAGCTTCTGTTTCTAAAGCAACTAGATCGATCCGCGGTATGGCATAGCTTTTGCCAACACCTCCGTGAAAGACCGGGCCGCACGCACAGCACCAAGGGCTCCGGACCGATTCCATCCAGCGACGCACGTTCCACTCCGGCGCCCGGCCGGCAGGGGCAGGAATAGCTCGTGCCGCTCGTCGCCCATCACGGAAGCCGCCATGAGCACGCATGCCCAAGACTGGTCCAAGTATCCGGCGCCGTTGCCGCCGATCGCGCCCGCATCCCGCGCGCCGGTCGACAGCGAGCAGCAGCGCCGTTACTACCTCTCGGTGCGGGTGAAGTTCGCGCTCACCGTGGCGGCGGCGCTGGCCTGGTCGATCGTCTCGTACATGCTGGCGCGCCGCTGGGTGCATGACCTGGCGGCGATGGAAGGCAGCATCCTGGCCATGCTGATGATCTTCGGCATCGCGATCCTGCCGGGCTTCATGAACGCCTTCCTGGTCGCCGGCCTGCTGTTCGACCGCCGGCCGCAGCGTCGCAGTGTCCCGGATGCCGAACTGCCTGGCATCACCGTGCTCGTGGCCGCCTACGACGAGGAAGAGTCGATCCTTTCCACGCTGTCCAGCATCGACAAGCAGCACTACGGCGGCACGCTGGAAGTGATCGTCATCAATGACGGCTCCACCGACAGCACCATGGACAAGCTGCGCAGCGTGCACTACCCGTGGCTGCACGTGATCGACCTCAAGTGCAACGGCGGCAAGGCCAACGCGCTCAACGTCGGGCTGCGCCACGCCACCCAGCCGCTGACCATCACCCTGGACGCGGATTCGTATCTGTACCGCCACGCGCTGCGCCGGCTGGTCGAGCGCTACCTCAGCGATCCGCCGAACACCGCCGCGGTGGCGGGCGCCGTGCTGGTGCGCAATTCGCGCGTGAACATGATCACGCGGATGCAGGAGTGGGATTACTTCCACGGCATCGCCGCGGTGAAGCGGCTGCAAAGCCTGTTCCAGGGCACGCTGGTGGCGCAGGGTGCGTTCTCGCTCTATCGCACCGACATCCTCCGCCAGGTCGGCGGCTGGCCGGAGTGCGTGGGCGAGGACATCGTGCTGACCTGGGCGATCCTGCGCCTGGGCCATCGCGTGGGCTATTGCGAGGACGCGGTGACCTTCACCAATGCGCCCACCACCTTCCGCCAGTTCATGCGCCAGCGCCAGCGCTGGTCGCGCGGCCTGATCGAAGCGTTCAAGACGCACTGGGAACTGCTGTTCCAGCGCCGCATGAGCACGCTCTTCATCTGGTGGAACCTGCTGTTCCCCTACATGGACCTGGTCTACACGCTCGTCTTCATCCCGGGCCTGATCCTGGCCTGCTTCGGCATCTACTGGCTGGCCGGGCCGATGACGCTGCTGGTGCTGCCGATGGCCGGCCTGGTGAATTACCTGATGTTCTTCATCCAATCGCGCATGTTCCGCGCGCAGGGACTGAAGGTGCGTCACAACCCGCTGGGCTTACTGGTCTATACGCTGTTCTACGGCATCGTGCTGCAACCCGGCTGCGTGCTGGGCTATGCCGCCGAGCTGCTGAAGATGCGCAAGCGCTGGGGAACCAAATGAACATGCGTTGGCCATGGCTGGCATTGCTGCTCGCACCCGCGGCGGCGCTTCAGGCGCAGGCCGCCTCCGTGGCGGACGACATCCGTGCAGGCCGCGAGGCGCTCGCCGCGAACCAGCCCGCGCAGGCCCGCGATCGCTTCGCCGCCGCGCTGGCCGGCGCCGGCGCGTCGACGGACGAACGCTATGCCGCCGCCATGGGCCTGGGCCAGGCCACACTGTGGCTGGGCGACTACGCGGCCGCCGATCGCGCCTTCCGCCTCGCCCGCGAGACCGCCGCTGACGACGCGGCGAAACAGGCCGCATCCACCGGCCTTGCCCAAGAGCTCAACGCACGCGACTTCCCGCGCGAAGCGCATGCGCTGGTCGCGCCCTACGCGATGAGCCAGACCCGCCCCACCGTGGAACTGTTGCGCGCCGAGCAGGCGCTGGGCTGGCTGGATCGCGGCCAGCCGTATCTCGATGCCGCACCGGCGCCGCCGGCCGGAGGCTACGTCGGTACGCAATACCGGCTGCTCAAGGACGACGTGGCGTTCAATCGCGCGGCGCAGGTGGAAGGCGGCTTCGGCTACAGCCACGACAGCGATGGCCTGGACACCTGGCGCGTCGGTGCCGCGTACCGCTTCGCGCCATCTTCGAGTGAAGACTTCACGCAGCGCTGGGGCGTCGCCGCCGGCACTACGCATATCGACCACGCCGGCCGTTCTCGCCACCTGGACGACCTGTCGCTGACCGGCCAATTCCGCCTGGGCGAGGACAACGCGCTCAACCTGCGCGTGGGTCCCGGGCGCAGCGCGGGCTGGAACTACGTGCAGGGCAACGCGGACTGGACGATCCAGCCGAACGATCGCTTCAGCTTCACCGCCGGCGCCGAGCGCGCACCCGTACCGACCGACACGGCGATCGACCATCACCTGCTCTACAACCTGTTCAGCGCCGGCGTGAGCCTGCGTCCCGCCGCGCGACTGTACGTGCTGCCGACCTATTACCGGCAGAACTTCAACGACGGCAACCATCGCGATGGCGGTGCGCTGCGCGTCTTGCTGAGCCCGTACGACATCCCCGGCACCAGCGCGGCGATCGGCGGCGAGTTCGCCGGGCGGATCTTCCACAGCGACCAGCCCAGCCACGGCGTGTACTTCAATCCGCGCAACTACCGCTCCGGGCAGTTCGGCCTGATCGGCGTGTACAGCGTCAACCAGGCGTGGAAGCTCCGCGCGCTGGTCTCCGGCGGCAGACAGGTGATCGACGGCGCGGGCGCCGGCGTCTATACCGTCGGTCTTTCGCTGCAAGGGCGCTTGCCGGGCAATGGGCGACTGGATCTTGAGTTGGCGCGCAGCTCCGCCGCCTCGGCCAGCAACGGCGGCTCCGGCTACTGGAACAACAGCATCAATCTCGTGGTGCGTTACCCGCTCTGAATCGCCAGGGCCACCAGTCGGCGCCGCCGTGCCGCGCATAGCGGTCGGCGGCGCGCTCGAGCGGATTGCGCGCACTCACGCCGCCGCATAGCAGATACACCGGCAGGAACAGCGGCCCCAGCAGCATGTACTGGTAGACGTGGGCACGCTCATGCGCGGCGAGCGATACCAACGGCTCCGCGCCGAACCCTGCGCGATGGGCATAGGTGAGGCAAAGGCCATCGGGCTCGCCGCCGGTGTGCAGGATCACATTGCCGAACGTGATCGCGCCGCCAGCGCCGCGCCACGGCACCTGCAGAAACACGAGCGCCAGATCCTCGCGCCGCCAGCGCGCGCGGGCGCCGAAGGGCAGGCAGCACAGGCCGGCCAGGAGCCCGAGCAAGGTGTTGGGGGCGGTCCAGGCTGCCGCGGCGCACTGCAGCGCACGCAAGGCCGCGCCCGCTCCGCATCTTGTTTCCGGTCCGGCCATCACCATCTTTGCGCTCGAAGCCCAGGCCGCCGGAGTCTGCCATGTCCGCCACCGCGAATGTCCCCTGCCCTCACTGCGGCGCGTTGAACCGCGTACCCACCGAGCGCCTTGCCGAGCGGCCTTCGTGCGGACGTTGCAAGCAGCCACTGTTCGAGGGCAAGCCGGTGGAACTGGATACCGCGCGCTTCGATGCCGTCGCCACGCGCGGCGACCTGCCGGTGCTGGTGGATTTCTGGGCCACCTGGTGCGGCCATTGCCGCGCGTTCGCGCCGGTCTTCACCGAAGCCGCCCGCCAATGGGAGCCTCGCGTGCGCTTCGCGAAGGTCGACACCGACGCGCAGCCGGCGCTGGCGCAGCGCTACGGCATCCGCAGCATTCCCACCTTGATGCTGTTGCGCGGCGGCCGCGAGATCGCGCGGCAGGCCGGCGCGCTGCCGCCGGCGCAGTTGCGCCAGTTCATCGAGAACGCGCTGCGTTGACGCGGGAGTGCCTCGCGCTAGCCGCCGGGCCCATCGCGCATGCCAGCGGCTCCCTCATCCTTCCCCTCTTCCGGAAAGGAAGAGGCAGCTGAGCGTGGAACCTGGGCGCGATCGTTCATGCCGTAATCGCGCACTACCTCGGTGACGCGCAACCGGTAATCGCGAAACAGACCATGGCGACCCCGCGCCTGCGCCGCGCGATGGGCTTCGAGTTCCCGCCACGCCGTCACCGCCCGCTCGTCGCGCCAGAACGACAGCGACAACAGCTTGCCCGGTTGGGACAGGCTCTCGAAGCGTTCGATCGAGATGAAGCCGTCGATGTCGTCCAGCAGCGGACGCAGGTCGGCGGCGATATCCAGATAGGCCGCATGGCAACCCTCCGCCGGCAGCACTTCGAAGATCACGGCGATCATGGCCGCGGCGCCTCCGCCGCCTCGATGAAAGCCTGGACGCTGCGATAGAGCGAATCGCGATACCGCTCCAGATGCATGACGTGCGTACCGTGATCGATGCGCAACCGCCACCTCATCGGGCTGCCGACGAAACGCGCCAGGAAGTCCGCGGCCTGCGTGTCGTTCACGACGCTGTCGTGATCGCCGTAGACGGCGAATACCGGCGCGGCGATCCGCGCGGGATCGTACGGATAAACGCCATGCTGCGCCTCGGCGATGTCGGCCAGCGGTCCGGCGGGAATACGCAACGGCCTCGGCGCGTCTCCCGTCGCTTCGTCCGATGCGTGCGGCACCGAGGCGTCGAAGGCGGCCGCCCAGCGCGACGTCACGGCCGGCTCGAGCAGCCGCATGCCCTTGGGCAGCACATCTTCGAACAGCAACTGCCGGTAGCGCTCCTGGGCGGTGATGGTCCACCACGCCCGCTGGGTCGGCGCTTCGTCCGCGCCGTCGGGCACTACCGGGCCGAACAACGTCAGCGAGGCCAGCGCCGCCGGATGGCCGGCCGCGTACGCGGCGGCGGGAATCGTGCCCCATGAGTGCGCAACGAGATGGACGGCCATCCCGTGCCTGGCGCGCAGCGCATCGACCGCCAGAGCGATCTCCCGTGCGGCTTCCGGCGCGCGCGTGACGGGCGGCCCCGCGTCTGCGGCATCGGCCATGACCGGTGGACGGCTGGAATCGCCGAAACCGGTGAAATCCAATCCGCAGGCGAGATAGCCACGGCGTGCCATGAAGCTCATCCACGAATCGCCCGGCGCGAACTTGAAGCCGGCAGCGAGCATGGTCGGGAAACTCGCCCCATGGACGAACAGGACGGCATGGCGCGCAGGCACAACAGGCTCCATGCAATGCAGCGCTACCCGCTGGCCGGGCTCACCCGTGGCGAGGTAGTCGATACGCACCTTCGGCGCGGCGACGGGAAGCGCGGCGGCCAGGCCGATCGAAAGCAGGAAGGACATGCGGCAAGTCTCGTGGGGCCGTGCACGCATCGTCTCCCGCATCGCGCCGCTATCGTTTCGATCGGCGCCGAAACGATGGCGGACGCATTGCGCTAGAACTCCGTGAAACCCCTACCAACGGGAAGGCCCTACGAGCTACAGGACAGCATCGAGCAGCCCGCCTTCACCTTCGCCCACTCGGGCCGTTTCTGCGCGAAGCGCTCGCGCCCCGGCTGCTCGTCGTAGGGGTGCCGCATCACATCCAGCAACTCATGGATGCCGGCGTAATCGCCCTGCTCGGCACGGTCGATCGCTTCCTGCGCCAGGTAATTGCGCAGCACGTAGCGCGGGTTGGCGGCATGCATCTGCGCCCGGCGCGCCTCGGGTGCCTGCGGATCCTCCACCAGACGCGCGGTGTAGCGCGCCAGCCACGCCTGGAAGCCCGCTTCCGTGCGCCAGAGTTTCGCTTCGTCGTAGAAGGCGTGACGAAGCGGCTGCAGGGTCGGCACGTAGGGATCCACGTCCGCCAGCGCGCGGAAGAACAAAGTCATGTCCACTTCGCCTTCCTTGAGCAGCGCCTGCAGCGATTGCATCAGCTCCACGTCGTCGTCGCGGCACTGCGCCAGGCCGAGCTTGGCAGCGATGAAGCGGCGGTCGGCGTCGGCGAAGGTCCGCGCATAACGGTCCAGGCCGGCCTGCAGCGGCTCCACGCCGGCGAACAAGGGCGACAACGCACCCGCCAGCCGGCTGAGGTTCCACCACGCAATGCTGGGCTGCTGCCCGAAGCGGTAGCGGCGGCGGCCCGCATCGGTCGTGTTGGGAGTCCAGTCCGGATCGAAATCGTCGATCCATCCGTACGGGCCATAGTCGATGGTGAGGCCGAGGATCGACATGTTGTCGGTGTTCATCACGCCATGCACGAAGCCCACGCGCATCCAATGCGCCATCGTCAACGCGGTGCGCTCGCACACCTGGGCAAACCACTCGGCATAGAGCGATTCGCCCGCGCCGCTCAGCTCCGGAAAATCGCGACGGATGGTGAAGTCCACCAACTGCCGCAGCAACGCCGTGTCGCCGCGTGACGCGGGCAACTCGAAGTTGCCGAAGCGGATGAAGGACGGCGCCACACGGCATACGATCGCGCCGGGCTCCTCGCGCGGATGGCCGTCGTAGAACATGTCGCGCACGACTTGGTCGCCGGTGAGCACCAGGCTGAGCGCGCGCGTGGTCGGCACGCCCAGGTGATGCATGGCCTCGCTGCACAGGAACTCGCGGATGGACGAGCGCAGCACCGCGCGTCCGTCCGCGCCGCGCGAATACGGCGTGGGCCCGGCGCCTTTCAATTGCAGTTCCCGGCGCCGCCCTTGCGGATCGACCAGGTCGCCCAACGAGATCGCCCGGCCGTCGCCGAGCTGGCCCGCCCAGACGCCGAACTGATGTCCACCGTAATTCGCCGCCCAAGGCTCCATGCCGGGCATCAGGGCGTTGCCACCGAATACCCGGGCGAATTCCGGTCGCGTCACATCCTTACCTTCCAGGCCCAATTCGGCGGCCACTTCCGCCGACCAGGCGATCAGCGTCGGCGCCGCCACGGGCGTCGGTTCCACACGGGAAAACGCCTCCGCCACTTGCCGCACCGCAACAACCTGTTCGGGGTCGGCGGGAAGTTCGCGCACGAAGGCATTGTCGAAACGGAGCTTTTGCATCAGCGGAGGCATGTGGCGGGCGCGAAACGCGCTTCATCCATATCGCGGCGGCGACCACCTAACGCAAGGCCTGGCCCTCGACGGTACGAACATTGCTAACCCGAGCACGGGTGACGCGGCGAAAAAGCGTGCGGCCCTGACCAATTTCACATTTCACACACATTCCAGAATTTTCTGTTTACTATGCATTCACGGCTGCACAGGGGCAGCCCAGGGGTCCCCAACCATGCACATGCACATTGGCGGTTCCGCTTTTGGACGCGGGATCCATCGAATTGCAGGGATGCTCGCCGCGAAGGCGGAACAGATGACGAGGCATCGGCGCAAGCCGGCGACGGAATTCCATCTGGTCTCGTGGCAGCCCGGCGCGCGCTCCCGCCGCGAGGACGAGCTCGCCCGCGCGCGGCAGCAGATGCTTTCGATGTCCGCGGAGTCCTGAGGCCTGACTAGGCACGGAAGATCGCGGCGACTTCCTCCGGCGTGAGCATGCGCCACGCGCCGGGCGCGAGACGTTCATCCAATGCCAGACCGCCGATCGAGGCGCGATGCAGCGCCTCCACGTGATTGCCCACCGCGGCGAACATGCGCCGCACCTGGTGGTAGCGCCCTTCCGTGATGGCGAGCCGCACACGCCGCGGCCCCAGCACTTCCAGCTGCGCCGGCTCGAGCGACTCCGTTTCCGACTCCAGCATCATGCTGCCACTGGCGAACAGTTCGCCTTCGTCGCCGCGCAGGTCCTGCGCGAGTTCCGCCTCGTACACCTTCGTCACATTCGCACGCGGTGAAATGATCCGGTGCAGCAGCGAACCGTCGTCGGTGAACAGCAGCAAGCCCGACGTGTCGCGATCCAGCCGACCGACCGTGGACAGCGCGGGATCGCGCACGCGATAGCGCGGCGGCAGAAGGTCGAACACCATCCGCCCCTGATCCTTGCGCGAGCAGGTGTAGCCGACCGGCTTGTGCATCATCAGCACCATGCCGGCCGGCGGATCGAGCGGCTCGCCGTCCAGGCGGATCTGCCCGTGCGGCACCTTGTCGTCTGCATACAGCACTTCGCCCTGCGCATCGGTGACCCGCCCTTCGCGGAACATCCATGCCACCTCCTTGCGGCTGCCATAGCCCAGGTTGGCGATCAGCTTGACCAGTTTCATGCGCGCACACCCCGGGCTTCGATCACTTTGAATCCTTCTTGCGTCACGACCGTGCGCACGTCGGCGAAGCGCGCGGCGAGCGTGGCCTCGTACGGTAGATGCCGGTTGGCGACCATCCAGAAGCGCCCATGCGGCAGCAGCGCCGACGCCGCGGCATCGATGAAGGCCCGGCCGAGCGCCGGCAGGTCCTCGCGCCCCTGGTGGAACGGCGGATTGCTGACGATCGCGTCATAGCGCGTAGGCACCCCCTGGGTGACATCGTGCCAATGCACGCCGACCCGCACGTCGCGACCCGCCTCGTGACAGGCGGCCGCCATATTGAGGCGCGCGGGTTCCAGCGCGCGCGCCTCCGCCTCGTACAGATCGATGGCATCCACGTGCGCGCAGCGCGCCAGCACCTGCGCGGAAAGGTAGCCGTAGCCCGCGCCGAGGTCGGCCACGCTGCCGCGCAGGTCTTCGGGCAGTTGCGCGGCCAGCAGGGCTGAAGCCACGTCCACGCGATCCCATGCGAATAGGCCGGGCCGGCTCCAGTAACCCGCCGCATTCCGCCGCGGCTCGTCGAAGGCACGCCACGCATCGAGCAATGCGGCGTCCACGCGCGCATGCAGCGGTGACGTCCAGAACACGCGGCACTTGTGCTTGGAAAGATGCGCCACCGGTCCGGCGAGCTGCGCGAGATCCGCTTCGCCGGAACGCGCGCCACCCGCGTTGGGCATGCAGGCCAGTACGATGCCGCCGTCGCGCGCGTGCCGCGCCGCGCGCGCGAACAATGCACGCGCCTCGTCGCGCTGCCGCGGCGGCAGCACCAGCACCAGCGCGAAACGCTCGTCCTCTGCCGGATCGGCTACGCGCAGTCCGCTGCGCTCCAGTTCCGCCGCGAACGGCTTGAAGCTCTGCTCGCAGAGCCAACCCGGCTGTGCCATCTCGCGCAGCCGAAAGCCATCGCGCGCATGCAGGAAAAGTACGCGCCCATCCGGCGGCAGGCGCAGCTCGCCGGACGCGAGCGGAACGAACAGGGCCTCCAGCGCCACCTGCGCGGAGGACAGTGCGGCAGCAGTCACCGGCCGACCTTTGTAGAGAGGGACACCCGGGCATTTTACGCGGCCGGCGCGTTCCCGCGCGGTGGCGGCGCGCTTGCGCTACCTTCTCGCCATGCGGCGCGCACCGATCCTCCCGCACCTCATCCCGCTCGCTCTGGCCGCATGCCTGGCCGGTCTGGTCGGCGGATGCGGCCCTTCGCCCGCGCCACCGCCGTCTCCTGCAGCCGCCGCGCCCGCCTTCGAAGGGCGCTACGCGCATGGCAGCCTGCGCCTGGACATCGCACGCCGCGACGACGGCTATTGGCTGGACATCCGCGACGACGGCCCCGGTGCCTGTGCCTTCAGCGCGCCGGCCATCCGCCTGGACAACCGCCTGCTCGCTTCACTGCAGGACTGGGAGAGCGGCGCCGTCCTCACCGTGCGGCATGCCGGCGATGGCGTCGACGTGCTCAGCGAGCAAGAGGACGATCGCTTTTCCCTCGCCTACTTCTGCCGCGACGGTGCGAGCCTTTCCGGTACCTACCGGCCGGTGCGCGATGCCGTCACGCTGTAATCCTCAGCGCCCGGCCGGAGCTGGCGACAGCACACGGTTGCGTGCGAACGCGCGCAAGCTGAGTCCGAGCAGCGATCCGATCGCCACCGTGGCCAACACGAGTAGCGCGCAAGCCAGGCTCCTGCCCACCACGGATGGCCATGCCGCGGCATAGCGTTGGGCCGCCGCTGCGGTGGCCGCCAAAGGAAAACTGAGCGCCCACCACGAGAACTCGAATGGGCCGCCGCGCACCATGGCGTGCACGCGCGGCAACAGCGCGGCGAGCAGAAACACGGCGAGGTAGAACAGCGAGCGGGCGAAGGCATCGACCGTTCCCGCCACCGCGACGTAGGCGGAGAAGCCGACGGCGAAGGGCGCGAGCAGGATCAGCAACGCCGGCTGCGCCGATGCCGGCCGCAACGCCAACCGCGCGAACACCAGCGCCAACAGAGGCAAGGCGAGTACCAGCCCCGCCGCGGTCGCGAACACCATCGCCTCGCGCAACCCGTCGAAGCCCAACATGGGAAAGGCCAGCGGGATGTCCAGCAACCCGACCACCGGGATCAACCAGGCGGGACCGATCTGCGCCTCTTCATGTCCGCCCGACAGCCAGCGCGACAGGCTCCACCACGCGAACCCCGCCATGCCGGCGACACCGGCCAGCCACATGCTGCGCGCGAACGGCGCCAGCGCGGCGGGCAGGAGCATCGGCAACAACAGGACACTGATCCAGAACGTGCCGGCGAACGGCTGTGTCGCCGGATGATTCAGCTCCGCCAGCTAGGCCGCCCGCGCGTAGTGCGCACGCCGTAGCTGCGCCGCGAGCTGCAGCAGGAACGCCACCCACGCCAGGGCGCCCAAGGCGTCGCCGATCCATCGCGGCGCCGCGGCTTGTGCCGCCGCCAACCGCCAGGCGAGGGACAAACCCGCCAGTCCCATCACCGCGCCGAACAAACCCACCGGCCATGGCGCGACCGCCCCCGCCGTTTGCTGCGTCCGCATGATGCTTTCTCCAGATAGGCCAGCCGCCGACCGCGACGACGCGGCCGGCGGCACGGTGGCTTACGCCGCTTCGTGCGCCGCGACGGCGTCGAGCACGCGAGCCGAATACACCAGCGCCGTGCCCGCATTGATGGCGACGGCCACACCGAGCGCCTCGGCGATTTCCTCGTGGGTCGCGCCCAGCTTCAGCGCCTTGGCGGCATGGATCGTGATACAGCCGTCGCAGCGGGTGGTGACGGACACCGCCAGCGCGATCAATTCGCGCGTCCGCGCGTCGAGATGGCCGGTCTTGTCGCCGGCGGCGGACAAGGCCTGGTAGCCGGCGATCGTCCCGGGGCTGAGCTTGCCCAGCTCGCCGATGCGGCCGAGCAATTCGTCGCGGTATTGGGTCCAGTCGAGCATGGCGGTTCTCCTCATCTGAGTTGGCATGCGGGCCGGCGGCCCGCCTTGCCGAGCAGTGTTGCGCCGCCCGCCGCCACGCTGAATACTCGCGCGACTCCATTGTTGGCGCGAACGTCTCATGGACGCTCTCAGTCGTCTGATCCAGCTCGCGCAATTGCAGGGCAGCCTCGATGTACGCTGCCAGTTCGCTGGCGGCTTCGCCGTCGATCACGCCGAATCGCCGCGCGGCGAAGCGCTGTTCCACCTGGTGCTGGATGGCGGTTGCGCGATCGATCCCGCTGGCGAGGCGACCGTCTTACTGGAAGCGGGCGACCTGGTGATCTTTCCCCGCGGCGCCGAGCATCGCGTCCGCGACCGCGCCGGACGCGCGCCCGCCTCGCCCATCCGGATCGAACACGATGGGCTGCTGCCTTTGCGCCGCAATGCCGACGGCCCCGCGGAGCTCGATCTGCTCTGCGGCCGGTTCCGCTACGCGCCGGCCTCCGCCAGCCTGTTGCTGTCCGCGCTGCCCGCCACGTTGAAAGTGTCGCTGCGCGAGACCGCCGGCATGGACGCGCTGCACGCTCTCGTCGCACTGATGCGCCTGGAAGCCGGCCAGCGCCAGCCCGGCGCCCTGGCCGTGGTGACCGCCCTCACCCACGCCCTGTTCGCACTCGCCCTGCGCGCCCACGCCGACCGCGACGCGCCACAGGCCGGCCTGCTCCCCCTGCTCGCCGACGCCCGCCTCGGCGTCACGGTGCAGGCCATGCTGGCCGACCCGGCACGCGCCTGGACGCTGGAAGAATTGGGCCGCCTCGCCGCCATGTCCCGCGCGAGCTTCGCCCGCCACTTCAACGACCGCGCCGGCATGACCCCCGGCGAATGCCTCACCCGCCTCCGTATGCAGATCGCCGCCGACCTCCTCCAACGAAGCCGCCGCCGCACCGGCGACATCGGCCAGGACGTCGGCTACCAATCGGAAGCCGCCTTCGGCAAAGCCTTCCGGCAACACATGGGAACCACCCCGGCAAGATTTCGCCGAGCGCATGGAGCGGTCGAAGAAACGCCGTAACGTCATATGCGCCCTCCTCGCGAGCACCCGCCCCACATCCCGCGTTCTCTCCGGAGGGGAGAAGGAGAAGTGCAGTACCGAGGCAAACAAGAGCGAGGCGCAGCCGACGCTCCGCGTCGCTCTTGCTCCTCCGGGTCCCCTTCGCGGCGGTGAGGGCTGGACGATCAGGCCGCGTTAGCGGGCGGGGACAGGACGTCCCCGCCTTTTTGATTCGGGCATGGATGCCCGGTCAAAAAGCCCGGCCAGCCCTCAACGCACCCGGAGGTGGCGAAGGCCACCGCAGGGCGCCGCGCAGGGTGCCCTTCTTCTTGGTTTCTTCTTCTTGGGCAAGCAAGAAGAAGTAACTCGGGCCGCGGCAGCGGCTCGAAATCACTCGCCCATTAGGCGAGACACGACTGGCGACACACGCGACAACCGAGCGCTATCGCCACCGGATGACTCGCTTCGCTCGCCCCTTCGGGGCCGCCCTTCCGGCGTTCTCCGCGCTACGCGCTCCGTCCGGCCTGCGCCAGAATGACGGGATAGGTGGCGGACCGTTGAATCGAAGCGCCCCCGTTGGGGTTCGCCGTAGGCTCACCTCAACCTACGCCGGAATGACAAAGTCAGAAGGCGAAACGGCAACACCCACCGTCAAAAGCAAAACACCGCAGACAACACCACCCCCAACAACACCCCCCTCACCCGCGCCTCGACGCCAACCGATCCGCCAACTGAGTCGCCTCCGGCAACCGATACCGCGTACACCCCCGCAACACCCGCTCAGCCGCCCCCTCCACCCCCACCCGATGCCCCGGCGACACGATCAACGGCCGCACCCGTTCCTTGCTGCGCAACACCATGCCCACCACGCGTCCATGAAATGCCAACGGCGCGCGGTCGCCGCGCCGCTCGCCCAGCGGTTCGTGCTTCCCGACCAGGATGGTCTTCGCCACGCCGATGGTCGGCAGGCCCGTGATCACGCCGAGGTGCGACGCGATGCCGAGCCCGCGCGGATGCGCGATGCCCTGTCCATCGACGAACACCAGCCCCGGCCGCTCCGGCAGCGACGCCAGCGCCTCCAGCACCGCGGGCAACTCGCGAAACGAGAGCAGTCCGGGGATGTAAGGCATGCGCGTGGGCAGGCGCGCGACCACCTCGGCCAGCGGCTGCAGCGTGCGTGCGTCGAGCAGTACGGCGGCGGCGCGCGTGATCGTGCCCTGTTCCTCGAAGCCAACGTCCACGCCGGCGATACGCTCGGGCTCGGGGAAGTCTTCCACCAGGCTGACGCGCTTCGCCCACGCCGTCTGCAGCGCGCGGGCCTTGGCCACGTCGCCGTCCCACGCGGGCACCGCGCCGATGATCGTCGTCCAGTCCATGGGCAAAGCGTGGCGGCAAGGGACTGAATGGGCCGTCAAGAGATGCTCTTCGGCGTCTTCATTGATTGACCCTGCACGGGCACGCCCGGATCATGCCGCCATGTCCATCCTGCTCCGTACCGTGCTGATCCTGCTGCTGGCCGTCGGCAGCGCCCCCCTGGCCCTGGCCCAGGACACCCCGCCCGCCTCCGCGCAGCCCGCACCGGTGAGCGTGGAGCAGCTCAACAGCCAGCTCGAGCAGATCCGGCAGTCGCTCGCCGACACCGACAAGCTCGGCGACAACGCCCTGCAGGATCTGCGCACGCGTGCGCAGTCGCTGCAGCAGCAGGCCGATCAGCTCGTGGCGGGCCTGGCGCCGCAATCGGATGGCCTGAAGGCCAAACTCGACGTGCTCGGGCCCGCCCCGGAGAAAGGCCAGCCTGCGGAACCGCCCGAGGTCGCCAACCAGCGCAAGCAGCTCAACAAGGACAAGGCCGACCTCGACGCGCAGATCAAGCAGGCGAAGACCGTCAGCCTGGAGAGCCAGCAGCTTTCCAGCCAGATCGCCACGCTGCGCCGCCAGCTATTCGAAGCGCAGATCAGCCAGCGCACGTCCTCGCCGCTGAGCCGCGCGTTCTGGGCCTCGCTCTCGCGCAACGGACCGGATGACCGCTCTGGCCTGGCCGCCCTCGGCAAGGACGCGTGGAACGGCATCGCGCAGGCCTGGCAGCCGGACAACCGCACGGCACTGATCGTCTGCCTGCTCGCGGCCGTCGCCCTGTTCGCCGTGGGCCGCCGCCTGCTCGAGCGGGTGCTATTCCGGCTCACCAGCAACCGCATGCCGGCAGGCCACCTGCGGCGCAGCGCGCTGGCCATGCTCATCACGTTCGGCACCACGCTGACCTACGGCGTCGCCGCCTATTTGCTCTACCTGGCGCTGGACTGGAACGGCACGCTGGGCGAGGAGATCGGCGGCATCGCCGTCTCGCTGGTGTTCTTCGCCTGGGGGAGCTCATACATCGCAGGTCTCGGCCGCGCCCTGCTCAGCGCCGGCCGCCCCTCGTGGCGCGTGCCCGCCCTCAGCGACGGACTGGCGCGCCGCCTGCGCCCGTTTCCCACGCTGCTGGCCTGGTGCGCACTGCTGCTCGGGCTGACCGACAGCGTCCTCGCACAGATCGGCGCTTCGCTGTCGGCCACGGTCGCGGTCAACGGCCTGATGGCACTGATCGTCGCCGGGCTGATCACCGCCGCGCTCGTGCGCATGGGCCGCGCGCGGCGCGAACTGCTGGCCGCCGGCGGAACGCCGGGCAAGCGTCCGCTATGGGTCGGCCTGCTGGTGGCCGCGGCCTTCGTGGGCGTCGCGCTGGTGTTCCTGGGGCTGCTCACCGGCTATATCGCCTTCGCCTTCTTCGTCGCGCGCCAGATGCTGCGCGGCGGCGTGATCGTCGGCTCGGTGTATCTGCTGATGCACCTGGTCAACGACGTGTTCGAAACGCTGCTTTCCCCGCAATCGCGCGCGGGCGCGCGCTTCCAGGAATCGTTCGGCGTCGCGCCCGCGCGGCTGGAGCAGACGGCGGTCGTGCTGTCGGGCGCCTGCCGCGCGTTCATCCTACTGCTGGCGATTCCGCTGCTGCTGGCACCCTACGGCGCCGGTACCGACGAGTTGCTGAGCCGCGGTGGACAGCTGTTCGCCGTGCGTTCGATCGGCACGCTGCCGATCGTGCCGGGCAACATCTTCAAGGCGCTGATCGTGCTGGCGGCCGGCGTCACCGCGACGCGTCTGATCAAGCGCTGGCTGTCGCAGCAGCTGCTGCCCAAGACCGCGCTCGAGCCGGGCATGCAGATGTCCATCGTCACGCTGCTCGGCTACGTCTGCGGCGTGCTGGTGTTCGTGCTGGTGCTCGCCGCGCTGAAGGTGGATCTGCAGAGCATCACCTGGGTCGCCTCCGCGCTGTCGGTGGGCATCGGCTTCGGCCTGCAGGCGATCGTGCAGAACTTCATTTCCGGCCTGATCCTGCTGGCCGAACGCCCGGTGAAAGTCGGCGACTGGGTCAGCCTGCCCGGCGCCGGCGTGGAAGGCGACATCAAGCGTATCAACGTGCGCGCTACCGAGATCCAGCAGGGCGACCGCTCTACCGTGATCGTGCCCAACTCGCAGCTGATCACGCAGAACGTGCGCAACGTGACGCAGGCCGGCGCGCTGGGCCGCGTGCAGATCCGCCTGCCGCTGCCGCTGGGTATCGATGCGGGCAAGGCGCGCAAGGCGCTGCTCGGCGCGATTAACGATCACCCGTCCACGCTGGAGACGCCCAAGCCGAACGTGCAGTTGGATACCGTCGAAGGCCAGGCGCTGATGTTCGTCTGCACCTCGTACGTGAACAGCCCGCGCGAAGTCGGCGCCATGAAGAGCGACCTGCTGTTCGACATGCTCGACCGGCTCGCCACCGCGCAGGTGCCGATGGCGCTGCCGCAGAACATGATCCTGCATCGTCCGCCCGCCGAACCGAAGCCGGCCGGCGACGCCAAGCCGCAGCCGCCGGCCACCTGACCGCAGCGGCGCGCGCCAGGGGACACCGACCATGGGCCATCACGTCGTCGTACCCGCGCCGCCGCTGGACCTGTGGGTCGACCGCCTGTGGGACTGGGACATGCCGCCGGCCGCGCATCGCTTCGAGCGCGTGCTGCCCTCGCCCGGCGCCGCGCTCATCGTCAACCTCCACGAGGACGAGACCCGCGTCTACAGCGACGACGACGCGCGTACCTGCGTGCGTTCCGCCGCCGCGGTGCTCGGCGGCCCCTGCCTGCGCAGCCAGATCATCGACACCGCCGAGCAGGTGCGCGTGATGGGCGTGGTGTTCCGGCCGGGCGGCGCATATGCGCTCACCGGTGAGGACCAGTCCGCCCTGATCGGCCGCGACATCGCGCTGGACGATCTGTTCGGCGGCGCCGCGCGCGTGCTGCGGGAGCAGTTGCTGTATACGCCTGCACCGCGCGATCGCCTCGCCCTGCTCGAAGCCTGGCTGCGCGCGCGGATGCGTACGGCGTCGCCCGAACCGGCGCTCGCCTACGTCGTCGAAGCACTGCACCGCCAGCCACAGGTCGCGCGCATCGGGTCGCTGGTGCGCGATACCGGCTGGTCGGACGATCGTTTCCAGCGGCACTTCCGGCGCCGCTTCGGCATGGGTCCGAAGCGCTACGCGCGCCTCTTGCGCTTCCGCGCCGTCGTCGACGAAGCGCACGCTTCGGCCACCATCGACTGGAGCCGCGTGGCCGCCGACAACGGCTATGCCGACCAGGCGCACCTGACTCACGAATTCCGCGAGTTTGCCGGCGTGACTCCGGCCGTCTTCATCGCGGCGCGGGGACCCTACGCGAATCACCTTCCACTGGAATGAACGCGGCCGCCTACGCCAGCGGCAGATAGATATCCGTGCGCAGCAGCGTCTCCGGCGTCTGCTCGGGATCATCCAGGTAGTGATGGAACAAGGGCGTATCGCGCAACTCCCGGTCGCTGTCGACCAGCCAGCCGGCGAGCAGCGCGTCGGTGACGTCGTCGAGCAGGTCGAAGCTGCCTACGTGCCGGACGCGCGCCCACGCGCCGCCGCCCAGCTTCTCGGCGATCAGGTCTTCGGCAATCAGGTCTTCGGCAATCAGGTCTTCGGCAACCAGGTCTTCGGCCATCGCGCCATCGGCCGCCTGGGCGGTGCGGTCGAACGCCACGGCGCAATCGAAGACGGCCACTCCCGCCGATGCGTCGCGCTGATCGCCATGCGGTACGCCGTAGACACCGGTCACATGCTCGACCAGGCCTTGCGTCGCCGCCCACTCGAACAGCCGTCCGTACACCCGATTCAAGCCATTGAAGTCGCCACGGTGGCGCACGGCGATCACGCGGAACGGCTCCACCGATACCACCTCCACGCGCAGTTCGGCGGTGGAGTCCCGTTCCGTCAACGGCACCCGGCTGCTTCGCTCGATGGCCTGGGCAAGCCGCTCCGGCTGGGTGCGCAGTTCGCTCGGCGAAGCATCGAAGGCCTGGCGAAAAGCACGCGCGAAGGCCTGCGGGGTCTCGTAACCCACGGCCAGAGCGGCATCGGTGACCGGCTGCGCCGGATCGGCCAACAGGCGCAGCGCGCGCAACAGGCGCAGGCGCAGCACGGTGCCGCCGGGCGTCTCGCCGGTCAGCGCGCGGTACACGCGGTGAAAATGGAACGGCGACAGGTGTGCCGCCTCGGCCAGCTGGCCCGGGTCGGGCAGTTCGGCGCCGGTATCCACCGCGCGCTGCAACAGGGCCACCGCGCGATCGACGCTCTGCACATAGCGGTTGCGCGTCCGGTCTCTCATGTCTGGCACTCCGTGGCGTGGTACCTCAGCATGGCCGCAGCGCCTCGCGCCGGCGGTTCGGATCCTGCGCAAAACACGGTGCCCGGCCAGCCACGGCGGCGACATCGCGTCGGCATGCATCCAGGCGGCACCTCCGCGCGTAAGAGCGTGATCGCCCCCGGGGGCCTCTTGCGGAAACCCATCCATGCGCACCGGTACCGGCCATCATAGCGGCGGCCAGCCATGACGCGATTGCGGCTGCTGCTCGGCGACCAGTTGAATCCCGATCACTCGTGGTTCCACACGCGGTGCGACCGGACCGTCTACGTGCTGATGGAGGTGCGGCAGGAGACCGACTACGTCCTGCACCATGCGCAGAAGATCCTGGCCATCTTTGCGGCCATGCGCGATTTCGCCCGCCGGCTTCGTGCGCAAGGACATCGCGTCCATTACCTGGCCATCGACGATCCCGCCAACCTGCCGTCGCTGACGTCGAATCTCGACAGGCTGCTCGCGCACTACGACGCGACCGCGTTCGAGTACCAGGAGCCGGACGAATGGCGTCTCGATCGCCAGCTCGCCGACTACGCCGCGACGCTGGCGCTGCCCGCGCGCATGGCCGGCAGCGAGCACTTCTACACGCA
>JABLTH010028147.1_pt1 | contig 29073 bp, 31 predicted proteins | sample 7875711 | NCBI WGS metagenome assembly JABLTH01 (sample SAMN14941262, study PRJNA633318) | bioreactor metagenome | isolation source: bioreactor | place: China | collected 2019-03-05 | reverse complement strand
CGCGACCAGGTTTCCCGGCATCGTCCCGATGAAAGCGTCGGCGTTGTTTATGTCCTCGTCGGCGACTTCGTAGCCAATCCCCTGCAGTGCAGCCCGCACTTCCTTTGCTTTCTCGTCCAGCTTCAGCTGGGCGCTGCGGACGTCCTCGGCTCGATTGCCGATGACCTTCTCGACGAGCACGATTGCCGACGTGTAATGCCCATATTTGACCAGGTTGCTCTTCAACTCGGTCAACGCGCCGTCTACGTCGCGAACCATGTCGTCGGCGTCTTGGTCTATTACGGCGGACGGGTTGGATCGCAGCTGGTCGACCAGCTTCTTCCGCTTCTGGTGCCACTTACGCCGCGAGGCGTTAAGCACGCGTTCCGCACGCTCTTGGCTCATGATGATGAAGCGTGTATTCCAGCGGTACTCGAACGGCAGCCGATCGAGCACAGCGAGAGCAGCAGGCTGGGTGCCATCGGGATAGCCCGTGACCGTGAGCGTCCGAACAATCCGATCGGTACCAAGGCGCACCACGTTCGCCGACCCAAAGCCAACGTTGCCGATCAATGGCTCAACTTGCAGGCCCTTCGCGCCAATAGAGCGATCCAAGTACAGCGGGATCGGTGGCAGTTTTACCTTTCGGCGCACTGTGGTCGCGCAGAACTCGAAATACTCCAGCTGTTCGTCGAACACGTTTGGACGTCCAAACGGATCGCTCTCAAGCTGGTATGAAAGCATGCGGCGAAGCGCAATAACGGGCCGCAGCGCGGCCTCAATGTCCGCACACTTCTCTTGGAACTTCGCCAGCATGCGGTCCTTGTGTGTTCCGGCATCCTGCGCCGACGAAGTGTCGCCATACATGAATGCACTGACGTTGGCGCCGGCCAGGTTCGGGATTTCCCAGCACAAGGTGATGGCGTGGTGCGTGGCGAAGTGATTCGTCTCGCTCTCGTACACCTGACGCCTTTCTTCATCGATGATGTACGTGGTGCGATCAGGAAACGCACCACGTTCGGGATAACCCGTGGTGTGCGTGCGAATGCCATCGACGTGGATCGACCAACGCTCATCAAGCAGCTGGCACAGGATCGCGTTCACGCGAGCTGAAAGGGATTCCAGCTCGCCGGTTGTGGATGACGCGAGGTCTTCGCCCTTGAAGTACCACGACGCCAAAAAATGGCCGGTGGTGGTCTCGACCACACCGTCCGCAACCAGTGCGAACCAGCCCAGCACGTCGCCGTAGCTCTTCTCACGATCGCGATAGTCTTTCAGCTTGAACATGTATCACCCCACCTTTGAACGCGGCTGCGGAGCGTCCACACCGCGTTTCGGCGGGTAGTACGCCTGATACTTCAGTTGCCGCAGGTAGACTTCGGTAAAGCGCGGATCGCGCTTGGCCATCGAGCGAAGGCCGTGCAGTGCCCCGCCGGCCAGGACCGCTGAACAGATCCACGTCGTCAGTGACGCCGTGTTGCTCATGAGGACGATGCCCACAAAGATGAAGAGCGTCAGCACAAGCCGACGCTCTCCACCCATGAACAAGTTTGGGCGGTTGAGGGCTCGATGGATCGGGATGCGGCGCGGCCCTTCCATGGCGTCACGCGCCCTTGCGCAGACCAGCGCTGCGGCGGAAGCGATTAGCCACCAGCACCAGGCTCACAACCGCCGCGAGAACACCAGCAATCAGCACGATGGTGGGTGCGCTGGCGGTCGCCGCGTGCATCGGAATCTCTGCCCCGGTGACTTGAATCCCGAGGATGTTTTTCAAGAAGCCCGGAACGCCGACCAGGAACGACACCACAATGGTGGTGCCCGCGATCTTCTTCATCGTGTCGCTCATTTCGTTGCCCCACACCATCGACAGGGCCGACGCCGCGAACGCGATCACCGCGACATAGAACGCGGTCGACGACACCAATGCGTCGCCGATCTTCTTAAGGGTGCCGTCCCACGGCATCGGTTCGCCCGCAAACGCGGCCGAGCTGAAGGCCATCAACAACAACAGCAGCGCGAGCTGGGCGGCGGAGTTCTTCATCATCTTCATGTCGTTTCCTCGGTGGGTGCTTACAGTGGGGAAAGCTCGAACGAGCTTCCGTTGAAACCGCTCACGCGGCATATCTCTCGCACGGCACGCCCAGGCGAGCCGCTGCATTTCTCGATAAACAGAACCACGTCCACCACGGACGCGATCTGGCGACAGAGGGCTTCGTTGCTGAAGTTGCGAGCCTCCGGCGCCTCGAAGCAGTATTGAGAGAGCTTGTGCAGACCCTCTTGCGCGCTGTTGGCGTGGATCGTTGCAATCCCGCCGGGGTGGCCGCTGTTCCACGCTTTAAGCAACGAGTAAGCCTCGCCGCCGCGCACCTCACCCACCACGATGCGGTCTGGACGCAGACGCATCGTTGCGCGCAGTAAGCGCGTGATCGAGCAGTCCTCTGATGTCCGTAGCGACACCTTGTTGGCAATACTTATCTGTAGCTCGTTCGTGTCCTCGATGGACACGAGCCGATCCTCCGGGCACAAATCGGCGATGCCTTTCAGAATGGCATTCGCCAGTGTCGTCTTGCCGCTGCCCGTGCCGCCGATGATGAAGATGTTCCGCCGTTCCACGATGGCCGAACTCAAAGCAGCAGCACCCGTCTCGGAGAGGATGCCTCGCTCGACGTAGCTGGCGATCGTGAAGACCAACGAAGCCTTTTTACGCAGCGCGAAACTCGGACCAGGAACAACAGGCTCGGTCAACGCCTCAAGGCGTGAACCGTCGAGCGGGAACTCGCCCTCCAAGATGGGCTTCTCGCGCGTCACTGTTGTGTTGAGCAGCGAAGCACTTGTGCTTATCAGCGATTCGACGCTTGCGCGTGAAATATCTTGGCCGGTGTAGCTCATGCCCTCGCCGGCTACGTCCAGCCAGATTTGGCCGTCCGGATTGACCATGACCTCGATAACCTTTGGGTTCTCGATAGCGGCCAAAATGACGGGGCCGCAGTCACGACGAATGCGCTCAAGCAGCCTTTCGCGTTGAGCTTCTTTCTCTGACATCACTTCTTGTCCCCTGCCGTGTGCTATATTTATAGCACAGGAAACCCGGAGCGCAACCGATGACTAAGAGCCACCCCGACCACACGGCAGCGGCGGTCAGTAGGGCTTTGGACGCACTGCCGCACCCCTCCTATGAGGTGGGGATCTTCGACATGGGGACCGAACGCATGTACCTCCGCCGCTGGGACCGGGCGACGGTGGAGCGGTCTGTGGGATACCTGAAACAGCAGAACTTCCAGGGCAAGCACATCTACATCCGCCCCGCTGGTCCCCATCCCTACACGATGTTGGACGACATCAATGTCGATACAGTCCAGCGGCTCACCGACGCCGGCTATGGGCCAGCTCTCGTCGTAGAAACGTCGCCCGGCAATCTGCAGGCTTGGTTGAAGCACCCGCGCGAACTGCCGCCTGAGCTGTCGACTCATGTCGCTAAGCGTCTGGCCGCCGACTTCGGCGGCGACCCCTCTTCCGCGGACTGGCGCCACTTCGGGCGGCTGCCCGGATTCATCAACCGGAAAGAGGCCTATAAGCAGCCCAATGGGCACTACCCGTTCGTTCGGGTGATTGCCGCGACTGGCCACGCGCATGTCGCTGGCAATGCTCTCGTCGACGCGCTCGAAGCAGACTTAGCTCGGCTGAAGGCAGAAGAAAAGCAGCGGCGGGAGACGATGCCCGCCGCACCGGCCTTTCGTACGAATGCGGATCGGCCAGAGCGATCAATCGCTGATTTCAGGAACGCGCCCACCTACGCAGGCGACTATCACCGGGCTGACCTTGCCTACGCCACCTACGCCCTCAGCCGCGGGCTCAGCGACGACCAGGTGGAAGCTGCTATCCGCACACGCGACCTCTCCCACAAGGGCGGAGCAACACGGCAGACTGACTACATTGAGCGCACCATCCACAAGGCACGCGAGTCTGTTCGACGCGGCAGGGATCGTGGCTGATCTTTCTCCGCGCCAGGCGCGCGGCGGTCGCTGGGCTGTTCCTTGCGTCCGACGCAAGAATTGATCGACAACCTCGCGGGTCCCGTTCCTTGCGTCCGACGCAAGGATTGACCAGCTGCCTCGGCACCCTTTCCTTGCGTCCGACGCAAGGATCATCGAAGCCTCAACACCCACGCACCATCGAAGCCAGCAGCAACAACGGAGCAAAATCTAGTGGAACATAAAGGGATGTAGTCGCTTCGCTCCTACATTCGGCGCTGATGGCTCTATTTTACGTACTTTATAGCGTATAACACTTGTCCTACTGTCGTAGTCAAAAGGTATAACACATGGCCGCACCCTACCCCGTCCGCCTCGGCGACGATTTAGAATCGAAGCTTTCCGCAACCCTTGCCGAACGCGGCGGCACCAAAGCTGCGGCGATCCGCGCCGCGGTCGAGGAATGGGTAGATCGCGAGCAAGTGCGCAAAGAACGCGACGCCATGGAGGCGCGAATCGCGGCAACGATGAGCGCGGTGCGCGGTGAGTCCCGCAAGACTCGCAACGACCTGCATGTCCTCATGTCGATGCTTGATCAGCTGATTCGTACCTACCTGCTGCTAACCCCTCAGCTGCCAGACGAATCGCTTGAAGCAGCGGCGGCAGCTGCACAGGACCGCTACACCCGCTTCTTGGAGCGGGTGGGCAAGGGGCTTTCAGGTGTCGACTCCGTGGCCTCGCGCATCCACGACGGACCCGATGACGGGGCCGGTCGTTGAACCCGGCCGCCACGTTTCTTGCGTCCGACGCAAGAAGCGAAACCGCCGCCGATAACCCCGCAGACCGCCCCCAGGCTTCCGTAGGCCCGGGCAAGTTCCTTGCGTCCGACGCAAGAAAGTCCCCCCACCAGTATTGACCGGCGACGCGCAGAAGCGCTGCCGGTGGCTCACAGCAGGAGTCCTCTTTATGGCGAAGCGATCCACCCCCAAAGGCGGAGCCGACACCGAACAGCGGGATGACATCGACCTCGACTTCGACCGCGAATCGAGCCTACGAATCGGCAAAGGTCAGTCCGGCCGTTCCGGCAAGCTGACCTTCAAGGGTTTCAGGCAGATCATGAAGATCGCCCAGGACGGTCGGAAGTCATTAGGCGCTGGCCAGCGCAAGCGACCGAACTCGCGCGTTTTACCGCCACGCCCAACAAAAGCGACGGCGCTGCGGCAGCGCGTCTCGGTCCGGATGACATACACCCGGAACAAGAACCCGGGTCAGTGGGGGGCTCACGGTAGATACATCGAGCGGGAGAGCGCGACCGGTCCCAACGACATCGGTAGGGGGTTCGATGCTGACAACGATTCGGTTGGAGTGGCCAGCAAACTCGAAGCGTGGCAGGCACAAAACGACCCGAACCTCTTCAAGCTCATTCTGTCGCCGGAGCATGGCGACCGGCTCGCGCTGAAGGACTACACCCGCGAGTACATGGCCGAGTTGGAGAAGACACTCGGTAAACCTTTGGAGTGGGTCGCGGCGGACCACTACAACACTGACCACCCGCACGTCCACGTCGCGCTTCGCGGCGTGGACAAAAAGGGAAGGGCGCTCGTAATTCCGCGCGAAGTGGTCAAGGGCGCGTTGCGCGACATTGCCCAAGACCTCGCCACTAACCGGCTTGGTCATCGGACGGCGCTCGACGTTGCGGAAGAGCGCGATAAGCAGGTGACTCAGCAACGCTTCACCGACTTGGACCGACTGCTTACCAAGACGGGGCGCGTCCAGCCCGATGGCTCTCGAGTGATAGACCTCTCTGAGGCGCTAGATGCCAGGGCATCCGACGCGAAAAAGGAACTGCGCCTTCAACTACTGCGGCGCCTGTCCGTGTTGGAGTCTATGGGGCTTGCCCAACGCCAACAGGGTCGCGTATTCCGCTTGGAGGGCGCGACCGAGCGAATCCTGCGCGACCACCAGATCGCGGGTGATCGGCTCAAGACCCTGCACGCGCATCGGGCGATGGTGAGCGATCCACGTATGCAGTTGGTGCCCATGCCTAAGACGGAGACCAGGTTCACCGGCCGACTCATCGGTACAGGACTCGACGACTCAGCAGGCCAGAGTTACATGCTGGTTGAAAGCACGTCGGGGCGTGTGCATTATATATATCAGACGCCCGGCACCGAAAAAGCGCGCCGCGAGGGCTTAAGAGCGGGGGACGCTGTGAACGTAGTCCAGCGCGAATTTACCGGGCGCGACGGGAAACCCCGCATGTCTCTTCAACTCGCCTCTTTGGGGGAGGCCGACGCGCTCACTACGAATCCCAAGGCGCTGCAACGTGAGGTGCGGGCCTTCGTTCGTGATCATGGCCAATTGCCGGGCGAGCTGTCGCTTGGGGGCTGGGTGGGCCGCTATCGATCAGCGGTGCACCAGGAAGCGGAACGCATGCTTCAGCGCGGCGAAATCCAGCAACAGGCAGGACGCTTCATCGTTACACCGACCCGGCCCCGCGATCGGGGTAGGCCGTGAACCAGCTCCGCGGTTGCACGTACCGCGTAGGCGCAAATGATCGCGCAGATCTATCACGTGCGGGACGTGCTGGGGCTAGCCCCAGCACGCTGGCCGGACCCGCTACACCCTGACCCGGAAGCGACCGGCATTCACTCGAGGAAGCCACTTATGGCAGAGAAAACCGCAGTACCCACTGAGGGTGTCGCACCATCCGTGACGGAGCAGAAGATGCTCAAGAAGGTTCACGAAATGGACCCCGATGCCCGCGTGCATAGCCCCACGGCAACCGGCAAGTATTACGGCGAAGTCCTCTATGCGGACAAGCACTACGTCGTGCAACAAGTCGGACCGGCCAGCTACGTTGCTCATTCGCGTGAGCAGCTAGGCGAGCTTCCGCTCGACACCGGAAAAGAAACAACCCGGGCGTTGGGCAAGTTCGGGGGCAGTGTCGTCGACATCAACTACGACAACGCCAAGGGCGCCGTCGCCATTGCCGATCCTGAGCGATGGCACGAACGCAAGGCGCGTGAACCGGCGAATGAGCATCACGCCAGTCTCGCGCGTTCGTATCTTGGCGAAGGTGTTGGGGTCTATACCCCGCCGCCTGCCTCGCTTGGCCTCTCGGCCAGGTACGAGGGTGTTGTGGTTGCCGTCGAAGGCAATCACGCAATCCAGCGCATCAATGCACGCACCGCCTTGGTCCACGACCTCGGCGACCGCGCGCAAACGATCACCGCTGGGCAGCGAGTCGCTGTCTCGTACGAGAAGGGAGCGCTTCGTGAGGTTGAAGGTCTCGCAAAAGGCCGGAGCCGCACGCCGCAATCCCAGGAGCGATCGACCGATAAGCAGCGCAAGCCGGCTGTCGATAAGACCCCGGAACAGCAGCAGCGGGAGACCAGCTTCTTCATCGCCCGCAATACCGTCCGTCGAACCTTCGGCAACGACATCAAGCTCTACGATGCGTTGAAGGTTGGGAACGATCCGAAGTTCACTGGTCGGATCGTTGCAGTGTCCGCGCAACACGTCGTGCAGCGAGTTGGCTCGAACAGCTTCATCGCTCACGAACGGGCATCGCTCGACAAGGACATGGCGATCGGGAAGTTCGTGGAAGTCGCCTACGCTGGCAATCGTGCTCGCACGCAGGAACGCGATGTGCGACGTGACCGCCAGCAGCAGGCGCCGAGCCAGGAGCGTACGAATCAGCGCGGCCAGGGAATGTCGCGGTAGCAACAAACGGCCGTCCTTCGGGGCGGCCGTCTTTTTCTAGGTGACCACATGACAAGCAAACCGCGCACGACGCCATACTCGACCGACACCGGGCAGGTGCGCCTAAAGCCTGTGTTATTGGGCCTGTCCCTGATCTTTGGCGGCTTCGTCGGCGCTACCCAATTCATCGCATCGAAGCTTGCCTACCAGGATGCCCTTGGCGCGTACCTGTTCCGGATCGGCAAGGTCCGCTTCTACGAGCCTTTCGGGTGGGCCAGGTGGTTCATTGCATACCACCGCATCGAGCACCCCGTCCTCGATGCAGCCTTTAAGGGTTCAGCACTCATCATCTTTGCCTGCAGCGCAGTCGGCGTCGTTGCCGCACTGTTCTACCGGCACGTGCTCACGCGCGACCTGCAGGTGGCCACGCCCGATCTTCATGGCAGCGCGCACTTCGCGACGCCTAAAGACATCGAAGCATCGGGCCTCAAGGGCAACAGCAGTGGCGTTTATGTCGGAGGTTGGCTAGACGACAAAACCGGCACGTTGCACTACCTCCGACACGACGGGCCTGAACACGTCGAAGTCACTGCGCCGACCCGTTCGGGCAAGGGCGTCTCGCTGATCTTACCCACGCTCTATGGGTGGACCGACAGTGTGGTGGTACACGACATCAAGGGCGAGGCGTGGGCATTGACCGCCGGCTTCCGCAAATCCGTACTCGGTCAAACCGCGATTCGATTCGATCCAACCGATCCGTCAGGGTTATCGGCTGCATTCAATCCGATCGAAGAGATTCGGCTGGGCACGGAGTACGAAGTCGGCGATGCACAGAACATCGCCGCCATGGTTGTAGATCCTGACGGCCACGGCATGACTGACCATTGGGCCAAAACTGGCCACGAGCTGCTTTCGGCCGGCATCCTGCACGTGCTGTATTCCGAGAGAAACAAGACCCTTCGCGGATTGGTCAGCTTTTTCTGCGACCCATCGAAGACGATGGAAGCGGTCGCTGAAACCATGCTCACCACCGAGCACGATGCCCAAGGGCAGTACGGGTGGCTCGACCCCATCACCAACGAGGTTACTCGCGTTCACCCGATGATCGCGGAGGCCGCGCGTTCGTTCCTCAACAAGAGCGAAAACGAGCGATCGGGCGTGCAATCCACGGCCATGTCGTTCCTCACCATCTACCGCGACCCGATCGTCGCGAAGAACACCGAGCGCAGCGACTTCAGGATCGACGACCTGATGAACGGCGCCAAGCCCGTCAGTCTCTACATCGTCAACAAGCCCAGCGACAAATCGCGCATCAAGCCGCTTATCCGCCTGCTGATGAGTCAGATCATCCGCACGAATGTCCGCAAAATGGAGTTTGCTGAAGGGCGCGCGGTTCGCAGCTATAAGCATCGGTTGCTGTGGCTTCACGACGAGTGCTCGTCTACTGGCCGGATCGAGGTCTTAGAAGACGCACTGCCATACATGGCCGGCTACGGCATCAAGGGCTATCTCATCTGGCAGGACAAGGCGCAGAAGAACGCTGCCTACGGAGACAAAGAGTCGGTCTCAGGCCAAACGCACATCCGCATCGCTTTCGCGCCAAACACCATTGAAACGGCCAAATGGCTCTCGGACATGCTCGGCACGTCGACGCGAGTCAAACAGAGCTACACCTTCAGCGGCAACCGCAACCGCTCGACCATGGGGCAAATGTCCACGCAGGTGCAAGAAGTAAGCCGGCCGCTGATGACGGCCGACGAGGTAATGCGCTTGCCGGGAGCCGTCAAAGACTCCAAGGGCAACATCACGCAGCCGGGCGAAATGCTGGTGATGATTTCTGGCCAGCCACCCATTCGTGGCACGCAGATCCTTTACTTTCTCGATCCTACTTTCAACGAGCGATCGCTCATTCCGCCGCCGCCTGAAACTGACCGGACTGTCGCGCACCCACCCGCCACAGCAAGCGGGGCTGCGGTTCAATCCGCGCCCGTCGCGCCAGTCGCTACTGCGCCAGCCCCTGCCGCCGACCAGCTTCTCGTCGACGATCCATCTGCCGATCAATGGGAAAGCCCGCCGCTCCCCGAGCATGCACTCATCACGGTCGACGATGACGAGCTGGTCTCCTTCCAGGCACCAGCTCACGAGCCCGATGAACTCAACGCATCGGACCCAGCTGATGAGGGTGTTGTCGTCTCGGACGACGACGAGGAAATGCAACTCGGTGCCGAGTTGATATTCGACCCCACGATCGAACTCCCCGACGACGAAGACGACGAAGAACTCGCAGAAGACGATGACGCAGCTGGTGAATCGGCCGCTGCCGATGAAGCGAGCCGGTCGCCTGCATACGAGCAAGCCGAGGCATTGCACAACGCGGCGCAGGCGGTGATGTCGGCCGCGGGGCAGGGCGACAGCTTGCTGGCGTCCATGGAGGCATGGGCGGCTGGCGCCGACATAGATGCGCTGCCGCCTCTGCAGGAGCTTGCAGAGCAGGTTGAGAATCAGCCAGAGGAAGCAGCACCCGAAAGCGCGGTGGGGCAGGGCGCCGGCGCTGAAATCAGCGACGGATTCGCTGCGCTCGAGGCGATGCTTGCCGATACCGCTGCGACCGCAATGCCAGCGCGAACGGGCGACCAGGTGGAGGCATGAAACTTCCGTACGTCAACCGCACGATCTTTGCTGGCTACGTCGGGAATGACGTCGAGCTTCGCCACCTCAGCAGTGGCGATGCCGTCGTTTCACTGCGCATCAAGTCGCAGCACTCATACCGAGTGGAGGGTGTCTGGAAGTCAATAGACGAATGGGCCACCGCTGTTTTCTACCGTCAGCTCGCCACAGCCGTGGTGGAGCAGGGCATCCGTAAGGGTTCGTTCATCCACCTCGAAGGGCGGCGTCACACGCGGCAATTCACAACACCGGGCCGCAATAAGCCCGGCGTCGCACACGAAATCATCGTAGAGGACTGGCACCAGGTGCAGCTGCCGAACGCTGCACGACCGGAACAGTCCATCGGCGACCCCAGCTCAGATCCCGCGGACAGCCAAGCGGCAGACACTCCACGCCGCATTGAAGATTGGAAGCAATACGGATGAGGCGCGTCTTTTTTTTACCGATCATCATGGGCGTGTCGTTCGCCGCCGTGGCCACAGCAGCTGGGCTCGCGGGGTATCGCGTGAACTTCACCAATTCGCTGCCTGCAGGCATCTATCGAACGGTGACCCAACCGGTGCAGCGAGGCGTGACGGTCACAGTGTGCCTCGACCCCGACAGCCCCGTTGTGGCAGTAGCCAAGGCGCGCCGCTACTTCGAGCAGGGGCCGTGTGCAGATGGTCTTTTGCCGTTCCTCAAGAACGTTGCGGCCGTCCCAGGCGACGTGGTGGATCTTGAACCCGACGGCGTGAGGGTCAACGGCATCGCGATCGGCAACACAGCGATGATTGAGCGCGATTGGGCTGGACGGAACATGCCAGCCGTACCGCGTGGCCGCTATGTCATTCCGCCAGGCTATGTGCTCCTGATCGCGAACCACAGTCCTGCCAGTTTTGACGGACGCTACTTCGGGCCGATGCGTTCCACGGCCATCCTCAATGTCGTCCGACCGGTCTACACGTGGGACTGACCAACAACCATGTCAGTTTTTGCGCAAACATAATACGTTGTAATTCAGCCGCTTATGCGCGCAATGTATCTTATGTCAAATTCAAAACTGAGCCACGCCAGGTCATTTTTGATGACACGGTTAAGCGGCCTTCTGCCGCAAAGTGCCGCTGACCCTGTGCCCTCAACAGCTAACCCTGTGACCGGATAGAGCGGTAGCTGCCGAACCATCCCGCCAAGTGGTCTGAGGTGGCGTCAGGTCTTGCAATACCGGAGCCGTGAGCTATATTTATAGCGCGTCCGCTATAAATATAGCAGACGAACCAGGGGGCTCCGTGGACCTATTCATTGCAGAGAAACCGAGTGTCGCACAAGCGATCGCCGAGGCGCTGCCCGGCGCGGCAGCGCGACGTGCGGGATACATCGAAGTTGGCAACACCGTCGTGGCGTGGTGTTTCGGTCACCTGCTAGCGCAGGTCGAACCGGAAGGCTACAACCCGGCTCTGGCGTCGTGGTCGCTCGATTCGCTCCCGATCATTCCGGACCCGTGGAAGCTGACGCCTCGCCCCAAGGCGGCTGACCAGCTCGCTGTCATCAAGCAGCTGCTCGCCAAAGCCTCGCGCGTCATCAACGCTGGCGACGCCGATCAGGAAGGGCAATTGCTGGTCGACGAGGTGCTTGAGCATTTTCGGTACACGGGCCGCGTTGATCGCGTGCTCGTAACCAGTGTCGAGCCAGACGACGTGCAACTAGCGCTTCGCCGGATCGAGTCGAACACGTTGCCTCGTTACGTCGGCTGGCGAGAATGGGCGCGTTGTCGCTCGCGGCTGGACTGGCTCATCGGGATGAACCTCTCCCGTGCCTACACGTTGCGCGCTCGTGCAAGCACCGGGTTTCGTGGCGTTCTGAGCGTCGGGCGCGTCCAGACGCCGACTCTTGCCCTTGTAGTTCGGCGCGACGAAGCCATCGAACGCTTCAAGCCGATCCCGTTCTATGGGCTCAAGGCCGCGCTGCAGCATCAAGGCGTCACGTTTAGCGCGACGTGGAGAGCTTCCGCGGCGCAGAGCGGGCGTGACGAAGCGGGTCGCCTCGTCGACCCGGCGGCTGCGCAAGCCTTGCTCGCGCGCACCAATGGAATGCCGGCGACGGTCGCCAAGTTTGCGTCTGACGCAAAGAAGCAAGCGGCGCCGTCGCCGTTCGACCTCACTGCATTGCAAGTCGCCTGCAACAACGCGTTCGGCTACACCGCCGCGAAGACGCTGGAAGTAGCCCAAGCCCTCTACGAGACCCACAAGGTCACGACCTACCCGCGCACCGACAAAACCGCCCTGCTGACGGAGCACCATCAGACAGCCAAGGAAAGGTTCGCTGCTGTCGCGAGCACGCTGCCCGACATCGCGAGTGCGATTGCGCATGCGGACTGGTCGCTCAAGAGCAAGGTCTTCAACGATGCCGAGGCGACTCCGCATCACGGCATCATCCCGACGAAGATCGCGCTCCCGCCAAACGCGCTGAATGAAGCCGAGCGCAATGTGTACGGTCTGATTGCGCGTGCATTTCTTGCACAGTTCTGCCAGCCGTACCAATACCTGCAAACCAGCTGCGAGCTGTCGATCGGTGGGGAAACTTTCGCCGTCTCGGGGCGTGTCTCGACGCATGAAGGCTGGCGCGCAGTGTTCGCCGTCGAAGACGAAAAGCAGACTGACGACAGCGAAGACAGCTCCCAAGCGATTCCCACGCTTACCACCGGCGCTCAGCTGCCGGGGGCCGTGGTGACCCTACAGTCCAAGAAAACCACCGCCCCCGCACGATTCACCGAGGCCTCGCTTCTGAAGGCGATGGCCAACATCCACCTCTATATCGAGCACCCGGTCGCGAAGGCGCGATTGAAGGACGGCGACGGCATCGGTACGTCGGCTACCAGGGCCGGCATTCTGGAAGAGCTGAAACGGCGGCAATTCCTTGTTGCTACTGGCAAGCAACTCATTTCCAGCAGCACGGGCAGGGCGCTGGTCAACGCACTTCCCCCCATCATCACGGATGCCGGATTCACCGGGCTTACCGAGCAGACGCTCGACCAGGTTGCCGCTGGGCAGATCACCCCTGCCGGGTTCATGGCGAAAACCGCCCAGCTGGTAACTACGCTAGTCAATCAGGCCGCCACGGGGACAGTGAACATCCCTGTCGAGAAAGGCCCAGCCTGCCCGACCTGCAAGCAGGGCGAGTTGCGCCGTATCCGCAAGAAGCCCAGCGGCTTCTTTTGGGGTTGCAGCCGGTTCTCCGAAGGCTGCAAAGCGACGTTCGAGGACCGCCGTGGCAAACCGGCTTTGGTCGCTAAGGCGACGAAGCGTGCCACGGGAAAGAAGACCGCAACCAAGAAGCGAGCTGCTACCAAGAGCGCACCGAAGAAGGGCGGTAAGTGATGCTTGCGCCTGCCCTCTTCGCAGCGCTTACCTGCGGTGCCAGCGTGGCCCCGTCAACGCTGCAGAACATCATCACCGTGGAAAGCCACGGCAATCCGCTGGCGCTCGGCGTCAACGGGGACAAGCTGCTGCGGCAGCCAGCCGACATCACGGAAGCCGTCGCATGGGCGAAGTGGTTGGTCGACCACGGCTACAACATCGACGCTGGGCTGATGCAGTTGAACGTCAAGAACTGGAACCGGTTCGGCGTGACTGCAGAAACCGTCTTCGATCCATGCACCAACGTTCGAGCAGGCGCAGCGGTTCTCACTGAAAACTACCTTCGCGCAGCCAAGCGTTTTGGCCCAGGCCAAAAGGCGCTGCTGGCAGCAATTTCGGCATACAACACCGGCAACTTCGTTTCCGGTTTCGGCAACGGCTACGTTCGCAAAGTAGCTGCTGCCGCTGGTTTGGCGGCGGCGCCCGAAGCGGCTCCCCCCCTGTGGTCGCTCACTCCGAAGCACCGGCACCCCTCAGCCCCCGCCGGCATCAAGGAGCGGGCGTCGCCGCCACCCTCTTCCGCGCTCTCTTGGGCCGCCCCAGTCAGTTGGACGGAACCCGAACCCCTCCAAGCGCCGAACCCCTTTACCGCGACTGCACAGGAATCCCCGAAATGACGCTTACCTTCCGTCGAATGCTGCTGACCTACCGGCGTCTGGTGGCGGGTCTCGCGGCCTTCATGGCCACCGCCGCGATGGCGGCCGGTCCGCTGAATCTCAACTACACCGTCACGAACGGGTGGAACGTCGGCGTCAGTCGCGCATTCGACGATGGCACCAAGACCGTGCTTGTGCTCGTCGACCCGAAGCACGACAGGCCCACCCTAACCCGCATGGACGGAACCAAAATCAACTACAAGGTAGTTGACCAGTACGCCGTCCTGCCGACGCTTGAACACGCCCTCATGGCGTACGCGAAAGGCGAGGCCGCAACGATCGCATACGGCGCCGTCGCAATTCCGGTGCCGGCATCGCACACGGCATCGGCATGGGCTCCGATGCCAGGCGAGAAGCTGCCGACGCCAACCGACGTAGCCGCCTCGGGCTCCGACCCGTCAGTCGCTACGGCCCTGTCGTGGAACTCGAAGGTCGCGACTCCCGTGGCCGCCGAAAAACTCAAGCCAAAGCTAAAGCCGGCGCCGCTTTGGACGATTCGCTCAGGCGAAATGCTCAGCGACGTGCTTGCCCGCTGGTGCGCGACTGCGCACTGGCAGAAGCCGCAATGGGGCACGAAGTACGACTACAAGATCAAGGCCGATGCCTCGTTCGAGGGCGACATGGTGACGGCAATCACCACCTTGATGAAGGCCTACCAAGCAGCTGCGCAGCTGGCCATTCGCTCGGGCGATGTACGCGCCGACGACGTGCATCTACTACACGCCGCCGTCTACGAGCGCCAGCGCCTCATCTACGTGAACGACCTCACCACCAAGGACACCCCATGAAGATCCGCACGGTTGCCATTGCTGCCGCGCTCGTAGTGCTTTCGGGCTGCACGAGCTTCGGAAACATCCATCGCACAAAGCAAGGCGTCGCAGCAGTGTCGGATCACGCCGAGCTGATCATGGATGCGCAGAAGGCCATGACGCCGGCACCGGCACCAGATGTCGTGACCGTCATGCCGGCATCGGCCGTATGGGTGGATACCGAATCGGTGGAGCGTTCGGCGGTTGCTCCGCTCGAACTCAAGTGCCCGATCGCCTACAACACCCAAAGCAAGGCTGTCACCCTCAGCCATGCAGTAGCGCGAATGACTACCGAGTGCCATGTCGCGGTTCGCATCGGCACGGACGCTTCGCAGTACCTCGCCGGCCAGCTGGACCGACAGAACGGCTCGCAGGGCGCGACCAACGCGCCGGCGGCGACACAGCCCGTGGTCCCGCCACTGGCCGGTTCTACCGGCCAGGCGCAGACCTACGGCCTCAACGACGCCGAAAGCTCCCAGCAAAGCCGCGACCGCCTGACGATCAACTACCCCGGAGGCACGCTAAGCGGGCTGCTTGATGCCGTGACCGCGCAGCTCGGACTTTCATGGCGCTACAGCGCTGCAGACAAAGCGGTCACGATCTACTACCTCGACACGCGCACGTTCTCCATCGAGTCGATCGCGACGACTACAGGCGTCGACTCCACCGTGAGCATGGGCCAGACATCGCAAGGTGGCGTGTCGGGTGGAGCAAGCGGCGGCACCGGTGGCAGCCAGGGCGGTTTGACTGGCGAGTCGTCTAGTGCATCAGCCACCAAGATCACCGCGAACAGCAACGTCCTCGATGACCTCAAATCAGGCATCAATTCGCTGCTCACACCGGGCATTGGCCGCATGGCCATTTCCGCCTCGACCAGTTCTGTAACCGTCACGGACACCCCGGACGTTCTCGACCGCGTTGCCGCGTACATGCACGGCCAGAACACCGTGCTTGCCAAGCAGGTCCACCTGCACGTTCAAGTCTTCGCCGTGACGCTCACCGACAGCGACAACATGAGCCTCAACTGGAACGCTGTTTATACCAATCTCAAACACAACTACGGGGTCACGCTGGCGTCTGCCATACCTGCTGTCGATGGAAGCACGTCGGCCGCCCTCAACATTCTTCAGGGCAATCCGAAGTGGGCGGACTCGCAAGCAATGTTCAACGCGCTTTCCACGCAAGGCCGCGTTAGCACTCTTTACGACGCACCGCTCACCAGCATGAACCTTCAGCCTGTGCCGATCCAGGTCGCACAGTCCAAGGGCTACTTGGCCAGTAGCCAGGTGAGCCAGACCCAAGGCGCCGGATCGCTACAGGGGCTCGAGGGCGCCTCCGTGACCTATGGCTTCAGCCTATATGTGCTGCCCTACGTGCTGGCCGACGACCGTACCGTGCTGTTGCAGTTCGGCATGAACCTCAGCGATTTGGAAGGCATCCGCCAACACGGTACGCCCACCAACTTCATCGAGCGTCCGGACCAGAGCCAATCGAACTTTTCGCAGAAGGTGAAGCTGGAATCCGGACGCACGCTAGTCATGACCGGCTACGAATCCAAAGGCCTAAACACAGGGCGGAGCGGCACCGGTGGCGCGAACAACTTCATTCTCGGCGGGAGCGGCACTACGAACAACCGGCGCCAGATCATCGTGATCCTTGTAACCCCTGTGGTGCAGGGATAAGGCCGGCGCACGTGAACACCACTACGTTCAAACTTGCCGATTCCCTCAAGATCGAGGTAGCCGAAATTAACGGCCGCCAGCTGGTCGCTGGCTTGTATTGGGAAAAGCTCAACCGCGTCGATTCCTACATGAAGGAAGCGCGTGAGAAAGGCCGTGAGTACGGCATGGACATCGTGGCCATTCGAGACGGCACCGATGGCGTTCAAGCCGGTTTCGCCCCGCAGGGCCGCGGTGCAATCAAGCACATGTACTCGCTGGCTGCGGTTGTGTCTGCTGTTATCGGAACCGACGCGCTTGTGGCTTTCGAGCTGCCCGATGGACGCTATGCGCTGGTCGCAACGCTGGACAACCTGATCGTCCCAGGTGCGGACGCTATTGGCGACCGCGAGAGCATCGAAGCGCAGTTCCGCGAAATCTACTCGATGGCGTCGAATGCCAAGCGCAGCTGGCGCACGCTGGCTGCGCCGGCCGAGTTTGAGTTCGGCGACGACCGTTTCGATGCAGCCGTCAAACTCGACAAGCGTGCTTTCAAGAACAAGTACCGCCTCAAGGCTCTCACCTTCGGCCTGACCACCACAGAGCTGGTGCGGTATGGGGCCGCCGGCGCTCTCGCCATTGGCTTCATAGTCGGCCTTGTGGCACTCAAACGGCACCACGATGCTGCCGAACAGGCCAAGCAACAAGCCGCCGCGAAGGCCATGCTTGCGGCTCAAGCTGCCGCCGCTGCATTACCCAAGCCGGCGGTACAGATCCCACATCCATGGGCCAAGCAGCCACCCGCCACGGCGCTTATCGAAGCGTGTGAGGAACGTCTGCACACCCTGCCCTTGTCGATCGGCGGCTGGGTGCAAACCACGCTTCGCTGCACGAATGGCGCTTTCGGCGCCACGTACGCGCAAGCAAACCAGGTGCCGTTCGACACGTTCGAGGCCGCAGCAAACGCCCGTTACAACGCCAGGCTGCCCGCAACGGACACCACCTACACGGCGGCGTCCCTCGGCGGCGGGTACGCAGCTCTGCCCGGTGACGATTCGGACAAGCTGATTTCGCTCGACGGGCTTATGGCGCAGTTCCGCGGCCGATGGCAGGCGCTCGGGTTCAAGGATGCTGACCTGACCCTCACACCTCCTGAAGCGCCCCAGCCGGTAGCCGGCCAACCGCCGCCCCCGCCCCCTCCGTGGAAGGCATACACCTTCACGCTGAAGACCGACGTTCCTCCGTCCATCGCCTTCGAGGCTTTTGCCCTGCCGGGCCTGCGCATCACGCAGATCGACGTGCAAGGCATCGCGGACGGCAAACCCGAATACACCATCACCGGAGCGCTCTATGCGAATTGACACGAAGCATGCGCTGGCCGCGGCGCTTGTAGCCGCCCTCGCTGCCCCCCTCGCGCACGCCCAGGACACGCCGACCTTCGGCGATCTTGAAAAGATCCAAGCGAACACCGTGTTGCTGAAAGCTCAGGTTGCCCAAGCACAGCAGCGCGCAGCGCTGGCGAAAGCTGGCGGCGACGCTTCCGCAGTCAGTTCGGGCGACGCGACCAGCTCCGATGTTCGGCCGGTTGTGAGCGAAGTGTATGGCGCGCCAGGTGACCTCAAGGCCACGTTCCTCGTCACCGTGGGCGCCGGCAGCGAAAGCATCGTCGGCCGAGCCGGCTCCGTTCTTCCGGGTGGTTGCATGGTGTCGAGCATCGCAACCGATGCCGTGCGCTTGCGCTGTGCCGGCCGTGTGGTCAACGCCGGGTTCGCTGGTCAGGCAGTGCAGAGGGTGCCCGCTCAAGGCTCGATCGGCTCGCCTATGGGGCAGTCCTTCCAGGTTATGCCGCCGGTCCCCATGCCGGCGCCCTCCCCCACCACGAATTAATCGGAGCGCGCCTCATGTCTACTGCCGTAGCGCCGTTTCCGCTGGAAAAGAGCTACCCCGTCGTTCTCTCCGACGAGGAAGGCCCGTACCAGCTCAAGGAGGACCAGGTGCGCAGCCTCGTGGTGCTGCTAGCCACACCAACCCGGGAAGAGGGCCTGTTGCTGGTCTCGCGCACGCATGCGGTCGACTCCAATGTCATGTCCTATGTGGCGCGCATCCGCAGCACGGGCCTGAAATTCGAGCGCAGGGATGTGACTCAGCGCGAAATCGTCGAGGCATATCAGCGGAACACCGACAGCAAGAAGACTCGTGGCGATGACGAGACCACCCGCCAGCGCGCGTTCCTAAGCCTGATCGAAGAAGCGGCAAAGCTTGGCGCCTCCGATTTGAAATTTATCGTCGGCGGCGAGTGGACGATCATTCGGTACTTGATCGCTGGTCGCGGCCGCAACGTGCACCAGCTGACTGCGAGCGAAGGCGTGCTGATGATCCGCACGCTCTACAACTCCATGCTCGAGAACCAAAGCACGTCGCTCAATTTGCTTGCCGAACAGGACGGCAACCTGCGAGCCACGTACGCCAAGCAAGTCGGCCTCGCCGGTGCCCGTGTCGCGACTCGGCCAGGTCGGGATAAGGGCTTGCTGATGACCATGCGACTGCTGCCTGCTGACAAGGGCAGTAGCCCGACGCTTATTGACGCCGGATACCTGCCTCAGCAGGCCAAGACCTTCCTTCGCTGTACGGAGCAGAAGCAAGGTGTGGTTTTGCTGTCAGGCGCTACTGGTTCCGGCAAGACCTCGACGCTGAAAATCTGCGCCGAGCACGTCGATCGTCGCGAACAAGGCGAAATCGACATCATCACCATCGAAGATCCTATCGAGCAGAACCTTCAGGGCCACGATGCCAACGGCATCGGTGGCGGCATCGCGCAATCGCCGCTGGTGAAGGACAACGACAACCCCGACGACGCGGCCAGAGCGTGGCCGCGCAACATCGCGAACCTGATGCGCCACGCCCCGAAGATCATCATTCCGGGCGAAATCCGCGATAAGGCGAGCGCGATCGCCGCCTTCGACTTCGCAATGTCCGGCCACGGCGTTTGGACCACCTTTCACGCATTCCAAGCCGAAGGCATCCTGATGCGTCTGGACGAATGGGGTGTGAGCCGCGACATGCTGCTTAACCCTTCACTGGTGATCGCGTTGGCGAATCAGTGCCTCGTCCGTCGCCTCTGCGACGCGTGCAAACAGCCGCTGTCCACCATCTGGAACAGCTTGACTGCCGAGCAACAGCACCGCTTCAAGACCTTCACGCCCGTCGATGGTGTGTACGTGGCCACCAACGACCCGAACTGCCCCACCTGCAAGGGTCGCGGCGGTGGCCGAACGATTGCTGCGGAAGTCGTCGAACCTGACGAGGCCTACATGGAGACCTTCCGCAACAAGGGCGGACTTGCCGCTCGCCGGCACTGGGTCTTTGAAATGGGCGGCATCACCAAGACCGCGCACGTCCTTCAACACGTCGCCGCTGGCCGCGTCGATCCGCGCCACGCGGAAGGCGACGTGAGCCTACTCGACTTCGACCACAAGTACGGCCTTCACCGCGCGCAGGCAGCCGCATGATGAAACCTCTGCTTACCAAGCTCATCAACGCCGTCGCGTTCGGCACCGAAGCGCGCATGACCTTTTACCAGAAGGTCGGGTTGCTGCTGTCGAACGGTGTCTCCCTTGAGGCCACGCTCTCGGACGCATTGAAGGTTGCCCGCACGGGCTCAGGAGCCAAGGGCTTCAACCCATACGCGAAGATTCTTGAGCGAATCCTCCACGATGTGCGCTCAGGCAAGGGCCTCGCCGAAGCGCTGGTTCCGTTCGTGAGCCCCCAGGAGGCGTCAATCATCGACGCCGGTGAAGCGTCTGGAGCGCTTCGCGAAGCTTTCGCCCGGGTAGAGCGGACGTTGCGCGAACAGGCTGCGCTCCGATCCGTCGTCTGGAAGGAATTGGCGGTGCCGCTGATCGGTATTGCCGGCGTCTTCATCGCCTACTTCATCGTCGGCCAGGCGGTCGCTCCGATCCTCTTGAAGTTCATGCCGGCTGATGCGTGGCAGGGCGCCACCGCCGACCTGTTGGAGCGCGGCATATTCGTCAGGGCCAACGCGCCTTTCATCGTTGCAGCCGTTGCGGCGGTTGTCTTGTTGTTCCGGGCGATGATGCCGCGCCTCACCGGACGGATTCGCAACGTGCTTGACCGCTATCCGCCGTTCAACATCTACCGAATCTTCGCCGGCTACACGTTCCTCATGAACATCGCCGCCAAGCTCGCCCAGGGCATTGCCCTAGAGGACAGCTTGATTCGCGAAAAGCAGAACGCGACACCATACCTGCGCGAGCGGATCGACCACACGCTTCGTGGCATTCGCTCCGGCCTGAACCTCGGCGATGCGCTCGATGCAGCCGAGCACAACTTTCCCGACACCCAAAGCATTGGCGACCTGCGGCTCATCTCTGGCCGCAAAGGATTCGACCAGGCATTGGAGAGCTACACGCTCGACCGCGTTGCCGCGAGCGGCCGGGACATCAAGCGAGCCGCGTCGCTCGTTCGCATCGTCGTAATGGTCTTCGTTGCCTTCGCCCTCGTTGGCTTCGCAAACGGCGTTCTCGACATCCAGACCAACGCACAGGCCGCATTCGGCCACCACCCGTAATCCACCCCGCAGGAGTAAAACCATGCAGACCCGCAACAGCAAGCGCCGCGCCGCCGGCTTCACCCTCGTCGAATTTCTGATCGTTCTGGTGCTCGGCCTCATCGTGATCGGTGCGGTCTTCGGCAAGGCCCTCTTCGGCCGTGACCAGGCCAACGGATCGAACGAAGTCAGCGACATCACCCAGGTGATTTCGGCCACGCAGAGCTACAAGAGTGCCGGCACCTACGGCAGCTCCGGGACCAACCTCATTCCGATCCTGAAGACCGGCGGCGCGATTCCCAGTGACTGGTCGAGCAACGGCTCCACCGCCACGAACTCGTTCGGTGGGCCTGTGACCGATACGTCGACCGGCACCGGCTTCACCGTCTCGACCGGTGGCATCCCGCAGTCGGTATGCCAGTTGCTCGCCGTCAACATCGCCAAGCAGGCGGTCTACAGCACTTCCATCAATGGCGGTTCGGCCATCGTCGGCCCGGTCGACGCGGCCGCAGCCTCAACCGGCTGCTCGAGCACCACCAGCAACACCATCGCGTGGACCTCGATCAACTAAGTATGTCGATCGCGCAGCTTCAACTGGTGGACCTGTATCTCGGCGAAGACTTCGCCGACTACACCACGCATTCGGGCAGCTCTGCTGCCCGATACGTGCTCGACCCCGAATATGCCAACGACGCCGCCAGGCTCAGGGCCATGTGCAAGCAGCTGCAGCAAGAGCGCGGCGAGGACGAGTTCAGCGTCACTTACGAGGACCACCTTTACCGCGTCACAGCGTTCCCTTCGGTTACCGATGGGAGCACCTACTTTCTGTCGCGGGGCACCGCCTCCATCCTGAGTTTCGCGAAGTTGGGTCTGCCACAACCCATCCGCGACGTCATCACCGATCCGGCTACGACCGGATTGGTGATTTTTGCCGGCCCACGGGGTGGCGGGAAAACGACCAGCGCGTCGTCCGTTCTCGCCGAGCGCCTTCGTCGCAACGGTGGTTTGGCGCTTGCTCTCCAAGACCCCATCGAGACGTTGCTCGATGGCCAGCACGGCGCCGGTCGCTGCATTCAATCCCCGGTGTCGCGCCGGTTCGGTGGCTACGAAGAAGCGCTGATCAAAGCCATGCGTACCCGCGTTAGCACCGTCATGCTGGGCGAAATCCGCGAAGCCGGCACCGCCGGCCTCGCCATTGAATCGGGCCTCTCCGGCATCTTTCTCTTAAGCACGCTGCATGGAGATCCACGCGGAGAGCAGAACATCCGATCGAGTCTGCAGCGCCTGCTTACCTTTGCGTCTAAGGACGTGGGTGGAGCGGCTGAAGCGGCCACCATGTTGGCGTCCGCCATCACGCTGCTGATCCAGCAGCGACTAGAGCCGGTGCAGCCCAACTCGGCGCAGATGCGCGCTGTTGTCTCGTGCCTCAACTTCAACGATCCCCGCGACGGCCACGCCCTTCGCGCTCTCGTTCGCGAGCAAAAGCTCGACCAAATCCAGACGATCGCCGACCAACAGGCGAGCCGCACCCTTTGGGACGCCAACAAATGACGCACGCCCGTCTTCGCCAGCAAGCAGGCTTCACGCTCGTCGAGCTTCTAGTGGCGCTGGTGATCGCGGCGATCATCGCCGGCGGCATCATCCAGGGTGTTAAGGCACGACTAGATGAGCAGAAGCAAGCCGCCACAGCCCTGCAGATCAACACCTACGCGAATGCGGTCTTCGCGTACCAACAGGCGAATCAGTCCGTTTTGCTGTCTTCGACCGGGCCGAGCACGCCGTCGGCGATCACCACGGCGCAGCTTATTTCATCCGGCCTTCTACCTGCCGGATTTTCCGACATCACGCCCTACAGTCAAACGATAGTTGCGCGCGTGCTGCAGCCGACCGCCGGGACCTTGGACCCCGTGGTGGCCACGGTGGGTGGCAACGCGCTTACCGATGTCCAGGTGCATGGCATCGCTGCGCAAATGTCGAACCAAGGTGGGCAAGGCGGCTTTCTCGATAGCCGGAACGGCACGACAGCCTCCGGTCTCGGTGGCTGGTGGTCGAAAGCCATGCCCCCTTATGGGATCAACCCGGGCGTCGGTCACGTCGTGGCTGCGGTATTCCTTCGCATGGTCGCCACCACCGATGACTCGCTGCATCGCCACGCGACCGCCGGCGCGCCGCAGTACAACCAGATGGCGACTGACATCGACATGGGTCACCACAGCCTCAACAACGTCAAATCAATCAACCTTGATGCCGGCAACTCCGTCAACATCGGCGGGAGCCTCCTCTACGGCGATGGCAGCAACCTCGCCACGCGGTCGGGCTCGGGCAACCTCTACATCCAGAACTCCAACGGCTCCGGCTCCGGCTCGATCGTCCAGGTGCACAACATCACCGGCGACGGGTCGAGCACCTTCACCGCCTACAACATCAGCGCGGCGAACACCCTCTATGCCGGTGGGAACGTCGTCGCGGCCGGAGGCGTGTCCGCAAACGGCAACATCACCACGGGCTCCGATGTCGTCGCCAATGGCGCCGTCTACGCATCGAATTGGCTGCGCACCTACGGCAACACGGGCTGGTACAGCCAGTCCTATGGCGGCGGCTGGTACATGCAGGATTCCACGTGGATTCGCGCTTACAACAACAAGTCCGTCTACACCGCCGGAACAGTTGAAGCTGGACACATCCAGTCCGACTCACGGATGTACGCCAAGGAGTTCATCGAGCTTGATGGCGTGGCGGCAGCTGGCACTGGATGCAGCCCCAATGGCTTGATCGGCCGCACCTCGACCGGCGGCTTCCTCTACTGCGAGAGCGGCGTATGGAAGTCGGCCGGCGGGTTCTCCAGCTATCAGATCGTTTCTTCTCCGGGCGTCGCCTCTGGCAACAATCCCGCTTACGCGACGTGCCCAAGCGGCTACACGTTGCTAGGTGGCGGGTACCAGATCGTCACAACAAATTACACCGTTGCCTATGGACCCCCGATAAGTCGCCCGGTCAGCAGCACGCAGTGGCAAGTAAGCGCTTCAGATCCGCGGTTCAACTCGCAGTACTACGCCTACGCGTTGTGCGCGCGATGACTTCCCTCGCCTTCAAACCCGCTTCCTTCACCGGCCGCAGGAGCCGCTGATGTACGTCCTCTATCTCTTCGCGGCATACATCGCCGTTGCCTTCGCCACCGTGCTCGGCAACTTGGGGCACACCTTTGAAGTGCGAACCGGCGCATACGACCAGGCCAACACTCAAGCCATAGGCGTCGTGATCAGCGCCGCTAACACCTTCCAGCACAACAACCCGACCGCCAGCGGCGACTACTCGGCCGCTTCACTCGGCGCACCGAGCTGGTTCACCCCCGGCAGTGTCGCTGCGGGGGCTGTCCTGCAGACAGGCACCGCCTACGTCTACTTGGACCCCACCGGGCCAAGTGAAGCAGCCGGTATGACCGCGCAGCTGCAATCGAAAGGTTTCGTCACGGGGATCGCCCGTGGCAACGCGATCTACACCGCCGGTGGCGGTCTGGTCGCGGCCATCCCCGCCGGCATCCCCAGTGGTGCCGTCGTCGTCATCCAGTAAACCCAGGAGAAGCTCATGGCTCAGAAATCCGCAACCGCACGTCAGTCCGCCAACGATGGCGCCCCGGCCTCCGAAGCCGCTGCCCAGCGCGACCCGACCGGCATCGTGCCGGTGTATGTCGTCGAGGATCGCGAGCGTGAAAACACCAAGCGCTCGTTCTGGCACCGCATGGGCACCGCGTACCGTCACAAGGACGGCAAGGGCTACAACATCGAGCTGATCCCGGGCGTGTCCGTCTCCGGGCGGATCGTGCTTCGCGAAAGCGAGCCCAGCGAAGAAGCCACGCCGAAGGCAGAGCAGTAATCACCCCCGGAAGAGGCTCACGCAATGAACGCAACGGCGAATCACCAAGACGCCGCCGCCCAGCTCGCAACCGCCGGCGCAACGCCGGCCGGTTGCTTCACCAGCATCACGCTGTGGCTCGCGGACGGCTATTACCTTGAAGTCAGCTACGGCTACTTCGACACCTTCGAGCTGGCCGAGGCCTTCAGCTGCAGGGAAGACCTGCACCTGACCGAAGATTTAGGCGCGCTCTTTCTCTGCACTGGCGAGACCGAGCACTTCGTGCCCGATGGCGCCTTGACCATCTTTCGCACGCATTACGGCAACGGCCTCCGGCTCGCGCAGATGGATCTGGATGACCTGCTGGATGTCGTCGACATCACCACCATGAAGTGCGTCGGCATCGGCACCGCCCCGGTGGAGCGCGGCAGGCCGATCCAAGCTCGGCCGTTCAAGGCTGCGCCCGCCGCAAACGACGAATAACACCACCCACTCGCACCAGGACGGCCGCCCTTGAACCTCAATCCACCCACCTTGCCGGCGCTCCGCTTCGGTGAATACATTTTCACCGTCGACTCGATCACCGGTCACGGCGCTGCAGAGGCAACGCTCGCGGTCCGTCGCGCAGAGCGCGGCGGCGTCGCCTCCCGACGCATACCCTCCGGCACCGTGAGCCGACCCGCGCTCACCTCGTTCGCGCTCGAGCTGCTGGACCTCGCCGAGCAGATGATCCATCCGGGCGCGTACCGCGAATCGGCCGAGCTGGAAGCGACCAGCTCCCACCCGATCGCTCAACGACGCCGGCGCGAAGCGACGCAGCGGTATTTCCGACTGGTCGACCGCCTGCCCGTCCTCCAGCTTGCGCAGAAGGTCGTCGAGACCTGCGACGACCACGTGATTAAAACGCTGCTGCTGCTGCTGGCTCACGCCGACACCCACGGCACGCTTCCCGTCAACGCGAAGCTCGAGCTTTCGCCAGTTCTTGCGCCTACCAAGGGGGCGGCGCATTAGCCGTGAACCTGTCGTGATCCGACCTGTGACAAGCATCACAAATTGCGGCTCCAACACGCCCTTTCATGTGAATGGAGCCACAGTTTGTAAAGCGGTGGCCGATAGGCTTGTGTCTCGCCGGGTGAAGACGGTGGGAAGTTCGTCGAATAAGGAACAGGGGTTACTGGATGTTGACTATCACCATAAGCGATCCGGACACGATCGCTTTGCTGCAGAAGTATCAGCGCTTCATCGAGCAGACCGATTCGGTCGATGGATCTCTGGACCAGATCGCCGAAGGCTTGATCCTCGGAAGCATCGACGAACACCCACAATTCACGCAGTGGCGATTCGAGGCCCGCACTCATACCGCTGCCCCGGCTCCCACGATCGAGCATGCGAGCGTCGCGGTGGCGTTTCCCTTCGCAAACCAGGTTCGGCGCAGCGCCACCGGATAGAACACCTCCCCAACCTCCAAGGCCACAGCCTGGGGCGCTATGCGCCCCGGGCTTTTTGCGTTTCATCCCCACTCCCCGATCGAGGCGCCTATGTGTGATTCCACCACCCTGCTGTTCCGTCCCGGCATTGTCACCACCAGTCCGGCGGCGCTCGAAGTCCTCGCGGAGAACAACGTCCGGCCCGCGGATTTGCTCGCTCGCCATATCGGCGGCGACTGGCCGGACATGGAACGCGACGAGCGTATGGCCAATGTCGACGCGGTGCTGCACGCGCCGACCCTTATCATCGGCCGCTACGTCCTCGATGCCATCGGCATGGCGCGGGTCACCTTAATCAGCGAACCGGAATGCCTAACGCTGATCGTCACCGAGCGCGAAGCCGTGACGATCCTGCACAACCGCTCCAACGCACGCGTGCTGGCCCTACCCAACCCCCGGCGCCAGGCGCCAGCGCTGGTCGGGCCGCGTGCGGTCAACGATGCTGATCGCCGGCAGCTGGCGGCCACATAAACGCCCGATCCGCCTGAACTCAAACGCAGAATTCGTGCGCTATACTTATAGCTAACGCGCACCATCACGATTGAGCAGAAAATGCCCGTCAGCATCAAGCCATCGACCATCCCGCCACACCCCGGCGAGCTGTTCGCCCGGTTGATGAATCGGTACCGCGTGACGCGCTACCGCTGCGCCCAGGTGATGAACGTGCCGCACCGGCACGTCTACGACCTCACGCACTGCCGGCGAGCAGTCACGCCGTTGATGGCCGCGCGGCTGGGGCGCATGTTCGACATGCCCCCTGAAGATTGGCTTGCGGCACAGGGTCGCTTCGATCTTGCTCAAGTCGAAATCGAGTACGCCGATCAACTCAACGCGATCGTCGCTCTGGCTTCACCAGACGGAAATCCGGGGTCATTGCAGTGATGCGCGACTGTTCCTGTCTCGGGCACCACACGCTTCTAGGGCTTGCTTCGCCACCTGCAATGCCTCTGGCATCCTACGCTGCGCTTCGGCCTCCGGTGCATGGACTCCGCATCGCACCTCTACCGTGTTCCACCCCATCGACGAAGGAAAGGTCATGAAAACGATCACCGCCCACTTCCCCCTGCTGATTGCCGCCGCGGCTCTCACGCTCGGGCTCTCCGCCTGCAGCTCGAGCACGACGGAAGCAGCCCAGGCAGCGAAGACGGAAGCGGCCAAAACGGCCGCCTCGGCTTCGGCCGTATCGGCCTACGACGATTCGTGGAAGGCCAAGCCCAAGCCCGCCGGCATCCAGGCGCCGGCGCCAGCCGCCTCCGTGAAGTGAGGCGGCCAATGAACGCCTCCCCCATGGTCGGTAACGCCCTACGGCCCATCGAGCAAAGAGCGCTCGACGCAGTGCGGGCCGGGCACGTGGAATTGTTCCGGTATGACGGATTCCACGACACGCCGTCGACGTGCAATCTCGTATCGATCGTCGACAAGGACAACGCCGTCGTGATCTTCGCGCAGACCAATGGCCATCGCGGGACGTCCATCACGAACAATTTCGAGCAGCTTGCGACGAAGCTGTTCGGCGAACAGCTCTACTTCCAGGGCGTGAAACCCAACAACATTTCGTGGTTCCAGCACTACGACGAGAGCGTTTCGCTTAACGGCAAGGAATCTCTCGATCGCGTAGAGCTTGAGCATACCGGCGGTGGACAGCGCGTGCGGTTTTTCTCGCCGACGTGGCACCGGGTCTCGCTTTAACGCGATGACAAGCAGTTCGAGCAGGAACACGACAACAAGGACGAAGGCATGAACGGCAAACATCCCGACATCAATCCCGAATGGCAGAACCCGGAGATTCCCAAGGGCTATGACCAACTGGTGTGCTGTCTGTATAGCGACGGCAGTTACGACCTCGATTTCGTGAACAACACCAGGCGTGACTTTGCTTCGGAGCAAGACGAGTGTTCCCCAGTGCGAGTCTCCCCGTTCCGTGATGGATTTCTCCCGACCAAAAGTGACTGGCAGGCAATCGGTATCGAGGTGATCGACTTCGGCTAGTTGCTGCAGCTGTGCAAGTGGTGACCATTCCGTCAGAGGCCCGATTCTTCGGGCCTTCTTTTTGCCTTCCTGCCGAGTTATCCACATTTTCTGTGGATTGTTGGCGCCGCTTCGCGCTCTCGTGCGTGGCATCGAGCCGGCTTTGCCGTCTCGCCCCTTCGGGCGTCGATCGACGGGCGCCTGCGCGCTCCGCTTGCTTGAAGCAGGCACTGTGCCGGCGTCGCCGGCGTTTTCCCAGCCGCCCCGGCGGCGGTGCGGTGGACAGGGGCGCCAGGTGCGCCCTGCGGGCTTCCAGTCGCCTCCTGCCGCGATAGTGACCTCTCGCCGGCATGCTGCCGGCT
>JABLTH010066504.1_pt1 | contig 29086 bp, 25 predicted proteins | sample 7875711 | NCBI WGS metagenome assembly JABLTH01 (sample SAMN14941262, study PRJNA633318) | bioreactor metagenome | isolation source: bioreactor | place: China | collected 2019-03-05 | reverse complement strand
TGCGCGCGCGGGCCCATGCCTTGTCGCTCATGATGGGCGTGGGTTTTCTGCTGGTGATCTCGTTCGTGGTCAGCTCGTTCGTCGAGACGCTCGTCTCCGGCGCCGCGCCCGTGTGGAAAGGCGTGGAAGTGGCGTTGGGCGCGTTGACGCTCTTCGTCGCGTTCTGCGCCATGTACAAAGTGTTGCCGGACGCCGCCGTCGACTGGTCGGATGTGCTGCTGGGCGCGTTGATCACGACGCTGTTGTTCGTGCTCGGGCGATACGCGATCAACTTCTACGTCGCGCGCGCCAACGTAGGCGGCGCCTACGGCTCGGCCGCCGGCTTCGTCATCCTGCTCACCTGGGCGTACTACTCGTCGGTGGTGGTGTTGATCGGCGCCTCATTGACGCGCGCGGTGGCGGACGCGCTGGGCAAGCCGATCCAGCCCAGCGCTCACGCGGTGGAAATCACGGCGGGGCCGGTGGAGCAGCCAGCGAAGCGGCCGCGCGATCACGCGCCACCCCGATCACCGCACTGACGCGCCACGTAACCACGCGCACCTCGCTCACCGATACGCGCCCTATCCGACTCATTCACCGATACGCGCCCGGTAGCGCTAAACCGGCCGGTACACCAGCGCCGTCGTCCCCGAGCGAAACACCGTCGTCGACTGAAGCTCCAGATCCAGCGGCTTCGGCAGCTTGGAAAAAAGCGACAGGCCCTGCCCCAGCGCCACCGGATGCACCACCAGCCGGTACTCGTCGATCAGGCCGGCCGCCACCAGGTGCTGTGCGAAGTCCGCGCCGCCGTGGGCCAGGATGTCCTTGCCGGGCTGCTGCTTGAGCCGCGCGATCTCGGTCGCCAGGTCGCCATGGATCACCTCCGCCTCGGCCCAGCTGGCCGCATGGGGCGACTCCACCGGCACCACCTCCTCGCCCGAACCCTTCGCCCGGCTGGCGTCCTTCAAGGCCTGCGTGGTGCGCCCGGCCTGGAGATCCAACGAAGGCTGCCGAGTGAAGACGGCCTTGGGAATGACGTTCATGGACTCGGCCAAGGGGTGGTTCGCCGTTGGCCAGAAGGACGCCATGTCGTAATAGGTGCGGCTGCCCATCACATGCAAGCCAGCCTGCCGAAGCGTTTCGCCCACCCAGCGCATACCGCCTTCGTCCCGGCTGCGGAACATCCAGTCGGCCTCGCCATGAGGGCCGGCGACAAAGCCATCGAGCGAGACGGACATCTTGAGGATAAGGCGGCGCATCTTCAGGTCTCCTTGCCGGGGCCGAATGGCCGGGCTTATGCGTCAACGACGAATGGGCGGCTCGGAAATCGACATGGGCTGGACGCCCCGTCGTCGATCGCCGCCTCGACCGGGCCACGATCGACGATGGCCTGGCGAAGACACCCCGGCCTCAATGACCGTGCATCGCCGCGGGCGTCCCATCCGACCACTGCCCGGTGCCGACCAGGAACACGAGGATGGGCGGCAACGTCTTCATCTCGGCGTGCGGTCCCGGCGCGAAGAACCAATACGGGCTGGCCATCACCGGCGAGCCCTCCACGTTCGCGCCCCAATCCTTGGCGTCCGTGACCAGGGTGTCGAACATGAGATGAGGCATGTTGTGGCCCCCTTCGTCAGTCAGGTACGACGACTTGGACATCATGTAATCCATGGCGCCGCTTTCCAGTGCCGGCAACTGCTTGCTCCGGTACGCGGCCTGGACCGCCGACAGCATCTCCGCCTTGGACCGGCCGGCCATCGCCAACTTCGCGCGCAGCTCGAAGACCGGCACGATCGCGCGCGCGGCCTGGGGATTCAGGCAATCGGCGGCGCGGATCTTCGGGCTCCAGAACTCCGGCCAGTCGAACGGCCCCAGCCAACCCCTGGCCACCACGCAGACGAACCCATTCTTGCCCTTCACCGCCGTCTCGTAACCCTTGCGCCCCAGCACCAGCACCGTGGCGTCAGCAGAGATGGAGGCGGGCGCCGCACTGCGCGCCAGGGCGATTTCGGCGTCCCGGTTCGCCATGAGGTATTGCTCGAGCGGCGCCATCTTCGGGTAAGGCTCGGCCGCGGGCTTCGGCGCGTCCTGCGACCGCACTTGCTGCGACGCGCCAAACGCCGCCAACAGCATCAAGCTCATGATTACAAGGGTGCGCTTCGCCTTCTGCATGGGTTTCTCCTGACGATGGGTGGGTTCCGCCAGCCCGTGACGTGCACGGATGGGCGGTCTTCACGATGTCGACGAACGGCCCGGCCAGAAATCGACAAGCGGAGAACTCGCTAGCCCCTTGGGAGCGGCCCTATCGCCGTCAAGACCAGATAGAGGGTCCCGCCGACCACCGTGCCCGCCAGAAGCCAGCCTGCCACCAGATAGCCGATGCCGCGCGTGCGCCCTTGCACATGCTCGCGCCAGGCGACCGCGGACAACGGCATGGCAAAGCCGACCACGGCCAGATACTTGGGCCACTCCGCATCCTGGATAAGCAGCACAAGCACGGAGCCAAGGACGAGCCATGTCATGCACCCGAGGAAAAAAAGAGCGATGCCGAAGATCAGTTGGCTTCCGCGAGAAGTGGTCATGGGCATGTCCTTATGCGTTGCTCCGCCGGCGTGAGCTTACTATTCGTCCGCACTGACGAGGCGCACCGGATCGAAACAGAGGCTAGCCACTCTCCAAGCAACGGAGAACCTTACCCCATGATCGATCGCTGGACGCAACATAGCGCCCCGGTGCGCCACACCGCCCACGAGGTGCGGGTGCTGGTAACGACTGAACACTGTTCCGGTCAGGCCTGAACACGGCGCTGGTGCTGACCAGGGAGCCGGCAATGCGTTGGCGGTTGCTGACCGGTGCGCATGGCTGGCACTTTGATAAGGCCGGATATCGGCGTTCAAGCGCTCCGGGATTCCAATTACCTGATGCTGCTGTGGCGCCCAGCGCAGCTCCCCTTGGACACGCAGCGAATCAGTGCAGGTATGAAGCGTATCAGCGCAAGCACCATCACCACGGCGACGATAGCGCCGGATGTCGACAGAATCATGCGGCCACCATGCGTCTGATACCAAGCCAGGGCGATCAGGACACACGCGGCGGCAAGACCGAAAAAGATGGATGCGATACGGGCGTTCGACATGGTCTTTCCAAGAGTGGGTGCCGGATCGACCTGTGTTGGTCTTAAGCCGTCGGAACCAAAGTCGCGGCCACGTGGGATTTCTTACAGGCTTTCTTCCAATGACTTCAGTTTCCCGGTGAGCTCCAAGAGTTGGCGCCGCCTGGCGCGAGCCAGCATGACACCCGCGATGATCATGGCGGCCAGGGTTATCAGGCCGACGATCGTCTGTATCAGCGCCAGACCGGGTTGGACGATGTGCCCACCCGGCGCCGCCCCTGGCGCCAGAACCCTCATCAGAACCGCCCCCCCCACTGCGCCCAGCGGCGTTCCCAGATAAAGACAGCGCGCCTGGAAGAGTCCCCGTTCTGCCCGGGCGATCATGCGCTGCAGAAGGGTGACCGTATCGAGGTCCAGCGGATCCACGGAGCGGCAGCGCACGCGCTGGTATCCGATCGCACCGGCAACGAAGGCAATCCACAGCACGCTGATAAGCCCGTGAGTACCGGACCGCCCGGTGGCCTCCTCAAAAACCAAAAACAATGCAATGCCACACAGAATGATGAGGAGGATTCGGCGATGCCGCCGCTGCGCTTTCTGCAACCGCTGCAGGTCCCGCAAGAGCTGCCTGGTGTCCGGTTTTGGCGCGGATTGCCAAAGCGTGGCGAAAGGATCGGTTTGCGATGGCTCGCTCATGTCTTGGCTCCGAAATTCAACCTGATGAGAGTTTTGGCGCGATGCAGCCGCACGGACGCATTGCTTTCGCTGATGCCAAGGATCGTTGCGATGTCCTTGATGGCTATATCTTCAAGATAAAGGCCGGCAACGGCTTTGAGCGACTCTGGAAGATCGCGCACGGCTTTGGTCAGGCGGATCAATTGCCGGGCGTGATCGGTTGCCTCGTCAATGGGTGCGGCGTCATCCGGAATACTGTCGCTGAGAAGCTCGGTCTTGCGCACAAGTGCGCGCCGCACATGAGTGACGCAAATGTTTTGAGTGATGCGCGCAATGTAAGGCTTCAGGGTCGCCGGAGTCTCCAGGCGCGGCAATGCCTGCCACATGGCAAGCCAGACTTCCTGCACGAGATCGTCAATTCGATCGGGATCGCGTTCATAGACCGTCGCGATACGACGCACCATACCGGCATACTTTTCGACGATCTCTTCAAGGGTTAACAAGGCGACAGCATCCAGGTCATTCGTAAGCCTTAGTCGTCTGATACCGGATTGTCTTACAGGGAAAATACAAAAATATTTAGAGGCTTGGCGTTGTAAGGATTATGCCTGCCCCACGACTGCAAGTCTGACGTCGATACGGCGTTCTTGCAGAGGGACAACGATCTTGATCACTCATTGGATAAAGCTGGGGACGAAGCGCCTCTTGGTCGCCGGGACCCTATTAGCGTTGGTCGCTGGGGCGGCGTCAGCAGAAGACGCGAGCGGTGATTGGAGTGGCCTCCTTGCCGGCCAGTATCACCTTGTGGTGCACGTGGTTAAGGACGCAGCCGGTCGCTACCAAGCGACGCTCGAAAGCCCCGATCAGGGCAGCTTTGTTCTGACAGCCGACACTGTCGTGTCCGATCCTTCCCACCTAAACTTCACCGTCCCCAAAATCGGCGCTCGTTACACAGGGCTGTGGAATGCCGAGAAAAAAAGTTGGGTGGGGACGTGGACGCAGAGCATGACCATACCGCTCGTTCTGTCTCGCGTGACAAGCCATGTATCGGAGTTGGCACCGGCCAAGCGTCCCCAAGAAGAAGCCATTGCCGTTGGCCCACGACCTTACCGAGTGGAAGAAGTCACCTTTCCCAATGCATCCGCGGGAATAAAACTTGCTGGCACTCTCAGCGTCCCCGATGGACGTGGTCCTTTTCCCGCGGTCGTCCTGATTGGCGGGACTGGGCCGGGAACCCGTGACGAAAATGGTTTCGGCCACAAACTGTTCCTGGTGCTCGCCGATGCGCTCAATCGTCGCGGCATCGCCGTTTTGCGCTACGACAAGCGGGGCGTGGGTGGATCGGGCGGCGACTTCAATACCGCGACGATCCCAGACTTCGCCAACGATGCCGAAGCGGCGATGACCTATCTGAAATCACGTCCTGAGATCGCATCCGACCATATCGGTCTCATCGGCCATTCTGAGGGTGGCGCCATCGCGCCGATGATCGCCGTTCGCAATGCTTCGGTGCGGTTTACGGTTCTCATGGCTGGGCCTGGTATGCGCATTGGGCGGCTTTTAAATGTGCAGAATGCGAAGATCGCCGAGGCCTCAGGCATGCCTGAGGACCAGATCGCAAGGAAAACCGCGTTCTTCAATAAGCTCTACATCGATCTGACAGCTGACAAAGGCGGCGCACACGCGCTTTCGGTCGCCAAAGCAGACATTGCACAAGGGGTCCAGGACCATGTGATCCGTGCTGAAAATGCCGAAGCACTTGCCCACCAGCTCACCAGTCCGTGGGCGCGGCAAGCCATTAACTATGACCCCATCCCGACGCTTCGTGCTCTCAAAACACCGATCCTTGTGCTCAATGGCGATCGGGATCTGTTTGTGCCGCCGGAAGAAAATTTGGGTCCGATCAAGGACGCACTACAGCACAATCCGGACGCGACGATGGTTGAATTGCCGAACATCAATCACATGTTCCAGACCGCGAAAATCGGAACCCCGGCCGAGTCCGTAGGCATCGAAGAAACCATCGCGCCGGTTGCGTTGAAGGTGATTGCCGATTGGGTGGTGGCGCACGGTTCCTGACGACACGGGGCTTTCAGTGAGATCGAGTCTCACTGGAGGCCCTGGCAGGCGGACCGCTTTGCTCACCATCACCATACAAACGTCGGACTGGCTGGATCAGCAAAGGCATGATGTCCGTTGCTTCCGACGGCGGCCACTTCCGCTATCTGCGGGCGTCAGCACCAGCGCCGTGTTCAGTGTTCAGTGTTCAGTGTTCAGTGTTCAGTGTTCAGTGTTCAGGCCTGACCGGAATCGGTGTTCAACTCGACCGGAATCCGCAACGAGGTCTACACTCCGGCCCCATGCGCCCCCTTCGTTACTCCATCAACGTCACGCTGGACGGCTGTTGCGATCATCGCGAGGTGATTGCGGACGAAGCGCTGCATCGTCACGCCACTGGGCTCATCGAGCAAGCCGACGCCATGCTCATGGGCCGCGTGATCTACCAGATGATGGAAGAAGCCTGGCGCTGGCCGGCACCCAAGGGCACGTGGCCCGAGTGGATGGACTCGTTTGCCCGGACGATCGGCGCAGCCAAGAAGTACGTCGTGTCGAACACCCTGGAAAGGGTCGACTGGAATGCGGAACGGCTACGCGGAGATTTCCCGACCGCTGTCCAACAGCTCAAGAGCCAGCCGGGCAAAGGGCTGCTCGTGGGCGGCCTGACGCTTCCACTGGCGTTGGCGGAACGGGGCTTGATCGACGAGTACGAGTTCGTGGTCCAGCCCCGGATCGCAGGGCATGGGCCCACGCTCTTCGCGGGACTGCCGAAGCGCCTCGATCTGACGCTCGTGAGCCAACGAGAGATCGGCTCCGGAGCGGTGGCGATGACGTACGCGCCGAAGCGGTAGTTGGCACCTACTGGTCTTCATCGCAGGCCAGGATCCCGAAGACATCCACGGCAAGCTGTAAAAAGCGTTGGCGAAGGAGGGCTGGGCTTCAATCTCTCTGGAGCGTCTTCTACAAAGCCATCAGCGACATCTGGTCCGACCGCCTGTCGCACCACACGCCTACACAAAAAAGGCATTCCCCTACAGACATCCCCTTCCCCCTTTCCCTACCCTCATAAGGTCGCCGGCGCCTCTACTTGTCCCAACCACGCCGGCGACCTTCAGCAATGAAGTGAAGGCGCGGATCGCATGGGCGGCAACCCACACGACCCGCTCACCACAACCAACTTACACGGAGTTAGTCATGGCTATCAGCGATGATACGGCAGTCTCTTGCCCGAAGGTTCCGAACCCGGAACCCCGCACCAGCCCGCTAGGGCGCCCCTTCTATCCCACCGACGACGAAGCCGATCCCCGGACGAACCTCAGTTTCGACCTGGCCGGCATCAGCATGGCGATCAATGTGCTGAACGGCCTGCTCGCGAACAGCGAAAGCTTCCGCGACCGGCAGGCCTGCGATGCGCCGATAGAAGACGGAGAATGGCCGCTACCGCCGACCTGCGTGGAAGGCGTGTTCGCGGCGGTGCATTACCTCAGCCGGTATGCGGACACGCTCAGCTACCGGATGGGCGAACCCGCCCTGTACGCACACGCGGACGGGGGCGCTACCTAGGGTTCGATAACGGCGGCTCGGAACGGCCTCTCTCCCGCTCGGGAGGGAGGCTTTCAGCGGCAAATGCTCGCCCCGATCGAAGCGTCACAAATACCTCCTATTCAGGGATGCAAAGTCTCACCACGACTCAGCATGTCCACGAACTCCGCGATCTTGCGCGCCCGCGTCTCCGGCTTCTTGGCATTCTGTATCCGGAACAGGACGGCGTAGCGGTTGCGGCTGTTGAGCGTCGAGAAGAACGTCATGGCTTCGGGGTTGGCATCCAGGGCGGCCTGCAGGTCTTCCGGCACCGTCGATTGGCTGGCGGATGTGTAAGCCATGTCCCAGCGGCCGTCTCCCTTGGCCTTCTCGATTTCCTGCATGCCCGCCGGAAGCATTCTGCCAGCGGCGATCAATGCCTCAGCCTTGTCTTTATTGATCTTGGACCAGAGGCTTTTCGCGGAGCGTCGCGTGAAGCGCTGCAGCCAGTAATCCTCGTTCTCGGCCTGCTTCTGGCCGTCGATCCAGCCATGGCAGAGGGCGCTCTCCAGCGCTTGTGCGTACGTCAAGGTCGGTTGCTTGGCGCCCTTCTTCGCCAGGCGCAGCCATACGCCGGCCGACTTTCCCGCGTTCTTCGCCAACCATTGCTCCCATGCGTCCTGGTTGGCAAAGGTGAGATGCGATTCGCTCATGGCTTGCCCCGGGATGATGAGTTCGTGATCGCCCGCAGTATATTCGCCGCGACATAGCACACCCTCGAACCCACTGAGTCCAGGGAGGACCCGTGAAGAAAGCCCTTGCCTTGCTGCTCGCCTGCGTAGCCCTCGCGGCACATGCCGACGACACACCGCCGCCCACCCACTTCTCCAAAGCCTATGACGCCTGCATGGAAAAAGCCGGGCCACCCGGCTTCTACGATCAATCCGCCCAGGGCGATTGCGTGGAAGCCGAGGTGAAGCGGTTGAAGCTGCGCATCAACAAGGCTTACAACCAGCTCGTGAAACTATGGACAAGCGACCCGGAAGGCATCGCGCAACTCGACAAGGCGCAGAAGGCTTGGGTGGAAGCGCGGGATGCGACGCTTCATTTGTTGCAGGAACGCGGCGGCACCAATGGCCAGGTGGTTTATCTCGTCAGCTCCGGTTATCTGCTGGATTCGCTTGCGGAACGCGCGGAGCTGCTGGAGGGGCTGGTGGCGTCGCACGGGGGCGGATGACTGCCGCCACCGGCCGCGGGTCGCGGCCGGTGGCGCCTTGCTTTATCGCGGCTGGCCAAACCACTGCGAAGCCGCGCGTGCCGCTTCCTCCGCATCCGGGGCGCCGTCCGTTGCCCATGCCACGAAGCCATCCGGCCGCAGAAGCATGGCGCTCAAGCCCAAGCGCTCCTTCGCGTCGCCGGCAAGATAGGCGAAGCGATCGCCCCAGCGGTTCGCCATGGCTCGCAGCGAAGCATGGCCACCGAAGTCGAGCATCAACCCCTTGCCCGTGCGCAGGTGCTCGCCAAGCCGCCTGCCATCGGTCAGTTCGATATCCGGCGCGCTCCTTCCCACCACCGGATGACCGCCGCCCAGGTCGTAGCGCAGCGACACGCCCCACACCCGTTCGGCGAAGTAAGTGGCGCCGTCGCGCGTGTCCATGACGTCGCGGAGGATGGCTTCCAGCGCGCGCGAGCTCTGGTCGGGCCGCATCATTGCCACCTGCGCGCGCGACCAGTCGAGGATCTGCGCGCCGATGGGATGCCGCTCGCGGGTGTAGGTGTCGAGCAGGTCTTCCGGCGCGTCGCCGCGAACCGTGGCAGCGAGCTTCCAACCGAGGTTCATGGCGTCGCCCAGACCGAGATTGAGGCCTTGGCCGCCGAGGGGCGAGTGGATATGCGCGGCATCGCCGGCGAGCAGCACGCGGCCTTGGCGATAGGTCGTGGCCTGGTAGGCGCGGTCAGTCCAGGTCGAGGCCAGATGCAGCGCCGTCACGGTGATATCCGTGCCGGTGATACGACGCAGGACGTCCTGCACGTGTTCGCGCGTGATCGGCGACATCCGGTGGCAGGCGCCGCCATCGAAGTCGGCCATCGCGAGCATGCCCGGCGGCGTGAAGGTATACATGCCGCCGACGGTGTAGTGGCGGCCCGGTCGCAGCGCATGCGGCTCGGCCAGATCGAGGCCGACGGAATAGCCGGTGAACTCCGGCTCCGTGCCGACGAAGGCGAAGCCCGCCGCTTTACGCACCGCACTGCGGCCGCCGTCGCAACCGACCAGCCAGCGCGCCTCCACCGTGTCGCCGGCCGTTCGAACGGCGACGCCGTCGGGCGACGTCGCGATGCTTTCCACGCCGCTGCCGCGCCGTACTTCCACGCCCATCGCGCTCGCGCGATCCGCCAGGAAATTTTCCAGCGACTCCATGTCCACCGATCGGCTGGGACCAGCCGGACCCGGCAGGTAGTACGGCCACGTCGACGTGTCGACCTTGGCCAGCTCGAACGGGATGCCGGAGAAGTGCCCGCCCGGCGGACGCGCCGGATTCGCCCAATGCGGCGCGACGGGGCCGTCCGGCCTGCCGCCGGGCCGCTGCGGTTCCGGCAGCGTGTCCAGCAGGCCGCGGCGATGGAACGCCTCCAGTGTCTGCACCCACAGCCCGCGCCGGCCGAACGGCAAGCGCTTCAGCGGTGAGCGCGGGTCGTCGGCCTGCTCCAGCACCAGCACGGAAAGCCCCGCGAGGCGCAGCTCGCAGGCGAGAAACAGACCGACCGGGCCAGCCCCGGCGATGACGACGTCATAGGTCAAAGCGATGTCCTCGAACGGATACACCGGGGGAAAACGCAAGAGCAACCGGAAGCGCCGGGCAGGCACAATGTTACACTCAGTGCACGATTCTTGCGGGAGGCGCACCGTCATGTCAAACCACCCCGGCCGTCGGCACGAGAAGAAAGCGGCGACGCGGCAGACGATCTCCAACGTGGCCACGCGCCTGTTCGTCGAACGCGGCTTCGAGAACGTCTCGGTGGATGAGATCGCACGCGAGGCGGAGGTCGCCCGCAAGACGGTGTTCAACTATTTCCCGCGCAAGGAAGACCTGGTGTTCGATCGCGAAGAGGAAGTGCGCGACCTCGTACGCCACGCGCTTGCCCACCGCGGTGAGCAATCGCCGGTGCATGCCTTCCAGACGCTGATGCACGGGCTGTTGGATCGGCAGCACCGGCTGTTCAAGATCAACCGCCGCCCGCTCCGGTTCTGGCGCACCGTGGCAGAGAGCCCGGCGCTCACCGCGCGTGCGCGCGAGCTGCAGGTGGCCTTCGGGAACGACCTTGCCGGCATGCTGGCCGACGCCGTGGGAAAGCCGCATGACGATCCGCATGCGCGCCTGGCGGCGGCGATATTGATGAATACGCTGGTGGTTGCTTATGGGGCGGCCATGCGGGCGTTTCGCGCGAAGCTGGAACCGGCGGCGGCCTTGGCGGAAGTGATGCGGCGCGGCTTCGCGGGTGTGGAGGCAGCGCTGCAGGGAACGGTGTATGTCTAGCCGGAGCGAGCTTCGTTCGAGGGAAGACTAGCGTCGCACGGGCTGGAGGGTGGGCTTCGTAGTGCCCCTCGCCTTGACGGAAAAGCGGGTTGGCGATGGGCGGCTTCGCTCCATAGGAAAAATTTTCCCGGACGGTGTCGAAATCCGCTTCCGTCATTCGTCGTGATGATGAAAGCGGGTTGCCTGCCCGCCAAGGCCGATCGGAAACCGCCGGCATGTCGCCCACCACATTCAGGAGCACGCGCGATGACCATCACCCTTACCGCCTTTGAACGCTCACCCGACCGCGGCCTGGGCCTGGCCCGCGACACGCGCGTGCGCTGGGCGCTGGAGGAAGTGGGCCAGCCTTACGAGGTCCGCCTGGTGTCGTTCAAGGCGATGAAGGAACCGGCCCATCTGGCCCTGCACCCGTTCGGCCAGATCCCCACCTATGAGGAAGGCGAGCTCGCGCTGTTCGAGACCGGCGCGATTGTTTTCCATCTGGCCCAGCGACACCCCGGCCTGCTGCCGAAGGACGACCACGCGCGGGCGCGGGCGATCACCTGGATGTTTGCCGCGCTCAACACCGTGGAGCCGCCGATTCTCGACCTCGTCAACGTAAAGATCGTCGAAGGCGACAAACCCTGGGCCAAGGATCGCCTGCCCCTGGTACAGGAGCGCATCCGCAATCGCTTGAATCAGCTGGCCGCTCGTCTGGGCGATGCCGAATGGCTGGACGGCGCCTTCAGCGCGGGCGACCTGATGATGGTGTCGGTGCTGCTTCGACTGCGGCCGTCGGGCATGCTTGACGAATTCCCGAGCCTGGCCGCCTACGTCGCCCGCGGCGAAGCACGCCCCGCGTACCAGCGCGCCTTCGCCGCCCAATGGGCGATCAATGCGCCCGAGCCGCAGGCCAGTTGATCAGCTCCTATAGGCCCACGCTGCCCCGTTGAGCTACCCGCCGAGCCGAGGGCGGACGCCGCGCACTTGTCACATGCCCGGCGTTCGGCACGGCCACCTGCCGCGGCGGCATGCTTCCGCGTCCAGTGAGATGATGCGCAGGCTTTGGCCGCCCATACGGGCGGTTTGCCAACCATCACTGAGGGGACACGGATATGGAAAAAGTCGCTGGCATTGGAGGGTTCTTCTTCCGCGCGCGCGATCCCGACATGCTGGGACGCTGGTACCTCGATCATCTGGGCATCGCGCTCACGCCGACTGCGGCGGATTCGCCCGTCTGGGAGCAGGAAGCCGGGGAAACGGTTTTCAGCCCCTTTCCCGCGACGACGGAATATTTTCGCGACGCCACGAAGCAATGGATGATCAATTTCCGCGTGCACGACCTTGAGAAGATGGTCGCGCAGCTTCGACAGGCCGGTGTCGACGTGGAAGTGAATCCAGACTACTCGTTCGGCCGCTTCGCGCGCCTGCGCGATCCGGAAGGCAATCCCATCGAGCTGTGGCAGCCCGCGTAAACGAGGCGCGCATTCGACAATGCCACCGCGATTGCGAGGCTGCCGATCACGGGGGACTTCGCGCTCTACACAGCGAAGAGTGATCTGCGTAGCAAGTTCGAAGAACGTGCGCATCGATAACGCGCCGCTTCGTCTTCCGTGACGCCATCACTACATACCCGGCGGTAGAAACGCCGCTCCCCAAAAACCACGATCCGCTTTTTTTGCGTGTCCGCCTGCCGACGTCGGCGGCGAGGACACCTTTTTGCCTGCCCCGCGCAACGCCGAACCGACCTTCTCATCACACGTGCAAGCCACCCAAGGAGTCATGGTCATGAGCAAGCGTGTATTTCAGAGAGGCACTCGCATCTTCGGGACAGTGGGAAAGATCATCGCCGGTATCGCGATGGTCGCCCTGCTGTCCGCCGCCTGCGTCCAGCCGCCGTGGTTCGCGACCTGGTACGCGGCACCGCAGAACTACAACATTCTTTTTCCTGGCACCACCGTTCCACCGCAATATGTTTCCAACCAGTCCGTCCGCCAGATCGTCCACACTTCGCACGGCGGCAACCTGATTCGCGTCAAGCTGACCAACCTGTTTGGCACGACGCCGGTCACCTTCGCCGAAGCACGAATCGCACGTAGCACGGGCAACGGCGGCATCGATCCGCTCACCGATCACCGGCTCCGCTTCGACGGCGCAAGCAGCGTGACGCTCGCCCCCGGCGAAGAACGCTGGAGCGATGCGGTCAGTTTGCCGGTGCCGACGCATGCGGACCTGGCGATCAGCCTGTACGTTCCGTTGAACACACAGGTCGTCACCACGCATACCATCGGCCTGCAAACCAACTACCTCTCGCCAGGCAACCAGGTGGGCGCCACGACGATGGCCAGCGCCACGGACACCAGCATGTACTACTGGCTGAGCGAGGTGGACGCGTCGACGGTCAACGGGCCGGGCGACGTCACCGATCTCCGCACGCATCCGTACAAGGTGGTGGTGGCGTTCGGCGATTCGATCACCGACGGCTACGGCTCCACCCCCGACACCAATCGCCGCTGGCCCAATGATCTGGACAACCGCGTACAGGCCGATGCGGCGGACCTCGGCCGCGTGAGCGTGGTCAATGCCGCGATCGCCGGCAACCGCTGGATCTACGACGGCGTCGGCCCGGCCGGCGTGACCCGCTTCGCCCATGACGTGGCCGGCGTTTCCGGCGCGACCCATGTACTGATCCTGCTGGGCATCAACGACATCGGCATCGGCGAACTCATTCCGCAGCAGAACGTTTCCGCCGACCAGATCATTGCCGCCATGCAGGCCACCATCGCGCAGGCCAAGGCACGCCACATCAAGATCTACCTGTCGACGATCACGCCTTACAACGGTGCCTCGTACTACGACGCCGCGGGCGAATTGAAGCGCGAGGCCGTCAACGCCTTCGTGCGCTCGGCGAACGGTGCCGACGGCGTACTCGACTTCGACCAGGTCGTGCGCGACCCGTCCAACCCGACCAGCCTGCTGCCCGCCTACGATGCCGGCGACCACCTGCATCCCAATGACGCGGGATACCAGGCCATCGCGGATTCCATCGACCTCGGCCTGCTGGAGAACTGAGCGACAGCCGCGCCGATTCGCTTGCGCTGATCGGCGCACCCCGGCCGCCCCGTAGACGGGGCGGTCGGCTTTTGCGGCCGCTGTCGCGCGGCGATCGCGGCGATCGAAGTTATCGAGCCGGTTGTCGCGATGAGTCCGGCGGCGCCTCCTCCGGCGCGCCGGTACTCAACTCCACCCAATCGAGCTCCGCCTCGACCTACCGAAACGCGTCGTCGCCGATCGCGCCGGACAGGCGCAATGCTTGGATGGCCTGGCGCGACCGATCCACCAGGCAACGGCGCAGCACATTGTCCTCGTGGCTTCCCGGCGCGTGACCGTCTTCGAGATGTTCGAGCGCGGCGGTGAGCTGCTGCCGCAGGCGCACGGACGCCGGCGTGTCCTCACGGGGCAGGCCGGCCAGTGCCGCCTTGAGCGCGGCCTCGCGCGCCTGTTTCAACTCGCGCTCGACCGTGCCATCCGACGGCAGGCGCACCAGCTTGAGCAGCGGGCCCAGGGTCAGTCCCTGGATCACCAGCGTGCCCAGCACCACCACGAAGGCGGTGAGCTGGATGAAATCGCGGTACGGGAAATCCGCGGGAAGCGCCAGCGCGGCGGCGAGGGTCAGGATGCCGCGCATGCCCGACCAGCCGATCACGGCGGCCCCCTTCAAGGTGGCCGGCGGGCCCGGCTTGTCCGCGTGCCGGCGTGCTTGCCGCAGGCTGTTGAGCCGGACCAGCAAGTGATGCAAGAACATCCAGCCCAGGCGCACGCCGATCACCACCGCGAGGAGGATCAGCGCCATGCCCAGCGGATGGAAGCGCTCGTCCGCGCCGGAGCGCTCGAGGATGGGCCGCAACTGCAACCCGACCAGCGTGAACGCGAGCACGTTGAGCACCACCGTCGCCGACTCCCAGATGGCGAACGACGAGGTGCGGATATGCGTCGCCATCGGGCGAGTGCTGAGCCGGGACCTGGCCAGCGCGAACGTCACGATCGCGATGATCGGCGATAGCCGCAGCCGCTCGCTGAGCAGCCAGATCCCGAAGGTCAGGCCGAACTGGAAGATCACCGCGCTGGAGGCTTCCTCGAAGTGGCGCATGAAGCGATTGATCGGCCAGGCCAGCGCCAAGCCAAACACCACGCTGCCGACCACGACCAGGCCGAACATCGGCACGGCGTCCGCCGCGTGGAAGCCGCCGGCCGCCACCGCGCCCACCGCCGCGCGATAGATCAGCAGCGCCGACGCGTCGTTCAGCAGGCTCTCGCCCTCCAGCATCATGCGCATGCGCAGCGGAATGGGCATCTTGCGCAGGATGGCGGTGGCGGCCACCGCGTCCGGCGGCGAGAGCAAGGCGCCCAGCGCGACAGCGGCCGCCCATGGCATGCCGGGGATCAGCCAGCGCGCAGCCACGGCCACCGCGGCCGTGGTGAGTACCACGGCGACCAGCACCAGGGACAACACCGGGATCCATGAGGCGCTCAGGTCGCGCAGCGAGGTGTCGAAGGCCGCATCCATCAGCACCGGCGCGACGAAGATCACCAGCACCAGGTCGGGCGGAAAATCCAGCCGCGGCGCATTCGGCAGGAACGCGAGCAGGGCGCCGCCCACCGCCAGAAGCACCGGATACGGAAGGTTGATGCGCCGCGCGAAGGACGACACGATCGCCGCGCCGAGCAGAAGGATCAGGATGGTTTCGAAGACTTGCATGGTCGCCGTGGTCCCGTCGGCGGCATGGGCCGAGGATGGCCCATGATGTCATCGGAAGCGTCGTCGTGGCGTTCGTTGCCGCGGCATCCGCACGCCGAAACCTGCCGCTCAGCCCGGCTTGCGCGCCCTGCCCCGGCTGCGCCGGAGGTTGGCCTGCGAGTCGGCGATCATGGCGAGCATGGCCTTGTGCGCCACTTGCGGTTGCTTGCGGCGGATCGCCTCCAGCACCTTCTGGTGGTGCGGCAGCGAATAGCGGAAATTGCTCGCGGTGCGTGCGGACAACACGAAGAACGTGCCCAGCGCGGTATCGATCACCGAGAACAGCGAGGACAGCAGCTCATTGCCGGTGGCATGCAGCACGGCCTCGTGGAAGCGCAGGTCGGCCTCGGCCCACTCGTCCAGTGTGCGCGATGCGTCCATCGCCTGGTAGGCGGATTCGATGTCGGCCAGTTGCGTGTCGGTGCGCCGGCGCGCGGCGGCAGCGGCGGCGGCCGGCTCGATGATCTCGCGCATCTCCACCAGCTTGTCGATGAAGGCATCGGTGGGCATGGAGGCGCAACGCCAGGCCAGCACGTCGGCATCGAGCTGGTTCCAGAAACGCTGTTCCAGCACGCGCGCGCCGACCCCGGCGCGGGATTCGATCAGGCCCTTGGCCGACAGTACTTTCATCGCCTCGCGCAGCGCGGTGCGGCTGACCTGCAGGCTTTCGGCCAGGGCCTCCTCCCGCGGCAGCACGTCGCCCGGCTGCACCTTGCCGCTGACGATGCGCTGGCCGATCTCCTGCATCACGTGTCCATACAGATTGCGAACGGCGTTCGGCTTCCTCATTGAAGACGCGACCTCGGCGGATGGTGGCGGGTGCGGTGGGCGGGCTACCGTGGCGGTGAAATGGAAGGCAGTCCGCGCCGCGCGGCGATCTTGCCAACTTTAGGTGGACAGCGTCCAGGAAGCACCTGCAGCTCCCTCTCCCCTCCGGGGAGAGGGTTGGGTGAGGGGACCTACGGAGCCCGGCCAAGCCCATCCCGCGAGCCCGGAACGACTTGCCGGAGCTCTAGACGCGTCCTCGCCAGCACCCTCCCCTCATCTGCTGTGATCGAAGGGAATCCCCGCGGGACCGGCATCTTCTCCCCGGAGGGGAGAAGACAGGCCAGTGGCGGACCGAGGCAAGCCTACATCGCGGAGATCCGATACATCACCGTCGCGTGCGGCTCCAGCTTCACCTTGATCGAACCGTCGCCCTGCGCATCGGCATGCTTCCACAGGTCGCGCATGCGATAGCGGCCGCCGGCAGCCAGGCCGATCTCCTTCGTGCTCACCGATACGTCCTGCGCCTTGTCCGCCTCGTTGAAGACCGCCACCGCGTGGCTGCCGTCCTTCATCGGCTTGACGATCACGTGGATGCCGCCAGCATCGCGCACCTGCTTGCCCTGCTTGCCCAGGGGATCCTGGTCGACCGCGATCACGTCCTTGTTGAGCAGGATCTCCAGCGCCGACGGCTAGATCTTGCGCAAGTCCGTGCCGATCAGCAGCGGCGCGGCCATGATCGACCACAGGCTGAAGTGCGAGCGGTACTCCACATCCGTCATGCCGCCGTTGCCGACCTCGAGCATGTCCGGATCGTTCCAGTGGCCGGGGCCGGCGTAGGCGTCCAGCACCACGTTCTCCTTGAAGATCTTCAGCATGGAGGCGTAGTTGTCGCTGATATCGCCGGTGGTGCGCCACGACTGCGCGCCGACGGCCGGGTCGGTGCCCCATAGCCAGGCTTTGTTCTCGCCCCATTCGCACAGGCTGTAGAAGATCGGCCTGCCGGTGGCGCGCAAGGCCTCGCCCATGGCGGCGTAGCGTTCCTTGGCGGGCTTCTTCTGGTTGTTGCAGTTGTCGTACTTGAGGTAGTCCGCGCCGACGGAAGCGAAGAACGCCGCGTCCTGCTTCTCGTGGCCCAAGCCGCCCGGGAAGCCGCGGTTCGCCTGGTGCGGCTCGCAGGTATTGGTGCCGGCGCTGGAATACAGGCCGAACGCAAAACCCTTCGAATGCACGTAGTCGGCGATGGCCTTGATGCCGTGCGGGAAACGCTTGAGGTTGGGCTGCAGGTTGCCGTTCTTGTCGCGCTGCCAGTCGGCCCAGCAATCGTCGAGATTGATGTGGCGATAGCCGGCGTCGCGCAGGCCGCTGCTGACCATCTTGTCGGCCACGCCGCGGATCATGTCCTCGTTGAACTCATCGCGGCAGTGGGTGGAGTTCCAGTTGTTGAAACCCATCTGCGGCACGGCGGCGCTGGACCATGCCGGGTCGACCTGCTCCGCGTTGGCGGCGGCGGCGAACGTCAGGGCCACGCCCACCGCGAGGCGGGTCATCGTTGCGGAAACACCTCTCATCACATCCCTCCAGAAGACCTTCGATCGAAAAAGAAGCGACGGGCGGCGTGCGCGAAGCGCAGGGAGGAGCGCGCCGCCCGTCCGGGGAAACTCACCAGGAAGCCCGGATGCCGGCCGACAGCGTACGGCCGTTGATCTCCGCGTACGAGGGCCGGTTCGTATAGACCTGGTACTTGAAGATCTGCTCGCGCGTCAGATTGGTACCCTCGACGAACACGGCCACGTTTTCCATCAGCTTGTAGCTCGCGCTCATATCGAGCTGGCCGTAAGCCTTGACCGTGGTCGGCTGGCTTTCGTCGCCGGAGATCGTCTCCAGGTAGGCATCGCGCCAGTTGTACGCCACGCGCACCTGGAACGGGCCTTTCTCGTAATAGATGCTGGCGTTGGCCGAGTCGCCGATGCCCGGCACCGCGAACTTGCCCTGCGAGCCGACGTCACCGGCATTGGCCGACGCACTGCTGATCACATGCGTGTAGTTGGCCGCCACGCCCAGGCCGTCGAAAGGATCGGGCAGCCAGGTCAACTGATAGGTGGCGGCCGCTTCGACGCCCTTGATGGTCGCGGTGTTGAGGTTGATCGGGCGGGTCAGGTCGAAGGGAAAACCCAGGATGTTGGTCTTGGTGGTGACCAGCGTGGTGAAGTTGCTCACCTTCTTCTCGAAGCCGCCCAGCGCAAGGTAGCTGGTATCCGACAGATACCACTCCAGGCCTAGGTCATAGTTCTTCGAGGTATACGGCTTCAGCTCCGTATTGCCCTGGGTCACGCCCTGGGTCGCCGGACGGAAGTTGTAGCTGGTGGCCGCCGAGAGGTTGCTGAGATCCGGGCGCGTGACCGTCTTGGACACGGCGGCGCGGAAGATCAGGTCGTCGCGCAGGCTCCACTTGAAGTTGGCGGACGGCAGCCAGTTGGAATAGCGGCCGTTCGCCGAGACCGGCGACAGCGAGCCGTAAGTCGGTATCGCATTGCTGGTGTCGTTCGGATTGATGGTGATGGCCAGCAGCGGTACCGAGTAGGCGCGCGAGGTGGTGTCGGTCTTGCTGTAGCGCAGGCCCACTTCCAGCGACCATGGACGCTCGATCAGGTTGCCCTGGAAGTTGGCCTTGGCATAGGCCGACTTGGTGCGCTCCTCCACCTGGCTGTAGCCGGAAGCGTCCGGGCGCGCCGCGAAGGTGCCGCCGTTGGCGGCCAGCGCCGCCGCGAACGCGCCCGGATTGGGGAGCTGGTTGTACGCCGCCGGGCTGGCGAGATAGGCCAGCAGCGAGGGGACGTCGTAGGTGAGCCATTGCGTCGGATAGCCGGGCGAGACGCCGTCCACCATCGTGCCGGCGTTGTACACGTGCGCCTTGATGGCGTCGGCGGGAATCTTGGCGACGTAGCCGCAGTACTCCGCGCAGTACAGGTTGTTCGGCGTGCGCCAGGTCACCTCGGTCTTGGTGCGCTTCATGAACTCCGCGCCGAAGTCGAGCTGGGCCAGCACGCCTTCGGTGAAGCTCTTGCCCAGGTGCAACCGGCTTTGCAGGATGCGATCGCTGACGTTCGGCGACTCGCCGCCCAGCGAGCAGCAGTGCGCGCGCAGATCCGAGGTGTCCGTGGTGGAGATCAGGTTGCTGTAGCTGGGCAGCTGCGACGAGCCATTGTTGGTCCAGGTCGGATTGACGCCGATGTTGCGCGTGCCGACCACCATGAAGTACCCGTTGGCCGATTCCTTGGTCCAGGCACGCGACACCGCCGTATCCCAATCCAGCACCGTGGAAGGATTGAACTGCCAGGCGAGATTCAGGCCGGTCTGCTCGTTGTAGGCGTTGCGAGGGTTGCGTTCCTCAATGTAGTCGTTGGCCAGCACGCCGGTGTTGCCGCGCACATAGCTGAGCGCGGTGCCGTTGGCGTCGGCGGTGAGCGACTGCACGTCGGCCGTATTCATGTACGAGCCGAATGCGTGGAACTTCGAATCGATCTTGTAGTTCGAGATCATCGTGTCGAACTTGACCGTCAACTGCTCCAGCGGCTTCCAGTCGATCGCACCGCTGATGCCGCGCCGGGTGCGGGTCTGGACGAAGTCTGAACCGGACAGCGTCTGCGGCAAGGCCACATTGGTGAGCGCCGGGTTGATCTGGCTGTAATTCAGCCCGGTGATCCAGCCCGAGGTGTTCATGGTCTGCTCGCGGTGATCGCGCCGGTCATACATGCCCGCGATCAGCCAGCCGAACGTGCCGTCGGCATTGGTGTTGCTCATGATCGCCGAGGCGCGCGGCGTGACGCCGCCCTTGATCGACGAGGTGAGGCTGTCGTTGACGCCGGCGATGCTCGCCGCGGCATGAAAGCCCTTCGTGTCCAGCGGGCGCGCGGTGATGATGTTCACCGTGCCGCCGATACCGCCTTCGGCGATGTCGGCGGTGGCGGTCTTGCGCACCTCGGCGGTGCTGATCAGCTGCGACGGCAGCACGTCGAAGTTGAACGCGCGGTCGGTCGCGTCCGTCGCCATGGTGCGGCCATTGAGCAGCACATTGACGAAGTCCGGGCCGAAGCCGCGCACGGTGATGCGGCTGGATTCGCCGCCGCTGCGGTCCACCGCCACGCCGGGCACGCGCTGCAGCGCGTCCGCCACGTTGGGATCGGGGAACTTGCCGGCCTCTTCGGCGGAAACGGCGTCCACCACGCTGGTCGCGTCCTGCTTGATCGCCTGCGCGCGCCGGATCGAGGCGAGCTGACCGGTCACGCTGACACCGTTGAGGTCGACGACTTCCTTGCCGTCGCGTTTTTCCTTGCCCTTGGTATCGGTCGCGCCTTGCGCCGGTGCCGGGGCGGCTGTCGCGCCCGGGTTGGCATTGGCGTCCTGGGCGTATGCGCTGTCGTAGGCGATCGATCCCGTGATGAGTGCGGCCGCGAACAACGCTTGTTGGATCGAGCCGGCCAGAATATGTCGCTGCATTCCACACCTCTCCCAAAGTTGGCTGCACGATGAGGCAGTTACCGGCGATCGCCGATTCGGCGCGATCACCAGCGTCGTTGCGACGCGATCGTTGCTGCTATCGGACGCAACGGAGCCTTCGGCGCGGTGAGCGCCGTGTTCTTTCGACGGATTGCTTTGCCTTGCCCTGCTTGCCTGTCGCCAGGCGGAAGTCCCGGACGAGCGCCCCTCCAACGCATCGCGCGGAATATCACTTAATCATACAAATATGATGAATGGACGAATCATTGAATTGGCCGGTTTGACATAGCAAGCTGCGGCGCAACATCCCGTTGCGATAAAGCGCATGCATGTCGCGCTTTGCAAAGTGCGTCACATGTCAGTGGGCGATCGATACGCTTGAAACCGCCTCGACGCGCATAAGCACGGTCTTCATGGTCCGTTGACACCGCGCTATCGGCCTTTGCGTCAAATAAGCCATGACAGGTTCGATGGAAGAGGCATGCCAGCCATGAGCAAGACCTTCAAAGTGGGCGACCACGTGACGTGGAATTCCGAAGCCGGCCACGTCTCCGGCACGATCGTCGCCGTGCATACGCGCGACTTCGACTACAAGGGCCATACGCATCGCGCCTCGCCGGACGATCCGCAATACGAGATCAAGAGCGACAAGACCGACCACGTCGCCGCGCACAAGGCCGGCGCGCTGCGCCATGCGCCGCATAAAGGCGGGTCGTGACCCTGCCCTTCTTCACCGTCGGCCATTCCAACCGGAGCGCGGAGGACTTCATCGCCTTGCTGCGCGAAGCCGAAGTGAGCCGCCTGATCGACGTACGCGCGTTTCCCCGCTCGCGAACGAATCCGGCATTCAATGAAGATGCCTTGCCCGGGACGCTCGCGCCGCATGGGGTGTCATAAAGGCACCTGGCCGCGTTGGGCGGGCGCCGGCGCAAATCGGCATCCGTGCCGCCGGAGGTCAACGCCTACTGGACGCACCCGAGCTTCCACAACTACGCGGACTATGCGCTGACACCCGCGTTCCGCACCGGCCTGGACGAACTGATTGCGCTGGGCAGAAAGGACCGCTGCGCCATCATGTGCTCCGAAGCGGTGTGGTGGCGCTGCCACCGGCGCATCGTCACGGATTGGTTGCTGGCGCAGGGCGAAACGGTGTTTCACATCCTCGGACCACGCCATGTGGATGCGGCGCGGTTGCCGGAAGCCGCCGTGCTCCGCGCGGACGGATCGGTGGTGTATCCAGCCGCTGACTGAGCTTGTGGATGTTGGACATCGCCTCACACAGAAGCCAACGCCCGGCCGCGGCGTCAGGCCGCAAGATGAAAACCCTTCTCCCTCCGGGAGACGGTGGCGGCAGCCGGATGAGGGTCCGGCCGGAGCGACACACTTCACCCTCGCGCTCCGCCCGAACCCTCACCCCAACCCCTCTCCCAGAGGGAGAGGGGCTCAATGCCGCGCGTTGCGGAGATCAAGCCAGTTCCTGCTCGGTAAAAAACGCGCCCAGGTGCAAGCGTGCGGAGGCAGGGACGGACGTCCTCCTCGCCATGCCTCCTGGTGGGGGGCATGACACCTGGGCGCCAACCTTCCTCAGTAGTACCCCACTACGTTGAGGAACACACCCTGGTAGCGATAGCCGAGCTTCGTCATGTCGTCGTTGAAGTCGGTGAAGTTGTAGCCCAGGCCCATGCGGAAGTGCTTGCTGACGTCGTAGTCGACGCTGGCCAGCCAGCCTTTGCGCGTGCCGCCTTCCGTCGCGCGCAGCACGCGGTATTCGCCCATCAGGCTGAAGCCGCCGAACACATAGCGGCGCGCCTGCCCGGCGAGCATCGTGGCGCGGTTGTCGTACCACGCGCCCACGCCTCGCCCGGCGCGGGCCTCGCCCTCGCGGGTGGCTAGCTTGGCGGCGAACTCCCACTGCGTATCCAGGCGATACACGCCCTCGAGCGAGAACACGCTGGAGCGCTGGTCGTAATAGCTGTCGGACTCGGTCTGCCCTGGCGAGGCCAGGTCGTACAGGTAGGTGTACTTGCCCAGCACCGTCCAGCGCACGTTGGTCCACGGCCGCCATGCGAACCCGACATTGGTTTCGTTGAAGCGTGCGTTGTTGGTCGGGTCGACCTTGTCGCGCGTGCGCGACCAGTTGAGGCGACCGGCCACCTGCCACGACTCGTTGATCTTGTAGCTGAGCCGGTGCGTGGTGACCCACTGGTCGCGCTGTTCGGCGCCGCGGTCGCGCCGATATTCCAGCTTGCTCGCCCAGCTGGTCGATGGATCGGTAAGGCCCGCGTTGATGCTGCCCGCGTGACGATTGACGCGCCCCGCACCGCTGGCCGCATCGAGCTGGCCATCCTGCAAGGTGAAGCCCAAGGTCCAGCCGCGGCTCGGATAGAAGTCCATACCGAAGGTGTGGCCGACGCCGGTATCCGGGCCGGACTTCAGCCATTGGCTCTCGTTGTACAGATTGGCCTGGTCGGACAGGCGCCAGCGCTGGCCGAGGGTGAGTCCATCCGGCGTCTGCGCGAGCAGGCTCGAATCGTTGTAGAGCGTGCTGTCCACCGAGTAGGTGTAGGCGCCATACAGCGAATGGTCCGGATTGAGCCGGTATTCGCCGTTCACCTGCGCCGCGTTGCCGCGCGAACCCCGCGTGACTTCTGCGCCGGCGTTGGACAGGTCCCCGAACTGGTACTTCGCGCCCACGGTGACGGCATCGTTGGTCGGGTACGCACCGTTGTCGTTGGCCAGGGTCACCTGCCCCGTCGTATAGACGTCCAGCGAGCTGCCGATGCGCTGCGTATAGCCCAGCGCCGCCAGCGTGCCGGTGCCGCTGCGCAGCTGGTAGGTCTCGGTGACGCGCCGGATCTCGGCGATGAGGTCTGACTTCTCGGCCAGTTGCCAATCCAGCTGCACCTGGCCTTGCTCCAGCGCATCGCTGCCGCGCTTGGCGTAGCTGTAGCGTCCGGACAGGCGCAGGTCGTCGCGGATCTGCCCGGTGAACTCCGTGCCGTACTCGTGGATCGCCAGGCCGAGATCGGAACGGGCCACGGAGTAGCCGCTATCGACGTCGCGCCACCACGCGCCCACCGTCCATTCGCGTGCGGTCCAGCCCAGCTCGCGCAGGTCCGCATGCGCATCCACCGCCGTCGCGTTGCCGCCGCGGCTGGCCTGCGTGACCGGATTGGTGCGGATGAAGCTCAGGCCGCCGTTGTCCGAATAGAAGATCGGCGCGACGGCGGCGTCGCTGTGCGATCGCTCCACTGTCAGGTAGGTGCCCCTGCCCGCCTGCAAGGTGACGTCCGCGCCCTTGAGTGTGTAGTCGTTGCTGGAGCGCCCTTCGTCGACGTAGGTACCGCCCACCGCCACGTGCTCGCCGAACCAGTGCTTGGCGCGCAGCCCGGCGGTGACGTCGTTGCTGTCGAAACCGCTGGGCACATACTCGTAGTCGGCCAGCAGGTGGTTCTCGTAGCCACCCTGCGGGCGGTCGCGGAACAGCGTGCTGACATTGGCCTGGGCGATCTGCGCCAGCGGCTTGGTCAGCAGCAGGCGGCCCTGCATCTCGTTGATGTCGTAGTCGACGCCACGCACCAGGTTGATGCGCGAGACCACGCTGCCCGTGGTCGGGTCCCGTACCTCCAGCACCACCTGGTCCGAGCCCGGCAGGATGTCGGTGTTGCGCAGGTAGTACAGGCTGCCGCCGGTACCGAGAAATTCGCTGTGGCCCAGCACCGTCTGCGCCTGCGAAGCGAAGGCCTTCAGCAGCGTGTTCGGATCGCCCAGCGGCGTGCTCGCGCGGCTGCGCCAGTCGACCGCGGCACCGTACAGGCTGCGCACGTACTGCGCGTACTGCGTGCCGGTGAAGCCGGTCTGGTAGTTACCCCACAATGCCTGGCTCTTGTCCCAGTCCAGGCGGACGTAGAGCTTGCCCTGCGTGTCGATGTCCCGATACGTGGTCGAGTCGTCGCCGTAGACCGGGTAGTACATGTTCGGGTCGAGACGGCGGAACACGTCCTTCGGGTCGGCCTTGAAGAAGCCGTTGAACAGGCTTCCGGTGGTGCGCTCGGTGGTGTCGGCCTGCGCGGTCAGCAGATAGCGCCCTTCCAGCTTGCCCTTCAGATAGAAGGCCAGACGGCCCTCGTCGAGGAAGCCTTCGCGGTAGCGCGGGTCGACCGTGAGCGCCGAGGCGCCGTTGCCGCTCACCGAACTCTTGGAAGCCGTGAGGTCGGCGATGGCGATGGCGAACAGGTAGTTGTCGCGCACCGTGACCGCCAGCGGGTAATGGCCGTCCGTACCGGACAGGCCACGCAAACCTACGTCGAGGGTATGCGTGCCCGTGGGCAGCAGGTATTCGGCGACGAACTTGCCCTGCTGATCCACCGGCACGTTCTGGCCGGCGATGGTGATGGCGTCCTGCGTGGGCATGTTCTGCCCGTACACACGTACGCGCGAACCGCGGATGGTGATGTTCTGCCGCCGCAGCGCGTTGCCGCCGAAGGTGCTGTCGAGCAGTTCGCGATCTTCCAGCTGGGCGGCCGAAAGCGCGCGCAGCTCGCCCGTGGCGGCTTGCCGGCGTTGTTCCAGCGAGCGCTGGCGATCCTCGGGGCGTACCAGCTGCAACGTGCGCGCATAAGTCTCGTCGACACTGCCATCCTCGCCCCAGGCACGCAGTACATAGCTGAGCTGCTGGCCCGGCTGCAGCGACGTGCCCGCCGGCAGCTTGCCGTCCCAGGTCGCCTGCACCACGGCGCCGGGCGCGACGTCGATGGTCGCCAGCGGCGCGGTCAGGTTGGTGTCGTCGGCGCGATAGATGCCGATCTGCATCTTGCGGATGAAGGCGTCGTAGTTGCTGTAGACCTGGAAATGCACCGGCTCGGTGACCTGCCCGCGCTCGAACGCGGCGACCGCACTGCCCTGCACGTTGAGCAGGGGCGAAGTCAGCGTCGGGTCTTCGGTGGCCCAGATCAGCCCGCCGTTGGGTAGGTCGATGCTGTAGCGGCCGCGCGGTGCCGCAGACGCGGCCTGCACGGTGGTGGCGACCGAGCCGGTGTTGGCCGACTGCGCCTGGGCGGGCATACACGCGCCCGCGATGAGCACGCCGAGAATGGCGGCGTCCAACGTCCTGATGCGCATGGTCCGGACGTCCTTGGTCGGAGAGAGGGAGCGGCGGGCGTTCATGGCTGTCCCTCCGCGTGGCCATCGCCGCGTGTGGCGGCGTTCTCCTGTGGTCCGTCCGATGTCGCGGTTGGCGCGTTCTGCGCCGCAGGCAGCCTTACGCCGAAGTCGAAGCGCGCCGGGATGCCCTGGGTGATGCGCTTGACCTGCGGGTTGGGCGTGGTGAATTCGCTTTCGGGCGGCAAGGTCGCGGGATCGACCTTCATGATGAAGTTGCGCCCGCGCGCCATGTTCGGCACGTCGATGCCTTCCAGATGGAAGCGGCCGTAGGCGTCGGTCTCGATCAGGTTGCCTTCGACCGTGCCGATGCGTACGCCCGGGATGCCACGCTCGTCGATGCCGCGGTTGGTGACGATGTAATCCACCCGCACCGTGCCGTCCGTTTGCGGTGTGACGCGGCGTTCCACGCTCAGCTGTTCGGCGGAATGGCCCGACGCCGCATCGCTGCCCAGCGCCGTATCGCTCTGGCCGCCGGCGCGCAGGCGCACCGTGGTGCCTTCCGCGCTGGTCAGCACGAAGTCGCCGGTGAAATCCGCACGACGCAGGCGCTGCGAGATCACGATGCGGCGCAGGTTCTCCGGCTGCGCGACGCTGTCGCGGCCGCGCAGCGAACCCAGGGCGATGCCGTGCAGCAGTGGCGCGCTCGCATCCGCTTCCGGCTGCGGGCCCTGCCCGCGATCGACCGTGGTGGAGCCGGCCACGTAGGCGCCCGGCGCGAAGCCGCCCTGCACGCGCAGTCCTTCGGCGGTGGCGCTGGCCTGCCAGCCATCGCCGTTGCGGTCGTCGAACACGGTGCCGAATACGCGGCTGTCCTCGAACAGCGGATCGGCGTCGCGCTGCACCTTGGCTTCCGCCACGTTGCTGGTGCGCACACCGTTGAGCAGCATCTGCGCCGTGTTGACGTATTCGCCGCGTGCGGAAGCGCCCGGCCCCACGCGCATCAGGTACACCAGCGTGACGCTCTTGCCCGCGCCCACGTCGATGCCTTCGATGCGGATCGGACTGCTGCCGGCCAGGCGGCCGCCGGAGGTGCCGACGTTGAGCGAATCGGCGATCAGGGTGAAGCCCACGGGCGGAGTGTCGGCCAGCACCGACTGGCGCACGTCCGCCTTGCCCGGGTTCTGCACGGTTACGGTGTAGCGCACGACGTCGCCGACCTTGACCGTGCTCGGCGTGGCTTGCTTTGAGACGTGCAGCAGCGCGTCGTCGCTTACGGCCAGGGTGATCGCGGCCGTGCTGCAATTGCTGCGCAGAAGCGTGTCGCAGATGCGATAGGTCAGCGTATAGCTGCCGCTGGCCGCGCCGGCCGGCACGATGATGCTGCCATCGGTGCCGATGGATGCGCCGCCCAGGCCGCCGTTGTCGACGAGGCCGACGGTGACCCGGCTCGGATCCTTGATGACGACGCCGCCCTGGGTGTCATTGCCCAGCACAGAGCCGGGTGTGCCGCCGGTAGCGCCGTTGACCGGGGTCGAACGGTAGTCGTCGTTGACCGCCTGGAGCGGCAGCGACACCACCGCGACGGTGACGGTCGCCGACTTGCAGTTCGCGGGATTGAGCTTCTCGCAGATCTGGTAGCCGATGGTGTACGTGCCCGCCGGCGTGCCTGGCGCGACGGAGACCTGCCCCGTGGCGGGATCGAGCTTGACGTTCGGGTTGCTGGCTGGCGTGGTCACCGTCAGCGTGACGGTTGAAGGCGTGGCCTTCGCGCCGTCGAGCGTGTCGTTGTCCAGCACGTTGCCGGCGTTGGGCTGGCCGGCGCCGCCATCGATGCCGGTGTAGCTATCGTCCGTCGCGGCGATCTTGCCGGCGACCACGGTGACGCTGGTCGTGGCGGTGGCGCAGTTGCTCGGATTGAGCTTCTCGCAGATCTGGTACGTGACGGTGTACGTGCCGGCGGGCGTGCCCGGGGCCACCGAGACATTGCCCGTGGTCGGGTCGAGCTTGACGTTCGGGTTGCTGGCCGGCGTCGTCACCGTGACGGTGACCGTCGAGGGCGTGACCTTCTTGCCGTCGAGCGTGTCGTTGTCCAGCGCGTTGCCCACCGACGGATTGCCCGCACCGCCGTCGATGCCGGTGTAGTGGTCGTCCGTGGCGACGATCTTGCCCGCGACGACCGTGACGCTGACCGTGGCGGTGGCGCAATTGCCCGGATTGAGCTTTTCGCAAATTTGGTAGCCGATGGTGTAGGTGCCAGCCGGGGTACCCGGCGCGATCGACACCTGGCCGGTGGCCGGATCGAGCTTGACGTTCGGGTTGCTGGCCGGCGTCGTGACCGTCAGGTTGACCGTCGAGGGCGTGGCTTTCGCGCCGTCGAGCGTGTCGTTGTCCAGCACGTTGCCGGCGTTCGGCTGGCCTGCGCCGCCGTCGATGCCGGTATAGGCATCGTTGGTGGCGGCGATCTTGCCCGCGGCGACGATCACCTGGATCGTCGCGTCGGCGCAGTTGGCCGGGTTGACCTTGTCGCAGATGCGGTAGCCGATGGTGTACGTGCCCGCGGGCGTGCCCGGGGCCACCGAGACGTTGCCGGTGGCCGGATCGAGCTTGACGTTCGGGTTGCTGGCCTGCGACGTCACGGTCACGTTGACCGTGGCCGGCGTGGCCTTCGCGCCGTTGAGCGTGTCGTTGTCCAGCGCGTTGCCGACGGACGGATTGCCCGCGCCGGAAATGCCCGCATAGCTGTCGCTGCCGGCGGTGATCGGACCGGCGACCACCGTGGCGGTCGCGGTGGCCGTGGCGCAGTTGGTCGGGTTGAGCTTCTCGCAGATCTGGTAGCCGATCGTGTACGTGCCCGCCGGCGTGCCCGGCGCGACCGAGAGTTCGCCCGTGGCCGGATCGAGCTTGACGTTTGGGTTGCTGGCCGGTGCCGTCACGCCCAGCGTCACGGTCGAGGTCGTCGCCGCCGAGCCATTGAGCGTGTCGTTGTCCAGCACATTGCCGACGTGCGTGTTGCCCAGGCCGCTGTTGATGCCGGTGTAGCCGTCATTGGAGGCGGCGATC
>JABLTH010043276.1_pt1 | contig 29151 bp, 28 predicted proteins | sample 7875711 | NCBI WGS metagenome assembly JABLTH01 (sample SAMN14941262, study PRJNA633318) | bioreactor metagenome | isolation source: bioreactor | place: China | collected 2019-03-05 | reverse complement strand
GGGGGGCGTGAGGTGGGGGTGATCGCCGGCCGCATGCCGATCGGTCTGGGGCACGTGCTGGGTCAGTTCGAGGGCGAACATGACGGTACCGTGGCGGTCGCCGAGACGCAGCTTCCCGGTATCGCCGATCATTGCGTGGTGGAAGCCAATCACACGGGGCTGCTGTTCTCGGTAGAGACGGGGCGCCTGATCGCCAGCTTCCTGCGTCACGGGCATTTCGAGCGCGAGATGGCCTGAAGGGCGCATTCCTGCTCGCTTTTTCGCCGACGAATCGTCTGCTCCAGCCCGCCGCCTTGCCAGCCCTCCGGGCGGAGGGGATAAAATTCGCCACTTTCCGCACGCATTACGTCCAGGAACATGCCATGGGTAGAGGCCCGTCCATCGAAGGTCGCAAGAACGCCGAAGACGCCAAGCGCGCCAAGGTGTTCACCAAGCTGATCCGCGAAATCACCATCGCCACGCGCGGCGGCGCGCCCGACCCGGCGGCCAATCCGCGCCTGCGCGCGGCGGTCGACAAGGCGCTGGCGGCCAACATGACCAAGGACACCATCGAGCGCGCGATCAAGCGCGGCTCCGGTGCCGAAGGCGGCGCGGACATGCACGAGGTGCGCTACGAGGGCTACGGCCCCGCCGGCACCGCGCTGATCATCGACTGCGTTACCGATAACCAGACCCGCACCGTGGCCGACGTGCGCGCCGCGCTCAACAAGAACGGCGGCAACATGGGCACCACCAATTCGGTGGCGTTCCAGTTCACCCGCGTGGGCCAGGTGGTCGTCCATACGGACGGCGACGCGGACGTCGAGGCCAAGCTGGAGGAATCGGCGATCGAGAACGACGCCGAGGACGTGGTGATCGAGCACGGCGTCGGCACCGTGCTGCTCGCCGCCGATCCGATCGCGGTAGAGGCCATGCGCAAGGCGCTGGTCGCGGCCGGCTTCGAGGTGGACAGCTCGGACGTGGTGATGCGCCCGAACGGCCCGCTGGTCACGCCGTCGGGCGAGGCGCTGGAGCAGTTCGAGAAACTGCTGGAACGTCTCAACGGCCTCGACGATGTGGACGAGGTCTATCACAACGCCGTGCTGCCGGCCCAGGACGCGTAAGGCCTGTCCGGGCCTTCCTCGCTCATCTCTCACGCTGGCGGCCTCGCAGTCATGACGCGCATCATCGGCATCGACCCGGGCAGCCAGCGCACGGGCGTGGGCATCATCGACGTGGATGCGGCGGGCAAGTTGTCGCATGTCTTTCACGGCGCGCTGATGGTGGCTGGCGAGCCGGCATTTCCGCTGCGCCTGAAACGCATATTTGACGAGCTGTGTGACATCATCGCCGCGCATCGGCCGGATGAGTGCGGCATCGAGCGAGTGTTCATGGCGCGCAACGCCGATTCGGCGCTGAAGCTTGGGCAGGCGAGGGGAGCCGCGATCTGCGCGGTGGTCAGCCGGGGAATCGCGGTGCACGAATATGCGGCGACGGAAGTGAAGCAGTCGGTGGTCGGCAGCGGCCGCGGCGACAAGACCCAGGTGCAACACATGATTGGCGTATTGCTGGGCCTGAAGGGTCCTCTGCAGGCGGATGCCGCGGACGCGCTGGCGATCGCCGTGGCGCACGCGCACACGCGCGCCAGCCTCGCCCGCGTGGGCATTCCCCGCACGGCCTGGAGGCGCCGCCGATGATCGGCCGGCTTCGCGGGATCCTGGTATCCAAGCAGCCGCCGTGGCTGTTGGTGGAGGTCGGTGGCGTCGGCTATGAGCTCGAGGCGCCGATGTCCACGATCTACGACCTGCCGCAGACGGGCAAGGAGGTCACCTTGCTCACTCACTATGCGGTGAAGGAAGACAGCGTGGCGCTCTACGGTTTTCTGCACGAGGCCGAGCGCGCGCTGTTCCGCAACCTGCAGAAGGTGAGTGGCATCGGCGCGAAGATCGCGCTTTCCGTGTTGTCCGGCGTTTCTACCAATGATTTCGCCCGCCTGGTGCAGGCCGGCGATGTGGTCGCGCTGACCAAGATCCCGGGCATCGGCAAGAAGACCGCCGAGCGCATGGTGGTGGAGCTGCGCGACCGCGTGGACGGACTCGCAGTGAGCCTGCCGGGTGCCTCGGGCAAGGCCGCAGGCGCGCCGCTGGATCCGGCGGGCGAAGCGACGGTCGCGCTGCAGTAGCTGGGCTACAAGCCGGCCGAGGTCACGCGGCTGGTCCAGAAGGTGGCGGCGGATGGGGACAGCGCCGAGTCGATCATCCGCAAGGCGCTGCGCGCCGCATTAGGGAGCTGAGCCTGTGAGTCAGGACAATCTGCACGGCGTCGACGCCGACACCAAGCGACGCCTCGCTGCCTTGGCGCTGGGCGCGATCGGCGTGGTGTACGGCGACATCGACACCAGCCCGCTGTATACGCTGCAAACCACGCTGAGCCACGACGACATGCATCCGACGCCGGAAAGCATCTTCGGCGTGCTGTCGTTGATCTTCTGGGCGGAGATCATCGTGGTCTCGCTCAAGTACGTCGTGTTCATCATGCGCGCGGACAACAAAGGCGAGGGCGGCATCATGGCGCTGCTCGCCTTGGCCCTGCGCAGTGCCAGGGGCGATGCGCGCATGCGCTGGATCCTGGCCCTCCTCGGCATCTTCGGCGCGGCGCTTTTCTACGGCGACGGTGTCATCACGCCGGCGATTTCCGTGCTGTCGGCCGTGGAAGGTATGAAGGTGGCCATCCCGACGCTCCCGCATTGGGTGGTGCCGGTGACCTCGGTGGTCATCCTGTTCCTGCTGTTCGCTCTGCAGCGGCACGGCACCGAGCGGGTGGGCAAGCTGTTCGGGCCGGTGATGGTGATCTGGTTCCTGGTGATTGCCGCGCTGGGCGTGCGCATGATTGCTGCCAATCCGCACGTGCTGCTGGCGCTCAATCCCATGTACGGCGTGAAGTTCTTCATCAGCCACGGCATGCAGGCGTTCATTGCGCTGGGCGGTGTAGTGCTGGCTCTGACCGGTGCCGAGGCGCTGTACGCCGATATGGGCCATTTCGGCAAGAAGCCCATTCGCTTGGCATGGTTCGGCTTCGTGCTGCCGGCCTTGATGCTCAATTACTTCGGACAGGGCGCGCTGCTGCTGGATCACCCGGAGACGATCGACAATCCGTTCTTCAAGCTGGTGCCGAAGATCATGCTGTACCCGATGATCGGCCTGGCGACGATCGCCACGGTCATCGCGTCGCAGGCAGTCATTTCGGGTGCGTTCTCCATGACCCGCGAGGCGATGTCGCTGGGCTATTCGCTGCGCATGCCGATCGTGCACACCTCGCGCGAGATGTCCGGCCAGATCTTCGTGCCATGGGTGAACAGCTTCCTGCTGGTGATGGTGCTGGTCGCGGTGCTGGGTTTCCGCAGCTCGGAGAACCTGAGCGCGGCCTACGGCATCGCGGTGACCGGCACGATGACCGTCACCACCATCCTGGCGCTGGTGGTGGCGCGCTACCAGTGGCACTGGAGCCGGCTCACGGTGGCGTTCGCCGGACTGCTGCTGCTGACCATCGACCTGTCTTTCCTCAGCGCCAACGTGATCAAGATCGAGTACGGCGGCTGGTTCCCGCTGGTGCTCGGCGTGGCCGTCTTCATCGTGATGACGACGTGGCGCCGCGGCCGCGAGCTGGTGGTGCGCGAGATCAAGCAGTCCGGCCTGGCGCTGGAGCCGTTCATCGAGAACGTGGGCGAGCATCCGCCGCTGCGTGTGCCGGGTACGGCGGTGTTTCTCACCGCCAACCAGAACGCGGTACCGCACGCGCTGCTGCACAACCTCAAGCACAACAAGGTGCTGCACGAACGCAACGTGCTGCTGACCGTGGAAATGCTGGAGACGCCGGTGGCGGATGCCGACGAGCGGATCCACATCACCCCGATGGACGGCGACTTCTACGGGCTGGAGCTGCGCTTCGGTTTCGCCGAGGACCCGAATATCCCGCAGGCGCTTTCGCGCTGCTCCAAGGCGGGGTTGGCCTTCGACATGATGGACACTACGTTCTTCCTGTCGCGGGAGACCATCATCGCCGACGAGCGCCGGCCGGGCATGGCGCTGTGGCGCGACAAGCTGTTCGCCTTCATGGCGCGCAACGCGCTGCCGGCGACGGCGTTCTTCCAGATCCCCGGCAACCGGCTGATCGAGCTGGGAGCGCAGGTCGAGATTTGAGGCAATCGGGAATGGGAAATCGGGAATAGGAAGAGCAGGGCAGCTCCATCCTGGGGAAGCCCGGCTGGAATGGGTAGAATGCCCCCGGGTACCGCGCCCCTATCCCTATTCTCTATTCCCGACTCCCTCCCAAATGGCCGACCATCGCATCATTACGTCCGCCGCCCAGCTGGACGACGAAGCCCTGGAGGCTTCGATCCGCCCCAAGCGGCTGGGGGAGTATCTCGGCCAGCAGGCGGTGCGCGAGCAGCTGTCGATCTACATCGAGGCTGCCAAGAAGCGCGGCGGGGCGCTGGACCACGTACTGATCTTCGGGCCGCCGGGTCTGGGCAAGACCACGCTGTCGCACGTGATCGCCAACGAGCTGGGCGTCAGCGTACGCTCCACCTCGGGTCCGGTGCTGGAGCGGGCGGGTGACCTGGCCGCGCTGCTGACCAATCTCGAGCCGCACGACGTGCTGTTCGTGGACGAGATCCATCGCCTTTCCCCCGTGGTGGAGGAAGTGCTCTATCCGGCGATGGAGGACTTCCAGATCGACATCATGATCGGCGAGGGCCCGGCTGCCCGCTCGATCAAGCTGGACCTGCCGCCCTTCACCCTGATCGGCGCGACCACCCGTGCCGGCCTGCTGACGGCTCCGTTGCGCGACCGCTTCGGCATCGTGCAGCGCCTGGAGTTCTATTCCCCCGACGAGCTGACCGCGATCGTGCGGCGCTCGTCGCGCATCCTGGGCATTCCCTGCGATGTGGAAGGGGCGCAGGAAATCGCCCGCCGTTCGCGCGGCACGCCACGCATCGCCAATCGGCTGCTGCGCCGCGTGCGCGATTACGCCGAGGTACGCGCAGGCGGGCAGATCACTTATGCGGCCGCCCAGGCGGCGATGGACATGCTCAAGGTCGACGCCGAGGGTTTCGACGAGCTGGATCGTCGTCTGCTCGCCACCATCATCGAGAACTTCGATGGCGGTCCGGTGGGTGTGGAGTCCCTGGCGGCGGCGTTGAGCGAAGATCGCGGCACCCTGGAGGACGTGGTCGAGCCCTACCTGATCCAGCAGGGTTTCCTGGTGCGCACGGCGCGCGGCCGCATGGCCAGCGCCAAGGCCTGGCGCCATCTGGGCCTGAATCCGCCGCCGCGCCAACCGCTGCCGGCCGACTTGTTCTCCACGGGCGACGCCGATGTCTGATCCCTTGCAAGACCCTTCTCCGGACAGCTTCCGCTGGCCGGTCCGCGTCTATTGGGAAGACACCGACGCCGGCGGCGTGGTGTACCACGCCAGCTACCTGCGCTTCATGGAGCGCGCCCGCACCGAGTGGCTGCGGGCGAAGGGCGTGGACCAATCGGCGGTAAAAGACACCACCGGACTGGCCTTTCTGGTGCGGGACATGTTCATCGAGTTCCTGCGCGCCGCCGTGCTGGACGATGAACTGAGCGTGACGGTCGAGGTCAAAGAGCGCCGTGCAGCCAGTATCCTGTTCGGCCAGACGATAAGCCGGGCGGATGGTACCCCGCTGATCCAGGCGCAAGTGCGCGTGGCCTGCGTGGACCTCCACCACATGCGCCCGGCCAAGATTCCGGCCGACCTGATTCCCGGCCTACCCCCAATCAAGTAACCCGCGGCGGAGAACGCTCAAGCAATGAACGGTGGACTGAACATTTTCAAGCTCGTCGCGGAAGCGAGCATCCTGGTGCAGCTCGTGATGCTCGTGCTGCTGGTGTTCTCCTTCCTCTCGTGGGTGATCATCATCCGCAAGCACCAGCAGCTGAAGTCGGCGATGGACGAGGCCGAGAATTTCGAGGAGCGCTTCTGGTCCGGCGCCGACCTGGCCCAGCTGTTCCGCGAAGTGAGCGGCCGCGGCGCCAAGAACGGCGGCATGGAGACCGTGTTCGAGTCGGGCTTCCGCGAATTCGCCCGCCAGCGTCAACGCCGCACTCATGAGATGCGCGTGGTCATCGAAGGCACCGAGCGCGCGATGCGCGTAGCCGGCACCCGCGAGATCGGCCATTTGGAGCGCAATCTGGAATTCCTCGCCAACGTCGGTTCGATCAGCCCGTACGTCGGCCTGTTCGGCACCGTCATCGGCATCATGGGCGCGTTCCAGGGCCTGGGCGAGGTGAAGGACGTGACCATCGCCGTGGTGGCGCCGCACATCTCCGAGGCGCTCATCGCCACGGCCATGGGCCTGTTCGCCGCGATTCCGGCCGTCTGGGCCTACAACCGTTTCGCCAACAAGGTCGATCGCGTGGCTTCGCGCTACGAGGTGTTCCAGGAGGAGTTCTCCTCCGTCCTGCAGCGCCAGATCCAGACCGACGACGCGGCCTGAGCCGGGGATCTCCTCATGCGTAGTTCCGCGCGTCACAAGCGCTTCAAGCTCAAGTCCGAGATCAACGTCGTGCCGTACATCGACGTGATGCTCGTGCTGCTGATCATCTTCATGGTCACCGCGCCGATGATGAATCTCGGCGTGGACATCCAGCTGCCGCAGACCCAAGCCAAGTCGCTGCAGGACAAGAAGGATCCGATCGTGGTCTCGGTCGACGAGAACGGCCAGATCTACCTGAGCACCCAGGGTTCCAAGCGCGAGGCCGTGAGCGCCGACGAGTTCAAGGCGAAGATCACAGCGTTCCAGAAGGAAAACCCGGACCTGCAGGTGCTGGTGGCCGGCGACCAGCGCGCCAATTACGGCAAGGTGTACCTGATCCTGCCGATCCTGCAGGAAGCGGGCGTGTCCAAGATCGGCCTGATGAGCCAGCCCGAGTCGAGCGGGAAGCATGGACGACCGTAAAGGCACGCCCAAGGCGGTCATCCTTTCCGCCGTCCTGCATCTGGGCATCGTGGGCTTCCTGGCCCTCGCGATCGTGCCGTGCTCCTTCTACGAAAGCCTGTTCGAGACCCTGCACCTGCCCGCGGGCTGGAACCCGATCGCCTGCGCCAAGCCGCTGGAGCTGCCGGGGCAGATCATCGAGGCGACCCTGATCGGCCCCACGGGAGCCCCGCCGCCGAAGGCGCAGAAGGCCAAGCCGATACCCGATACCACGCCGCCACCGCCGACGGTGCCTCCGCCGACTCCGCAGGAGTAGGCTCCCGTGGTGAAAACGTTGCCGCCGCCGCCCGAACATCCGGATCTCAAGGATCAGGAGAAGGTGGTCGCCGACGCGCTGCAAAAAGCCGAGGACGCCAAGCGCGAGCAGGAACAGCGCGAGCGCCAGCGCCAGGCGGAGTTGGACGCCCAGGCGGCCAAGCAGAAGGAAGAGAAGAAGAAGCTGGACGACCTTTTCGCCCAGATGGACAAGGCCGAGCAGCAGCGCCAGAAGCTGGAGAACAAGGCCAAGCAGGCCAAGCAGCAGCTGGACGACATCAAGGACGCCAAGGATAACGGCGAGGCCAACCTGCCCAAGGCCGACCAGCGCCAGACCGGCCAGAACGGCCCCGACAATAGTTTGCTGGCCCAGTACCAGGCGGCGATTCAGAACGCCGTCACTCAGAATTGGCTCCGCCCGGATAACATGCCGAACACTCCGTGCGTCGTGCACATCGTGCAGTTGCCGGGCGGCGATGTCATTAGCGCCAAGGTCGACTCTTCTTGTCCTTATGACGAGGCGGGCAAGCGCTCCATCGAGAACGCCGTCCTTCGCGCCCAGCCCCTGCCGTACAAGGGGTTCGAGAGCGTGTTCAAACGGACCATTGACTTCACCTTCAGGCCGCAGTGATCAAGCCCATGCGCAAATTGAGCTCAGCTTTCGCTTTCGTCCTGCTGGCCGTGACCGGCTTATTCGCCGGCCAGGCCGCAGCCCAGTCGCTCAACGTCGATATCGTCGGTGGCTTGAAGACCGCCACGCCGATCGCCGTGGTGCCGTTCGCCCAGCAGGGCGGGGCGCCGCTGCCGACCGACGTGGCCGACGTGATCCGCAACGATTTCAACCGGTCTGGCAAGTTCCGCTCGCTGGCCAAGAGCGAAATCGTGGAGACGCCGTCGAAGGGCGCGGACATCAAGTTCCCGACCTGGCGCCTGCTCAAGCAGGACTTCCTCACCATCGGGCGCATCAGCGATGCCGGCGGCGGGATGCTCCGTGTCGAATATGAGCTGTGGGACGTCAATAAGCAGCAGAGCCTGCTGGCCCAGGCGTTTACCGCACCGGCCGGCGACCTGCGCGGTGTGGCCCATCAGATCGCCGACCAGATCTACGAAAAGATCACCGGCGTGCGTGGCGCGTTCTGGACGCGCATCGCGTACATCACGGCCGTGGGCCTTGGCAACAACACCACGTATTCGCTGATCGTGGCCGATTCGGACGGCTTCAATCCGCAGGTGGTGGCCCGTTCCCGCGAGTCCCTGCTGTCCCCGCATTGGTCGCCGGACGGTAAGAAGATCGCCTATGTCTCCTTCGAGAGCGGCAACTCGGCCATCTACGTGCAGGACATCACCACGGGCCAGCGCCAGCTGGTGTCGGCCCGCCCCCGGGGCATCAACAGCGCGCCCGCCTGGTCGCCGGACGGCAGCAAGCTGGCGATCTCCCTGTCCTACTCGGGCAACCCGGAGATCTACGTGATGGACGTGGCCAGCCGCCAGGAAACGCGCCTGACCAAGACCCTGTCGATCAACACCGAGCCGGTCTGGTCTCCGGATGGCCAGAGCATCTATTTCACTTCCGACCGCTCCGGCCGTCCGCAGATCTATCAGATGCCCGCTTCGGGCGGCGGTGCCAACCGCATCAGCTTCCAGGGGCAGAACAACCTGAGCGCCGACGTCAGCTACGACGGCAAGCAGGTCGCCATGGTGCAGGGCAACGGGACCGTGTATCGTATTGCGGTCATGGACCGCAGTCTGGGTGGGCAGGTGCGTTTCCTCTCGCCGGGCCCGATCGATGAGTCCCCGAGCTTCGCGCCCAACGCCAGCATGCTGCTGTATGCCGCTACCGAGGGACGGCGCGGCGTGCTGTATGCCGTTTCGGCCGATGGACAGGTTCGCCAACGCCTCGTGCTTGCCGATGGCGATGTGCGCGAGCCCTCCTGGGGGCCGTACCGGCAGCGTTGAGTTCTCGGCCGTGGCGTCCTTGGGCGCGGCGGCCTTTGGATCGGGGTCGGCGCGGGGGCGCAAGTCCTTTCGCCGGCCTGGTCGCCCATCGGGCCTTGGGTCCGGCGGGTGGCCGGCGAGGCGGCTAGCCGCCGGCGCCGGTATCAAGGTGTCACAATAACAGCCGGTCCACCGGCGATCACTGTCCTGTAACCGCAATCGCTATTGACTGTCGGAACTCAAACCCGTTTGAAGGAACGTTCACCATGAAGAAGACCGTTCGCGTCGCCCTGGTCGCCCTGCTCTGCGTTGGCGCGGCCGCATGCTCGAAGAAGCAGGAAGTCAAGCCGCAGCAGCCGGTTGACCAGACCCCGGTGGCTACCACCCAGCCGTCGACCTCGGGCAAGTACACCCCGGAAGATCTCGACCGTGACGCGTGCCTGCGTCAGCGCGTCGTGTACTTCGATTTCGATAAGGACGAGATCAAGCCGGAGTTCCAGCAGATCATGGCGTGCCACGCCAAGTACCTGCAGGACCGTCCGACCGCTCAGGTCCGCCTGGAAGGCAACACCGACGAGCGCGGCACCCGCGAGTACAACCTTGGCCTCGGCGAGCGCCGTGGCAATGCCGTCTCCGGCGCCCTGACCGCCGCCGGCGGCTCGGCCAGCCAGCTGAACGTGGTCAGCTACGGCAAAGAGAAGCCGGTGTGCCGCGAGCACAACGAGGACTGCTGGGGCAAGAACCGCCGCGTCGAGATCGTCTACACGGCGAAGTAAGCATGAAGCAGTCACTGGCTAACAGCTTCACGGCCAGGCTCGGCATGGCGGGCGCAATCGCGTCCGCCATGCTTTTTGCCGTTCCCGCACTGGCACAGGATTCCCGCCTGAGCCTCGCCGACCGCGTCGCGCGGCTCGAGCAGCAGGCCCAGAACCAGGATCAGGGCGGCATCGGCATGGTCAACCAGATGCAGGCACTGCAATCGCAGATGCGGCAGATGCAGGGCCAGATCGAGGAACTGCAGCACCAGTTGCAGGAACTCAAGGATTCCAACAAGGCGCAGTACACGGATCTCGATTCGCGTATCGGTCGCCTTGAGCACGGCGCTGGCGGCCAGGCCGCTCCGAGCGCCGCCGCGGCCTCTCCCGCGGCCGCCGGCACCAGCGCAGGCAATGCCGCTGCTGCATCGGCCTCGGCCGATACGGCGGCGGACGCGACGAGCAAGGGCAAAGACGCCAAGGCTGCACCCGCCGCTTCACCGGCGGATCAGGCCGCGGCCCAGGCCGCTTACGACACGGCATTCAAGGCGCTGCGTGGCGGCGACTACGTGCAGGCCTCGCGCGGCTTTCGCACCTTCATCCAGCAATACCCGGAAAGCCCGCTGACGCCGAACGCGTACTACTGGCTGGGCGAGTCCTACTACGTGACCATGAACTACCCGGTCGCGCTGGAGGCTTTCCAGCGTCTGCTTTCGCAGTTCCCGCAAAGCGACAAAGCGCCCGACGCCATGCTCAAGCTCGGCTACAGCCAGTTGGAGCTCAAGCAGGCGGAGGCCGGCAAGGCCACGCTGAAATCGGTGACCGCCAAGTACCCGGGCTCCAAGGCTGCCGGCCTGGCGCAGGAACGCCTGCGCCGCCTGCAATTGCAGCCGGCCAACTGAGGTTCCGGCGGTGAGCGAGGGCAATGCGAACGTGGCCTCGACCACGTCGGCGCCGGCCGCGGCGGAGCGCCTGCGCATCACCGAGATCTTCCATTCCATCCAGGGCGAGGCCGACGCCATCGGCTGGCGCACCGTATTCGTGCGTCTCACCGGTTGCCCGCTGCGTTGCGTCTGGTGCGACACCGAGTATTCGTTCTACGGCGGGCAGTGGCGCACGATCGACGACATTCTGGCCGAGGTCGCCTCGTACGACGCCCGCCATGTCTGCGTGACCGGCGGCGAACCGCTGGCGCAGAAGCGCTGCCTGATCTTGCTTGAGCGCCTGTGTGACGCAGGATACGAGGTATCGCTGGAGACCTCGGGCGCCTTGGACGTGTCGCAGGTCGATCCGCGCGTACGCAAGGTGATGGATCTGAAGGCGCCCGACTCCGGCGAGAGCGCCCGCAACCTCTGGTCCAATCTCGAGTACCTGCTGCCGCACGATCAGGTGAAGATCGTCGTCGCCAGTCGCGCCGATTACGAATGGGCCCGCGAGGTGGTCGCCACGCACGCTATCGACCGGCGCTGCATGGTGCTGTTCTCGCCAGTGCACGGCAAGGTGAATCCGCGCGAGCTCGCCGAATGGATCATCGAGGACAAGCTCCCGGTGCGCTTCCAACTGCAACTGCACAAGCTGCTGTGGAACGACGCACCCGGACATTGATCTTCGCCGCACGGCGGTTCGCGCCGTCCGCGTAGCCCTGTTTTTCCGCGCGCCGGCCTGTGTCGCCGGAGGCGTTTTCCGGCCGGTGACCGGCCCGACCCAGAGTGGATGCCACCATGTCCCAAACCTCTACCCGCAAGGCCGTCGTGCTCGTCTCCGGCGGCATGGATTCCGCCGTCACCATCGCGATTGCGCGCGAACAGGGCTACCAAGTGCATGCGCTGAGCGTGGCTTATGGCCAGCGCCACAGTTCGGAACTCGAGGCGTCGGCGCGCGTGGCACGTCTGCTCGGCGCCGTCGAACACAAGACGGTGCATGTCGACTTGCGTTCCATCGGCGGCTCGGCCCTGACGGCCGACATCGACGTCCCGCTCGATGCCGACGTGCACGGTGAGTCCGGCGGCATCCCGGTGACCTACGTGCCCGCGCGCAACACCATCATGCTGTCGATTGCGCTGGGCTGGGCCGAAGTGCTGGGCTCGAGCGATATCTGGTGCGGGGTGAACGCGGTCGATTATTCGGGTTATCCCGATTGCCGCCCAGCGTTCATCGAAGCGTTCGAGCGCCTCGCCAATGTGGCCACCAAGGCTGGGGTCGAAGGGGCCGGCATTCGCATCCATGCGCCGCTGATGCGCATGAGCAAGGCGGACATCGCGCGCGAAGGTCATCGGCTGGGCGTGGATTTCACGGAGACCGTGAGCTGCTACCAGGCCGACGCGCAAGGCCGCGCCTGTGGTCATTGCGATGCATGCCGGCTGCGCGCTCAGGGATTCCGCGAGGCAGGTTTGCCCGATCCCACCCGATATGTCTGATCGGCGCCCGTGCGGCATCGAAGCAAGTCGTGCCGTCATTTGCTTGTGCCGCGGGCACGCTGACCTTAAAATCGCCCGCTTGGCTTGAACGCCAGGGCCGTTAGCTCAGCCGGTAGAGCAGCGGACTTTTAATCCGTTGGTCGACAGTTCGAATCTGTCACGGCCCACCAATCGAAGGACCCGCGGCGACGCGGGTCCTTATTTTTTTGCCCCTGTCTACGATGGTGCAGTCATGCTGGCCCGAGGGCCTGCCTAAGCGGAACTTGCGCTTAGGAGCGCTAGCATCGCTTCCCGGCGGGCCGAGCCGCCTGCTTCTTTTCGATCACACCCTTCGAGATTTGGGAGTCACCATGAAACCTCTACTGGCTTTGGCTGTGACCGCGACGCTGACGGTGGCGAGCTTCTCCGTGTCCGCTGCGCCGAAGGACCACGATTGGGACAATGGCCCAGGCAACAATCCCAAAGCGCAGGGGCGCCATGACAACGGCCAGCATCGCGGCTGGGAGAAGCAGGCCTACCGACGCGGCGAGCGCTTGCCGGATCGCTTCTATGCCCGCGATTACTACGTGACCGACTACGAGCGTTATCACCTGCGCCGGCCGGAGCCGGGCTACCGCTACATCCGCAGCGACGACGGACAGATCTTCCTGACGGCCGTCGCCACGGGCCTGATTGTCGACATCATGCTCAATCAATGAATGGCGCACGATCGCCCGGAAAAGAAAAAGCCCGCTCCTGACGCGGGCTTTTTCTTGCTTGCGATTGAGCTAGCGCTCAGTCCTTGCGAATCATTTGTTCCAGGATCACCAACAGTGCGCGGCGCTGTTCTCGCGTCAGCCGGCTGATCAGCCCGAACAGTCGGGCCTGTTCGCGATTGTCCACGCGATAGGGCGCGGTCGCGTCCTGGACCTTCATGAAGCCTTTCGGCTCGCCGCGGCCGGTGGCGAGCCATTCGAAGCTCACGGCGAAGCGCCCGGCGATTTCGGTCATGCGCTTGGTTTCCGGCCTGGCCATCTCGTTGAGCCATTTGCGCGCCGTCTCGCGCGACACGCCGAACATATCCGCCAGCTTGGTAGCGCGGCCGCGGCCCTTGCTCATGCCGATCAGATCCATCGCCAGGTGCAGGCGTTGCGAAAACCCGTTTATTGCCAAAGGAGACTCCGTCTCGCTGTGCGGCGACCGACCGGAGCGGCGCGGTCCGCGTGAATCGAAAAACGAGCCTCCATTGTTGTTGATCCGGCCAACCAGGTAGGCGATTTCGAATTGTTTAAGCACACAACTTATGGTTGCATTTTGTTGTGTGGACTGGGTTTTTGGCTAATAGATAAAAACATGGATGACAAGGCAAAAAAGGGCAATTTCGGATCGATACGCAAGAGCGCGGCAACACCCTCGGTGATAAGTCCGGCCACGCACCTCGATCGCCTGTTGAACGACCTGCAGGGCAACGGTCCGCTCATGTTCGAAGACGAAGGCCTCGCCCGATTCGGCCAGGCGCGTCTGCGCAGGATCCGCGGCGACGCGCTGGCCCAGGCGGCGGCTGCCCTCGGCGCGGCGGCGGCCCTGCGGCAATGTGCGTGCGAGTGGGCTGGTACCGGCTGGCCGGGCAGTCCGGCGGCGCGCCTGTTGCGCGAACACATCGTCCAATTGCGCCAGGACGCGCGGCGATGGCGGCACCTGGCCGAGTATGCGGCGCGTTATCTCGCTCATCCGGGACTGGCCGGGTTGCACGCACGCAGCTGGTTGGCCGAAGCTGCCGCGAAAGGGGAATGCCCGGCGGGTGAGGTGAAGATCGATGAACGGTTCGCCGGCCTGAAGCAGGCAGGCGGCGCTGGGTCTACGAGGCGGCAACGCCCTGTTGATTGAGGGTTCCACGCGGGGCTCAGCGCCCCCGATGTCGCACCAGCCCTTTGCTACGGGCCGAAAGTGTGGCAAATCTAGGGCGATTCAGGTCACCGATCGGCGAGCGGCCGCCGTCTCATTCCAATGCCGCCCACAGTACAAACCTACGGGGAGACTTCATCATGAAAGGAACGCACGCGTGAGCGCCCATCTCGCGACCGGTGCCGATGTGCGCAAGGAGCTGACGGTCCGCGGCGTGATCATCGGCGTGATCATCACGCTGCTGTTCACCGCGGCCAATGTCTTCTTCGGCCTCAAGGCCGGCCTGACCTTCGCTACGTCGATTCCGGCGGCGGTGATCTCGATGGCGATCCTGCGCAACTTCCGGGAGTCCACCATCCAGGAGAACAACGTCGTCCAGACCATCGCTTCGGCGGCGGGCACACTGTCGTCGATCATCTTCGTGCTGCCCGGCATGATCATGATCGGGTGGTGGACGGGCTTTCCGTTCTGGACCTCGTTCGCGGTGTGCGCCCTCGGCGGTGTGCTCGGCGTGATGTATTCCATCCCGTTGCGCCGCGCGCTGGTCACCAAGTCCGATCTGCCGTATCCGGAGGGCATCGCCTGCGCCGAGGTCCTCAAGGTGGGCAGCCCCGGCGAAGGCGAGACCGCGGGCAGCGTCGAAGAGGGCCGGGCCGGCCTGCTCGCGGTGCTGTGGGGTTCGATCACATCGGCGGTGTTCGCCGTGGTGGTGGCCACCCAGGTGGTCGCGTCGGACGTCATCAGCTACTTCCGCGTCGGCGACAAGGGTTCGGTCAGCGGCTTCGACTTCAACCTTTCGTTCGCGCTGTTCGCCATCGGCCATCTGGTGGGCCTCTCGGTCGGTATCGCCATGCTGGTCGGCGCGCTGATCGGCTGGGGCTGGGGCGTGCCGTTCTACTCGCCGTTCGAGCACGTCGCCGGCGGCGTGGCCGAGCTGGCCCAGGCCACCTGGAGTCACAAGGTGCGTTATGTCGGCGCCGGCGCGATCGGCATTTCCGCCATCTGGACGCTGGCCAAGCTGGTCAAGCCGGTGATCAGCGGCCTTACCTCGGCCATGGCCGCCTCGCGCGTGCGCAAGGCCGGCAACGCGGCGACGCTGCCGCGCACCGAGCAGGACATCCCGATCGGCATCGTCGGCCTGGTCACCGCGGTCTGCTTCGTGCCGATCGCCTGGCTGCTCGGCTATTTCGCCAACAGCAGCGGCCTGGGCGACCACCTCGCCGTGCTGGCGGTGGGCGGCGTGACCTACGTGGTGCTGATGGGCTTCTTCGTGTCCACCGTGTGCGGCTACATGGCCGGCCTGATCGGCTCGTCCAACAGCCCGCTGTCGGGCGTGGGCATTCTGGTGGTGATCGGCGCCGCGCTGCTGCTGGTGGCCGGCGTGAAGCCTTACGTGCCCGCCGAGGCCGGCAAGGCGCTAGTGGCCTTCGCGTTGTTCACCACGGCGGTGATCTTCACCGTGGCGGCCATCGCCAACAACAACCTGCAGGATCTCAAGACAGGCCAGCTGGTCGACGCCACGCCGTGGCGCCAGCAGGTGGCCTTGGTGATCGGCGTGATCGCCGGCGCCGCGGTCATTCCGCCGGTGCTCGATCTGCTGAACAAGGCCTACGGGTTCGTCGGCGTCCCGGGCGCCGGTCCCGCTGCGCTGCCCGCTCCGCAGGCCGGCCTGATCTCGGCGCTGGCCCAGGGCGTGATCACCAACAACATCGACTGGGGCCTGATCACCACCGGCGTCGGCATCGGCATCGGCGTGATCGTGGTGGACGCCATCCTGGCGCGCACCACCAAGATGCGCATCCCGCCGCTGGCGGTCGGTCTGGGCATCTACCTGCCCACGGCCAGCACCCTGATGATCGTGGTCGGCTCGGTGGTCGGCTGGTTCTTCGACCGCCGCGCGGATCGCGGCCCGAAGCCCGAAGCCACCAAGCAGCTGGGCGTGTTGCTCGCCTCCGGCCTGATCGTGGGCGAGAGCATCATCGGCGTGGTGATCGCCGCGATCGTGGCTTTCTCCGGCAAGGGCGCGCCGCTGGCCCTGGTGCCGGCGTCCTTCGCCAATGCGGCGGACGTACTGGGCGGCGTCGCCTTCGCTGCGGTGATCGCCGTGCTCTACCGCTGGATCGCCCGCCTGGCGCGCCGCGGCGCCTGAACCCCTCCCGCGCCGCCGGCCGAGCCGGCGGCGCGGCAAACCGGCGTGTCTGCCATGCCGGTGTCACCTGCGGCACCTTCACCCGTCCTACACTTCGCGGGTTGCCGACAGCGCCGCGGTACGCCTTTCAGGGCGTCCGGGCGTGTGGCGGCAAGGGGGCAAGTCCGCGGAAACCGCGAATCGCGACGGGTCGACACGCTATGCTTAGCCGCTGCGGCCGGAGCGAGCGCGTGCTCGCGTCCGTCCGTTCCGCGCTGCGTGCGTCGGATGCTTGCAGGAAAGCCTGGCGTGCGTCGCATGCCTTGAATCGTGTCGTGGAGGCCGTGGTCGAGTGGTGGAGCAGAGAGGGGCGGACGCTCCGGATCCGGGAGAAGCCCTGACGCGCCCTCGCTGGGCGTGGCTGCGCCGGTTCGCCGGCCCGCTGCTGTCGGTAGGCATGCTCTGCCTGGCCTTGTGGGCGCTGCGCTCGCTCGCCAGCGAGGTGAGCTACCGCGAAGTCGCGCGCTACGTGCATGCGCTGGAGAACCATCGCATCGTGCTGGCCGTGCTGCTGACGGCAGCCAGCTACGGGGTGATGACGCTTTACGACTGGTTCGGCCTGGCCGCGATCGGGCGCAAGTTGCCGCGCGCGCAGGTCACCCTCATCTCCTTCATCAGCTACGCCTTCAGCAACGCGCTGGGCATGGCGCTGCTGATCTCCGGCTCCATCCGCTACCGCTTCTACATCCAGGCCGGCCTGTCCACCGCCGAGGTGGCCAGGGTGGTGCTGTACTGCACGGCCAGCTTCTGGCTCGGGCTGTTCGCGCTTACCGGGGTGACGCTGCTGCTCGTGCCGGTGCCGTCGACGGTGCCCTTGGCGGCATTGCGCATTCCCGTCGCGATCGTACTGACCGCGATTCCGCTGTTGTGGCTGGGCGGCAGCCGGCTGCTGCGGCAGCCGCTGAAGCTATGGCGCTGGCGGCTGAGCTGGCCGTCGCCGGCCACCGCGGCGCGGCAGATCCTCACCGGCGCCGTGGATTGGGGCCTGGCGGCGTGGGTGCTGTACCTGCTGATGCCGAACGACGTCGAGACCGGCTTCGGGCACTTCATGGCGATTTTCGTGCTGGCCCAGATCGCCGGCCTGGTCAGCCATGTGCCGGGTGGGCTGGGCGTGTTCGAGGCGGTGATGCTGGCCGGCTTCGGCGCCACCGGCAACGAAGGCCTGGAGGCGCCGATCCTCGGCGCGCTGGCCGCGTATCGCCTGATCTACTACTTCCTGCCGCTGTGCGCGGCCACGGTCGTGGTCCTGCTGCGCGAGGCGCGCGGCGCCGCCGGCAAAGTGCCGCTGGCGCCATGGTTCACCGGCTTGCTGCCGCCATTCTTCGCCGGCCTGACCCTGGTATCGGGCGCGATCCTGCTGTTTTCCGGCGCCACGTCGGCGTTGCCCGGACGCATGGAGATCCTGCGTCACGTCCTGCCGCTGCCGGTGCTGGAGTTCTCCCATGTCCTGGCCAGCATGGTCGGCATGCTGCTGCTGATCCTCGCGCGAGGCCTACAGCGCCGACTCGACGCGGCCTACGTGCTGACCCTGGTGCTGCTGCTGCTCGGCGCGGTGCTGTCGCTGCTGAAAGGCATCGACTACGAGGAAGCCACGCTGCTGTCCCTGCTGGCGCTGTGCCTGGCGCCCGCGCACCGACTGTTCTACCGGCGCGCTTCGCTGTTCAGCGCGTCCTTCTCGGTGGGCTGGATCATCGCCATCCTCGCCGTGCTGGGCTGCGCCGGCTGGCTAGTGGCTTTCAGCTACAAGCACGTGGAATACAGCACCAATCTGTGGTGGGAGTTCAGCTTCTACCACGGCGGTGCGCCGCGCGCGTTGCGCGCCCTGGTCGGCGCTACCGCGGTGGGCATGCTGTTCGCCCTGGCCAACCTGATCCGCCCGGCACGGCCGCATCTGCGCCTGCCGGACGAAGCGGAACTGGCGCGCGCGCTGCCCCTGATCAAGCAGTACTCCTCGGCCCAGGCACACCTCGCGCTGATGGGCGACAAGACTTTGCTGTTCGATCCGCAGAACCGCGCTTTCATCATGTACGACGTGGAAGGGCGCAGCTGGGTCGCCATGGGCGATCCGGTGGGCGAGGACGAGGACGCCCGGCGCGAGCTGGTGTGGACGTTCCGCGAACAGTGCGAGCGCGCCGGTGGCTGGCCGTTGTTCTACCAGGTGCGTCCGGAAGATCTCGATCTCTATCTCGAGGTGGGCATGAACCTGCTGAAGATCGGCGAGGAAGCCCGGGTGAAGCTGGAGACCTTCAATCTGGACGGCAAGTCCAAGAAGGTGCTGCGCAATACGATCAACAAGCTCACCCGCGAAGGCATGCGCCTGGAGATCGTGCCGGCCGAAGGCGTGCCCGCGCTGATTCCCCGCCTGAAGTCGATCTCGGATGCATGGATGCGCGACAAGGGCGTGCGCGAAAAAGGCTTCTCGCTCGGCACGTTCGACCCGGCCTATCTCGCACGCACGCCGATGGCCCTCGTGTGGAAGGGTGACGAACTGCTGGCCTTCGCCAACCTGTTTCTCACCGACAGCAAGGAAGAGGCCTCGGTCGATCTCATGCGCCACCTGCCGGACGGCACCTCGGGTGTCATGGACTTCATGTTCATCGAACTGATGCAGTGGGCACGTCAGGAAGGCTATCGCTGGTTCAACCTGGGCATGGCGCCGTTCTCCGGCCTGCAGAACCGGCGTACCGCGCCGCTGTGGAGCCGGCTGGGCGCGCTGGTGTTCGGGCGCGGCGAGCGCTTCTACAACTTCCGCGGCCTGCACAAGTACAAGGACAAATTCGATCCCGAGTGGGAGCCGCGCTATCTCGCCGTGCCGGCGGGTATCGCGTTGCCCCTGGTGCTGGCCAACATCGCCAGCCTCATTTCGGGTGGCCTATCGGGTATGGTGCGCCGATGAAAAAAATGACCAAGATCATCGGTGGCGCCGTGCTGGCCGCTGCCGCTTTCGGCGTGCTGGCTTGGCGCCCATGGCACCACGCCAGCATGGAAGAGTCCCTGGTGGTGGTGCCTGCCAAGGCCGGTGTGACGCCGATGGCGGGGCGCGACGACGTCGTCGCCATCTTCTATTCGGGCGACGGCGGCTGGCGCGACCTGGACCGGCAACTCGGCGGCATTCTCGCCGACCACGGCGTGCCGGTGCTGGGCGTCAGCCTGCTCAAGTACTACTGGCGGGAAAGCACCGCCGAAGCATCGGCCACGGACCTGGATGCGCTGATCGAGCAATACACCGCCAAGCTTGGCAAGCGGCGTGTCTGGCTGATTGGATTCTCGTTCGGAGCCGACGTGCTGCCCTCGATCATCGAGCGCCTCAAGCCCGAAAACCGGGCACGCGTCGCGCAGCTGGTGATGCTGTCGCCCAGCAAGGATGTGAGCTTCGAGATCGAAATGCAGGGCTACATGGTCGAAGGCTGGTTCAAGACCCAGACCCAGAACCTGTTCCAGCTGATCAATCCGGTGAAGCACTACGATGCGCGCGCCCCGCTGCTCGCGCTGGACGGCCATCCGCCGGTGATGTGCTACTACGGCAAGGACGACGAGGAAGACACGATCTGCGCCACGGCCGGCCTGCCCGCGTGGATCAAGGTCTACCAGAAGCCGGGCGACCACCATTTCGACTACGACTACGAAGGGCTGGCGCGACAGATGATTACCGACTTGCCGCCCAGCGGTTCGGCGCCGTCTCCCTGAGCCCGTGACCATGACCTTCGGCGGATAGGCGTCGCACGCGCGGGTGCTAGCGTTCCGGCGATAGCGGCGCTCGCCGGAGCGCAAGCCAACCTGGGAGGCGCGAGATGGATCGTCGGGACTTTCTCCGTTCGTCGTTGTCCGCCAGCGCCGTTGCCGCGCTGGGTACGGGCTTTGCGCCTGCGGCGCTCGCGGCATCCTCGCCCAGGAGTCCGCAGGACCCGCAGCACATCAACCATGCCGTGATCCTGATGGGCGACGACGTACCGCACTACGGACGCGATGTGCTGGCGCGGATGGATGCCATCCTGCAAACGCGCGACAAGGCCGCCGATGTCTACCTCAAGCACGGCGCCGTGGAAGAACTCGAGCAGCGTTTCGCCCAGCTGCTCGGCAAGGAAGACGCCGCCTTCCTGCCCACCGGCACGCTCGCCAATCAGCTGGCGCTGCGCCTACTCTGCGGCGAGAAGAAGCGCGCGCTCGTGCAGCAGGAGAGCCACGTCTACTGCGATGAGAGCGATGCGGTGACCACGCTGAGCGCGATCAACCTGGTACCGCTGGCACCCGGACGCGCGGCTCCCACGCTGGAAGAAGTGGACGCGGCGATCGCCGTATCGGAGAAGGCGGCTTACCCCTTGCCGATCGGCGCGATCTCGCTGGAAAGCCCGGTGCGCCGCGCCGATGGCGCGATGGTGCCGCTGGATACCGTCCAGGCGATCGCCCAGCGCGCCCGCGCCAAAGGCATCGGTCTGCACCTGGACGGCGCCCGCCTGCTGTTGAACAGCGGTGCCGAGGGCTTCACCGCCGCGGCCTACGCGGCGCCGTTCGATACGGTCTACGTCTCGCTCTACAAGTACCTGGGCGCACCGTTCGGGGCGATGCTCAGCGGCACCAAGGCCACCATCGCTAAGGCGCGCGATGCGCGGCATATCTTCGGCGGAACGATTTTCCACGGCTGGCAGGCGGCCCTGCTCGCGCTCGACGGGCTCGATGGGTTCGAATCGCGTTTCGCCAAGGTGCGCGCCGCTGGCGATCGTTTGCTGGATGGTCTCGCCAAGGTTGATGGCTATACGGTGCGGCGGGTCGAGCACGGCACCAACATCCATTTCCTGGAGGTCGCCGAGGAAAGGCGCGAGGGCTTGCAGGAACGCCTCGAGAAGGCCGGTATCATGATCGGCCGGCTGCACGAGGGACGCCTCGCGCTCACCTTCAACGAAACGCTCTTGCGCAAACCCGCCGATGCCATCGTCAAAGCCTTCGCTACCTGAACGCAATCCCGGCATCGACCTGCTGCGCGGCATCGCCATCCTGCTGGTGGTGCTGCATCACCTCGGCTTGCGTATGCCGCTCAAGAAGACGGCGTTGGCAGATGTGCTGCCGACGCGCTTGTTGAGCGCGCTCAACTTCAACGGCTACGAAGCGGTGTTCGTGTTCTTCGTGATTTCCGGCTTCCTGATCGCCGGCAACGCGATCAAGCGCTGGGGTGCGCTGGGTCGCATCGACATCCGCGAGTTCTATGCGCGGCGCGTCGCCCGCATCGTGCCTTGCCTGGTCGCGCTGGTAGCGGTGCTGAGCGCGCTGCATCTGCTGGGCGCGCCCGACTACGTGATCAATCGCGAGGGCCAATCGCTGCCGCGCGCGGTCTTCGCGGCGCTCGGCCTGCATCTCAACTGGTACGAGGGACAGACCGGCTACCTCCCGGGCAATTGGGACGTGCTGTGGTCGCTGTCCATCGAAGAAGTGTTCTATCTCGGCTTTCCCCTGGCCTGCCTGCTGTTGCGCCGCGAGACGTTGATGGCACCGCTGCTGCTGCTGTTCGCGATGACCTTGCCGTGGCTGCTCGCCTCGCTCGACGGCGCCAGCGAGATATGGAAGGAAAAGGCTTATCTGCCCGGCATGGCGGCGATCGCGACCGGTGTGCTGGGTGCGCTGGCATCGGCGCATTGGCGCGCGCCACGATGGGCCAGGACGGCGCTGGCGGGGGGCGGCGCCGTCGGCTTGTTCGCGGTGTTCATCGCGATGCCGTGGTGGTGGCCATTGCTGCACGACGGCGTGATGCTGCTGCTGACCTTCTCGGCGCTGTGCGCCCTGGTGGCGTGCCAGCAGGCCGAATTGGCCGGCGCCACGCGTCCGCCGCGCGGCTTCGGGTGGCTGCGCCGATGGGGACAGCTGAGCTATGAGATCTACCTGACGCACATGTTCGTGGTGTACGGCGTCGTGCGGCTGTTTCGTGCCACCGGTGGCGACATGGCGCGCGGTTGGCTGTGGTATCTGCCGGCGCTCGCGCTCTGCTGGCTGCTGGGCAACGCGGTGGAACGCTTTCTTTCGCAGCCCTGCGAGCGCTGGCTGCGCGCAAGACTGCGGCGTCGGGACACCGTGATCGGGCCGGCCGCCACGGTCGCCGAGTGAGTCGCTCTACAGCTCCATCAGGTCCCGGCCAATCACCAGTCTTCCCTTGAAGTGCGGCGCTACGGCTTCGCGCCAGACGTCGTCGGTCAAGGACGGATCGCCGCCCGGCACGAAATGCGTCAGCGCCAGCGTCTTCACTCCCGCTTCGGTGGCGACGCGGCCGACTTGCTCGGTCGTGGTATGGCTGGCTAGGAGATGCTCGCGCAGGCGGCCGGCGTTCGGTTCGGAAGCGATGAGCTTCGCCAGGGCCGGTTCGTACATCACTTCGTGCACCAACACATCGGCGTCGCGGGCCAGTGCGATCAGCGCATCGGTCGGCCGCGTGTCACCGGAGAACACGATCGAACGGTCGGGCGTATCGAAGCGATAGGCGAAAACTGGCGCAACCGGCGGATGCGCGACCAGCGCCGCGGTGACCTTGACGCGTTCGTCCTCCATGACTGCTCCCGCCTTGGTCAGTTCGTGCGGCACGATCAGCGGCGCCAGAGGCGGCCGGCCTTCGTCGGCGATGCGGGTGCGGATGTCGTCATCGTTCATGCGCAGGAAGTCGCGTGTCATCGCCGCCAGCGGCGGCGGCCCCCAGGTATCCACGCGGGTGTGCAGGCGCGCCGCCCAGGCCAGCCACAACAGGTTGCCGTAGTCGGCGTTGTGGTCCGAGTGCTGGTGGGTGAGGAACACGTGGCGGATCGCGCCGAGATCGAGTCCGGCTTTCACCATCTGTCTGGCCACGCCGTTGCCGCAATCGACGACGTACACCACGCCATCCACCACGACGGCGTTCGCTGGCGCGGCCCGGTCCGGCTTGGGCGTGGGGCCTCCGGCGGTGCCGAGCAGGATCAAGCGCGTGCGCGGCGAAGGCATGGCCCGGCTCGCAAATGACAGCGGACCCAGCGCGGCCGCGCCGAACGCGATGCCGGCGGCACGCAGCCCGTGGCGGCGCGCCGGATCGACGGGATGGGAACGGCTCATGCGCGGCTCCTTGACGGTCGGTGGCGACCGACTATGCCGCGCTGGCAGCCGCGCTGGAAGCGCTCAGCGATAGAGGTTGATGGTCTCGCGCAGCGTCTGCGTCGCTTCGCGGGCTTTCTCGGCGAAATCCTCGCCGCCGCCGGCATAGAGGATAGCCCGCGACGAGCTGATCATCAGGCCGGTGCCGTCCAGCGTGCGGCCATGCTGTACGACCGCCGCGACATCGCCGCCCTGTGCGCCGATGCCGGGTACCAGCAGCGGCACGTCGCCGACGAGCGCCCGCACCTCGGCGAGCTGTTCGGGCCAAGTGGCGCCGGTAACCAGGGCGCAGTTGCCATGCGCGTTCCAGTCGCGCGCGACCAGTTCGGCGACGTGCTGATACAGCGGGCGTCCGCCGACGTCGAGATCCTGCAGGTCCGAAGCGCCCGGATTGGAGGTATGGCAGAGCAGGATCACGCCCTTGTCGGCGCGGTCCAGGAACGGTTGCACGGAATCGCGCCCGAGGTACGGGTTGAGCGTCACCGCATCGGCGCGATAACGCTCGAAGGCTTCGGTGACGTAGTGCTGGGCCGTGCTGCCGATATCGCCACGCTTGGCGTCGAGAATCACAGGCACGCCGGGATGGCGCTCATGGATATGAGCGATGAGGCGTTCCAGCGCGTCTTCCGCGCGGAGCGCGGCGAAGTGGGCGATCTGCGGCTTGTAGGCGCAGACGAGGTCCGACGTGGCATCGACGATGGCCGCGCAGAACCGATAGACGGCGTCCGCGTCGCCGCTAAGATGAGCGGGAAATTTCGGCAGCTCGGGATCGAGGCCGACGCAGACCAGGGATTGGTTGCGATGCCATGCGGCTTGCAGGGACGACATGAAGTGCATGGTTTTCCTCCCTGACCTCACCTCTTCACGCCTTTTCCTCTGTAAAGAGGGCAGGGCGACGGGCGGGTCTTGCGGTAGCAGTGAACTGGAACGCAGTGGTCCGGAGCGTCGTTCCCGATGAGAAGGGCGAAGCAAGCTTCCGCCCCTCACACCGTTCCTCTCTCCCGCGCACGTGCGAGTGGCGGGGAGAGGCGGCTGGCGCTTACGCCAGCTTCTTGTACTTCACGCGATGCGGCTTGGCGGCCTCGTCGCCCAGGCGGCGCTTCTTGTCCGCCTCGTACTCGTTGTAGTTGCCGGGGAAGAACTCGACGTGCGAGTCGCCCTCGAAGGCGAGGATGTGCGTGGCGATGCGGTCGAGGAACCAGCGGTCATGCGAAATCACCATCGCGCAGCCCGGGAACTCCAGCAGCGCATCTTCCAGCGCGCGCAGGGTTTCCACGTCCAGATCGTTGGACGGCTCGTCGAGCAGCAGCACGTTGCCGCCCTGCAACAGGGTCTTGGCCAGGTGCAGGCGGCCGCGCTCACCGCCGGACAGGTTGCCGACGATCTTCTGCTGGTCGGTGCCCTTGAAGTTGAAGCGGCCGATGTAGGCGCGCGACTGGATCTCGAAGTTGCCGATGGACAGGATGTCCAGGCCGCCGGAGATTTCCTGCCACACGTTGTTCTTCGCATCGAGCATGCCGCGCGACTGATCGACGTAGGCCAGCTTGACCGTGTGGCCGAGCTTCACTTCGCCGGAGTCCGGCGTTTCCTTGCCGGTGATCAGCTTCATCAGGGTGGACTTGCCAGCGCCGTTGGGGCCGATCACGCCCACGATCGCGCCCGGCGGCACCTTGAACGACAGGTCGTCGATCAGCAGGCGATCGCCGAAGGCCTTGGAGACATTCTTGAACTCGATCACTTCCTGGCCCAGGCGCTCGCCCGGCGGAATGAAGATCTCGTTGGTCTCGTTGCGCTTCTGGTACTCCACCGCGTTCAGTTCCTCGAAGCGGTTCAGACGCGCCTTGCCCTTGGACTGGCGGCCCTTCGAAGCGGAGCGTACCCACTCCAATTCCTTCTCGATGGCCTTCTGGCGCGACTTCTCCTGCTGCGCTTCCTGCTTGAGGCGGGCGTCCTTCTGCTCCAGCCACTCGGTGTAGTTGCCCTTCCACGGAATACCGCGGCCGCGGTCGAGCTCGAGGATCCACTCGGCGGCGTTGTCCAGGAAGTAGCGGTCATGGGTGACGGCCACCACGGTGCCCGGGTAGTTCTGCAGGAACTGCTCCAGCCAGTCCACCGACTCGGCGTCCAAGTGGTTGGTCGGCTCGTCGAGCAGCAGCATGTCCGGCTTGGACAGCAGCAGGCGGCACAGCGCGACGCGGCGCTTCTCACCGCCGGAGAGCGGCCCGATCTTGGCGTCCCACGGCGGCAGGCGCAGCGCATCGGCGGCCACTTCCAGCTGGCGCTCCAGCGCGTGGGCGTCATTGACGGCCAGGATGTTTTCCAGTTCCTGCTGCTCGGCGGCCAGCTTGTCGAAGTCGGCGCCTTCTTCGGCATAGGCGGCGTAGACCTCTTCCAGCCGCTTCTGCGCGTCCAGGATCACGGACACGCCTTCTTCCACGGCCTCGCGAACGGTCTTCTCCGGATCGAGCTGCGGCTCCTGCGCCAGGTAGCCGACCTTGATGCCGGGCTGCGGGCGGGCCTCGCCCTGAAAATCGGTGTCGACACCGGCCATGATGCGCAGCACCGTGGACGTGCCCGCGCCGTTGAGGCCCAGCAGACCGATCTTGGCGCCGGGGAAGAACGAGAGCGAGATGTCCTTGATGATCTGGCGCTTCGGGGGAACGATCTTGCTCACCCCGTTCATGGTGTAGATGTACTGCATGGAGCCTCCGGAGGCATGCGCCGGCGGCCCGTGGAACGGGCGAAGGCGCAGGGTATGGGTAATAAACCAGGCATTATAGCTGGTCGGCACGGCTTCCCGATGACCGCCCGGGGACCCGCCGGACAACGCCCGCGCCATGCCATCGCCGATGCCGGCGACGCCATCCATGCCGGTCATGCTCGCGCTCCCGTCGAATGGAGCGTGCTGGATGGAATCCCTGGTTTCGGCACAGCCGCGCGGTGTCTGGCGTCTCGACGCGTGGGCGGGCGAATGGGCCGGCGCGCACGGAACGTGGGCCCGGGCGCTGCATGAATTCGTCTGCTTCGGCCTCAAGCAGGCCTGGGCCTGCCTGTTCGGCGCCGGCATGCTGGCCTTGCTGCTGCTGACCTGGGCGTTCTATCCGGGCGATGCGTGGCTGTCGCGCTACGACTTCCTCACCCTGGCGGCCCTGGGTCTGCAATGCCTGCTGATTGCCCTGCGCCTGGAAACGCGTGAGGAAGCGGCGGTCATCCTGCTTTTCCATCTCACCGGCACCGCGATGGAAGTGTTCAAGACCGCGATGGGCTCCTGGGAATATCCGGAGGCATCGGTACTGCGGATCGGCGGGGTGCCGCTATTCACCGGCTTCATGTACGCCGCGGTGGGCAGCTATATCGCGCGGGCCTGGCGACTGTTCGCGTTCCGCTTCACCCGGCACCCGTCCTTTGCGGCCACTGCATGGCTGGCGATAGCGATCTACGCGAACTTCTTCGCCCACCATTTCCTGCCTGACCTGCGCTGGCTGCTGTTCGCCGCGATGGCCATGCTGTTCGGCCCCACATGGATCCATTTCCGCGTGCGCGCCGCCTACCGGCGCATGCCGTTGCTGCTGGGCTTCGTGCTGGTGGCCGCGTTCATCTGGCTGGCCGAGAACGTGGGTACGTTCGCGGCGGCGTGGCGCTATCCGGCGCAGCGCGCCGGGTGGAGTGTCGTTCCGCTGAGCAAGCTGGGTTCCTGGCTGTTGCTGATGATCATCAGCTACGTGCTCGTCTCGGCCACCAAGCGCGCCGGCCGGGGCGGCAAGGGTTGAGCGCAGGTCAGCGGTCGCTGTCGAGCGAGGCCATGCCCTGCGCACTGTAGCGATCGCCGGCCGCGGCGCCCTTGGGCACGGCGCGTTCGATCGCGGCCAGCTCGTCTTCGCCCAGGCCGATGTCCAGCGCGCCGAGTGCTTCGGCCAGCCGCTGGCGGCTGCGCGCGCCGACCAGGGGCACGACGTCGTCGCCGCGGGCCAGCACCCAGGCGATGGCCAACTGGGCGACGCTGACGCCGCGCGCTTCGGCCAGGGTGCGCATCTGCTCGACCAGGCTCAGGTTGTGCCGCAGGTTGTCGCCCTGGAAGCGCGGACTGTGGCTGCGGAAGTCCCGCGCCCCGGTCTGGCGCGAGGCGTCCCAGTGGCCGCTGATCAAGCCCCGCGAGAGCACGCCGTACGCGGTGACGCCCACACCCAGTTCGCGGCAGGCGGGCAGGATGGCGTCCTCGATGCCGCGGCTGACCAGGGAGTATTCGATCTGCAGGTCCGAGACCGGCAGGACGGCATCGGCGCGGCGAATCGTCGCGGCATTCACTTCCGACAGCCCCAGGTGCCGCACATAGCCGGCTTTCACCAGATCGGCGATGGCGCCGACGGTATCCTCGATCGGCACGGCGGGGTCCAGCCGGGCTGGCCGGTAGATGTCCACGTAGTCGGTGCGCAGGCGCCGCAGCGAATACGCCAGGGCGGTCTTCACCGCGGCCGGCCGGGCATCGTAGCCCAGCCATTCGCCGCCCGGGCCGCGCTGGGCGCCGAACTTCACGCTGAGCACGTACCCATCGCGCGGACGTCCGGCCAGGGCTTCGCTCAGCAGCATCTCGTTATGGCCCATGCCGTAGAAATCGCCTGTGTCCAGCAGGGTGATGCCCGCCTCCAGCGCGGCATGCACTGTGGCGATGCTTTCGGCCCGGTCGGTGTCGCCGTAGAAGTCGGAGGACATGCCCATGCAGCCGAGGCCGAGGGCCGAAACGCGCACGTGCTGCCTGCCAAGGGAACGCCATTGCATGGACTGACCTCCGGGAGCGGGGAAGGCGGCCATGCTGCGCCGGCCCTGTCCGTGCAGGCAAGCTTGAGCGGAACACCGCCCGGATACGCGCCGGTATGCGGTTTGCGGGCCTTCCGGCGGTGGCTCGCCTTCCCCCCGGGCGCTACAATTTCACGCTTATTCCCCGCCGCCACCCGCAGAGGTCAGGATGTTTTCCAAGAACGAGACGATCGCCGGCTTCGACGATGAGCTGGCCAAGGCCATGGCCGACGAGGCGCGCCGGCAGGAAGACCACGTCGAGCTGATCGCCTCCGAGAACTACGCCAGCCCGCGCGTGCTGGAGGCCCAGGGCAGCGTGCTGACCAACAAGTACGCGGAAGGCTATCCGGGCCAGCGCTACTACGGCGGCTGCGAATACGTGGACGTGGCCGAGCGCCTGGCCATCGACCGCCTGAAGGAACTGTTCGGCGCCACCTACGCCAATGTGCAGCCGCATTCCGGCTCGCAGGCCAACCAGGCGGTGTACTTCGCGCTGCTCAACCCGGGCGACACCATCCTGGGCATGAGCCTGGCCCATGGCGGCCACCTGACCCACGGCGCCAAGGTCAACCTCTCCGGCAAGATTCTCAACGCCGTGCAGTACGGCGTGAACGAGCACGGCCTGGTCGACTACGACGAAGTCGAGCGCCTGGCCCTGGAGCACAAGCCGAAGATGATCGTGGCCGGCTTCAGTGCCTATTCGCAGGTGATGGACTGGGCGCGTTTTCGCGCCATCGCCGACAAGGTCGGCGCCTACCTGTTCGTGGACATGGCCCACGTCGCCGGCCTGATCGCCGCGGGCGTGTATCCCAGCCCGCTGCC
>JABLTH010010635.1_pt1 | contig 29171 bp, 16 predicted proteins | sample 7875711 | NCBI WGS metagenome assembly JABLTH01 (sample SAMN14941262, study PRJNA633318) | bioreactor metagenome | isolation source: bioreactor | place: China | collected 2019-03-05 | reverse complement strand
GACGTACACCGCGGCGGCAGCGGCGCCGGATTTGGAGCCCTCCGGGATGTACTGGCCCAGGCTGCGATAGCGCGTGAGGTAGTCGCCGGTCGCCTCGCCGTGGAATACGTAGTCGGCGCGCTCGGCCAGAAGCGCCATCGCGCGGTGGTCGCGGCAAACGAAGGCGCCGCTGCCGTAGGGCAGGTAGCCGAGCTTGTGCGGGTCGACGGTGATGGAGTCGGTATCGCCCAGCGCGGCGACGGCAGCGTGCACGGCGGGCGAAGGGAAGGCCACGTAGTCGGCGGCCACCTCGTCGCGGTTGCGCAGCGAGCCATCCTCGCGGCAAAACAGGGTGGCGAGGTAGCCGCCCCAGGCGGCGTCCACGTGCACGGCGAAATCCAGCCCGGCGCGGCGGCTCTCCTCGCGCGCGGCGAGCACCCGGTCGATCGGGTCGATGGTGCCGTACTCGGTGCCGCCCAACACCGCCACCGCCATCAATACGCTCTGCCGATCGCGGGCGAAGCGCGCCAGCACGTCGCATAGCGCGTCGGCGTCCAGCCGCATGCCGGCGGTGGGCAAGAGCTCGAGCTGGTCGCGGCCCAGCCCCAGCAGTTTCGCGCCCTTGCTCCACGAGTAGTGGGCGGTGATCGGCACCAGTACCTTGGGGACATGCAGTCCGGGGTGCGTGGCGAAGAAATCCACCAGACCGCGCTGCTCGATGCGCCCGCGTTCCACCCGCGCGATCCAGCGCTTGCGCTCGGCGGGTGCTTGCGCGGCCAGCCAGTCTTGCCAGGTTTCAAGCAGGGCGATGCCCTCGGCCTGCGGCAGGTTGAACGCTGCCCAGTCGTCCTCGGGCAGCTCGAGATTGGGCACCTGCGCCGCGCGCAGGGCCACCGGGAAGGCCTTGAGCGCCAGCGCGAGACGTAGCGCCTGGTAGTTGGCCAGCGTGCCGCCGGAGGTGAGGTGGCCGAAGGCGCAGGCCGGCTGCGCGGGGTCGTGCGGATAGCCCAGCATGCGCGCCAGTTGCAGGCCGGCCTGCACCTCCATGTCCACGGTGACCGGTGCGGCATCCTCGCTGACGTTGTTGGGGTTGTAGGGCAGGGTGAGCATCTGTGCGGCAAGCCCCGGCAGCAGCAGGTCGCTGGCCATGTGGCCGATGTAGCGCGGGCTGTGGAACGGCACTGATTTCTTCAGTTGCGCAGAGAGCAGGTGCAGCTCGCGTCGCATGCGCGACTCGAAGGCGATGTAGTCGGGATGATGCGCGGCGGCGGTGCCGATGGCCGGCGGATCCTCCGGATGGAAGTTGCGTCGCCAGTACACGTGGTCGCGCAGGAACTCGACCAACAGCTTTTCCAGCAGGGCGTCGTTCTCGCCATAGGGGCCGAGGAAGCAGGCATCCAGCGTGTGGTCGCGCGGTTCGTTTGCGGGGAGCGGCGAAGCATTCATCGGTGCTGTCCATGCGCTGCCGGTGGCGTCACCAGGGGCGGGGGCGGAGCCGGTGGCAGCGGGTGGGTGAAGCATCGGCGCAAGGGCGCTGCCTTGCCCTGATTTGCGTCATTTTGTGGGTGCCTCGGATCGTTTGCGTGGCCTCGACTGCGCCGCCTCCGAGGGCATGGCTCGCACCCCCAACGTGTCGGGCATCGACCACTGCGTCCGGAGTTGGGCGACGCTACGAGCAGCCGGCACCAGTCCGCAACGCCTCAGCGTGCCGTGGCGTGATCGCTCGATCTCGCCAGATGCACAACCCTCTCTACCGGATCATTCCGACCGGGCGGCTTGGACCGCCAGGCATTCGGCCGGACACACGCAGCGTGCCGGGCGATTGCCTGGAACGCTGCGGCAAGTGCTCTCTCCCGAACGATCGAGCGTGCGAAGTCCGGGCTCCGGTGACATCGGTCGCTGCGTGCTTCCGGTAGGTCGGCTCCGACAATTGCATGCTGCGGCCGCACACGGAGAAACGTTAACCGCGGCTTTCGATTTCGCAATTGTACGGCTTTAGTACGTCGCGACAGCATCACTACCCGCTGGCATCACCCGGGGCGAGGAGGGGTCCGGGTATGCCGTGCAGGTTGCTTGAGAGCCGACGGACATTCGAACAGGTCGGCGATGTCAAATCTTGGGGGAGGGCTCATCATGTCGGTCAAGTTCACGTTGGATGCAGGGCGTCGCCGTTCGACCAACGGCATGCCGATGGCGCGGTTGTCGGGGGCGATCGCCTTCGCGCTGCTGTGCAGCGGTTCGCTGGAGCTGCACGCGCAGCCGGCTGTCGGGACGGCCCCCGCACAGGCGCAGGACCAGGCCGCGTCGACGGCCTCCGTCACCGGCGCGAAGGCGCCGAAGAAGGCCAAGAAATCCGACGACAAGCAGACCAAGGATCTTTCCGCCGTCGTGGTGACCGGCATTCGTGCATCGGTCGAGAAGGCGCAGGACATCAAGTACGACGCCGACACCTTCGTCGATTCGCTGTCCGCCACCGACATCGGCGCCTTGCCGGACCGCAGCGTCACGGAAACCCTGTCGCGCATCCCCGGCGTCACTATCGACCACTTCCTCTCGCAGGGCGATCCGGAGCACTTCTCGGCCGAAGGCAATGGCGTGCAGGTGCGCGGCCTGACCCAGGTGCGTTCCGAGCTGAACGGTCGCGACATCTTCTCCGCCAACGGCGGCCATGCGTTGAGCTTCCAGGACGTGCCGTCGGAATTGATGTCCGGCGTCGACGTCTACAAGAACCAGACCGCCGAGATGATCGAGGGCGGCCTGGGCGGCACGGTGAACCTGCGTACCTTCATGCCCTTCGACTTCCAGGGCCAGAAGATCGCCGCATCGGCCAGCGAGAACTACGGCGACTTCAGCAAGAAGTACAAGCCGTCCGCCTCGGTGCTCTACAGCAATCGCTGGAACACCAGCCTGGGCGAAATGGGCTTCCTCGTCGACGTTGCCGATTCGCGCCTGACCACGCGCACCGACGGCCTGTTCGTGCGTCCGTTCTTCAAGAACGCCGCCGGCATCTGGGTGCCTCGCGGTGCCGACTGGCGCACGCTGCAGTACAACCGCAAGCGCGATGGCTACTACCTGGCGTTCCAGTGGCGTCCGAACGACGACCTGGACCTCTATGCCACCGCGTTCCAGAGCAAGTACCACGAGGTCTGGGACGAGGATGCGATCTTCGTCAGCAACGATCCGACCCAGGTGGTGGTGGATGCCAGCCAGCCGAGCCAGATCAACGGCGGCGTGTTCCAGTCCGGCCGTCTCACCCAGCCCGGCGGCGTGCCGATGGGCACCGACATCCGCGCCTCGGACAGCCACTCCAAGACCACCGATTTCTCCACCGGCATGACGTGGCGGCTGGGCGACCAGACCGATCTCTCCAGCTCGGTGCAGTTCGTCAAGGCCACTACCAACAGCCTGGATTCCACCGTGGCGCTGGGCACCAACGTGCCTTACATCGACGTGGCCCTGAATGGCAGCGGCACGCCGCGCATCGGCGTCGACACCGGCTTTACCGGTGACCCCGCCAATTACTACTGGGGGTTCACGATGGACCACCAGAACCAGAACTACGCGAAAGAGCTTGCCTGGCGCGCCGACATCGACCACCGCTTCAGCAGTGGCTTCGTGCAGGGCGTGAAGGCGGGCGTGCGCCTGACCAACCGCTACGCCGACAACATCGACACCGGCTACAACTGGATGCCCGTGTTCCAGACCTGGATGCAGGGCTGGGCGCTGCCCGGCGGCGCATTGCCCGGCCTGGACCTCAGCGGCACCGTCAACAGCAGCCTGGTGCACCTGGACACGTTCAAGAACTTCTACAAGGGTGACGCCGGTATCCCGGGTGCGTTCTACGCGCCGGTGCTGTCGACCGCGCTGGGTTATCCGGCCAGCTACGCCGCCATCCACGACGCGGCGATCCCGTTCTATTCCTGCTGCTACGCCAATCCGTACCAGCCCACGCTGCTCGACGCCTCGCACACCAACATCCAGCATGAAAAGACCTATGCGGCGTACGCCATGCTCGACTTCGGGATCGACGAGGCCAATCTGACCGGCAATGTCGGCGTGCGCGCGGTGAAGACCCGGAACTCGGCCGATGGCTTCCTGGTGTACCCGAACCAGGCGCTGGCGCCGTATCTGGGGGCAGGCCAGTCCTCGCCCATCAGCGCCCGCAACCAGTACACCGACGTCCTGCCCAGCCTGAACGTGAAGTGGGAATTCGCGCCGGACTGGGTCACCCGCTTCGCCTTCTCCAAGGCGATCGCGCGACCGGACTTCAGCCAGATGCAGGCCTACCAGATCCTCAATGCCGCGGTGGTATCGGGCTACACGCCGCCGCCGGGCACCACGAACCTGCCGATCGACAAGCTGACCCTGACCGGTACGTCCAACAGCAATCCGTACCTCACGCCGATGAAGGCCAACCAGTTCGACCTGTCGCTGGAGTGGTACTTCGACCAGGACCGCGGCGGCATGGCCTGGATCAACCTGTTCCACAAGGGCATCAGGGACTATTTCCGCAACGAGTCGCGCTTCGTCAGCTACCCGGGCGTCGACGGCAACAACTACCAGTACCTGATCACCCGCCCGGTGAACATTGGCAAGGCGACCATCGACGGCGCGGAAATCGGCTGGAACCAGTTCTTCGATTTCCTGCCGATCAAGGGCTTCGGCATGTCGGCGAACTACACCTACATCCGCAGCCGGACCCACGTGCCGAACGACACCACCGCGGTACCGATCGATACCGATGGCTCCACCTACGGCAACCTCCCGGCGGATGGCCTGTCGAAGAACTCGCTCAACGTCGCCGGCTTCTACGAGCACGGCCCGTGGCAGGTCCGCCTGGCCTACAACTGGCGCAGCCGCTATCTGCTGTCGATCGGCCCGAACGGCTACAACGGCACCGACAACAACATCCCGTGGAAGCTGCCGGTGTTCGCCGATGCCTACGGACAGCTCGATGGCTCGATCTTCTACGCGTTCAACGATCACCTGAAGCTCGGCCTGGAGATGAACAACCTCAACAACGCCGAGCAGCGCACGGTCATGTACCAGAACGCATCCGGCAAGCACACCACGTCGTGGTACGTGAACGACACCCGCTATGCGCTGACCCTGCGTGCGTCGTTCTGATCGTGCGGTGCCCGGGCCGTCGGTGGCGGCTCGGGCATGGGCCGGACATCCGGCGTCGGGTGCCTCGTCGGGCGCCTGACGACCTCACCATGCCCCGGCAAGCGAGGGGCGGTCCGGGGATGACGGCAAGGCCGAGAATGAGTTGCTTCGACATGATCAGAAAGATCGGCGCCATCGCCTGCGCCTGGTTGCTCTCGCTGGGCGTCCACGCCAGCCAACCCGCCGCGGTTCACTACCACTTCGACAACGTACGCATCGGCGGTGGCGGCTATGTCTCCGGTGTGCTCTTCCATCCGTCGGTGCGCGGCCTGCACTACGCGCGCACCGACGTGGGCGGCGCCTATCGCTGGGACGAAAGCGGCGGCCGCTGGCAGCCGCTGACCGACTGGATCGCGGCGAAAGACCAGAACCTGTTCGGCATCGACAGCTTCGCGGTCGATCCCGCCGATCCGCGGTGGCTGTACCTGGCCGCGGGCACGTACACCACCCCGCAGTCCGGCGACGCCGCGATCCTGCGCTCGCACGACCAGGGGTGCAGCTTCCAGCGCGTCGACCTACCGTTCAAGCTCGGCGGCAACGAGCTGGGGCGCGGCAACGGCGAGCGACTGGCGGTGGATCCGAACGACGGCCGCGTGCTTTTCCTCGGTTCGCGCGACGCCGGGCTCTGGCGCAGTGACGACCATGGCGCGCACTGGACGCGGGTGGCCGGCTTTCCGGCCGTGGCCACCTCGCCGTCCGCCAGTGCCAGCAACGCCTGGCGTACCCAGCCCATCGGGATCGTGTTCGTGGTGTTCGACCCGGCCAGCGGCCGGCAGGGCCAGCCGACGCCGGTGATCTATGCCGGCGTCTCGACCCGGCAGACCAGCCTGTTCCGCTCCACCGACGGCGGCCACAGCTGGAGCGCCTTACCGGGCCAGCCGGTAGGCCTGCGGCCCAGCCACATGCACCGCGCCAGCGATGGCGACTATTACCTCAGCTACGGCGACGAGCCCGGTCCGGACACCATGAATGACGGCGCCCTCTGGCGCTGGCAGCCGGCCACGAATCGCTGGACCGACATCACGCCGATCCCGGGTCACGGCAAGCCCGCGGGCTTCGGCTGGGGCGACGTGGCGGTGGCGCCCTCCAACCCGGCGGTGCTGGTCGCCAGCACGCACCATCATTACAACCCGCACGACCTGCTGTTCCGCAGTACCGACCGCGGCGCGCACTGGACCGAGGTGTTCGCGCATTCGGTGTTCGATCGGAGCGAGGCGCCCTGGACGGTGGAGCACACGCCGCACTGGATGACCGCCGTGGCGATCGATCCGTTCGATCCCGGCCACGTGATCTTCGGCACCGGCTACGGGCTGTGGTCCACGCGCGACATGGGGCAGCTCGATCACGGCAGCGACGTGCACTGGAGCTTCGCCGACCGCGGGCTGGAGGAAACCGTGCCGCTCGGCCTGATCAGCCCGCCGCAGGGCGCGCACCTGCTCAGCGCGCTGGGCGACCTGGACGGCTATCGGCATGACGACCTGGCCGTGGCGCCGCTGCAGTTCCAGGCGCCGCCGCGCTACGCCAACAGCGAGTCCATCGACTACGCCGGGCTGCGGCCGGAGCGGATCGTGCGCAGCGGCTACCTGCGCGAGCCGTTCGGGCCGGCGGTGCGTGCGGCGTGGTCCGCCGACGGCGGCCGGCACTGGCGGGCGCTGGCCAGCGAACCGCCGGAAGGCGAGGGCGCGGGCAGCATCGCGTGGACGGCCGACGGCGAGGGCGTGCTGTGGGCGCCGCGCCACGCGAAGCACGTCTACCTCACCCGCGATTTTGGCTATCACTGGCGGGTTGCGGCAGGCGTGCCGGGCGATGTGAAGGTGCTGGGCGACCGTGTGGACCCACGTCGCTGCTATGCGTTCGATCCGCGGACCGGGGCGCTGTACGCCAGCCACGACGGCGGCGCGACGTTCGCGCCACTGGCCGGCGAACTCGGCGCCGCGGCGCGGGGGCACGACCAGGTCCAATTGCAGTCCGCGCCCGATGTGGCGGGCAGGCTCTACCTGGCCGCGCGCGACCTGCCGCTGACGCGCGGCGACGACACGGGACGCGTGCTGCAGTCGCTGCCCGGCATCACCGGCGTCGACGCCTTCGGCTTCGGCAAGGCGGCGCTGGGCCGGCACGCACCCGCGCTGTTCGTGGCCGGCCGTTACGGTCGACAGCAAGGCTTGTTCCGCTCGCTCGACGGTGGCTCGCACTGGCAGCGCATCAACGACGACGCCCACCAGTACGGCCGCATCCGCGTGCTCACCGGCGATCCGCGCGTCTTCGGTCGCGTCTACCTGGCCACCGGCGGGCGCGGCATTGTCTATGGCGATCCGAAGGAGTCCGCGCCATGAAGCCCTGGTCTTTCGCTGGCGCGCTCGTGCTCGCGCTCGGTCTGTTCGCCGTGCAGCCCACCGCTGCCACGCCACTGCCACGCGTGGTCACTGCTCACGGCCGGCACATGCTGCTGGTGGATGGCCAGCCCTACCTGATCCTGGGCGCCCAGGTGAACAACTCCAGTGCCTGGCCGGCGATGCTACCGGAGGTCTGGCCGGCGATGGACGCGCTGCAGGTGAATACCGTGCAGGTGCCGATCGCCTGGGAGCAGATCGAGCCCCGCGAAGGGCATTTCGACTTCAGCTTCCTCGACACCCTGGTCGCGCAGGCGCGGGAACACAAGGTGCGCCTGGTGCTGTTGTGGTTCGCCACCTGGAAGAACAACGGACCCGCCTACGCACCGTCCTGGGTGAAGCTCGACAACCGGCGCTTCCCGCGCGTGCGCAAGAAGGACGGCGACACGCTGAACTCGCTGTCGCCGTTCGCGCAGTCCACGCTGGATGCCGACCGCAAGGCCTTCGTGGCCCTGATGACGCACCTGCGCCAGATCGACGGCGACCAGCACACCGTGATCATGGTGCAGGTGGAGAACGAGACCGGCACCTACGGCACCGACCGCGACTACTCGTCCGCGGGCGACCGGCTGTTGCAGTCGCCGGTGCCGGCGGCGGTGCTGGCGAAGACTCAGCGTCACGCCGGCAGCTGGGCCGACGTGTTCGGCAAGGACGCCGCGGAGTTTTCCTACGCCTGGGCCATCGCCCACTATGTCGACCAGGTGGCCGCCGCAGGCAAGGCCGTCTACGACCTGCCGATGTACGCCAACGTCGCACTTCGCGACCCGTTTCATCCCGGCCCGCCCGGCGGCTATTCCAGCGGTGGTCCCACCGACAACGTGCTGGCCATCTGGCGCGCGGCCGCGCCGGCGCTGGACCTGGTCGCACCGGACATCTACATGCCGGAGTACGCGAAGTACACCGCCGTGCTGGACCGCTACCGCCGCGCCGACAACCCTTTGCTGATCGCCGAAACCGGCAACGCGGCGCCATATGCGCGCTACCTGTTCGCCGCGCTGGGGCACGGTGCGATCGGCTTCTCGCCGTTCGGCATGGACTACACCGGCTACTCCAACTGGCCGCTGGGCGCGAAGAAGATCGATGCGGACACGCTCGATCCGTTCGCGCTGAACTATGCGCTGCTTCGTCCGATCGCCTCGTTGGTCGCCAAGGCGAATGCCGAGGGCAGGGTGTGGGGCGTGTCCGAACCGGAGCAGACGCATGCCCAGCAGATCGACCTGGGCGACTGGACCGCGCAGGTCGGCTACGGCCTGCCGCAATTCGGCATGCCCGAAGCCAAGGGCAACCCGACGCCGCAGGGTGGCGTGCTGATCGTGCAGCTCGGCCGCGACGACTACCTGGTGGCCGGTTACCACGCGCGGGTGAGCTTCCAGCCGTCGGGTCGCAACGCCGGCAGGCACGCGATGTTCGAACGCGTGGAGGAGGGCCGCTACGTCGACGGCCAATGGCAGTTCCTGCGCGTGTGGAACGGCGACCAGACCGACTACGGTCTCAATCTCACCAGTGCGCCGCAGTGGCTGCACGTCAAGCTGGCCACGTACTGAAGGATGTCCGCATGATCTGTTGGAAAACGCTTTCCGTGAGTTTGCTGCTCACCGGCCTGACCCTGCCGGTGCTGGCCGCCGGGCCGCAGCCCGATTCGCCCGCGGTCGAGCATCGCGTCGACAACCTGCTGCACAAGCTCACGCTGGAGCAGGAGGTGGCGCTGATCGGCGGCTCCGACGGCTTCGACATCCGCGCCGTGCCGTCGATCGGCCTGCCGGCACTGGGCATGTCGGACGGCCCCTACGGCGTCCGCGTCGGTGGACCCTCCAATGCCTACGCCGCCGGCATCGCGCTGGCGGCGAGCTGGGATCCGGCGCTGGCCCGGCGTGTCGGTGAAGCGATGGGACGCGATGCGCGTGCCCGCGGCATCAGCTTCCTGCTCGGACCGGGCGTGAACATCTACCGCGCGCCGATGAACGGCCGCAGCATGGAGTACTACGGCGAGGATCCCTACCTCGCCGGCAGCACCGCGGTCGGCCTGATCGACGGCGTGCAGAGCCAGGGCGTGGTGGCCACGATCAAGCACTTCGTCGCCAACAACTCCGAGTACGACCGCCGTCAGATCAACTCCGTCATCGACCCCCGGCCGTTGCACGAGATCTATCTGCGCGCGTTCGAGATGGCGGTGAAGCAGGGCCACGTCGGCGCGGTGATGAGCAGCTACAACCAGCTCGACGGCGAATACACCGCCGAGAACAAGCACCTGGTCAGCGGCATCCTCAAGCACGACTGGGGCTTCGACGGCCTGTTCATGTCCGACTGGGGCGCGGTGGACGACGGCCTCAAGGCCTACAAGGCCGGCCTCGACCTGGAGATGCCGGCTGCCGACAAGATGCAGCCCGCGCTGGTGATGGCCGGCCTGCGCGACGGCACGCTGTCCCGCGCCGAGCTGGACGACAAGGTGCGCCGCATCCTGCGCACGGCGGTGCGCTTCGGCTTCCTCGACCGGCCGCAGCTCGACCTGGCGCAGCCGCGGTTCAGCGCCGCCAACGACCAGGTGGCGCTGGAGTCGGCGCGCGAGTCGCTGGTGCTGCTGAAGAACGCGCGGCATGTCCTGCCGCTCGATGCCGGCGCGATCAAGACGATCGCGGTGATCGGGCCCGATGCGCACCCGGGCTACGCCACCGCCGGCGGCAGCTCGCACATCGACACCTTCCGCAGCGAGAGCATCCTCACCGGCATCGTCGACTACGTCGGTCCGAAGGTGCGCGTGCTGTACGACCGTGGCCTGCCGTCGCCGGACACGGTGTTCAAGCGCGACGGCTTCCATACGGCCGGCGGCAAGCCCGGGCTGCGGCGCGAGACGTTCGACAATCCGGACTTCCGCGGCGCTCCGGCGTTGACCGCGGTGGATGCCCATGTCGACCAGTGGAAACCGGAGCTGTGGACCACGCCGGCGGTGCAGCGGCACAGCATCCGCTGGAGCGGTCGCTACGTGGCACCGCATGCGGGGCGTTACCTGTTCCTGACGGCGGCGGCCAGCGCGGACAGCTACACGCTGTACGTAGACGGCAAGCCGGTGATCGAGCAGCCCAAGCGCGAAGGGCAGGCACCGCTGTACGCGGCGCTGGATCTGAAGGCGGGGCAGGCGGTGTCGGTGCGGCTGGATTATCTGCCCGACGTGGACTACAGCCGGATGGGCCTGGGCGTGGTGCCGGTGGACGAACTGATCTCGCCGGCAGCGCTGAAGATGGCGTCGATGGCCGATGCCGCGGTGGTGGCGGTCGGTTTCGACCCGACCTCGGAAAGCGAGGCCTACGACCGCACCTTCGCGCTGCCCTGGGGGCAGGAAGCGCTGATCGAGGCGGTGGCCAAGGCGAACCCGAAGACCGTGGTGACGGTGACCTCGGGCGGCGGCTACGCCACGGCGAACTGGCTGGACCAGGTGCCGGTGCTGCTGCAGAACTGGTACCCGGGGCAGCAGGGTGGCCGCGCGGTGGCCGAGGTGCTGTTCGGCGCGCATTCGCCGGAAGGCAAGCTGCCGATCAGCTTCGAGCGCCGCTGGCAGGACAACCCCACCCACGACTACTACGACGCGCCGGCGCATCCGCCGGGCACGCATCCCACCGTGCACTACGGCGAGGGCCTGTTCGTCGGCTACCGCTGGTACACCAGCCATCCGGACAAGCCGCAGCCGCTGTTCCCGTTCGGCTACGGCCTGTCGTACACGAGCTTCGCGTTCTCCGGGCTCAAGGTGACGCCGGCCCACGCCCATGACGGCGACACGGTGCAGGTGTCGTTCGAGGTGCGCAACACCGGTGCGCGGGCCGGTGCCGAGGTGGCGCAGGTCTACGTGAGCGATCCGTCGGCCACGGTCGAGCGGCCGGAGCGTGAGCTGAAGGCGTTCCAGAAGGTGAACCTGGCGCCGGGACAGAGCCGTCGTGTCACCCTCACACTCGACCGGCGTGCGTTCGCCTACTACGACCCCGACCACAACGACTGGACCGTCGACCCGGGCCGCTTCGTGATCCGCGTGGGCGATGCCTCGGACCACACGCCGCTGGTCGCCGACCTGACCCTGGAGAAAGCACGATGAGCCGCATGCGACTGCCTTCCTTGCCACGGGATCCCGACCGCGGACCGGGGGCCGCGGTATCCGTTCAACGCCGGGGGCGTGTCGCGCAGGCCGCGGGTATTACCTTGCTGGGCCTGCTTCTGCCCTGCGCCGCGGCGGTGGCCTCCAGCGCAGCCGCGCCGATCGCCACGCTGGACCGGCAGGGCGCCTGGGTCAGCGTCGAGGCCTACGGCCCGAACGTCGTCCACGTCACCATGGCCGCCGACAAGGCGCAGGTGCTGAAGCCGGCCGGTTACGGGATCATCACCGCCCATGCCGACGACTCGGCATTCCGCCATACCCACGACCGGAGCGGCGACACCTTCGCCTCCCCGGCGCTGACCCTGCATGTGGATGCGCCCCCGCCGCCGCACGTGCCGGGGATTACCGACCGTTATTTCGCGCCGGACCTGCCGCCGGTGCGCCTGCAGGTGAAGAACGCCAGAGGCGAGACCATCGTCGACATGACCGACTGGAACATGTCGCCGCACGAGGTGAACGGCGAGGCCACCTATCAGGTGGGCGCTACCTTCGCGGCGCCTGCCGACGAGCACTACTACGGCATGGGCCAGAACCAGGGCAGCCTCGGTCCGCTGGACTTGCGTGGCCGCGTCATCGACTGCAAGCAGTGGTACGACGCGCCCAGCGGCGAAACCGTCTGCGTGCCCTTCATGGTGTCGTCCAAGGGCTACGGCATCATCTGGGACAACCCGTCCGATACGCACTTCGTCGCCGGCATCAACGGCCGCACCCGCTTCGAGTCGAAGGTCGGCGAGCGCGTCAGTTTCTTCGTGATCGTCGGCAACACGCCGAAAGCGATCTATTCGGCCTATGCGCGGGTCACCGGCAAGACGCCGATCCCGCCCAAGGCGGCTTTTGGCCTGATCCAGTCCAAGGCGCGTTACGACAGCCAGGCCGAAGTGCTGCGCGTGGCCCGCACCTATCGCGAAAAGCGCTACCCGCTCGACGTAATGGTGATCGACTGGTTCTACTGGACCCACATGGGCCAGTTGGACATCAACCCGGCGGAGTTCCCGGACCCGGACGGCATGAACCGCCAGCTGCATGCCATGGGCATGAAGTCGATCATCTCGATCTGGCCGCGCTTCGAGCGCGCGGGGCGCTACTTCAAGGAGCTCGACGCCCTGGGCTATTTCCTCAAGGACAAGCACGGCAAGGCGGTCGACGGCCTGCCGTTCCGCACGGATCGCGCCGGCGCCCTGATCGATTCGACCAACCCGGCGGCACGCACCTGGTTCTGGGACCACGTACGCGACAACGTCCTCTCGCACGGCTTCGACTATCCGTGGCTGGACGAGACCGAACCGGACCTGGTGCCGGACGGCTACTTCTTCTCGATCGGCTCCGGCGATCGCTACCACAACGTCTACCCGCTGCTGCACGTGGAGGGTGTCGCCAAGGGCATGCGCGCCTGGAAGCCGGACCAGCGCGTGCTGATCCTCGCCCGTGCGGCCTACCTCGGGTCGCAGCGGACCGGCGCGCTGTTCTGGTCCTCGGATATCGACCCGAGCTGGGAGGCTTTGCAGCGCCAGATCCCTACCGGTCTCAACATGACCGCCTCGGGCATCGCCTACTGGGGCAACGACATCGGCGGCTGGCAGTGGTTGCCGCAGACTACCCACGCCACCAAGGCGCCGCTGCTCGACCCTTCCGATGCGCGCGACACGGTGGGGCAGAACAACGATTACCCGGAACTGCTCACGCGCTGGTTCGAATACGGCACCTTCCTGCCCACCCTGCGCCTGCACGGCATGCGCAAGCACACGGAAATCTGGGCCTACGGCCATCAGGCCGAGGCGATCATGGCGAGCTACGACAAGCTTCGTTACCGCCTGATTCCCTACATCTACAGCCAGGCCAAGAAGACCTACGACACCGGTGAGCCCTTCATGCGGCCGCTGTGGATGGATTTCCCCAACGACCCCAACGTCGCCGACCTGGGCACGCAGTACATGTTCGGCCCGGCCTTCCTGGTCGCACCGGTCACCACCCAGGGGCAGACGGAAAAGCGCGTCTATCTACCCGCCGGCAGCGATTGGTACAACTTCTGGACCAACGAGAAGCTGGCCGGCGGACGCTGGGTCAAGGTGGCGGCGCCGATCGACCAGATTCCCGTGTTCGTCCGCGCCGGCTCGATCGTGCCGCTGGGTTCGGACATCCAGTCGACCGCATCGAAGCAGGCGATCGCCGAGATCCGCGTCTATCCGGGCCACGACGGCGACTTCGCGCTCTACAACGACGACGGCACCTCGTACGACTACGAAGCGGGGAAGGGCACGACCACCCGGCTGCACTGGAACAACGCCTCGGGTGAACTCAGTGCCAGCGGCGGCGATGCCGCGTTCGACGGCAAGGTGGCCGGGCTGGCCAAGGTGATGGGCAAACAGGGGAAGTGACCCCGGACGTGCCGGTGACCCGGCAAGAACCACGCAGGAGGAACGACATGCAGCAGCGGGTAGTGAAGTGGGTAGTCGCCGGAGCCATCGCGGCGCTGGCGGGCGGTGCCATGGCGGCCGACGGCAGCGCGCAGCGCGCCTGGGCGAACGGATGGTCGGCGCCGCCGGACACGGTCGGCCCGGTGCTGGATGCCCAGACGGTGCGCCAGGTCGTACGCGCCAGCATCGGCGGCTCCGCGCTTCGCGTGCGATTGTCCAACCTGCTCGGCAGCGTGCCGGTCACGCTGGGCCCGGTGCATGTGGCGATGAGCGCCGGTGGGGCGGACACGGTGCCCGGCAGCGACCACGTGCTGCTGTTCGACGGCAAGCCCACCGTCACCATCGCCAAGGGCCAGAGCGTGCTCAGCGATCCGCTGGCGATGACGGTGAAGCCGCTGCAGTCCTTGGCGGTGAGCCTCTACGTGCCGGCCGACAAGGCTTACCACCCGGCCACCATCCATAATGCCGGGATCGCCACCGCTTACATCACCGAGCACGGCGACGCCACGGCGGCCGCGCACTATCGGCACGAGGAAACCAGCGGCAGCCGCTTCTATCTCACCGACGTGGAAGTGGCCGGCCCGGCTACTCGCCATACGCTCGTCGCCTTCGGCGACTCCATCACCGATGGCGTTGGTTCCAAGCAGGACGCCAACCAGCGCTGGCCGGACTATCTCGCCGCGCGCCTGCAGGCCGATCCGCGCCTTTCGTCCATCGCCGTGGCGGATGCCGGTATCGGCGGCAACCGCATCCTGCACGACAACTACGGACCCAGCGCGCTGGCGCGCTTCGACCGCGACGTGCTGGACCAGCCCAACGTGCGGTGGGTGATCCTGCTCGAGGGCATCAACGACATCGGCGGCTCGGGCTACGCCTGGGACGCCAAGGACAAGATCGACGCGCAGCAGCTGATCGACGGCATGAAGCAGCTGATCGCGCGGGCGCATGCCCGGCACGTGAAGATCTACGGCGCCACCCTCACGCCGTTCGGCGGCAACGGCTGGCCGTACCACAGCGCCGCGGGCGAGAAGACGCGCGAGCAGCTCAATGCCTGGATCCGTCATTCCGGTGCCTTCGACGGTGTGGTGGACTTCGACAAGGCGGTCCGCGACCCGGCGGCGCCCAGGAAGATGCTCCCGGCCTACGACAGCGGCGACCATCTGCATCCGAGCAGCGCGGGCTATCGGGTCATGGCCGCCGCGGTGGAGCTGAAGCTGTTCTCCGGCAAGCAGTAGGGTGCGGGATCGCGTCGCGACCATTCAGCGGTCGGCGCCGGCGCGGCGCGATCGCCGGGTGATGAGGTGGCGTGACGTGGGGTGGCGGACCGGGTCGGACACCGCCGCGTTCTTGCTGCGTATCACGCAGCGCGATCGCCGCGGGCCAGCCAACCAATCAGCATGATCAGCCACTGGTCCACGGCGGCGGGCAGAAATCGACCCGAAGCAGTCTTCCACGCCGGTTGGCTGTTGCCTCGTCGAACAGTTCGTTCACTGCGCCGCACGCAAGCGATCTAGCTCGATGCGGAAGGGCACCACCGCCATGCGATCTGCCGTGACGCGCCAGCCAACCGCCTCACCCAACAGCCGGTCGCCATCGCGACGTACGTCGAGCGACAACTTCCGCAGATGCTCGCGTTCTGCGTCCGGCGCCTCGATGATTCCGGTGGTGTCGCCGACTAGCCGCTTGTCGAGCAGCCCCAGGCCGTCGACTCCGGCAGCGGTTGCGTCGCCCACCGCAAACGTCGCCTTGCCGTCCGGCGAAATGCGCAGGGCCACCGGGATCGCCTTGCCCTGTGCGTTCAGCACGCCCTTCCAATCCCCGGCATAGTCGCCCGCCGAGTGCAGAGGGACCGGCTTCGGGGCGTCGAAGGAAAGACCTTGCCATCCCGGTACCAGGCTGGCGACCAGGCGGTCTCTGACCTTTTCGATGAACTGCCGGTCTGCGTGGCTATTGCTTAGGACCACACAACCCACGTCGGCACCCGGCACCAGTACGAATTCCGAGCGGACGCCGCTCTGCCCACCCGGGTTGCCGACCACACGCGAGCCATCGGGGCGCTTCCAGACATCCCAGCCGAGGGCGTAGTACTGATTTGACCCGATCCTGCTCTGGGGCTCGTGCAGCTCGTCGAGTTCATGGTCGGAAAGAATCGGCGTCTGATCGACACGGCGGTCCTCCAGATTGAACATGGCCCAGCGTGCAAGATCGTGCGCGCTGGCATACACCCCGCCCGAGCCGGGGGTCGCGGTCAGGTAGAACGGGATGGGATGCCCTTCGTCGTCATAGCGAACGGCACGCGAGGAACGAGGCTTCGCATCCGTTTCGAAAAAGCTGTCCTTCATGCCCAGCGGTTGGAAGATGTGCTTTTCCAGGTAGGCCCCGAAATCTTCCTGCGCAGTGCGCTGGACGATGTCGTCCAGCACCTGATAGCCAAGATTCGAATATTCGTAATGCGTGCCCGGGGGAGCCACCACGTGACCGTAGTCGCGCAGCAAGGCATCCGTGGTCGGGCGCTGAACCTGGGCGCCATGGGTGTACATCAGGAAGAACGACGGCAGGCCCGACATGTGCGAGGCCAGCATGCGCACCGTGACGGCTGAGGTCGGTCCTCGATCGTCGACGATCTTGTGCTCGCCGAGGTAGTCGTTCGCGGGCGCATCAAGCTTGACCTTGCCGGCCTTCACGAGGGTCATCACGGCGGCGGTGGTGAAGGTCTTGCTGGTCGAGGCGATCGAAAACGGCGTGTGCGCCGTCGCCTTCCGCCCCGCCTCGCGGTCGGCCCAGCCGAACCCTTGTTCCCACACGATGTGCCCGTGCTGGACGAGCGCCACGGAGACACCGGTCAGGCGCCCTGCGGCGATTTCTGCCTGGATGTCACGCGCAATCTGCGTATAGGTAGGGTTTGGGGCATCCCCGCCGACCGCACGCGGGGGCATTGCCAGCAACGTGCCAAGTAAGACAAGGCCGGCGACCAGCGTACGCGGGAAGGACAAAGCCATGTGATCTCCAGTGTTTGTCGGACCAGTAGACAAGGGCGCGATTTCCATTCCCGGGCCACGGGTATGATGTCGTGGTCACGCAAGAGGTTTAAAACTGGTCGGATGCGACGCTTTCCGGGCCAGGCTCGGCGCCCGCAGGGCAAGCGTGTTGCAACCGCTCTTGGCTCGCATGTTCACGCATCCTCTTCGCTGACCTTGCGTACTGCGCGCAGCGCGCAGAAGAGGGCCGGCTCCACCTTGGTCGCACCGCTGGCTCACGTGGCCGGGCCCATATTGGCCTGACAACCTCGTCCATGGCGGACACGTCTAGCGCGCCGTCGTTGAGCCGGGCGCGATGGAGCGATGGCTGCCTCCGGATAACATGCTTGGCGAGATGCTGAAATTCGACTTCCGCGAAGGGGGCTCGTATCGCATGCGGCTCACCTACACGGCACAGGAGCAGGGGCAGGGGCAGGAAAAGACCTCAGCACACTCCGACGAAGTCGAGGTCCGCCTGACCAAGATCGAGGACGGACGAAGGATCGAGCAAGCAGTTACCTTCCAGAGCAATGCCCCCTCGTTCTCCGGCGTCAGGCGCGTGATCTGGACGTTCGATCTCCGGGACGAAGGGACACTCGTGATGATCCGAGCCGAGAATGTGCCGGAAGGTATCGGGCCAGAGGATCGCGACGCAGGCTTGCATTCATCACTGGAAAAGCGCGCAAAATTCGTCGAATAGCAAGCACGCTATCGATAGCCAGAGAGCTCCTCATGCAACGTCATGTCGCGGGCGGCGGTCCCTCTCACCGATCAGGATGCCGGCGAGCGGGCCATGAGCGAACGGCTCGGGTGATCATTGTTATCGGCCTGCGCACTTGCCGCTGGCTCGCAACCGTGTCCGACCGCGGCGGCGCCGTCGACGGGGCGCCGTGTGCCATTTAGGGATTCTTGAGGCGCGTAGGCCTCACACCAGCGGATTGCCCTTGATCGCGCGGTAGCGGAAATCGATCAGTCGCACCGTGCCTTCGCCGGCGGCGTAGATGCCCGGCTTTAGGCTGAGGAAGTCGCCGAACACGTTGTGATGGATGCCGGACACTTCCATGCGCAGGGTATGCAGTTGCCAGCTGCGACCGTCGTCGTGCGAGTACTCGAAGGTCACCACGTTGTGGTCGTTGGTCAGGCGCACGCGCACCCGCCGGTTGTCTCGCTTGATACGGGCCCAGGAAAGCTCCTGCGCGTATTCGAAGGTCTTGATCGTGTCCGGCGTGAAGCCGACGCCGACGAAGGCCTTGTGGTTGTAGAACAGCAGCAGCCCCGCCTCGGCATGCTCGGAAGGCTCCAGCGTGAGTTCCACCACGTAGGCACGGTCGCCCGCGCAGCAGGTCATCGGCGAACTGTCCGCTGGCGACGTGCCGGCGCCGGCCAGCAGCATGCCGTGGCCGTCGCGGTGGACCCGCTGCATCTCGACAGGACGCGGCTCGTGGAACGACCACTGCACGCCGAAGCGGTCAGTGGAGAAATCGTCCGACAGCGCGAAGCCGGACGGGCCGCTGCGCCCGCCGGCCGGTTTGCGCAACGGCCGCGACAGGTCGCCGCCGGTCGCGACCGGCCAGCCGTCCGCGGTCCAAGCCATCGGTTCCAGCAGTGTCTGGCGACCCAGCGTGCGGAAGCCGTTCTCGTAGCCGTGGTAGATCATCCACCAGTCGCCCGCCGGTGCCTCGACGAAGGTCGCGTGGCCGCGCGACCACCAGGGTTCGGCCGCCGATTGCGTGCGCACGATGGGATTGTGCGGACAGTTTTCCCACGGGCCGTGCACCGACTTCGAGCGCGCCACGATCACCATGTGGCTGGTGGGCGGGCCGGCGGTACCGCCGACGGCGCTGACCAGGTAGAACCAGCCGTCGCGGCGCAGCAGCTTCGGTCCTTCCGGGGCGAAATCCTCGACCACCCAGTCTTCCGGGTACTGCCAGGGCGTGTAGGCATGCACCAGCTTGCCGTCGGTGGCCATGCCGTCGTCGGTCAGGCGGATCATGCGGATGCCGTTGACGAACAGGTAGCGCTTGCCGTCCTCGCCGACCACGTGGGCCGGGTCGATACAGCCGGGGATTTCCAGGTCCACCGGATCGCTCCACGGGCCGGCGATGTGCTCGGCGGTGATCACGAAGATCGACCAGTCGCCACCGGCCTGCTGGGTCGGCAGGTAGATGTAGTAGCGGTCGCCGTGCTTGCACAGGTTGACCGCGAAGATGTTGCCCATCGGCTTGTGCAGGGCGGTGGCGACCGGCGTCCAGTTGACCAGGTCGGTCGAGTGCCAGATCACCAGCCCGGGCGAGGTGGCGAACGGCGTGAAGGTCATGTAGTAGTCGTTGCCGTCGCGGAGCACGGCGGGATCGGGATGGTCGCCGGCCACGATGGGGTTGAGGTAGGTGCCGTTGCCGAGATCGGCCATGCGCTGGTCTTCGGTGCCCAGACGCCAGTGCGGCTCGCGCCCGGCACACGTCGGGGCAGGGGCGGCCCTGGCCATCCGCGCCAGCGGGATCGCGGCCGCGCCGGCCGCTGCGGCCTTGAACAGGTTCCGCCGCGCGAGGTTCGGCGCAGGCTCGGAGGAGGGGGCGGCATCGCCGGCGGTCGCGTCGAGGCGATCGATGGGCATCTTCATGGGGTGTCCTTGGCGGTGCGAATGGCGAAGACGAAGGCGGCGGGGCCGGGCGGCCGCGCACCGGGATGGAGCACCAGTCCCTGCGCGGTGCTTTGCCAGCGCACCGGCGTGGGCGAACCCAGCAGGCGTACGTCCTGCACGTGGTTGCCGGGCGTGATGCTGTGGATGACGGCTGTGCCGTCGTCGGGCCAGGCCAACTCGATGGCGTACACCGTGTCCTTGTCGCGGGTGAAGCGGAAATCGGCGGCGGTGTAGGTAGTGGCCAGCTTTTCCTTGAAGGCGCCGACGGCCGCGGCCGTGGGTCCCTCGCCGAACACGCGCCACGGGTGGCTGCCGTAGATCGCCGCGCCGTTGGTGGCCAGCCACTGGCCGATGTCCAGCAGCACGGCCTGCTCCTGCGGCACGATGCTGCCGTCCGGTTTGGGGCCGATGTCCAGCAGCAGGTTGCCGTTCTTGCTCACCACGTCGGCCAGCAACTGGATGATCGCCGTGGCCGAGCGGTAGGTGTCGTGCTCGACGTAGCCCCAGGAGCTGTTGCTGATGGTGGTGTCGGTCTGCCAGGGCACCGGCTGGATGGCGCCGAGCTGGCCGCGCTCCACGTCCTGCACGCCGCTTCCGTCGGGCAGGGCGTGCAGCTTGTAGTTCAGCACCACACCGCCGCGCCGGGCACCGCGGTTGTAGTAGTAGGCGACGAACCGGGCCAGCGCGTTGCGGAACGCGGGGTGGCCCACCCACCAGTCGAGGTAGATCAGGTCGGGCTGGTAATAGGCCTCCAGCTCGGCGGTGCGCGCCAGCCAGTCGTCGACATAGGCCGGCGAGACGTAGGTCCAGTCCTGCTGCAGGTCGAGGTCACCGTCCTGCACGAAGTGGGGGACGGCGGGGCCGTAGAAATCCGCATCGGCCGGATCGTTCACGTCCGAGGAAATGGCTCGGCCGCGATCGAAGAACCAGTCGTGCTCGGCCCGGTGCGAGGAGAGGCCGAAGCGCAGGCCCTCGGCGCGCACAGCTCGTTCCAGCGCAGCCACCACGTCACGCTTCGGCCCCATCTTCGCGGCGGTCCAGCGCGACAGCCTCGAGTCGTACATGGCGAAGCCGTCCGAATGCTCGGCCACCTCCACTACGTAGCGCGCACCGGCTTGCTTGAACAGCTTTGCCCAGGCCGCGGGATCCCAATGCTGCGCCTGGAAGCCGGCGATGAAATCCTTGTAGCCGTGCTTTGCGAGCGGGCCGTACGTATCCACCTGGTGGGCGTGTTCGCGCGTCGTGCCGTCGTACATGTTGCGCGGATACCACTCGTTCGCGAACGCGGGCACGGCATACACGCCCCAGTGGATGAAGATGCCGAACTTGGCGGCACCGAACCAGGCTGGTGCCCGGTAGTGCGCGAGCGACATCCAGTCCGGACGGAAGGGACCGACCGCATCCCCTTGCGCGACTCTCGCCAGCAGCGCCCGGCGCGCGGTGGCGTAGCGCGCGGTGGCGCGTTGCCACGCCTGATCCATCTGCGCCGCACTGAGTGCCCCGGCGGTCGGAGCATCGGGACCACCCGGCGATGGTGCAGCCCACGTCGAAAGACTGCTCAGGAGGCACGCGGCTAGCGCGCATCCGGTGAACACGGCGCGGCGAGGTTCGTATGGGCAGATGGCATGCCGGAATAAAGGCATGGGAGCTCCTGGCGAAATGGCTCCTGCACGCTAGCAGCAAGCCCGCTTCGGCACGGCGGCTTGTGCGCTTGCATACGAAGAAACGTTATTGCGCGAGGGTGATTTCGCAATCGTCGCCGCGACGACGCGCTGGCCCGGTCGGCCGGGCGAGGGGAGCCGCATCAGGCACGGCCATGCCGGCGCATGGATTGCGTGGCGAACGATCCGCGCCGCTCCCGGCGCCGGGAGGGAGGCGTTACATCGCCGAGCGTTTCGGCGCAGCCAGCGGCTCCGCGATGCCCGGAACATCCTCGCCGGCCTGTACCGCCTCGGCAAACTGGCGCGGCGTGCAGCCGAGCTCGCGGCGGAACACCGCGTACATGTACTGGAGCGAGGTGAAGCCGCTGCGTACCGCCACGTCGGCCAGCGGCACGTCGGCATCGGCAAGCATCTGCTGCGCGGTCTGCAACTTGTGCTGCAGGATCGCCTGATGCACGGTCAGCTTCAGCTCGCGCTTGAAGTGCTCCTCAAGCAGGGTGCGCGACACGCCCACGTAATCGGCGACCTGGTCGGTCTTGATGCCCAGGCACGCGTACTGGCGGATGTGGTGCAGCGCGCGCATGACGTGCGGGTTGTTCATCGGTACGTGCCGGCTGCTGGCCTGCACGTTGATGCCCTTGGGCGGCACGATGATCCGTTGCTGGGTGGGACGCCCGCCGTGCAGCATCTGGTGCAGCAGGCGTGCGGCGGTGTGTCCCATTTCCTCGGCGCCCTGGATCACCGAGGTCAGCGGGATGCGGCTGAGCAATTGCGCCATCGGGTCGTTGTCGATGCCGACCACCGCGATCTCGGCCGGCACCGGGACATCGGCCACGATGCAGGCCTGCAACAGGTGGCGTGCGCGTGCGTCGGTGACCGCGATGATGCCGATCGGCTTGGGCAAGGCCCGTACCCAGTCGGCGATCGCTTCCTGGGCGACGCCCCAGCCACCCGCGCTGGTGGGTGAGCCGCGGAACACCAGGCCTTCCAGGTGATCGGCGCGGGTCATGTCGAGAAACGCCTGCTCGCGTTCCATTGCCCAGCGGTTGCCCGGCGTGGGCGGCAGGCCGTAGAAGGCGAAGCGCTGCAGGCCCTGGTCGATCAGGTGGTCGTAGGCCAGCCGCACCAGTCGCGCGTTGTCGGTGGCCACGTAGGGAATCCCGGCCGGGTAGTTCGCCGGATCGGCATAGGAGCCACCAACCGCGACCACCGGCAAGGGCATGCCGCAGAGGGTCTCGCCTACCACCGGGTCATCGAAGTCGGCAATGATGCCGTCGCCGCGCCAGTGGTGGATGCCCACCGTGCGGCTGCGGAAATCCTCCTCCATGAACAGGTCCCACTCGACCCGCGTGGACGTCAGGTAATTCCCGATGCCGGTGAGCACGTGACGGTCGTAGACCTTGTTCGCATTGAACAGCAGGGCGATGCGGTGGGGTGAAGGCATGCGATACCACGATCTGCCGTGACGGCGTCTACTTGATGGTGTCGACGATACCTGTTGGTGGGTAGCGGCACATGCGGCAATGCCGCACGGAAAATGACGTGCCGCAATGACGGATTTCGCAATTGCAGCCCCGCGGCACCGGAAGCAGCATCGATCCGGGGTCGGGCCTGCGCGCCGCCCTGGACGGCGCCGGCACGTGCCTGCCGGCCGGTATCCGGACTCATGAAAGGGTGTGGTGTCTTGAAGGTTGCGAAGAAGAGTGCGCCGCCGATGGGAAGCGTGGGCGCCCGGGGACGGGTACCGGCATGAGCGTCGTCGCCGGCCTGGACATCGGTACCCAGAGCGTCAAGCTGCTCGTCTACGACACAGGGCATCGCCGCATGCTGGCGATTCGCGGGCGGTCGCTGCCGCTGGACGAGGGTGCCGACGGCAGCCGCGAGCAGCACCCGGCCTGGTGGATCGCCGCCGCAGCGCAATGCTTCGCCGACCTGGATGCCGATGTGCGCGCCCGCATCGTGGCCATCGGGGTTTCCGGCCAGCAGCACGGTTTCGTTCCGCTTGACGTGGCGGGCGAGGTGCTCGCCCCGGCGAAGCTGTGGTGCGACACCAGCAGTTGGCGCGAGTGCGACGAGATCATGGCCGCGGCCGGCGGCTACCGGCAGTGCATCGCGCTGGCGGGCAATCCGATCCCGGCCGGCTACACCGCGTCCAAGCTGCCGTGGACGCGCAAGCACCGTCCGGACGTCTACCGTCGGCTGGCCAGCATCCTGCTGCCGCACGACTACATCAATTTCTGGCTCACCGGCGAACGCTGGATGGAGTATGGCGACGCCTCCGGCACGGGTTGGCTGGATGTGCGCACGCGCGGCTGGTCCAGCGCGATGCTCGCGGCCACCGACGCCGACCGGGATCTGTCGGCCTGCCTGCCGCCGCTGGTCGATGCGCACTTCAGCGCGCCGATCGCATCCGCCACCGCCGCCGCGCTGGGGCTGTCGCGCGAGGTGCGGGTATCGGCCGGTGGCGGCGACAACCTGATGGCGGCGATCGGAACCGGCAACGTCGCCCCCGGCATTCTCAGCGTGAGCCTGGGCACCTCGGGCACGTTGTTCGCCAGCACCGAACGCCCGCTGGTCGACGATGACGGCTTGTGGGCGGCGTTCTGCTCGTCCACCGGTGGTGGCTTGCCGCTGATCTGCACGATGAACTGCACCGTGGCCACCGGGGGCGTTGCCGAAGCCTTCGGCCTGGAGGCAGGCGAGGGCGACCGGCTGATCGAAGGTACCGCACCCGGCGCCGATGGCCTGCTGATGCTGCCGTTCTTCAACGGCGAACGCACCCCCGACCTGCCTTCGGCGCGCGCCAGCCTGCATGGCATGAGCCCCGGCAACTTCACCCGCGCCCATGTCTATCGCGCGGCGATGGAGGGCGCGACCTACGCGCTGCGCCACGGCCTCGATGCCTTGCGCAGCGCCGGCTTGCCATTCAAGGCGATCCGGCTGACCGGTGGTGGCGCGAACAGCGCACCGTGGCGACAGATGGTGGCCGACGTCTTCGGCCTGCCCGTGGAGATACCCGTACAGACCGAAGGTGCCGCCTTTGGCGCCGCCCTGCAGGGCCTGTGGGCGTGGCGGTATCACGCCGGCGACACCGCGGGCATCGAAGAAATCACACGCGAACACGTGGCATTGGATGAGGTGCGGGCCGTATGGCCAGACGCCGATCGCGTGCAGGCGTACCGCGAGCCCTACCAGCACTTCCTCGAACAACTGACCGTACTGCGGCAGGCCCACGCGGTCTCCGGCTGATCCGTTTCAAGCAAGGCACACGCACAGGAATCGCACCCCATGAGCACTCCCTTCGTCGGCAAACGCGAATACTTCGGCGGCATCGGCCGCATCCCCTACGAGGGCGTCGCCTCCGACAACCCGCTGGCGTTCAAGCACTACGACGCAAACCGCAAGATCGGCGACAAGACCATGGCCGAGCACCTGCGCTTCGCGGTGTGCTACTGGCATACGTTCTGCAACGCCGGACACGATCCGTTCGGCCCGGGCACCCGCGTGTTTCCGTGGGATGCGGACGGCGCGCCGCTGGCGCGTGCCGAGGCGAAGATGGACGCGGCATTCGAGTTCTTCACCAAGCTGGGCGTGCCGTACTACTGCTTCCACGACATCGACATGGCGCCCGACCACGACGACGTGGCCGTGTACGAAAGCAACCTCAAGCACATGGTCGCGCTCGCGAAAGAGCGCCAGCAGGCCACCGGCATGAAGCTGCTATGGGGCACCGCCAACCTGTTCAGCCACCCGCGCTACATGAACGGTGCGGCCACCAATCCGGATTTCGACGTGGTCGCGCGCGCCGGCGTGCAGATCAAGGCCGCGCTGGAGGCCACGGTGGAGCTGGGTGGCGGCAACTACGTGTTCTGGGGCGGTCGCGAGGGCTACGCCTCGCTGCACAACACGCAGATGAAGCGCGAGCTGGACCATTTCGCGCGGTTCCTGACGATGGCGCGCGACTACGGGCGCAGCATCGGCTTCACCGGCAACTTCCTGATCGAGCCCAAGCCGATGGAGCCGATGAAGCACCAGTACGACTTCGATTCGTCGACGGTGGCCGGCTTCCTGAAGGAGCACGGCCTGGAGCGGGACTTCAAGCTCAACATCGAGGCGAACCACGCCACGCTGGCCGGCCACACCTTCGAGCACGACCTGCAGGTGGCCTCCGACCACGGCCTGCTCGGCAGCATCGACGCCAACCGCGGCAACGCGCAGAACGGCTGGGACACCGACCAGTTCCCCAGCGACCTGTACGACACGGTGGGGGCGATGCTGGTGGTGTTGCGCCAGGGCGGGCTGGCCCCGGGCGGCCTCAACTTCGATGCCAAGGCGCGGCGCGAATCGACCGATGCCGAAGATCTCTTCATCGCCCACATCGGCGGCATGGACGCGTTTGCACGCGGCCTCGAAGTGGCCCATGCGCTGCTCACCCGGTCGCCGCTGGAGCAGTGGCGCGCCGAGCGCTACGCCAGCTTCGACAGCGGTAACGGCCGGGCGTTTGCCCAGGGCAAGCTCAGCATGGATGATCTGCGCGCGCACGCCATGGCGCATGGCGAACCGGCACAGCGCAGCGGCAAGCAGGAGCGCTACGAGAACCTCCTGAACCAGTACCTGGTGCGGGTGTAGGCAATCCAACGCTGCGGAGGGACAGGCTAAGGGGGAGATCCATCTTGGAAATGCACAGTGCGACATTCGATGCCGGCGACTCGCTGGAGCAGACCGAAAATACGCGGCTGATCGTGCAGATCAGTTGCGTGGCCACCCTGGGTGGCTTCCTGTTCGGCTTCGACAGCGGCGTCATCAACGGCACGGTGGACGGGCTGAAGCAGGCCTTCCACTCGACCGCGGCCGGGATCGGTTTCGAGGTGGCCTCGATGCTGCTAGGCTGCGCCATCGGCGCGTTCTTCGCCGGACGCGCGGCCGACTACCGGGGGCGGCGCACGGTGCTGATCGCCGCGGCGATCCTGTTCCTGCTGTCGGCGCTGGGCGCCGGCGCCGCGCCCAGCGTGGTGTTCTTCGTGGCGGCGCGCCTGGCCGGCGGCTTCGCGGTGGGCGCCGCCAGCGTGATCGCGCCGGCGTACATCGCCGAGGTGGCCCCGGCGCGCTATCGCGGGCGACTGGCCACCATGCAGCAGGTGGCGATCATCAGCGGCCTGTTCTGCGCCTTCCTCAGCAACTACCTGCTGGCCAGGGCGGCGGGTGCGTCCACCGAGGCGCTGTGGCTGGGCCTGGATGCGTGGCGCTGGATGTTCTGGATGCAGGTGCTGCCCTCGACCTTGTTCCTGGTCTCGCTGACCTTCATCCCGGAGAGCCCGCGCTTCCTGGTGATGCGCAAGCGCGAAGCGGAGGCGCAGGCGGTGCTGGTGCGGCTGTACGGCGAGGCGACCGCGCGCACGAAGCTGGCCGAGATCGGCGGCTCGCTGGCGCAGGACCGCCATCGTCCCAAGCTGTCCGACCTGGTCGACAAGACCACACGCCGTATGCACCCGATCGTGTGGGTGGGTATCGGGCTGGCGGTGCTGCAGCAGCTGGTGGGCATCAACGTGGTGTTCTACTACGGCGCCGTGCTGTGGCAGGCAGTGGGCTTCTCCGAGAGCGATGCGCTGCTGATCAACGTGGTGTCCGGTGCGCTGAGCATCGCCGCCTGCCTGGTGACCGTCGGCCTGGTCGACCGGATCGGTCGCAAGCCGTTGCTGTGGATCGGCTCGCTGGGCATGACGGTGTCGCTGGCGCTGGTGGTGTGGGCGTTCGCCCAGGCGCACATCGATGCGGCGGGCAAGCTGGCCCTGCCGCCGCCGATGGGCACGCTCGCGCTGGTGGCGGCCAACGTCTACGTGGTGTTCTTCAACATGTCGTGGGGCCCGGTGATGTGGGTGATGCTGGGCGAGATGTTCCCGAACCAGATCCGCGGTTCCAGCCTGGCCGTTTCCGGCGCCGCGCAGTGGATCGCCAACTTCGCCATCACCATTTCCTTCCCGCTGCTGCTGGCGGGTATCGGACTGGCGCCGACCTACGGCATCTACGCGGTGGCCGCGGCGCTGTCGACGGTCTTCGTGCTTCGCTACGTCAGGGAGACGCGGGGCAGGGAGCTGGAACAGATGTGAGTGGAGCCAGGTCGAGGTGGCGGGTCGGTACCACGCCATCCCGTTGCGGGCCGTCCTCCGGGCATGGCGATCGGAACGGTTGTCTGCGTCAGGAGAGCCCTTGCCGTGAGAGGTTGCCTCGGCAAGGAGCGTTGGGGAGCGGCGCTTGTCCGCAGACGGAAGAGGCGTAGCGCTTTTTGCCCCCCCAGTGCCACGGCCCTTGCCTGGCGCAACGCCGCAAGCCTTCGCGGCCAGCTTGCCCGGGGAAAGCCACGAAAGCGGCGGCAGCGCAGCCGAAATGGCATGCAGCATGGCGCGGTCGTATTTGAGCCTCTGGCCCGGGACGGATCATGAAAGTCTGGATTTTTGCCCTGTGCCTGCTGGCTGCAGGGGTGAGCACAAGCGCCCGTTCGAGCACGACGGTTTGGCAACCCGCCGCGGGGCACACGCAAATGCCGCTGTGGCCAGGTCCGCCGCCGGATGCCAAGCCCATGCCGGGCCCGGAGTACACCAGGACAAGCACGAAATTGATCGGCGGCAGGCCGGTGGTCACCGTCAGCAACGTGTCGCGGCCGACGATGACCGTCTATGCACCCAAGGGAGCCAGCACGGGAGCTGCGGTGGTGGTATTTCCTGGCGGCGGCTTCGAGTTCCTGGCGATGGATCTGGAAGGCACCGATGCGTGCGACTGGCTGACCGCCCAGGGCATCACCTGCGTGCTGCTGAAGTACCGCGTGCCCAGTCTGCCGTACGTATTGGAGTGCGATTGCCGTCCGCACAATCTCGCCTTGTCGATGCCGTCCCTGCAGGATGCACAGAGAACCATGCGCCTGGTCCGCGCTCATGCAGGGCAATGGCATGTCGACCCGCACAGGATCGGTGTGCTGGGGTTTTCGGCCGGTGGCTTTCTCGTCGCGGAGATCAGCACGAACTTTGACCGGAAGTTGTATGCACCGGTCGACGGGGCCGACAAGGAAAGCGCCCGACCGGATTTCGCGATGCTGATCTATCCCGGCCACCTCGCCACCGACGACGACAGATCCAATCCGAATTTGCCGATCACCCGCGCAACTCCGCCGTCGTTCCTGGTGCAGGCGGAAGACGACTACACCGATGGCGTGCATCAGTCGCTGGTCTACTACACCGCATTGGCCAAGGCACATATACCGGCCGAGATGCATCTTTACGCCCACGGCGGCCACGCATTCGGGTTGCGGTCGACGAAGATGCCGGTCAACGCCTGGCCCGCACTGGCCGACACCTGGATGCGGACGATCGGGATGATCCACCGCTGAAAAGCGCGTGGACCGCTGCGCAGGGTGGTGGCGGCAATTTGGGGACTGTCGGTGCCGCTGGGTTTGTTCCTGATGCTTGTGCGCGGGCTGGGGCTTGCATCGGGCATAGCGACCATCGCAGCCATCCATCGCGCGTGAGCGGCGACAGCAAACGCACTCGCCTTGACTCACCCACACCGCGGTAGGAGACTCGGTCGCAAGGAGCCTAGAAACTCCGCTAAGAGCGGTCCCCACCTCCGTCAAACCGGTGGGTTTTTTGTGCCTGTACATTCGCGGGCGCAGACCGACGTGATGCTTGCGTCGGGAGGGCGGCTAATACAACACCCGCAAGGGGAATACGCCCGCCGGCTCTTAGCGGTTTCTAGCCTCCCGACTTCCCGT
>JABLTH010081118.1_pt1 | contig 29176 bp, 31 predicted proteins | sample 7875711 | NCBI WGS metagenome assembly JABLTH01 (sample SAMN14941262, study PRJNA633318) | bioreactor metagenome | isolation source: bioreactor | place: China | collected 2019-03-05 | reverse complement strand
GCCGCCATCAGGTGCAGTTCCACCGGATTGAACGCGGTACGCACTGCCCGCGGCGCGACATAGCTGACCGAGACCCCGGTGCCATGCAGTTCGCGCCGCAGCGCCTGTGAGAAGCCGCGCAGCGCGAACTTGGTCGCCGAGTAGCTGGCGAAGCCAGGGTAGCCGATGCTGCCGAACATCGAGCCGATGTTGACGATCTGGCCGCTGCCCTGGTCCAGCATCGATGGCAGCACGGCGTGGACCAACTGCATCGGCGCTTCCAGGTTCACCGCCAGCAGCCTGGGGATCATGGCCGGCTGCACGTCGGCGAACAGGCCGAAATCCAGCGCCCCGGCCAGGTTGACCAGGATGTCGATGCCGCCGAACTCGGCGCGCATGCGTTCGAGCAGCCGCTCGCGGTCGGTTGCGGAAGTCACGTCGGCCCGCACCACCAGGGCGCGTTCGCGGTGGGTGTGGACGTGGTGGGCCATGGCGGCCGCGGACGCGTCGCTGCGGCTGGTCAGGCACAGCCTGGCGCCGGCATCGAGCAGCAGCGGCGCCAGTTCGCGGCCGATACCGCCGCCGGCGCCGGTCAGCAGGATGCGTTTGTCCCTCAATTGCATGATGTGAGCCTCGTCGCTTACGAATGGGCCTGGATGGTCTGGAGCAGCTTTTCCGCCTGCGCGCGGCGACCGCGATCGGCCAGCGGCTGGTCCGGTCGCGGCGTGGCTGCCAGCGCTTTCCTCACCGCGGCCAGTGCGCCGGCACGGTCGCCGTGGCGGTACAGGAAGTCGGCGTAGAAATAGTTCGGGTCGATGCCAGTGGGATTGACCTGCAGTGCCTTGAGCAGCAGCGCGCGAGCCTTGTCGGTGTCGCCGAAGCCGAGCGGCCAGCCGGGCACGTGGTCGTAGAGGCTGCCCAACGTGGTGTAGATCGAGCCGTCCAGTGCATCCGGCCGGATCGCCTGCGCCTGCTCGAGCAACGTGCGCGCCTGCTTGGCCATGCCGAGCGCACCCAGGCCACCGTGTTCGCCAGCATGCGTGCTCAGGATGATCGCCAGCCAGACTTTGGCGTCGGCGTCGCCGGGGTTCGTCTGCACCAGTTTTTCGGCGCGCGATTCCAGTACCCGGTAGGCGGCGTCCTGATCGCCGGGCGGGACCTCGTACGTCACGTGCGCCCAGGTGTGGGCGATATCGGCCAGGTCGGCGGGGGGCTGCGCTGCGCCGGCGCAGGTCGGCACCATGGCCAGCGCCAGCATCACCACGAAGGGCAGGAACAGGGGTTTGGAGGTCATAGCTCAGCTCCCGGAGGCAGGGGTGTCGATGGACTGGAACATCGCGCCATACAGCGCGTAGAAGCGGTTGGCGGCGTGGATCAGCGCGTCCTGGTCGAGCGCGTCGTCCAGCCGGTTCACCAGCTGCTCGAAGAAGCCGACGTGCTCCTGGTCGAGCGCGCCGTGCGAGCTCAGGTAGCGCAATCCCTGTTTGGGCAGCGCGAGTGCCTGCTGGATCGCGTCGGCGGCCCGGCTGGCGAGCGCCGCGCTGATGCCTTCCAGCACGAACACCATGCCGAGGAAGCCGACCGGATTCCCGCGGCGGAGCGTGTCGTGGGCGTAGGCGACCATCAGCTCCACCGCCGCGCCGGGCCGGCTGCGGCGGACCGCCTCGCCGTCGCCGCCGACAGCATCGATGTCGTCGAGGATCCACTCATCGTGGCCGATCTCCTCGGCGATGTATTCGGCGATCGCCGGCTGCATCCAGTGCAGCCGTTCGGGCAGGAAGTAGCCCATGCCCATCATCAGCCGTACCGTCTGGTGCACGTGGTGGTAGGCCTGCTGCAGGAAGCGCAGGTACTCGTCGCGGCTGACCTGGCCGCCCAAGGCGCGCCGGATGATCGGGATGGCGAGGAAGGACTGGCGGCTGGCGTCGGTCTCCAGCACCAGGCGGTCATGCACTTTCATGTCGGGTTTCGCTTGCATAGAGGTCGTCCAGGAGCGCGGCGTGGTGGCGGGCGATGGCAGCGCGGACCAGTCCGCCGGAGGGGCGGGCCAGGCCGTTGGCTGGGGTGAAGGGCGTGTCGATCGCGCGCCAGGCGGCGATCCTCGCGTAGTCGGGCAGACCGGCATTGGCACGCGCCACGGCTGCGGCGAGCAGCGCCGGCGTGGTCGCCGGGCGCGGCAGCAGCAGGGCGACGTTGCGCGGGCGGCCTTCGCCGAACACCGCCGCCTGCAGGATCTCGCCGCCGGCGATCAGCTCGCTTTCCACCCATTCCGGCGCCACGTTGCGGCCGAAGGCGGTGGCGTAGGCGGTCTTCTTGCGTCCGGTGAGGTAGAGGTAGCCGTCGTCGTCGAGGTAGCCGAGATCGCCGGTGGGCCATGGCGACGATGGCGTGTCGCCGGTGCCGAGGTAGCCCTCGAACAGGTTGCCGGCGACCAGGATTTCGCCGTCGTCGGCAACCTGCACCTGCACGTGCGGCAGTACCCGTCCGACGCTGCCCGCACGCGGTGCGCCAAGCGGGGTGAGGCTGACTACCGAGGCCGACTCGGACAGGCCGTACCCTTCGTGCACCGGCAGGCCGAGTCCCCATGCCCGCTCGATCAGGTGCGGTGCGCACGGCGCGCCGCCGACCGCCATCAGGCGCAGGCTGTCCGGCGCGGGAGCGCCGGCGGCGATGCTCTCGACCAACAGCTTCAACAACTGCGGCACCAGGATCGTCGCGGTGGGGGCGTAGCCATGCAGGGCGGCGACGAAGCGCTCGATACGCACCGAACTCGAACCCTCGAAGCCGCAGCTGGCCAGCGACGGCACGCAGGCGGTGCCGCCGGCGGCGAGCGCCACGTACAGGCCACCGATGTTCTCCAGCAGCGTCGACAGCGGCAGCAGCGACAGCGCACGATCCACTGCCGTCCCCTGCACCGCTTCGCCCAGTGCCCGTGCGATGCGGCCGATCGCCTGTGCGGACAGGCACACACCCTTGGGCTGGCCGGTGGTACCCGAGGTATAGGTGATCTTCGCGGTGCCTGGCGGTAATGCCGGTGGCGCCTCTACCGGCAGTTCGAACACCGCGACCGGTTGCCCGGCGATGCTCAGCCGTCGCACCGGCCGTCGACCGAGCATCGCGCTGACCGGGTCGGGCAGCGTGGTCAGCAGCAGGTCGGGCCGGGCGTCGGCCAGCAGGTGGCCGACCTGTCCGGCGGAAAAAAACGGCGGCACCGGGATGGCGACGGCCCCGCGGCGGGCCACCGCCAGGTCGATCACCGCCCAGGCACAGCTGTTGTCCATCCAGAGTGCGACGCGCTGCCCACCGATTGCCTCCACTGCCCGGTCGATCTCCCGGGCCAGTTCGGTATAGGTGAGGGCGATGCCTTCGTCCTGCAGGGCCATCTGCATGGGGCGGGCGACGGCGTGCTCGTCGATGCGGTGCAGGATCGCGCGCATCAGCCTTCCTCCCGCTGCGAATCGTCGCCGCGCAGTTGCCGGGCGAGCCGGGTCATGCCGGCCAGCAACTCGTCCAGCAGGGGTTGCGGGGCGGTGCCGGGCCGATGCAGCTTGCGGAATCCGGAGGCGATCGGCCCGGCGCAGACCAGCGGCGCGGTGCGGTAGTAGTCGCCCCAGCGGTGCGCCTGCGGGCCGAGGCTGTCCGCCCGCGCAGCGGCCAGCGGCATGGGTCGCATGCCGAGCCGCTGGAACGTGTTCACCAGCACGCGGGTGGCGGTGAACAGCACCCAGCGGTAGCCGAGCGCATGCAGGAACTGGATGGTCGCGGCGATCACCCAGCGGGCATCGCCCGGGTTCTCCAGTGCGAGATTGCCCACCTCGACCAGCTCGTCGCGGGCGATGGGCAGGCCGAAGCGTTCGCCGATCGCCGCTTCGGCGGGCACGTCCAGGTACTGTTCGGCGAACAGCGGCCCGGCGGCGGCCTGCCGCATGCCCACCACCGCACGTACGCGATCGTCGTCCCGGTATTGCAGCAGCGCCGGATAGAACGACCTCACGTCGGCGCGGTAGCGGGCCGCGAATACATCGTGGACGAAGCCCTCGCACGCTGCACGGCCGGGTTCGCCGACGGTGACGAGTTCGGCATGGACGGATGCCTTCAGTTCGAGCAGGAGCGGCTGGACGCTCTCCAGGATGCACGGTTCGGGGGAAGCGGGGAGCTCGTATCGGGGCATGGGCACTCGCCGGCGGGGAACGGTCGAGGGTTCCTTAGCCAGTCCCGTGCCAGCTGCTCAGGCCGCTGATGGGAAAGAACTTTTCCGGTGACCGGCACGGCCGCCGCGCAATACGAAGCTTGCAGTGCGCAAAAAATGTCTGCACCGATTGTCGGATCGCGTGCTACGGCTGGCGGGCGGCCGGTTCCCCGCAGCCGGCGGCAGCCGCGTCGAGCGCCGGATCGATCACCAGCAGCACGCGAACCTGATCGTCGAGGTGGCACGAGGCGACGTAGCCGATCGCCCCCGGCGTGGTGGCGACGAAGCGCACCACGGCCTGCTGCGAAGCCAGTACGTAGGGTGGGCTCACGCCCTGGAAGTACTGCCGGTTCCAGTAGTCAGCCAGCTGCCCCTCGCCCATGCCGAGCAGCCGGTTGGCGAACAGCGCCCGCAGCGGTGTGCCCGCGGGCAGGTTCACCGGAATCAGCCGTTGTCCGCCGTCGTCGATGAAGATCTTCTTCAGGAAGATATTGCGCAGGTCGTCGCGATCCGGCGTCAGTTTCAATTGCTGGCTGGCGGACGCAATGGCAACCAGGCGCACCGTTGCCGTATCGGCTGCTGGGCACGGCGTCGCCAGTGGCGCCAGGGCGAGCGCCGCGATCCATGCCAGCAGGTGCGCGTGGATCCGCATCGCTCAGAACAGCACCGCGAACGAGGCCAGCCAGCCGGCCGGTGCCAGCGCGGTGCGACGATCGCTGTCGCGGTGCTCGAGCTTGAACACCAGGCCCGGGATCGGCCGGAAGTTGAGCGCCAGCGTGCGCAGGGTGAGCGTCTGCGCCGGGGTCGACGCGCGGTAGCGCTCCAGCCGGCCGACGAGGTAGAGGCGCTGCACCAGCGGCACTTCCGCCTCGACGAATCCGCCGGTCTCGGCCGGTTGTCCGGGGGTGCCGCCCTCGCGATAGATGCCCTCGCCGTCCAGGCTGAAGTAGCGCCCGGTCCAGCCGAAGTCCAGCCCGACCAGGCGGTAGCTCTGGCGCGGTGCATCGAGCCGGTAGCCGAGCAGCGACATGCCCAGCGTGAGCCGGTCCCCGCGCGCATGCCACAGCACCCGTCCGCCGAAGGCGTGGCGGAAGTTGTTGCGGTTCGGCAGGTCCGCCCCGGAGGCGGCGTAGGCTCGATCCTGGTCGGGCCCGACGTCGAAATCGCGACTGTCGTCGGCGAACAGCCAGTAGTCGATGTCGTGGCCATGCGTGGTCACGGTGCCGAACGCCATCGCCCCGGCGGCGTGCCGCGAGAACGCCGATGAGGTGGCGAGCGGACGCGACACGGTCCAGGTCAGCGGGTCGGCGTGCACCTGGTTCCACTGGCCGACCGGCGTGAGGAACTTGCCCAGCCGCAGGTTCAGCCACGGGTTGGCGTGGTAGTCCACGTACAGTCTTTCGACGTCCAGTTCGCTGTGCTTGCGGTTCGCGTGGGAGCCGCCGAGCTGGATCGCATCGCCGGCATCCAGTTCGGTGAACAGCTGCGCGCGCGGGCCCAGATCCTTGGTGACGAACAGGCTGATGTCGCGCGTGTTCAACGTGGGCGGCTCGTTCGCCACGTCGTAGTACTGCAGGTTGGCGTAGCCACCGAGGCGCAGGCCCTGGGCCGGGAAATACAGTCCCTGGCCGAGCGAGTAAGGGGCAGCGCTCCAGTCGTCGGCACCGGCAGCGCGTGCGCCCGCCGGCGCGCCGAGCGTGCAGCAGGCCAGGAGCATGGCGGCCAGCGGGGCGCGCCGGGCGGGCGGCAGGTCTGGGCTGTTCATCGGGGACACCTGGAGTGGCATGTCGCGGGGGATCCGGGCCATGGGCGATGCGCGAGTGTCGCCCGGGCATGCTTTCCCCGGGCACACGCGCACGCCGGGCCCGCGTGTGCGCGGCGATTCTGGAACATCGGCGCCGCCGTCGGCAAAGCCGTCCGGGCCGGAGCTTGCCGCCGCCGCACGCCATCGGCCACACTCGATCCGCCAGTTACGCCAAGCGCACGAACCGCGTCACTATGCCCTGCGGTGCCCTCCACGCCGACCGTTGCCGCCGTCCATGACCACCCGGCGTCTGTTGCTGCGCCTGCTGCTTGGCATGCTGTTCGGCACCGTGGTGGTGGTGGGCGGGTTGTCCTTCCACGAGTTTCGCGGCGCACTGCAGAGCGAGATCGCCGGCAACCTGCAGTTCGGTGCCAGCACCGTGATGGAGCGCATCGATACCTTCCTCTCCGCGCGGGTGGAGAATATCCGCGTGTGGCGTTCGGTCGAGGTCATGCAGGACATCCGCGTCGACGATGTCGACAAGCGGCTGTCGCATTTCCTCTCCGACCTGCGCGCACGCCAGGCCGAGATCTACCGGGCGCTGCTGTGCACCGGGACGGATGGCCGGGTGATCGCGTCGAGCGCCCCGGCGCTGATCGGTCGCCCTGCGCCGCAGGCGGCCAATTGGCAGCTCGTGCCGGGCGGCCCCGGTGGCGAGGTGCAGTTCGCCGTGGACGCCGGGGGCGGCGATCGCCGCGCGCTGTTGCGCACGCGCATCCCCAATGCGTTCGGCAGTGGCGATATCGGCTACCTCTACGTGTGGCTGGACTGGAAGGCAATCCACGGCTTGCTCGACGAGGCTGCGCGTGACACATCGCGCGACGTGCTTTTGCTGGACGCGGACGGCAGGGTGATCGCCCGCTCAAGCGGACTGCGCGACACCGTGGCCAACCGGGCGGTGCGGCTGGACGGCTGGACGCTGCCGCCGGCCGGGCAGGCGACCTCCTACCAGCACGACGGCCGCGCGCTCGGACTGGGCAACCTGCTGGTCGGCGCGGCCACGTCTGCCGGTTACCAGCAGTTCGCGGGCCTGGGCTGGCACCTGGTGATGGTCGAGCCGACCGCGGTGTCGTTCCGCCCGGTGTGGCGGCTGTTCTGGACCCTGCTCGGCGTGCTCTCGCTCACCGTGCTGGCCGGCGTGTGGATCTCCACCCGACTGGCCGACCGCATCGCCCGGCCGGTGGTCGCACTGACCGGGTTCGCGCGCGGCTTCCGCCAGGGCGAATCGCAGCCCCCGCCGATGCCGGCCACCACGATCACCGTAGTGGTGGAGCTGCATCGCGCCTACGTCGAGATGATCGAGGCGCTGGAGCGCTCGCGCGAGCAGATCGTGCGGGCCGGCAAGCTGGCGGTGGTGGGCGAGATGGCGGCGATCATGGCGCACGAGGTGCGCACCCCGATGGGCATCCTGCGCAGCTCGGCGCAGCTGCTGCAGCGCGAGGCAGGGCTCGGCGCGCGCGAGCACGAGCTGGTCGGCTTCATCCTCAGCGAAACCGAGCGGCTCAACCGGTTGGTGACGATGTTGCTGGAGTGCGCGCGGCCGTCGCCGCCGGAGTTCCGCCCGCACGATCTGTACGCGATCATCGACGGCGTACTCAGCCTGCTCGCCTCCCGCGCCGAGAGTGCCGGCGTCGACCTGCGAACGGATCTGCCGGAGCCGCCGATCGTGCTCGACTGCGACCGCGAGCAGATCATGCAGGTGCTGTTGAACCTGGTGCTCAACGCCCTGTCTTTCGTCCCGCATGGCGGCACCATCGCGGTCAGCACCCATCGCGACGAGGACTCGGTGTGGGTCAGCGTGGCGGACAGCGGGCCGGGCGTGCCGGTGGACCTGCGCGAGCGCATCTTCGATCCGTTCTTCAGCCGGCGCGAGGGGGGCATCGGCCTAGGGCTGACCATCGTGCAGCAGATCGTGCACGTGCACGGCGGCGAGATTTCGGTGGGCGAAAGCGCCTGGGGCGGCGCCGCGTTCAACATCCGATTCCCGTCCCCCCAGAACAGGTGACCATGAGCGCAAAGCGGATCCTGGTGGTCGACAACGAACCGAAGATGCGGCGCATCCTCGAGCTGTCGCTGAAGAACCTCGGCCACGAGGTAGAGCAGGCCGGCGACGGCCGCGAGGCGCTGGCGGCGATCGAGCGCGGCGCATTCGACCTGGTGCTGAGCGACCTGCGCATGCCGAACATGGACGGCATCGCGCTGCTGCAAGCGTTGCGCGAGCGCGGCGAGGACGTGCCGGTGATCGTGCTGACCGCCTACGGCACGATCGAGACCGCGGTGGCGGCGATGAAACTCGGTGCGGTCGACTACATCCTGCGGCCGTTCGAGATCGAGACGATCGAGCTGGCGGTGTCGCGGGTGCTGGCGATGCGCGCGGTGCAACTGGAGAACCGCTTCCTGCGCGACGAGCTGGCGCGCGGCTGGGGCGAGTTCATCGGCACCAGCGCACCGATGCGCCAGTTGTACGAGCTGATCGGCCAGGTCGCGCCGGCGCGCAGCAACGTGTTCGTGGTAGGCGAGACCGGCACCGGCAAGGAGCTGGTCGCGCGGGCGTTGCACGAGGCGTCCGGGCGCAGCGGGCTGTTCGTGCCGATCAATTGCGCGGCGATCCCCGCCGAGCTGCTGGAAAGCGAGCTGTTCGGCCATGCCCGGGGCGCCTTCACCGGCGCGCTGCGCGACCGCGTCGGCAAGTGCGAGCTGTCTTCCGGCGGCACCATCTTCCTCGACGAGATCACCGAGATGCCGCCGGCGCTGCAGGCCAAGCTGCTGCGCGTGCTGCAGGAGGGCGTGATCGAACGCCTCGGCAGCAACGCCTCGATCGCGGTCGACCTGCGCGTAGTTGCCGCGACCAACCGCGACCCGCAGGCGGCGGTGGACGAGGGACTGCTGCGCCGCGACCTGTATTTCCGGCTCAACGTGGTGCGGATCGACGTGCCGCTGCTGCGCGACCGGCACGGCGACATCCCGCTGCTGGCCGCGCATTTCCTGCAGCAGTACGCGCGCGAGCTCGGCCGCCCGGCGCCTCGGCTGGGCGAGGCGGCGCTGGCCCGGCTCGAGCGTTACGCCTGGCCGGGCAACGTGCGTGAGCTGGAAAACCTGATGGAGCGCGCCGTGGTGCTGTGCCGGGGCGACGAGGTCACGCTGCAGCACCTGCCCGGCGAGATCGCCGGCGCGCGCCCGGCTGCACCTGTCGCCGAGGCGGAAGCAGCGGTCGCGGTTCCCGCCGACCTCGCGCTGAAATCGCACGTCGAGGCGCTGGAGTCCCGGCTGATCCGTGCGGCGCTGGAGCGCTCGGGCAACAACAAGGCGGCCGCCGCGCGAATGCTGGAAATCAGCGAGCGCGCGCTCTGGTACAAGCTCAAGCGCTATGGGCTGTGAGGGCGGTATTCACTGCCCGGCTTTTTATTCATAAATAGATAGTACAGTTATGTAATACTTGCCGGGTCGTCCTCGATGGAGCCCGCCATGAGCAGCTTTGCCCCGACCGAGCAGCGCCTCGCCGTCACCTGCCGGCAGTACCCGGCGTTTCCGCGCGAGCCGGCGGTGGTGGTGCGCCTGGTCAAGCACATCCACAAGCGGGTGCACGACGACGCCAACGCGCTGCTCAAGCCGTTCGGCATCAACCATCCCGAATACAACCTGCTGATGATGCTGTACGGCACCGAGGGCTACTCGCTCAATCCCTCGCAGTTGGCCGAGGCGGCCGGGGAAAAGTCGGCCAACATCACCCGGCTCACCGACGGTCTGTGCGCGAAAGGGCTGATCGAACGCACCAGCAGCGACGAGGACCGCCGCAAGGTCGCGCTCACCCTCACCGACGCGGGGCTGGCGATGATCAAGAGCTTCCTGCCCGGCATCTGCGATCTGCTGGCGCACCAGACCGCCACATTGCAGCCGCGCGAACTGGCGCAGCTGGAAAAGTTGCTGAAGAAATTCCTCGACGGGCTCGAGCAGGGCTGATGCGCCATGGCCGCCGTTCCCTCCGCCGTATCGACTGCCGACCGTCCCTGGCTGCGTGAGCTGTTGGCCGGCGAGGCGCACGCCTGGCTGTTCGTCGGCAAGAGCGTACTGGCGATCTATCTGGGCGCCTGGCTGGCGATGTGGCTGCAGCTGGAGCAGCCGTCGACCACCATGATCACGGTGGCGATCGTGATGCACCCGCACAGCGGGATGGTGCTGGCGAAGAGCTTCTACCGAACAGTCGGCACCCTGGTCGGCAGCCTGGTCGGCCTGGCGCTGATGTCGGTGTTCCCGCAGCAGCGCGAACTGTTCCTGCTCAGTCTGTCGCTGTGGGTGGCGCTGTGCGCCGGCGGCGCGCTGCGTTACCGCAACTTCATGGCCTACGGCTTCGTGCTGGCCGGCTACACCGCGGCGATCGTGGCGCTGCCGGCGATCGCCAACCCCTACGGCGTGTTCGACTCGGCGGTGATGCGGGTGAGCGAGGTGCTGCTGGGTATCGGCGTGTCGGCGCTGGTCAGCGAGCTGGTCCTGCCGGAGCGGCTGCGGCCGATCCTGCGCCGCGAGGCCCGCGCGCACTTTGCGAAATTCGTGGCGTTCCTGCGCAACAGCACCGCCGGGCGGATCCCGCGACAGGCGATGCAGGACGCCCAGCTCGCCTCGGTGCGCGCGGCGGTGCAACTGGAGGACCTGCGCTCGTCGGTGATCTTCGAGGATCCTGAGGTACGCCTGCGCAGTCGCCGCATGCGCCTGCTCAACCAGCGCTACATGGCTGCGGCCACCAGCTTCCAGTCGCTGCACCACCTGATCAACCGCCTGCAGCGCGGCGGACGCGATGCTGCGGCCACCGCGCTGATCGCGCTCTACCGCCCGCTGGCGGCGGCGCTGACGCCGCCGCCGGGGCACGCCGGCGATGACGATCTGCAGGCCCTGCCGCCGCAGCTCGACGCGTGCGCCCGGGCGCTGCCCGGGCGTGCGGCGGCGCTGCGCCAGGAGCTCAACGGTGCGGCCTGCCGCGAGTTCGACACCGGTGCGGCCCTGCTCGCCCGGCTGGTCGACGAACTGGCGATCTTCGTCACCACCGAGCACGCGCTGCGCACAGGCATCCCGGTTAAGGGTGGCGTGGAGAAGGTGCACTTCAGCCGCTCCAGCGACCTGGCCAGCGTCGGTGTGGCGGTGTTGCGCACCTTCCTGACCATGTCCACGCTCAGCGTGTTCTGGCTGGCCAGCGGTTGGACCTTCGGCGCCAACGCCATGCTGCTGGCGGCGATCTTCAGTGGCCTGATGGCGGCCTCGCCGAACCCGATCGGTTCGGTGCTGCACACCCTGGTCGGCTATGCCGCCGGCATGCTCGGTGCGGCGATCACCGTGTTCGCGCTGATGCCCGGCGGCGACGGCTTCACCATGCTGGTCGCCAGCACCCTGCCGCTGCTGCTGATCGGTCCCTACCTGGCCACCCGCGACACGCTGCCGGGCGTGGGCGCCGGCTACACGCTGGGCTTCGTCTACATCCTGGCGCTGAAGAACCCGATGGTCTACGCGCCGGAGCACTTCTTCAACGATGCCATCGCGCAGCTCGCCGGGCTCGGCCTGTCCGGCGCCGCGTTCATGCTGCTGCCCGGACTGGCCGGCACCGGCTGGCAGCGCCGCCGGCAGCTGCGCCGGCTGCGCACGCTAGTGCGGCTGGCCGCGACCGAGCCGCTGGACGGCCTGCTCTGGCGCTTCGAGAGCCGCAGCCGCGACCTGCTGCTGCAGGCGGTCGCCAACACCCGTCCGCGCAGCACCGAGTCGCGCACCCTGCTGGCCTGGTCGCTGGCAGTGCAGGAGACCGGCCGCGCGCTGATCGAACTACGCCAGGACGTCGCCGCCGGCGAGCTTCCGGTCACCGCACGCGACGCCTGCCAGCTCGCCGTGCGGGCGGTCGGCGCGCTCTACCGCGAGCCCGGCCTGCCGGCGTGGGAAGCGGCCGACCGTGCGGTCGACACCGCCATCGCGCTGGCCCCCGGCCGCGCCCGCAACCACCTCCACCAGTTGCGCAGTGCGCTGCGCGATGACGCCTCGCCGCTGCTCGCCGCCGTGCATGCGATGCCCGCGCAGGAGCCCGCCCATGCCTCGTGAAATCGCCTTCTACGGCACGCTGATGCCCGACCTGCTGCCGGTGTTCGTCGGCTGCCTGCTGCTGATGGTGCTGCTGGACCTGCTGCTCGGCCGGATCGGGCTGTACCGGCACGTCTGGCATGCCTCGCTGTTTCGTCTGGCCCTGTTCGTCTGCCTGTTCGCCGGCGCGGGGCTGTTGCTGGTCCGTTGAGTGCCGCTGCCATGAAAATCGTCCCCTCCCTGTTCCGTTTCGCCCTTACCGCCATCGTCGTGGTGCTCGCGCTCGTGCTCGGCCACGCGCTGTGGAAGCACTACCTGTATTCGCCGTGGACCCGCGACGGCCGCGTGCGCGCCGAGGTGGTGCGCGTGGCGCCGGACGTGTCCGGCCTGGTCAGCGCGGTCGCCGTGCACGACAACCAGTTGGTCCGCAAGGGCGACGTGCTGTTCGTGGTCGACCAGGCGCGTTTCCGTAATGCGGTGGACCAGGCGCAGGCCAACCTCGCCGCCGCCGAGGCCGCCGCGCGCGCGGCCGGCGCCAGCATCAGCGCCGCGGCCGCCGGTGCGGCCGCACGGCACGCCGAGTACGAGATGTACGCGGCCCAGGCCGAACGTCGCCAGCGCATCGGCAACGTGATCTCCCAGGAAGACCGCAACGACGCCGCCGCCACCGCCAGCGCCGCGCGCGCCACCTGGCAGCAGGCCCAGGCCAGCGGCCACCAGGCCAACGCGGCGAAGGAGCAGGCCGCCGCCGCGGTCGAGCAGGCGCAGGTCGCGCTCGATCGGGCCGAGCTGGATCTGGCCCGCACCGAGGTGCGCGCGCCGGTCGACGGCTATGTCACCAATCTCGACCTGCGCGTGGGCGACTATGCCGCCGCCGGCGCCGCGCGCCTGGCCCTGGTCGACAGCCACAGCTACTACGTCTACGGCTACTTCGAGGAAACCAAGTTGCCGCAGCTGCACGTGGGCGACCCGGTCGACATCCGCCTGATGGCCGGCGGCGCGGCGCTGAAGGGCACCATCACCGGCATCGCCCGCGGCATCACCGACAGCGACAACCCTGCCGGCGCGGACGGCCTGGCCGACGTCAATCCCACCTTCAACTGGGTGCGCCTGGCCCAGCGCGTGCCGGTGCGCGTGGCGATCGATACCGACCATCTGCCGGCCGGCACGGTGCTGTCGGCGGGCATGACCGCCACCCTGGTGGTGCATCCGCATCGCGACACCGGAGCAACGCTGGCCGAAGCGCGCTGAGGGGCACGATGGCGGGTCGGGTGGCGGCCCGGCAGATGGCATGTAAGGTTTTCCCCGCGGCGGAGGACTACCGGATAGCCATCCCAATCAAGGAATGACCATGTCGACCGCAGCATCCTCCGTTCCGCTCCGTGCCCCTTCCTCGCTGGTCCGCGCCACTGGCTGGTATCGCGAGGGCTTTCGCCTGTGGCGGCGTGCGCCGTTCCGGTTGATCGGGCTGAGCCTGGCCTTGCTGGTGGCCGAAGCCATCGTGCAGATGCTGCCGCTGGTCGGCACGGTGCTTTCCAAGGCCCTCGTGCCGATGCTCGGCGTCGGGCTCTGGCTCGGGCTCGATCGGCTCGATCGTGGCCAGCCGCTGCGCTTCGCCTGCCTGTGGGCCGGCTGGCGCCATCCACGGCGGTGGTCCCTGCTGGGGCTGATGGCGATGCTCGGGCTCACTGTGTTCGGCCTGCAGGTGGCTTGTGCGGCGGCGGTGTACGGGCCGGCCGTGTGGGATGGCGTGGTGCTCGGCCACATGACGCGCCACCCGCAGCTGCGGACGTGCGAGTTCTTGTACGTGCTGATGTTGCCGGGACTGGTTCCCTCCACGCTGCTGTCGCTGGCGCCGCCGCTGTTTCTGTTCCATGGCCAGACCGTGTTCGCCGCGATCACCGGAAGCCTGCGCCTGATGCTGCGCCACGGTGTGGCCGTCACGCTCGCCGTGGTGCCGCAGCTGGCCTTGTTCGCAGCGTCGCTGTCCAGCCCATGGCTGATGCCGCTATTGCTACTGCTGACGCCGCTCGGCACGGCGGTCGGCTTTGCCGTGTGGCGCGACCTGGCTGATCGGTCGCAGGCGTACTGAGCCTGCATGGCAGCGCGCGACCGCTTCACCGAGGTGCTGCAGGACCACGCCGGCCTGATCTCGCGCATCGCCGCCAGCTACGAGGCCGATCCGGCGCTGCGCGACGACCTGGCTCAGGAGATCGCGCTGGCGCTGTGGCGAGCCCTGCCGAGTTGGCGCGGCTAGGCCGGCCTGCGCACGTTCGTGGCGCGGATCGCGCACAACCGCGGTGCCAGTCATGTGCTGGGCGAGCGCCGCCGGCCCCGTCCGTCCGAGTTGCCGGAGGATCTGACCGATTGCGGCATCGCCCCGGACCAGCACACCCAATCCGCGCAGCAGGGCCTGCGCCTGCAGACCGCCGTGCGTGCGCTTCCGCTCGCGCTGCGGCAGGCAGTGACGCTGGCGCTGGAAGGCTTCAGCCACGCCGAGATTGCCGATGCGCTGGGCACCAACGCCAATGCGGTGGGCGTGCGCCTGAATCGCGCTCGCCAGGCACTGCGCGAGCAACTGGGGGTATCGCATGAACACGCATGACGACTGGCAGGATTGGTCGACACAATGGCAGCAACAGCCGGTGGGGGATGTCGAGCGCCTGCGGCGGAGGATGCTCAACAAGCGTCGCCGGATGCTGGCGATGGTGGCGTTCGAGACCGTCGTATCGATGATCGCGGTAGGTCAGTGCGCCTGGCTGCTTGCGAGCCGTCATGTCGATCCCCGCTGGAAGTCTTTCGCCCTCGGCGCCATGGTGTTGTTGGCCGCGTTGTGGATCGTCTCGCTGTGGCTACGCAAGGGAACCTGGCGCGCCGCGGGAGAACGTGTCACCGATCTGCTGCGCCTGCAGGCTCGGCGCGCCAGGGCGGGCATCCGTCTCGCCCAGTTGCAGCTGTGGTCATTGAGTGTCGTGGTGGGCGGTTCGATCGCACTGGCCTGGCCGTCCCTGCAACCCTCGGCGTGGATGCACGATGCCGCCCTGCGCCGGCTGCTGCTGGTGCAGATCGTTGCCAATGCGCCGATCGTGCTCGGCGGCGTGGTCGTCTGCCTCTGGTACATCCGCCGCCAGCGCCGCCGGCTGGCACGGATCGCGCAGCTGCAGGCAGACCTCGGGATGGTCTGATCGGCGCTGGCCTGAACGCATCGCCTTTTCCTGCGGCGGCGTTCCCGGCATGCTCGCCACTTTGCGACGACGCCGGGGGCGCGATCCTTGTCCGCGATGAACCGACTGACCCGACTTCCCGGCCACGTGGTGCGGCGGCTGTTGCCGTTCGGCCGCGCCGCGCGTCTGCAGGCGCGGCTGGACGGCATGCCGGCGTTCGCGGTGCCGGCGGCGGCGATCGAGACGCTGGATGGCCCGGCGGCCTACCGCGAGCGGTTGCTGGCGGCGATCGCCGTGGCCGAGCGGCGCATCGTGATCGTGGCGCTGTACCTGGAGGACGACGAGGGCGGCCGCGAGGTACTGGAGGCGCTGTATGCGGCCAAGGCGCGTCGGCCGGCGCTGGAGATCAGCGTGTTCGTCGACTGGCACCGCGCGCAGCGCGGCCTGATCGGCAAGGCGCGCAGCGAGGGCAACGCCGGCATGTACCGTGCCTGGGCGCGGGAGCGTGGCGATGGCGTGGCGGTCTATGGCGTACCGGTGCAGAACCGCGAGCTGTTCGGCGTGCTGCACCTCAAGGGCATGGTGATCGACGATGCCGTGCTGTACTCCGGCGCCAGCTTCAACAACGTCTACCTGCAGCGCCACGGCCGCTATCGGCTGGACCGCTACCACCTGCTGCACCATGCGCCGCTGGCCGATGCGCTGGCCGGCTTCGTGCAGCGGTATTTCCTCGGCCAGCCCGCGGTGCCGCGCCTGAACGTGCCGGAGGTGCCGAGCACCGCCAGCCTGCTGCCGGCGATCCGCAGCCTGCGCCAGCAACTGGCCGAGGCGCGCTACGACGTGCCGGACGAGCCGGCGGGCGAGGGTGCCGTGGCGGTGACCCCGCTGGCCGGCTTCGGTCGCGCCGACAACGCGCTCAACGACACCTTGCTGGCCCTGCTGGCCGGCGCGCGCGAGCGGGTGGTGCTGCTGACCCCGTACTTCAACCTGCCGCGGCCGGTGCGCGCCGCCATCGGGCAGTTGCTTCGGCGCGGCTGCACGGTGGAGATCATGGTCGGCGACAAGGTCGCCAACGATTTCTACATCCCGCCCGAGCAGCCGTTCCGCACCATCGGCGTGCTGCCCTACCTCTACGAGAGCAACCTGCGCCGGTTCGCCCGTCGCCACCAGAGGCAGCTGGCCAGCGGCCAGTTGGCGCTGCACCTGTGGCGGCACGCCGACAACAGCTACCACCTCAAGGGGCTGTTCATCGACGACGACGTGGCGGTGCTGACCGGCAACAACCTCAATCCGCGCGCCTGGGCGCTGGACCTGGAGAACGCGCTGGTGTTGCGCGACCCGTATGGCCTGCTGCGCGAACAGCATGCGAGGGAATGGTCGGCGCTGCTGCGGCATGCGCAGCGCGTGCAGGACTACCACGCGCTCGAGACCTCGCGGCATTACCCCGCACCGGTGCGCAAGCTGCTGCGCCGATTGAGCCGGGTGCGGCTGGACCGGCTGGTCAACCGCCTGCTGTAGGAGCGCACCCTGTGCGCGAACGCTCTTGGCTTGGATGCTGGCCCGGAGCAAAGGTGCTCGCGCACAGGGTGCGCTCCTACCGGGGCCGAGGACTCAGCCGGTGGAGAGGCGGCTCAGCCGCATAGCCAGCCAGCGCTGCACGTCCGGCCATTCGCCGGCCAGCACCGAATAGCACACGGTGTCGCGCAGGCTGCCGTCCGGACGGCGCTTGTGGGCGCGCAGCACGCCGTCGCGGTGGGCGCCCAGGCGCTCGATCGCGCGCTGCGAGTCGAGGTTGCGGTGGTCGGTGTGGAACTCCACCGCCACGCAGCCCAGCGTCTCGAAGGCGTGACCCAGCAGCAGGCGCTTGCACGCCGTGTTGAGGTGGCTCTTCTGCCAGCGCTTGGCGTACCAGGTGTAGCCGATCGCCACGCGCGGCAGCGCCGGGTCGAAATCGTAGTAGCGGGTGGAGCCGACGATCTCGCCGTAGCGCTTCTCGCGCACCGCAAACGGCAGCATCCGGCCGTTGGCCTGGCCGGCCAGCGCCGCGGCGATGTAGTCGGTGGAGGTGCCCGGTGGCGGCGCGCTGGTGAACCACAGCTTCCACAGCTCGCCATCGGCGGCGGCGGCCTCCAGCGCGGGTGCGTGATCGGCGTGCAGCGGCTCGAGCAGGACGTGGTCGTCTTCCAGGTGGACCGGGGCGAGCGTCGTCATGCGGGGATCAGGCGTCGAGGTCGGGGATCAGCTTGCTCTCCAGCCGCGCGATGGCGTCCTTCAACAGCAGCTTGCGCTTCTTCATGCGGGTGACCTGCAACTCGTCGCGGAAACCGGTGGCCTGCAAATGGGTCACCAGCGCGTCCAGCTCGCGGTGCTCCCGGCGCAGTTCGAACAGGGTCTGGGCGATCGAGGGTTGATCCGGTTCCGTCATGGCACGCGCACGAGGAGGTAGGCGCGCAGTGTACGCCTCCGGCCCGGTGCCGGTCAGCGGGCTACAATGTCGCGCTTCCAATCCGGTTCACGCGCTCATGTCCGCCACCCCCGATTCCTCCCGCAAGCAGGCCTACGAGGCCGGCAAGCTGGCCAAGCGCCTGCGTCACCAGGTCGGCCAGGCGATCGCCGACTTCAATATGATCGAGGACGGCGACAAGGTGATGGTCTGCCTGTCCGGCGGCAAGGATTCCTACACCCTGCTGGACATCCTGCTGTCGCTCAAGGCGAAGGCGCCGGTGCGTTTCGAGCTGATCGCCGTGAACCTGGACCAGAAGCAGCCCGATTTCCCCGAGCACGTGCTGCCGGACTACCTCACCGCCCGCGGCGTGCCGTTCCACATCATCGAACAGGACACCTACAGCACGGTCACCCGGGTGATCCCGGCCGGCAAGACCATGTGCAGCCTGTGCTCGCGGCTGCGTCGCGGCGCGCTGTACTCGTGGGCGGCCGAGAACGGCATCACCAAGATCGCACTCGGCCACCACCGCGACGACATCCTCGCCACGTTCTTCCTCAACCTGTTCCACCATGCCAGCCTGAAGGCGATGCCGCCCAAGCTGCGCTCGGACGACGGCCGCCACGTGGTGATCCGCCCGCTGGCCTACTGCAGGGAGAGCGACATCGCCGAGTACGCGGCGCAGCGCGAATTCCCGATCATCCCGTGCAACCTGTGCGGCTCGCAGGAGAACCTGCAGCGCAAGCAGGTCGGGCTGATGATGGCCGAGTGGGAGCGCCAGTTCCCGGGCCGTGCCGAGACCATGTTCCGCGCGCTCGGCAACGTGGCGCCTTCGCAGTTGGCCGACCGCAGTCTTTTCGACTTCGCCTCGCTCGGTGCACGCGAAGGCGCGAGCCGGGCCGATGCACACGGCTGGCTGGCCGGGTATGCTGGCGAGCCCGCCATGGATGATGCGGTTTAGCCGTCCAGACTTCCAATTTCCCATTTTTCGAGTACCGACATGTCCTTCTTTGCTTCCGTTGAAATGGCTCCCGGCGACCCGATCCTCGGCCTGACCGAGGCCTTCGTCGCCGATCCGCGTCCGAACAAGGTGAATCTCGGCGTGGGCATCTACACCGACGAGCAGGGACGGGTGCCGGTGCTGAAAGCCGTGCAGCAGGTCGAGCAGGCGCTGGCGCGCGACACGCAGCCGCGCGGCTACCTGCCGATCGACGGCCTGCCGGCGTACAACCGGCTCAGTCAGGAACTGCTGTTCGGGGAAGGCTCGCCGCTGCTCGAGGCTGGTCGCGTGGCCACCGCGCAGACCATCGGCGGCAGCGGCGCGCTGCGCGTGGCGGCGGACCTGCTCAAGCAGGTGGCCGGCGACAAGGCGCGCATCGCGATCAGCAACCCGAGCTGGGGCAACCACCACGTGGTGTTCCGCACCGCCGGCTTCCAGTTGCAGGACTACCGCTACTACGACGACGCCACCCGCGGCCTGGATTTCGCCGGCATGCTGGAAGACCTCGGCAGGCTGGAGCCGGGCACCGTGGTGCTGCTGCATGCGTGCTGCCACAACCCGACCGGCGTGGACCTGGAGCCGGCGCAGTGGGCGCAGGTGGTGGAGCTGGCGAAGGAGCGTGGCCTGCTGCCGTTCGTCGACATGGCCTACCAGGGCTTCGACCAGGGTATCGACGCCGACGCCACCGCGGTGCGCATGTTCGCCGAATCGGGCATCGAGGCGTTCGTGGTCGCCAGCTCGTACTCTAAGTCGTTCTCGCTGTACGGCGAGCGCGTGGGCGTGTTGTCGATGGTCGGCGCCGACCGCGACGAGGCCGCGCGCCTGCGTTCGAAGATCAAGCAGACCATCCGCGCCAACTACTCCAGCCCGGCCGCCCACGGCGGCCAGCTGGTCGCCGGCGTGCTGGCCAGCAGCGAGCTGCGCGCGCTGTGGGAGAGCGAACTGGGCGGCATGCGCGAGCGCATCCATGCCATGCGCGCCGGGCTGGTGCAGAAGCTGGCCGCGCACGGTCACGCCTTCGGCTTCATCCAGCGCCAGGCCGGCATGTTCTCCTACTCCGGCCTGAGCAAGCCGCAGGTCGAGCGCCTGCGCGAGGAGTTCGCGATCTATGCGCTGACCACCGGTCGCATCTGCGTGGCCGCGTTGAACACCCAGAACCTCGGCTACGTTGCCGACGCGATCGCAAAGGTTGTTGGCTGAAGACGCCTGTCGCAGACGGTGACTCGGGGACGCCTTACCCTTCATGGTCGTCATCCCGGCGAAAGCCGGGATCCAGTGCCTTGGCCCGGCAAACTGGAAGACGCTGGATGACCAGCTTCGCTGTTTTGAAGCTCTTCCGGCTTTCGCCGGGATGACGGTGAGGAATCCCCGAAGTTTCTCGACCATATCCAGAGCACCAGCCCGCACACCCTCATATAGGGCAGCCAGCGGCCACCACGGCCCGACTGCCCCCAACACGGACACCGCATGTTCTTCCGCAATCTCACTCTGTTCCGCTTTTCCCCCGCCGTCGCTGAAGACCTGACCCGCCTGGACGAGGTGCTCGCCGAGCACCGCCTGCGTCCCTGCGGGCCGATGGAGATGTCGACCCGCGGCTTCGTGCCGCCGGTGGGCCGTGGCGAGGAGGCGGCGCTCACCCATGCGGTGAACGCCTGCACCTGGCTTACCGTGGGCGGCGAGGACAAGCTGCTGCCGGCTGCCGTGATCAACGACGAGCTGCAGCGCAAGGTGCAGAAGATCGCCGAGGAAGAAGGTCGCAAGGTCGGCGGCCGCGAGCGCAAGCGGATCAAGGAAGACCTGCTCAACGAGCTGCTGCCGCGCGCCTTCGTGCGCAATTCCCGGCTCTCGGCCTATGTCGACAAGAAGCACGGCTGGCTGGTGATCGACACCGCCAGCCGCAAGTCGGCCGAGAACGCGCTGAGCCAGGTGCGCGAGGCGCTGGGCAGCTTCCCCGCCGTGCCGCTGGCGCCGGAGGAGGGCCCGCGCGTGCTGATGACCGACTGGCTGGCCAACGCCACCCTGCCGGCCGGGCTGGCGCTGGGCGACGAGGTGGAACTGCGCGATCCGGGCAGTGCCACCGGCGCCATCGCCAAGTGCCGTCGCCAGGAGCTGGACAGCGAAGAGATCAAGGAGCACCTGCGCAACGGCAAGCAGGTCTTCCAGCTCGGCCTGGTGTTCGACGACCGCATGAGCTTCGTGCTCGGCGAGGACCTGGTGGTGCGCAAGCTGAAGTTCCTCGACGTGGTGCTCGACGAGATGGGCGACAGCCACCAGGACGCCGCCGCCGAGGCCGACGCGAGCTTCGCCCTGTTGACCCTGGAGATCGAGCGCCTGCTGGCCAAGCTGGAGGAGTGGTGCGGCCTGCCGCGGCCGGCCGACGCCTGACATACGCAAACGTATGGCGATGATTTTCGCGGGATGGCGCGCCGCCGCTTGAATCATCACCTTCCCGTCGCCAATCCCTGCCAGAATCCGATCAGGCCCCTCGCGGGGCTGTGTTTTCTGGCAGGCAACTGGGCATGGCGCAGCAACTGGAAGGCGACTGGCTGGAACTGGCGACCACGGGCGGCAGCACGATCCGCGTGCTGAAGACCGCCCATCCCCGCGCGCGCCGGCTGCGCCTCACCGTGACTCCGAAGGGCGCGCGCATCAGTTATCCGCGCGGCACCCATCCGGCCCAGGTCAGCGCCTTCCTGCGCAGCCACGCCGACTGGCTGGAGCAGAAGCTCGACGAGCTGAACCTGCTGGTCAAGCCGCTGCCGCCGCTGCGGGTCGGCCAGCCGGTGGAGATCCCGCTGAGCGGCGAGTGCGTGCTGCTGGACTGGGACGAAGGTCCGTACCCGCGCATCGCCAGCGGCGAGGGCAGCCTGACCCTGATCCTGCCGCGGCCCCACACGCGGGCATTGCCGGTGGCGCGCGGGCTGCTCGCCTCGCACCTGGAGTCGCTGATCCGCCGCGACGTGTCGCGCTGGCTGGCGCAGTACGTGCCGCAGCTGGGCCTCGCGCCGACCGCGCTGAAGGTGCGCCCGCTGAAAAGCCTGTGGGGCAGCCTGGACACCCGCGACCGCATCAACCTGGATCTCGCGCTCGCGCTGGCACCGCCCGCCGCGCTGCGCTACGTGCTGGCCCACGAGCTGTGCCACCTGCGGGTGCGCAACCACTCGCCGCGGTTCTGGGCGCAGGTCGAGACGCTGTATCCGAACTGGCAGGAGCAGCGCGACTGGCTGCGCCAGAACGGCGCCGTGCTGAAGGCCGAGCTCGACCGCCTGGTGGCGGACGTGGCCGATTAGGCGCTCGCCTTCGCGCGATCGGGGCGGCGCACGGTGCGCAGCTTGCCACTGCTGCCGCCGCCGCAGAAGAACCGGCCGTCGCCGTCGCACTCGAGCCCCGACACGGTCATTCCGGCCGGCATCTCCAGGCTCTCGAGCACCTCGCCGGTGCGCGCGTCGACATGGCGCAGCTCGCTCTGTTCGCCTTCCCAGGTGGCGTGCCAGAGCTCGCCGTCGACCCAGGTGACGCCGGTGACGAAACGGTTCGATTCGATCGTGCGAAGGACCTCGCCGGTGTCCGGGTCGACCTGGTGGATCCTGCGTTCGCGGTAGTGGCCGACCCACAGCGTGCCTTCGGCCCACGCCAGCCCCGAGTCGCCGCCGTCGGCGGGTGCGGGGATCGTGGCGAGCACGATGCCGGTCGCCGGATCGATCCGCTGGATGCGGTTCTCCGCGATCTGGAACAGGTGCGTGCCGTCGAACGCGGTGCCGGCGTGCGCGGCGAGCTCGAGCGCGCGCCGTGGCTCGCCGCTGGTCGGGTCGACGGCCAGCAGGCGGTCGCCCGCGGCGAACCAGACGTGCTCGCCGTCGTAGCTCACCCCACCGATGCTCGCCACGCCCTCGAAAGGGCCGTGCTCGCGCATTACCTCGGCTACCGATCGCTTCATCCGTACACCCTCCGTGCCGATAGCGGCATCCTAGCCGCCCGGCAACGGCGCGGGGAGCAACAAGGTCGTCGCGAATCCGGGCAGCGGGGGCGTGGTCCAGCGCCGTGACCGCCCACGCCCGAACGACTGGATCTTGCCGGCCGCGGCCAGTGCGTCGAGCGCCCGCTGCACCGTACGCTGACTGGCTCCCAGCGCCAGCGCCAGCGCCGAACTCGACCACGCTTCGCCGTCGGCGAGCAGGGCGAGCACCGTGGCGTGAGCGGACGCCACCGGCCAGTCCAGCACGGCGACGCGACGTTCGTCGCCCGGTCCCAGCACGAAACCCTGGCCGGTCGCCTGTACCTCGGCGATCCCGCGCAGCGCCATGCGCAGCCGGCCCATCTCGACCCGCAGCCGTGCGCGATGGGACTCGTCCATCGCGCGGGAGCGGGAGGCGTCCTTGACGAGTACCTCGCGCGGCACGTCCGCGGGCCAGGCTTCGCCCAGCAGGCGGGCCAGCGTGAACAGCACCGGCCGGCTGGCCAGCGTCACGACGCGACCGGCGCCACGCACCGCATGCCGGCAGGCATCCACCACCAGCACGTCGGAGGCCAGCAGCGCCTCCACCTCGTCGAGCCGCAGCAGTCGTTCGGCGCCGTCGGCCCGCAGCCGCGCCGCCGGCACGTGCAGCAGGCGCGAAGCGCCCTCCACTTCGGCGGCCAGGGCCGGGACGCCGGCACGCTGCGCGGCGTCCCGGGCACGGGCAATGGCATCGCGCGCTACCTTCGTGTGCAACTGGCGCAGGGCAATACCCGCTTCGGCCAGCGCATGCACGGCTTGCAGTGCCGGCGGCAGCGACGCGGATTCGATGGAGTCGAGGGCCCGCGCGGCGTCGTCGAGGTGGCCGATCAGCAGCAGGCGCCGGATCGCCAGGTAGTGCGCATGCGCCGCGTTGACGAGATCGCCGTGCGCCTGCAGCGTTTCCCGCGCCGTTTCGAGTGCGCGGGTCGGCCAGCTCAGCTCGCGCGCGGCCAGCGCCACTTCGGCCTCGGCCACCACGCAGCGTGCCCGTGCCATCGCCTCGCCCGCGCCGAAAGCGCGACCCGCCCGTCGCAGCAGCGCGCTCGCTCGGGCGAACTCGCCGAGCTGGGCCATCGCGATGCCGCGCAGCGCAAGCGCCGGGGCATCCTCGCGCAGCGCGACACGCTTGAGCGCGCCCAGCGGGTCGCCGGCCGCCAACGCTCGCGCAGCAGCGGTGATCAGCGAGTCCATCGGGGCCTCATGCCATTCGCGCCAAAGTTGTCACTCCCAGCATTCGATCCGCGCTGCCTAGCCTATCCCACGGTCACCGGCGGCCATGGCGGCAGCCGGATTCTTCGATCCGCACGGGAGACAGATGCCATGAGCAAGATCGTTGTTTGGGGATTCCGCTGGGCACCGCCGTTCGCCCAGGGACTGGTGCGCGACCTGCGCGTGCGCTGGGCGCTGGAAGAGGCCGGCCGTGCCTACGACGTCGAGCTGATCGACTTCGACGAACGGCACGGTGACGCCTATCGCCGTCGCCAGCCGTTCGGGATGGTACCGGCCTTCGAGGTGGATGGCCGCGGGCTGTTCGAGTCGGCGGCAATCGTCCATCGCATCGCCGAGGAATCCGCCGTGCTGATGCCGGCGGAGGGGCCCGACCGCGCCGACATGCTGGGTTGGATGTTCGCCGCCATCAGCACGGTCGAGCCACCGATCCAGAACCTGCTGGAGATGGACCTGCTGCATGCCGACGAACCCTGGGTAGCGTTGCGTCGTCCAGCCGTGGTCGAAAGCGTGCGTACCCGCCTGGACGCCCTCGCGGACCGGCTCGACGGACGCGATCACCTGGTCGGCCGCTTCAGCGCCGCCGACATCCTGATGACTACCGTGCTGCGCTTCGCGCGCCACACCGACCTGGTCGAGGAGCATCCGGTGCTTGACGCCTATGTCCAGCGCTGCGAGGCGCGCCCGGCCTTCCACAAGGCCCTCGATGCCCAGCTGGGCGATTACGCCCGCCATACCCCCGTCGCGGCCTGACCGGCGGGAACGCGCGCCGGCGACGCCCGGCGCGAGGGACCGTCGCAGCGCCGCGACCTCCGCCACGAACGACAGGAGACGACGATGACCACGCATGCCGTAGGCACCCGCGAACAGTGGCTCGAGCAGCGACTCGAACTGCTGGCCGCCGAGAAAGAGCTGACCCGGCGCAGCGACGAACTGGCGCGGTGGCGCCAGGCGCTGCCCTGGGTCCGCGTCGACAAGACCTACCGGTTCGAGACCGGGGCGGGCAGCGTCACGCTGGCGGAACTGTTCCGTGGGCGCTCGCAGCTGCTGATGTATCACTTCATGTTCGGCCCGGACTATGCGGCGGGCTGCCCGACCTGCTCGACCATCGCCGACGGCTTCGACGGCTTCGCCACGCATCTCGCCAACCACGACGTCATGCTGATGGCGGTGTCGCGCGCGCCGTTTGCCAGGATCGAGGCGTACCGGCGGCGAATGGGCTGGACGTTTCCCTGGGCGTCGTCGTTCGGCAGCGACTTCAACGCCGACTTCAACGTCTCGTTCACCGAGCAGCAGCAGCGCGACGGCGGCATCGCATACAACTACCGGCAGGAGCCTCCCGCGTCGCAGATTCCCTTCCAGATGGGCAGGGAGGCCGGCGGCGCATCGCCGCCCGTGCAGAACGCCACGATGAGCGGGACCGATGTGTCGACCTACCTGCGCGAGCGGCCGGGCATGAGCGCCTTCGTGCTCGAAGACGGGGTCGTCTATCACACCTATTCCACGTTTGCGCGCGGGCTGGATGGCCTCTGGGGCATGTACCAGTGGCTGGATCGGGCTCCGCGGGGGCGCAACGAGGTGGGCATGTGGTGGCGTCGCCGCGACGAATACGGCAACGGGTGAACCATGTGCGCCATCGATCCGGTGTCTGGCCCGCGGGGCATGCGCCGAAGCTTTCCGGCCTCCGCCGGCGACCGGGCCTTCCTCGGCATGTCGCTGCTGCTCTTCGCCGCCGGCGCCACCGCGAGCATCGTCGGCGGCGTGTCGATGTCGGCCATGGGCGGGATGCCGATGCCCGGTGGCTGGACCCTGTCGATGACGTGGACACGGGGTTGCGGGCAAACATGGCCCGGCGTCGCGACGGGATTCCTCGGCATGTGGATGGCGATGATGCCGGCGATGATGTTGCCGTCGCTGGGGCCCACGCTATGGCGCTATCGCGACGAAGCCGGCAGGGCGGGCGCGGCGCGACCGGGCCTGCTGGCCGCGCTGGCCGGAACGGGATACTTCCTGGTGTGGAACGCTGTCGGGGTGGCGGTCTTCCCGCTTGGCGCCGCAGTGGCAACGGTCGAGCTGCAGCACCCGACCCTGGCGCGTGCGGTGCCGGCGCTGGGCGGCGCGGTCGTCCTGCTCGCCGGCGCGCTCCAGTTCAGCAGCTGGAAGCGCCGTCGGCTTATCGCCTGTGCGGCGCTGTCGGGCGGCAATCGCGCGCCGCCGGCATGCGCCGCTGCGGCGTGGCGTGCCGGGTTGCGCCTCGGCTGGCATTGCAGCGCCAGCTGTGTCGGCTTCACCGCGATCCTGCTGGTTCTCGGCGCGATGGACCTCCGGGTGACGGCACTGGTCACCCTCGCGATCACGGCAGAGCGTCTGGTGCCTACGCGCCACCATGCGAGCAGGACCATTGGCCTGCTGACGGTGGTTGCCGGGGGCGTGCTGATCGTCGGTGGCATCGAGCCGGCGTGAGCCGGGTCGGCCGTGCCTTGCCGATCGACTGCCGACGCAGGCACGCTGCGATGGAAAGCCCTTGCCTGCCCGCACCGGAGTGCACCATGCACCTTTCCACGGAAGGCCTCGTCGATGCCGGCTGGTTCGTCTTCATCGCGTACTGGGCGATCCAGGCGCGGGCGGTGAAATCGACGGCACGCAGCGAGCCGGCGAGCGCACGCCTGCTCAAGTACTGGCTGCCGCTGCTGGCCGGCACGCTGTTGATCCTGCCTTGGCGCGGCGCCGAAAACGCGCTGCTGCGTGCACGTTTCGTCCGGCCGAACGCGTGGCTGCCGCCCTTCGGCGCGGCGCTAGTATGGGCCGGCGCGTTGTTTGCGATCTGGGCGCGCACCGTCCTCGGTCGCAACTGGAGCGCGGTGGTGCAGGTCAAGCGGGATCACGAACTGGTCGAGCGCGGCCCCTACCGCTGGGTGCGTCATCCGATCTACACCGGCCTGCTGCTGGCCTTCCTGGGTTCCGCGCTGGCGCTGGGTGCATGGCGCGGCCTCGTCGGCACGGCCATCGTGGGCGGCTCGTTCTGGGTCAAGCTGCGGCTGGAGGAGCGCTGGATGCGCGAGACCTTCGGCGCGCGCTACGAGGACTACATGCGGCGGGTGAAAGCGCTGATTCCCGGAGTGCTCTGATTCTTGCAGACCCCGCATTCCTCAGGGGGCACGGGGCTCGCGCCAGGACTCAGGACAGCATCATCTTGAGCAGCACCAGCAGGCCGACCAGGATGATCACGTTGCTGATCAGGCTGATCGCCACGCCCTTCAGGAACGTCGTCTCGAGCACCAGCTGGTAGATCAGCGCGCCGCCGGCCAGCGCCAGCAAGAAGTGCACGAACATGCCGCCGACGTGCAGCGCGTTGAGCATCCGGGACAGAATCACCTGCAGCACCAGCGAGCCGAGCACCGGGCCGATCGTGGTGCGTTGCGCACCCAGTGCGCGGGCCGTGTACATCACCGGCGCGATCAGCAACGCCACCAGCGCCGCGAACAGAAAGATCACCTTCAGCATTCCCTTCCCCTTGCTCCGTCATGCGAGCGGGGAGTGTCGCCGCGAAATCTTGCGACGTAAAGAGGCCTCAGTGCGACAGTTCGAACGCGGTCAGCACCTGCGCCGTCTGGGTCGGCTTCTCCAGCATCGGCATGTGGTTGCAGCCGACCAGGGTGGTGCTGCTGATCGCAGCGGCATGGGCCAGCCCATCGCGCAGGCTGTCCATCGCGGAGATGTCGCTGATCCTGTCGTCGCTGCACCACAGCCCCATCACCGGCATCGTCAGCTTGTCCAGCCGCTGTTGCACCGAGAGGTATTGCGAAGGCTGGCGCAGTTCGGCGAAGACCTTGTCGAGGAATGCGCGGCCGCGCTTGTTGCGATCGATCAGCACGTCGATGAAGCGGCCAGGCAGGTCCGGCACCTTGTCGAAGGCGAGCGCGAAGGAGCGCCGGAAGCCGGCGTGGTCGTCGAAGTCGAACGGATTGGTGCCGGCCAGCGCCTCGCGGGCGAAGGCATTTTCCTTTTGCTTCAGGCCGAACGAGTCGACCAGCACCAGCCGGTTGACCCGCTCCGGATGCTCCGCGGCATAGACGCCGGCGATGGCGCCGCCCATCGAGTGGCCGACCAGGGTCACGTTGTGCAGGCCCAGCGCCTGCATGAACGCATCCAGCCGCGCGGCCTGTGCATCGATGTCGTAACTGGCCGACGGGTTGCGCGAGGAGTCGCCCCAGCCGGGCAGGTCCGGGATCACCAGGTGGAAGTGCGGACTCAGTTGCGCTGCCACCTCCAGCCACACCGACTTGTCCGAGTCGTAGCCATGCAGCAGTACCAGGGTCGGACCCTCGCCGCCCTCGTAATACGACCAGCGGGTGCCGCCGGCCTGCACCGACCGTTCGTCCAGGTGTGCGTTCATGGCCTGGCGCATCACCTCCGCGTGCATCAGCCATTGCGGCGCGAACTGGTAGCAACCGCCCAGGCTGAGCCCGATCAGCACCACTACCGCGGCGAGGAACTTCAACCGGCGGACCAGCAGGCGTTGCCACAGCGGGCGATTGCCGGGGCCGGCCGGGGCTGGTGCAACGGAACGGGAGGAGGAGGTCTGCTTTGCCATGGGAGGAAGCCTGACGATCGGAAACAACCGGGATGTGACAGCGTGGGTGGGCGCCGGTTCGGTGGGAGCGGGGCGTTTCGTGCCCCGTCCCCTGGCGATCACTTCGCCGACGTCGCCTTCGCCTTCGCGAAGATGCCCTCGATCACCTGCTGGGTCAGCGGGTGGTAGCCGTCCTTCGCTTTGGCATACGCCGCCTCGGCATAGGCCAGGCCGTCGGGCGTGGCGGCGAAGGCGCGGTACACCGGTGCGGTGAGGTAGATGCGGCCGATACGCGTCATGTGCTCGCGCGCGGCCGGCCACACCGTCTTGTCGCCGGCGGCGATGGCGTGGATGTACCAGCGCATGCCGATCTCCGCGTTCGGCGTGCCGGTGAGGTGCCAGGCGGCGTCCAGTGCCTGCATCTGCGCGAGCTTGGGCACGTCGGGCAGGCGGTCGAGGAAGTACATCCACTCCTGCGTGTTCCGGTCGGTCGCGTCGAGCTTGTCGGCGGCCAGCGTGCCGGCGGCGAAGGCCTTCACCTCGGCGTCGATGCGGTCGAAGCGCGGCGAGTCGGGCAGCGGAGCGTCCTGCGGGACGCCGGTGCCGTAGACCCACTGTTTCACTTCATCCCACGACATCTTGCCGGGGTACTTGTCGACCAGGTTCGCCTTGAGGAAGGCCAGCATCTGCTCGGTGGTGATGCTCTGGAACGCGAAGTGGTCGAAGTAGCTCTTCAGGTACGGGTC